>Ga0134124_10002745_pt1 | contig 14203 bp, 15 predicted proteins | sample KB304_FD_96880 | JGI IMG/M metagenome (GOLD analysis project Ga0134124, IMG submission 96880) | Terrestrial soil microbial communities without Nitrogen fertilizer from Kellogg Biological Station, Michigan, USA - KB3-0-4 | ecosystem: Environmental > Terrestrial > Soil > Unclassified ... | reverse complement strand
CCTGTTCGTCATGAATCGTTCCCGCGAGCGCGCCGACGCCCTTGCGCAGCAATTTGGAGGGCGCGTCATCGAGTGGGGCGCCTGGGATGCCGCGCTGCTCAAGCCCGACATCATCGTTTCTTCGGTCGGCGCCGAAGAGCCGGTGCTGCAGCGCCACATCCTGGAATCCGCTATGGCCGCCCGCAGCAATCGCGCGCTCTTCGTCATGGATCTTGGACTCCCGCGCAACATCGAAGCTTCCGCCGCCGAGCTCTACAACGTCTACATCTACAACATGGACGACCTTACCGACATCGTGCAGCAGAATCGCCAGGCCCGCGAAAGCGAAATCCCGCGTGCCGAGGCCATCGTCGAAGAGCACGTCGGCAAATTTCTCTCTTGGCAGGCCAGCGTCGAACTTGTCGGACTGGTCGAAGCTCTGCGCACGCGCCTGCGTGAAGACCGTGCCACGTTTCTCCGCTCGCGGCTGTCACAACTCAGCCACCTCAGCGAGCAGGACCAGGATCGCGTCGAAATCCTGATGGACGAGCTGCTGGACAAACTTCTGGTCGAGCCCGCCGAGCGCCTGCGTGGCGAGCGCGAACTCCGCCGCAAGATTCAGAACGTCGAAGCTCTTCGCGATCTGTTCCTCTCCGGTCGGGAAAAATCGTGAAGCACCTCCGCATCGGCACACGCGGCAGTCTGCTCGCCAAATGGCAAGCCGAATTCGTGCGCAAGCAGCTGCTAGGCCCTCTCGGATAACCAGAAAAAGTTATGGGCCACGAGTCCCGGATAGTCAGAACTATGGTCGCCAACTGGACCGCCGTTCCGCTTTGCTGGTTTCGGAACTGACAGGCTTCGTCGCGAACAAGCGATGAAAACCGCTGGTAGAGAAAACCCAATCCACGGGGTCACATTGCCCCGCAACCGAGCACCTGGCGCGGTAGGTCAGAACAGATCTCGCTCCATCAAGTGGGCTGCGAAGCAAGAAAAATTCCAGCCGTTGGAGATGTGTTTTTTCTTGACTTCTCCCTTTATAGCTTTGGCCACCCCTGCGGGGTGGTTGTATGAACCAGAAACTCCGGCAGAGACTGACAGCGAGCTACCCGGGCGGTAGTTAGATAGCATCTGTGGCACGACTTGGCTCGGCAGCTAAGGCCGTCTGTTCCATGGAGCGTTTCTGCCCGATTTTTATAGCATGGCTCCAGTAGTGGCGATTGTGTGGGTGGTGGCAGGCATTGTCCCGAAAAGGAGAATGGCGATGGAGAGATTGAGGAGTTTCGTCAACCGGGCCGAGCCACGTCGAAATTGAACACCAGAGGTTTCCATGAAAGCCAAGCAAAAGGAGCCAACCGAAAAATCCACTGGCCAGTCTAGCCAACTCAATTGGCGCCAGATGAACCGCAAGCAACGACGAGACCTGGAACGGAAAATCCAAAGCGCAGACCTGCCACGACGGACAAGCCGGATCGCGTCGGTGTCATTGGCACCCCATACCACCTATCGGCGGAATGAGCTGCAAGCGATGTATGAAAGTTCGAAGCGGAGATCGAGAAACTAAACCAGCGAGTCGAACAGCAAGCTTGCCAACGTCCCGGAGCACGACTGTGGATGACCCATCCTGGAGTAGGGCCGATCACCGCGTTGGCGACCGAGGTGTTCCTGGGGAATCCCGCCCGATTTGCAGACAGCAAGGCCCTGGCGAGTTATGTGGGCATGATTCCCCGTGAATATTCCAGTGGAGGGCGGCAGCGGCTCGGTGGGTTAAGTAAACAAGGTAACCCGCTGTTACGTTTTCTCTGGGGTGAGGCAGGGGCCCAGGTTGCACGCAAGGATCCAGAGTTGCAGCTTTTTTATCGCCGCAAATTAGTCCAGAAGGGTCTGCCAGCTCAACCGGTCGATGCAACTCCATCTATTCAGTTGATCCGACAATACTTCCCCTGGGGAACCGATCCGTTTGGCTGTGCTCGGTTAAAACCTATCCACGGTAGCGTTCCGGCTGATCTAACCCTAGCGAGCGATTTTAGTCTTTGTTTTCAATGCCAGGTGGGTTCGGTTGAGTGTTGCGTCGACCCATTGAGATCACCAAATCAATTAGACGAGTCGCGAACGACTTGGGCGGCTCTCGTTTTCGCTGGTTCCGCGACAGGTTTGTCGCTCAGTTCTTTTTCGGCTCTAACCCAGTCCTCGACATCTTTCCCGTGTTCGCGGCCGCGTTCAAGATACAGCTCATGAGCCCGGCGAGCGACCTCTTCTCCCGCTGGTTCTTTGGGTCCAAACATGGCAACCTCCTTAGTCGTACGGCTTGTCGCGACTCGCTTCAACTTTTTAGCATTCGTACGCAATCGCGGTTCAAACAGCGTTTAGTACGTTCCTCCCATGCCGGCGCCGACAGCCGCGGCCTTTGTTCCCTCTTCCTTGATATCGGCCACCAGGGCTTCGGTTGTTAGCATCAGGGCGGCGATGGACGCGGCGTTCTGCAATGCGAGACGGGTGACCTTAGCTGGATCAATGACGCCGGCCTTGACCAAATCGCCGAACTCACCAGTCTCAGCGTTGAAGCCGAAGTTTTCATCCTTCGACTCGCGCACGCGTTCTACAACTACCGCACCCTCGTGACCTGAGTTATGGGCAATTTGCCGCGTGGGTTCTTCGAGAGCGCGCTTTACGATGTTCACGCCGATCGCTTCATCGTTGTGAACCTTGAGCTTTTCAAGGGCCGGCAGGCAGCACAGAAGAGCAGTGCCACCGCCGGGGACAATGCCTTCTTCGACGGCTGCCCGGGTTGCGTGCATGGCGTCCTCGACGCGAGCCTTTTTCTCCTTCAGCTCTGTTTCGGTGGCTGCGCCGACCTTAATTACCGCGACGCCGCCAACCAGCTTAGCTAGGCGCTCCTGGAGCTTTTCCTTGTCGTAGTCCGATGTGGTCTCTTCAACCTGAACACGGAGCTGCTTGATGCGACCTTCGATCTCGCTGGCCTTGCCGGCGCCCGCGACGATCGTGGTGTTGTCCTTGTCGATGGTCACCTTCTTGGCGCTGCCCAAGTCCTCAATCTTTACATTCTCGAGCTTTATGCCGAGGTCCTCGGTGATGGACTTCCCACCGGTGAGAATCGCAATATCCTCGAGCATGGCCTTGCGGCGGTCGCCGAAACCAGGGGCTTTCACGGCCGCGCACTGCAGCGTGCCGCGCAGCTTATTCACCACCAGCGTGGCCAAGGCTTCGCCTTCGACGTCCTCGGCGATGATCAGCAGCGGCTTGCTCATTTTGGCCGTCTGTTCGAGCAAAGGTAGCAGGTCCTTCATTGAGCTGATCTTCTTCTCGTGAATCAGAATGCGGACATCCTCGAGGATGCACTCCATGCGTTCCGGAGCGGTGACGAAATACGGCGAGAGGTATCCGCGGTCAAATTGCATGCCTTCGACCACTTCGAGCGTCGTTTCCATCGTCTTGGATTCCTCGACGGTGATGACGCCATCCTTACCGACCTTCTTCATGGCTTCGGCGATGATGCTGCCCACCTGCTTATCGGTGTTGGCACTGATTGTGCCCACCTGCGCGATCATGTCGCCCTTCACCTCGCGGGAGAACCTCTTGATCTCTCTCACGGCGACTTCAACGGCCTTATCGATGCCGCGTTTGAGCGCCATCGGGCTCGCGCCCGCGGCAACCGTTCGTACACCCTCACGGAAGATTGCCTGTGCCAGCACAGTCGCGGTGGTGGTGCCATCGCCAGCCACATCCGAGGTCTTGGACGCAACCTCGCGCACCATCTGTGCACCCATGTTCTCGAGCGGGTCTTGCAGCTCGATCTCCTTTGCCACCGTCACGCCGTCTTTGGTGATGACCGGCGGGCCGAACTTCTTCTCGATTACCGCATTGCGCCCCTTCGGGCCCAGCGTGATCTTCACAGCGTCAGCTAGAATGTTGACGCCGCGCAAAATCGCCTGTCGTGAATTCTCACCAGTTACAATTTGTTTTGCCATTAGATCTCACCCTCCTGGGTGATCCAACTCTCCACTCCATCCAAAACTCTTGGATAGGAGTTACTACTTCTTGCCGGACGCCGCCTTGGCCATTCCGCTCAGTTTCACCAGAATTTCCTCCTCGCGAAGGATCAAATACTCCTGGTCGCCGATCTTGATGTCGTTGCCGGTGTATTTGCCGAACAAGATCCGGTCACCCACCTTTACATCGAGCGGGACACGATGACCCTTTTCAATCTTGCCGGCTCCTACGGCCATTACTTCGCCCTCTTGAGGCTTTTCTTTAGCCGTATCGGGGATAATGATCCCGCCCTTCGCGGTTTCTTTCTCTTCTAGCCTGTGTACAAGCACGCGGTCATGTAACGGGGTAACATTTAGAGTCATTTCTCTAGCCTCCACATAATCCACCTCTCTAACACGCCCAAGATGGCTTGTTACAACCTAATACGAGAACTACGGACGAAAACTCTTCTGGTTCTTCTGCCGCGCCACTTCCAGGTCATCCAGTTGCTTTTTCTGACGCTCCGCCTCTCTTTGCGGGCCCTCCCGCTCGTCCAGTTTCGCAGCTTCCACAATGGCAAGCGCAGCTTCTGCATTGACGCGTTTGGAGTAAATGATGAGCCCAAGCTGTTCGCTGAAGGAAGAACGGACAAGATTGAAGGAATATTGGGTATCCTCCCAAGACGCGACAGGTTTTTGCCTCACGTCATACCGGTCGTTCTTCGCGGAGTCGATCTCCAGCACAACATTTGTTGCCGGGCCGTATTTCGCCGAAATGGACTTCACCATGTCCTCCGGAGTGAGCCCTTCCGTGGAGGTTTGATCGTAGGTCACAGAAATCTTGTAGAGCTCGGCGTTGTAAAAGGAGAAAAGGATCTGTTCGACAGTATCCGATTGGGACGAAGTCCCGGGAACGTTCGGCGGCCACCAATTCAGTTCCTGAACCAGCGCTGGACGGCCATGAATCACCTTTACGTCGGCCATCTTTTGGTCAGTACGCTCCAGCACTCTGGTCAAGCTCATTCCAAGGGTAAAGTGCCGATACTTGGAAAGATCCTGCGCCCGAAGCAAGGGCGCCGCAAGAAGCAGGACAACAAAACAAAGAATTGAACAGCGCATAGTCTTCATTTTCGTATCTCCTACGATTCCTAAGAACTTGAAATCAGAGCCACATATTGCTTTGTGGCCACTTCTCCGTGATGCCGTTCCCCGCCGGTACCCAGCGTGGGTTCTGGCGCGGCGGCGACAGGCATTCTCAAGACAAAATCCTTTGCAGGGACCAGGCCGATACCTTGCTGGACATGTCGGGAATGGGCGGTAACCCTCATGAAAGGGATGCCGAGGAACCGTTTCGAAACGACTTTGGTAATCTCTAGAGAGTTAGACTTCTGCCCCTCCTGCTTCGCCAGAACACGCTTCACAGCCCTACGCAGGGTTCCTGGCCGGTCGCGACCCAGGACGGTTGCTCTGATCTCACCGGCCAGGTAGAAAGAGTTCCAATTTGCACCCTCGATGCTTCGGGCCAGCGTAGAGCGATCGAGATTCTTGACGACTCTCCAGCCAGGCAAGAAGGCTTCACTTTCGATCGGCAGGTTCGCCGGCAAAGGCGTGTCTTCCTTGATGAAAATGGTCATCGTTCTATTGATGTCTGGCATTTGAGTTTTCCATAGGCACTTGACGTTTAGAGTTGCCGGGCGTAAAGCCGTCTGCCGTTCACGAAACCTACGAGCAGCGTCAGAAGTACTGCACCAATTATTGCGATTAGGGTTGTGTAAATCGTTCCCCGATAGCCGGAAAAGCCTGCGGAGCGCATGAGGAATCCGCCCGCCACGCTCCACCAATGCCTACCGCGACGTCCATCAACGCACCGTATCCATTACCCTTGATAATCTTTCCGGCTGACCAGCCAGCAACCAACCCAACGAAGATCCACGACAGAAAGTACATACATTTCTCCTTTTGCTGAATCCGGGACTTACCTTCAGGCCAGTCGTTTACCTGATCTCTCTTCGCCGGAGAAATCTTCTTGTGAGCCACCCCGCCCCGATACACTCACAAGGCTACAAACTAACGGAGTGGGTTCATTCTCACACCGGCTTCATCCCGTACAACTCGCGGTCAGCCGTGCAAAGTAGGGCTTCTATCGTTTCACCGTCTTGCGGATAGACAGCCACCCCAATGCTTGCGGAAAGTGTTGGCTGCTCACTATCCGTTGCTAGACGGCGGCGAATGCGAGACGCAACAAACCCTGCGGCACTGGCGGTTGTCTCGGGTAGGATGACGGCAAACTCATCGCCACCGTATCGCGTAGCCGTATCGATAGAACGGCAAAAAACACGGAGTACGTCAGCGAGGCGGCACAGCGCCCGACTGCCAGCCAAGTGGCCGTAGCAGTCGTTGATCTTCTTCAGTCCATCCAAGTCGAGCAGCAGAACGGCGAACGGTCGTCCCGTACGCCCAGATCGTTCGATCTCTGCGTGGAACACGTCGAGCAGCCGGCGGTAATTGCCCAGGCCTGTAAGGGGGTCGGTAATAGCCAAAAGCTGTGCCTGCGATTCCGCTTGCTTGCGCTCGGTCAGGTCGAAGGCTGAAATCAGCCTGCTCGCCTCGCCATCAAAATCAATCGGTGTTGCGGTGATATCAAGCCAACGCTCCTCATGATTCTTCGTAAGAATCCTGACTTCACTCCGCGAAGCGGGGCCGATTTCCTCTCGGTGCACGCGCCCCCGGTTTCTGGCTGGTTCTCGTGTATCAGGATGGACAAGATCCCAGAAATTCATTGATAAGAGTTCTTCTCGCGTGTAGCCCGTGATGACCTCGGCGGCATGATTTACATAGTGGAGCCGCTGCTCCCGGCTAATGAATATCGCAGACGCGATAGTTTCGGCTATGGTCCGGAATTTAGCCTCGCTCTGCCGGAGGGCCTCTTCTCGCAGGAGCGCCTCCTCCGCCCGTTCTCTAATTTTCGTGAGCATTGGAAACCGTGTGCGTTAACCTTCCCTTCACTGAACGACCGAGGATGCCTTCTCTTTCCAGTTGCGCGTGCAAAGAAGCCCATACGCGCCGGCGGATCGACCTCCGCCAGGCAGCTTGTGGGCTGCGGAAACAATGCTCGTCAGGTCCGCGACAATACTTTGGCACCCACTACGTTCACGGACGTGCGCGCGTGCCGCTTCCGGCAGCGGCGGACGACCATCATGCTCGAGTGCGCCTTGTACTTTCTTACGTTGCATGTCCCTTCGCTCCATCGGGAGGGCAACGGGCAACTCTGAATCCTTACGGCTCATTCTCGCGCAGGGGGGCGGACTTCGCCCGCCCCCCAAACAAAGAGACCTATTGGCTTCAGGCCGCTGCCGCAGCTGCGGCGATCTTGTGGAAGGTGGAATTGGCAACCTCATAGGTCTCTACCTGAGGACTTCCGTCAATCACCTTCGCCAGGGCCTTCGCCACTTCGGCGTAAGCTCCGCGGTTGTAAGTTTCCGCGTTCTCTGCCTGGTCCCACAAACTGATGCCAAATGCTTCTTTTCCTCCCGGTGCGACAAACGTAATTTCGTCCCGGAATCCGTTTTGCTTTCGAAGCAGGGGCAGGACTTCCCTTTCCAGTGTCTGAGTGAACTCGGGAACGCTGCCCTTCAGATGCATGGTGACTTTGCGTGCAAACATGTCAACCTCCTTGGTTGGCTGGCCAAGGGGGATTCAGATAACTTGCTTTGATATAGACAACCTGAAAGCTCCCTCAGTGCCTTAACCACGGTAGGTTAATTAACTTGACGTGTCAAGAGGAATCTGAGATTATTCTCCTTATTAACCTGTCTTGTTAATATGCGTGGAGGGGAGGAATCGTGGACGTTTGCCTTGTGATTAAAAGGCGACTGGAAGAATTGGGGCTTGGGCAGAAAGATCTAGCGTCTGCCGCCGAAGTTACGGAGTCCTATATTTCCCAACTGCTGGCTCGCAAGAGGCTGCCCCCGGCGCCTGACCGAACAGATATTTATGCGAAAATGGCGAAGTTTTTGAAGCTCCCGAGCGATAGGCTTTCGAAGCTGGCGGAGCATCAGCGCAAGGAAGTATTGAAGCGAACTCTAGAGGACCCACCCAAGCCCTTGTTTAAAGAAGTTCGAGAGTTGATTATCCGCAAGGGTCCACCCGACAAAGAAAAACAAATACGGGTGATTTTTGAGAAGCAGCCCTTCGGCGAACTGGAACGCCTCGTCACACAAAAGCTGTTGGACGTGATCAAGAAGGTCGCCAAAGAAGAATTGAAGAGTGAAAACTGGCTCCACCTGGTGGCCCGACTCACCGGCCGAAGCTATGAACAAGTGCGGGTTACCCTCCTTGAGTTCCTGGACACGGATGTCTTCAGCTTATCGCCTAAAAACTGTGTTTCCTTCCTGGATCCACTGGTTGAATCCTGGGACGTCGATCTAACGACGTTTGGTATGGAAATTGTGTTAAATCGGAGAATAGCCTCGGGGGATTCTAGGAGATTTGAGTTTGTTGAAACGGGACCTGCCCAACCAGAGGTAGAGCCGGGGTTCACAGAATTCCTTAAGGATAGTTCCCTAAGCGGGACTGCCACCACGGAAGAAAAGGAGTTGCTAAGGAATCTAAGGTTTAACGGAAAACGTCCTACTTCACTTTATTATTACCGAGAATTGCAAAGCCTCAGAGACCCGCTCCATTTTCGTGCGAAAAATCGATCGTCGATGCAGAACTCGGGACGAAATTAGTGTTAACGACGCCTAAATAATCCTCGCCAGCAGATTTTAGGTTCCGCGCGGCACAGAGCGGATTGCTAAGAGCCTGAACCGCCAGGGAATCAATGCGGCGATGATCCACGGAGCCGTTCGCAATCCGAGCGAACTGTGGCACTATCCAGATTTCAGCGGGGGCAGTACCGCGTGCTAGTCGCGACGGATGTGGCTGCCCGCGGCATTCACGTGAAGGACATCGCACACGTCATTAACTATGACCTTCCGGAGGTAGCCGAAAACTTCATTCATCGCGCTGGCGTGCGGGGGAGCCGGTGCGCGTGATATTGCTTCGACTCTCTTCATGAGCGAGCAGCGGACAGGGTTGTTCCAATTGGAACGGGCACTTGGGATTCGGATAGAGAGAGTTTCAATGAATGGCGAGTCGTCCGAGAAGAGCGCGCGCGCCCGTTCAGGATGGTTCGTTTGCCCGGGGAATTCCTGCGAGCACAGATAGAAAGCTAATTTCCGCCGGGAGATCGACCACGGTTTTTGAGATGGTCGTACACTGAAGCGCATAAGTGTGCCATCATGGATGTGCCGCGTTTGTTGCTCTTTCGTAACCTCTCGATCGATTTAAGATGGCTCTGAGTTCACACTTGCGACTGTTTCCCTTTCGGAATGGTGGGTCTTTGTGAGTGATGCGGTTGTCCTACAGTACGTTGGGTTTGAAACCAAAGGAGCGATCCGTGAATACACCTTCACCCTTCGCGGAACCGGCGGCGCGTCCTCTGAATATTTTGTGACCATTGCGAACGACGCTTTCGTGGCGCATCGCGTGCGCTATCAGGATGCGCCAGACATCTGCTCCCTCCGGCTTCACCGGGAATTCGCCACCCAGACCGACCATTCTCCCTCCACTCGCTTCTCTGTCACGGACGCAGAACTGGCCGATTACCAGGACGCCCACGCCCCGAAACCCAAGCCCAGCGCATACACCCACGGGGAGGACAAAGAGTCTTGAGGTCGCCCGCAGCATCTCATTCCTGCAAGCTTAGGAGAACTCTTGGCGCGACGCATTGAAGACGAGTTTGGCCACGTTCAGCAGCTCATCCTGATAGGTAAGGAGCGCGGCTACCTGCTCTACGATGAGATTAACGACAGTCTGCCCGCAGATGTGCATTCATCGCTGGAAATTGACGATCTCCTGTCCACCTTAGAGCGCCAGGGTATTGAGATCTACGAGGACCTTGCCACCGCAAACGCATCGCGTGCCGCTACAAACGCCACGGAGGGTCCCGAAGCCGACCCGAAAGAGGAACTCGCCGCCGAAGCTGGCCTTGACCTCAGCTTCGGTATGGACCCCAAATCCCAGGATCCGGTCCGCATCTACCTCCGCGAGATGGGCTCAGTGCCGCTGCTCACCCGCGAAGACGAAGTAGTCATCGCCAAGCGCATCGAGCGCGGGCAGCTCGTGGTCATGAAAGCCATCACGCGCTCGCCCATCGTCATCAAGGAAGTCATCGCCGTCGGCGAAGGCTTGCGCAAAGGTGTGCGCTCCATCAAGGAAATTGCTCAGTTCGATGATGAAAATCTGACAGAAGAAAAAATCGCCAACAAGACTAAGCAAACGCTTCGGCAAATCAAGAACATCGCTGAGCTCTACAAAACCGCGCTGAAGCAAGCGGAAAAGCTGGCCAAGACCCCAAAATCCACAAGGCAGTCTCATCTTCGAGTCAAATGGGCCGTTGCCCGGACCCGCATCCAAATTTCTCTGGCGATACTTGACATCTCTTTCCATTGGCTGGAGAAAAAACGCCTGATCGACAAAATGCGTTCGGCTGTCGAGCGCTTGCACGCCATCGAGTGCGAAGCACGCCGCCTCGAGCGCCGCGTGGACGCCGCCCTGGGCGATGTCGCCGCCGAAGCTCGCAAAGAGTTGTGCGCGCGCCGTGCCGAGCTGAAAGAGATCGAACAATCGAGCGAGGTTGGGCTGACCAGCCTCAAACGCACCCTCTCGCTCATCCAGCGGGGTGAGGCGCAGGCGCAGCAGGCAAAAAAAGAACTGACCGAAGCCAACCTTCGCCTGGTCGTCTCCATCGCCAAGAAATACACCCATCATGGCCTGCAGTTTCTCGACTTGATCCAGGAAGGCAACCTCGGGCTCATGAAAGGCGCCGACAAGTTCGACTGGCGCCGCGGCTACAAATTCTCCACCTACGCCACCTGGTGGATTCGCCAGGCCATCACACGCGCCATCGCCGACCAAGCGCGCACCATCCGTGTTCCCGTTCACATGATCGAGGTCATCAACAAGCTCGCTAAGTGCGTCCGCCGACTCGTGCAGGAACTTGGCCGCGAGCCCACCTCGGAAGAGCTGGCCCAGCGGATGGACATGAGCGTCGAAAAAGTGCGCCACGCTCGCAAGATCGCGCAGACGCCTATTTCTTTCGAGACTCCTATCGGCGAAGAGGAAGACGCTCACCTGGCCGATTTCATCGAAGACAAGGCCGTCGTCTCGCCATCGAATGCGGCCATCAGCCTCAGCCTGAAGGAGACGATGGCCTCCATGCTGAAGAAGCTCAATGCCCGCGAAGAACGTATCATCCGCATGCGTTTTGGGTTTGAGGACGACAATCCGCACACCCTCGAAGAAGTCGGCGAGGTATTCGCCGTCACGCGTGAGCGCATTCGCCAGATTGAGGCCAAGGCACTGCGCAAACTGCGCCACCCATCGCGCTCCAGTCACATCCGCACGTTTCTCGAAGGTTCTTTGTGATGCAGTTTCCTCTATTCAGATTCTGCTCACATCAATTTCAAAGCTGACAAGAGCCTGCTCTGGTGCGGACAAGCCGCGGGCCTGGGCTGAAGCGATGGCTTCAGTGCGTCTGCTCTGTGACTGGCTCGGTCGCGACAGACGGCACTGCGGCGTGCAGCCCTTGTGCTTCGCCAAAATTCCATGCGCACTGAAAATAGTGCGATTCCCTGCCGCGATGGCTGCCTCATCCAGGTCATCCCTTCACCCTCGGACGCCAAGAATCTGTCCCGGGGAACCCGAGCGGTATACCTGTATATATAAGGATGGAGGAGCCCGGACGTTTTCACGATGCGACGTTGGTTCGCATTAGGCAGCCCGATCGTACCGGTGGTGCAGTCCTCCCAGTCGCGGATGAGAAAGGACGTGACCGGTGGCTACGGCGCGAGTTCTTCCGTCTGGCGTTCCCTTCCCGAGTCCGAGATGTGTGCGGTCCTCGTGGTAGTAGCGAATATACTCACAGAGCCGTCGTTTCAGGTGGCGTTCGTCAACTGCGATGATGTGATCCAGGAGATCACGCCGGCAACTCCCTACCCAACGCTCTGCGACTCCATTCTGCCAAGGACTTTCGAACGAAGTGCGAAGAGGATTCACCCTCAGGGATCGAACCGCTGCGGGGACCTCCAGTCCATACTTGGCATCAACATCAAAGATGACGAACCTCGGAGCGGATCCAAATGGAAATGCTTCTCGCAGCTGCTGCACGATCCACGAGCTTGTCGGATGCTCTGTGATATTGAAGTGCAGGATACGCCGACGGTCGTGACTGATGACGAAAAAGCAATAGAGCGAGCGGAAGGTGATCGTCGGAACAGTGAAGAAGTCCATCGCGCAAGCGCTTCCCGGTGATTGCGGAGAAAGGTAAGCCAGCGCCTGGCTGGCTCCGGATCTCTAGGCGCCCGTTTCATCCAACCAGAGATCGTTCGCTCAGAGACATCAAAGCCGAGCATGACAAGCTCGCCATGGATGCGTGGCGCTCCCCACGTGGAGTTCTCAACGACCATTCGGAAGATCAATTCCTGAATCTCCTTCGAGGTCTGTCGTCTCCCGACAGGCCTCCTGACCTTGGAGATCAGCTTCCAGTACAAACGGAATCCGGCCCTGTGCCAACGCACCACCGTTTCGGGCGTGACCACAATGAGGGATGGTTGCCATCCGGACCAAAATCGACGAACGGCGACCCAGAAGAGCTTGTCGAGCCGGTCTAATCTTGGCCGCGGATGCCAACCCTTCAGTACGGCAAGTTGTTGACGTAGTGCGAGATTCTCCAGCAGGAGACTCCGACGCGCGCGCAAGAGGCGAATCAGCGTTCCGAGGCACCAAAGGGAACACTGAGGCCGAATGACAACTCTAACTTCGGTATTGCCAATAAACATCGACAGAGTGAAATGAGAGAATCGAGAGGAAAGGTAACCCTTAAGGGGATCCAGAGGGATCTCCAGCGATCCCTCACCCTTACCACGATCATCAGGTAGCAGCCCGCCTGAACCGCCTTATGGCGCAAACGCGCTTTTAGGCCGTTGCCACCGCATGTAACACCCGAAGCTTCTCACCATGACATGGGCTGGATGGCACAGCGAACAAAATCGCTTTCGAACAACCAACGGACCCGTCACTTCATGCGAGGACGCTGATTTCGGGGCGTCGTCTCAGGGTCGTATACGCGGGTCGAAAGCTACCGCCTTCCTCAAGAGCTTCTTCGCTGCGGGATCGACGTGTAGCGTTCCGCGACCTGGTTGAATCTCTGGATCAGTAAGTATCGCGAGATGTTCAATTGGGACGCCAGACGCCTCAGATGAAGTTTTCATAGCCTCTGCTATGCGATTCTCCTCGGATGTCGAATGTGCAGCAACAAAATGATGCACACTCACGATGGCTCCTGAGCGGACATCGTACACGTAGTGTGTTTTTTGCTTTGCGTGGGCGCGATCAGGTCCCGGCCCGGCTCCGATGTCCATATGACCCTCCTAGTCGTTGAAATAAAGAATCGTTCCCATTGCTCCGGCCCATGTGCGGCGATATGCCAGTTCTACTTGGAAACCGACACAATTGTGAATTATTGCATGCGGCACAAAATAATCTGTGTCCACGTGATGAAAGCCAGCGTCATCGACAAACTCATACCACTTGATGCCAACGGCAGCCGTACCAAGATCACCTGTGATGGAGCCGTCTCTGGTCTCGATAAACGCTCCCGATGCAACAACGTTCAGTTGCGCTGAGATGGCCACATTTCTGGTTCCAAAGCCATCGACGGTTAGAAAGGAACGCTGGAGAGTGCCGGCGTTTTCAAAGAAATTGTCGAACCAGAATGATTGGATCCAGTAGACATTCATAGTTCACGCTCCTGGATGTCACGAAGGAGGGAAACAAACTTGTCCGGCCCGTCAAAAAAATCAACTTTGTTTGGGCCGGATTGCCGCAGGGAAGCTATGAAGCGGGCCTGCTGCTTCATCGGCAAGTAAAATATATCATGATGCCGATGTGAAGACTGGAGAAGAGGTGCGCCCGGGAGCGTCGCTAATACTCACAGAACGGACGAATGAAGTCCTGGCACGGCAAGTTTGTGGAGTCGAGGTGTGGCGCGGTGGTTTAGGTGGAGCCTATCGGTTGCCGACCCTTTCGTCTGTCGGTGCCTCACGAGCTCCGCCATGCTTCCGTTTCCACACCCCGCTCATCGAACCGGACGTGCGGATTTGCCGCATCCGGCTCTCGGAGAAGACTCACGCAAT
>Ga0134124_10002742_pt1 | contig 14206 bp, 14 predicted proteins | sample KB304_FD_96880 | JGI IMG/M metagenome (GOLD analysis project Ga0134124, IMG submission 96880) | Terrestrial soil microbial communities without Nitrogen fertilizer from Kellogg Biological Station, Michigan, USA - KB3-0-4 | ecosystem: Environmental > Terrestrial > Soil > Unclassified ... | reverse complement strand
TTCGCGTTTCTCCTCTGCGTCCTCGGCGTCCTCTGCGGTTGATTCCGAGCCACTGAGCAGGAAAAACCGCAGAGGGCGCCGGGGACGCAGAGGACTGCTTGCCGGCAACACGCTAATACCCCACTACCTGACGTAGCTCCATTCACCAGACCGACGCCTCATTTCAAAACTGTATACTAGTTAACAGACACGCTCCCAGAAGTCGTACTATACTCTCTTCGATTTCGTAGGTTAGATCACAGTAGCAATCAAACAGAGCACACGCGGTGGACAGCATGTAACCGCCATCAGCGGTGTATGCGATGGAGAACAGCAACAGATCTAAGCCGTCGGTTGCGCAGCTCTCGTCGATTGGGAAGCGTTGTGTGCAGACTGCGGGAGCGTCGACGGGGGCAGTTTACGTAATCCGTCACCACGAATGGTGAACCTGTTTTTAGGAACCGACACATATGGAGGCTTTGGACTACTCTGGGCACTGATGCCGAGGGCCGAATTGCGTGCAAAACGAAAAGACAGTTCCAAGTTCGGCGCCTTATCCCGGACAAGGCATTTCAGCCTTGCCCGAACTTGGCATGCTCTGGGCTGAATCGACCGGGAGCCCGAAGGTTTGCGTTGCGGTGCTCGACACCCTGGTCGATCTAACTCATCCTTGCTTCGACGGCGCTAAAATCGACCAACTGCAGACTCTGGTGCCGATGGAGGTCAACTCCAGCGCCGAGTTAGCGCATGGAACTCATGTCGCCAGCGTCCTTGTTGGCCAGCACGACAGTCCGGTGCGCGGCATCGCTCCCGGCTGTCGTGGGCTTATGGTTCCCGTGTTTAGCTCCAACAAAGGCGAGGTATCTCCGTGCTCGCAGGTGGATCTTGCGAGAGCCATCTCTCTAGCCGTTCAACAGGGAGCCCACATCATTAACATCAGCGGCGGTCAGTTGGATTCTTCCGGCGAGGCGCATCCCCTGCTGGCAAACGCCATCCGTTTGTGCGCCGAAAATAACATCTTGATCATTGCCGCCGCCGGAAATGACGGGTGTGATTGCTTACACATACCCGCCGCTGCGCCGACGGTTCTGGTGGTGGGCGCAATGGATTCGCACGGATCGCCTCTGGATTTTAGCAATTGGGGCGGGCGATACCGTGAACGAGGAATCCTGGCTCCAGGCGAAGACATATTGGGCGCCACTCCCGGCGGCGGCACCACTTTACGTAGCGGAACCAGCTTCGCTACTCCGATTATCTCCGGCATTGTTGCTTTGTTTCTGAGTATTCAAGTCGAACGAGGAGAAAAACCTGACCCCCACGCGGCATGCAACGCCATCCTTCGCAGTGCTATCGGCTGTGATCAACAATCGGTTCCAGATTGTAGCCGTCTTTTGGCAGGACGCTTGAACGTCGTTGGGGCACTCACCTATCTCAAGAAAGGAGGCAGTATGGAAATGTCTGAATCAAAATCAGGGGTACCGGATCTGAACCCAGGTAGTGAGGAACAGGGACAGAATCCGGTAGGGATTGGTGTCGAACCTAAGACGTTCGCTACACAGCAGCCCTCGCCTGGAGGGCAAGCAGCGGGATTGAGCCCTCCTCAACATGCGGGAGCTGCGCCAACGGTCCAATCGCTGGCCTCAAGCGCTACGTCATCGGTCGCGTCTGGACAGATAACTCCGTCCGGCGCTGACGGTGGCTGTGGATGTGGGGGTGGCAAAGGGAATTGCAGTTGCAACGGCGGCAGCAAAACGCCTCAGTTGGTCTACGCGCTCGGGGAGATTGGTTTTGATTTCGTCAGCCAGGCACGGCACGACTCGCTACTACAACATTCCGGCGTAAACGTTGACGACCCCGCTGCGCTGCTGGCTCACCTGAAGAAAGTACCGTCATCCGCTTCGGCAGTCATTTGGACCCTGAACATTGACAGCACGCCGGTCTACGCCATTCAGCCGGCAGGCGCTTTTGCGGCTACAGGCTATGACGTGCTTCGGGAGTTTTTAGACGCCCAGTTGAACGAGGGTGCTGAGCGAGTCTCTGTGCCTGGATACATCTGGGGGAAAATTCCGTTAACCTGCTCAGTGACTGTACCGATAATTGTCCCTGAGATTCGCGGTATGTACAGTTGGACGACAGGTGCGTTGGTCGCGGCGCTGGCCGGCAAAGTCACCGCGAAGAAGGAAGAGTCGGTAGCATTTCAAAAGAAGGTTGCCGGAATCCAAAACTTCCTTGATCGCGTTTACTATGAGATTCGCAACCTTGGCGTCGCTCCGCAGGAGCGCGCGCTGAACTATGCTGCGACTAATGCTTTCCAACTCGAGCACATCTATAGGAACGCTATCGAGAGAGGACTGGAGCTCGACAGCATAGAGGTCGAGAAGAGTCCGATCTGTAGACCCGAGTCGGATTGCTGGGATGTCAAGCTGGTGTTCTTCAACCCGACTGACCGGCTCGGCCAGGCGAGGCGAGTCCACCGGTTCACGGTTGATGTAAGTGACGTCGTTCCGGTAACTGTCGGCAGCGTGCGAGAGTGGGCCATCTATTAGCCCGGTCTGAACAACTGTCGTTCATGTGACGATAACGTCGTGCTCGTCCTGAGCACTCTACCCGTGGTCGCTCCAGAACGGCCACAAAGAGAAAGGAGATCGGCATGAGACTTCCAAGCCAAGCTGGAACCGTCTTACGGGACCTGGACAAAAGGCGAGCAGCGTATACCGGGAGCACACCGTCGGGTTGCTCCGCATGGGACTGGATCAAGTGTGGAGCTATAGTCGCCGCTTGCGCTGCCGCATGCGTCATCACAGAAGGCGAGGCCTGCATAGAATGCATGGGGCCTTCCTATGAATCTTGCAAAGATTGCCTGTAGAAAATGGGGCAGTCCGGCCCCACCAGGCGCGTGCATTAACCTTAGGAAGCGATGGTACGAACAGTAGAATACATTCCGCCTGCTTCCGTTCACGCAGCAGAAGCTCGTGAGCAAATATTGTTTCCAGCCTTGCTTGAAGTCAGGGAAAAAGCTGTTGTATGAGGCCTGTGACTCCATGAGGCTAGAAAGAAAGGGAGAATAGCTATGAGAATTCCAACTCAATCTCAACCAGTTGTGAGAAGTCGCTCTTCGATTACCAACGACAAGCGTGGGTTGTTGCCAAGTCTGTGTGTTACTGGCTCGTGCACTCCGAACGGCCAGTGCTGTGTGAGCATTCTTGGACAGCACGTTTGCATCCGTAATCCGTTGCCGGTAGGGGGAACGGTGCAAGCCTGTTACAAATTCCCCGCGAAGGTGTGCTTCACCCTAAATGGTCACAGCCTTGGATGCATCGGTATATAACTGCAGGGTTGAAGTGAGTCAAGGGTGCGGCCACGGTTTCTGCCTTTCGGGAACTGGAGAGCTTAACGTGATTCTAACCGCGGCGAGCGACTCCCGCGATAGTTGGATCCATTGACTCTAATCGTACGACCGGAGTCGAGTTGTGTGGCCACGCTAACGTGGGCGCATTCTATTAACAACCAACGCCGAACAGGAGGAAGACTATGAAAATCCCAACCCAAACGAAGTCCGTCGACAGGCGAATAGCCGCCACGCGCATCAGTCCAGATGCAAAGGGTATTTTGCCCTCCGATTGCTGTGGCGCAGGCAAGTGCTGCGTAGGCGCTTGCCTGCCGTTTGTCGGATGCGCGGGGATATGTGTGCCCAATCTTGGCCAGTGCTAGTGGCCGGCAAACCTGAGGAGCTTGAGGGCCGCCAAGTTGAGCCTCCCCATCTGGCAGCGACAGATACTTCGCCATGAAAGCCGCAATCGGTGCGGCTTCCATGGCTTTTGTGACTATCCTTTGCCTGAGAGTTGTGAAGGTTGTGTAACAGCGGACACCGATCAACAACGGACTTTAGGGGAATGTTAGAAGCCAAGATAGGAGAATCGTGATGAGACTGCCAAACCAGGCTAAACCAGTTAAGCGCACGATGAAAACCTCATCGGAATACAATGGCAATGGGATCACACCAGCCGGCTGTTCCGTCTGGGACTGGATCAAGTGTGCGGGCATTGTAGCAGGGTGTGTCGCAGCGTGCTGCGCGGGGACTTGTATTGGGAGCCCAACCTGCATTGCTTGCTTAGGCTCTGCGTATGGAAACTGTAAAGACTGTTTCTGAAATACCGCTTTGTCGCGGTTCCAGATTACGCGAATCAACTATCGAACAGGAACGTTTTCTGTGTGGCCGGCCGCTCTTGCGTGGCAGATTCGCGTAGTTCCGCAGATGCCTCACAAACGCGCTCGCGATCGCCTCGCGAGATGCGTGCAATTGTGTAATGGATAAAGTATGTTCGAGCCAGGGCCCGGACACCGCGCACGCTCGGCTGTCCGCCCGATGCTACCCGCTATGTCAGAGCCGGTGTACTGCACCGTAGTGCGAGGGCCGGACAATCGGCCTCAACCCGAGGCGCCTTCGCGAATCAGGGCGCGGCCGATCACCATTCGCTGAATCTGATTGGTGCCCTCGTAGATCTGGGTGATCTTTGCGTCTCGCATGTACTTCTCGATCGGATAGTCACGACAGTAGCCATAACCACCGAACAACTGCACGGCGTCGGTCGACACTTTCATCGCCGTGTCCGTCGCGAAGACCTTCGACATCGCCGATATCTTCGAAACGTCTTTCACTCCCGCGTCGACCGCTCGCGCCGCAGTGTAGACCAGATGACGAGCGGCTTCGACTTGCGTAGCCATATCCGCGAGCATGAACTGAATGCCCTGAAACGAGGCTATCGACTGGCCGAACTGCTGCCGTTCCTTCGTATACTCGAGCGCCAGATCGAGCGCGCCCTGGGCGATGCCTAATCCCTGGGCCGCTACAAACGGGCGCGCTACATCAAGCGTCATCATCGCGTGCTTGAAGCCCCGGCCTTCGGCGCCGCCCAACAGCTCGGCGGACGACACGCGGCAGTCTCGAAAGTGAGTTTCATTCACCGGCACGCATCGAATTCCCATCAGGTCTTCGCGCTTGCCCAGCTCAAAACCCGGCGTCTCGCGCTCGACTATGAAAGCAGTTATGCCGCGAGTGCCGCGCTCGGGGTTCACTGTCGCAAAGACGCTGTAGATGCTCGCTGCCGCGCCGTTGGTCGTCCATTTCTTGTCGCCGTTGATCACGTAGTCGTCGCCGGCGCGCTCCGCGTGCGTCTTCAAACTGCCCGCGTCCGACCCCGCGGATTTTTCCGAAAGACAGAACGCGATCAGCTTCTTACCAGAAGCGATCTCCGGCAGATACTTCTTCTTCTGCTCTTCGGTTCCCCCGAGCACGATCGGCAGCGACCCGAGCGCGTTGACGACGTAGGTGCAACCGATGCCGCCGCACTTGCGAGATATCTCTTCGACGACGATGCAGAGGTTAAGTAAGCCGGCGCCCGCGCCGCCATAGTCCTTCGGTATCCACACGCCCATCATGCCCTCTTCTTTGAGGGCGTTGATTACGCTCCAGGGATACTCGCCGGTGCGGTCGAGCTCGGCGGCGATGGGTTTGACATGCTTCTCGGCGATGCTGCGCGCGAGATCACGGTAATATAAATTATCTTTTGTTAAGAGTTCGTCCACGTTGAGTCCTCCTGTGAAAAGTCCGACAAACTTTTCAGTTTGTCGATGCCCGAGAAGCGACTTTGCGCGCCGACAAACTGAAACTTTGCGACAAACTTCAGTTTGTCGGACATCATTTTTGACGGGCGGATTGTATAGGGCGAAAGCAATGGGAGTCAAAAGCGGTAAGGTCCGCGAAGCAAGCTGAAGCTTGAACTCTGAACTCTGAACTCTGAACTCTGAACTCTGAACTTAATGAGAAGCCATAAGCAGAAGGCTATCGTATGACATCGCGGCGAGCTGTTCCTCGGCGTGCTCGCGCAGCTCGGCGGGCGTCATTCGAACCATCTGCTCGAGTCCGTACGCAGCCATCACTCGCTTCGTGACTTCATAGCCGAGCAGGTAGCCGCCTCTGGACGGCGCGTCGCTGAGGTGAGATTTCGTGAACCATTGTTCGTATTGCTCCGGTGGCACGCTGGCGCGGACCAGAGTCAGATACTGCGCGGCGTTTTGAGCGAGGTCGTGCTGTTGAGCGGCCAGCTCTTGCGTATCGAAATGCAAATACATTTCGCGCGAGTTATATGGAAAGACGTCTTCGGCGCCGGCGATGGCCATGCCTTCGATCATCAGCGGCATGTGCGCAGTGCGAAAATCAGCAAGGGTCGGCTGCTGAAAGAGAAAGCCGAAATGGTAGAGATGAAAGAATTCGTGAGCTATCGCGATGCGAATCTGTTCGTGTGAGTAGCTCGACAAGACCTCAGCTCCCAGACAGAGCGTGTCGGGAATACCCGCGTCGTTTTGTACCGGGCGAATGGCTCCGTCGAACCGGAACATACTCAGGCCGATATAGATGTCGCGTTGCTGCTGATATTCGCGAAAGCGGGCCTTAAAGAAAATCACGGCTTCCAGGAGCGGGCTGTTTCCAAGATCCGAAACGTTCCTGTTGAAATCGCGAATAGCTTCCACCTGGCTTGGAACGCGAATGAGGAACTCGTCCAGCATCGCTCGGCGCACCTTCGGATCATTCGTTCGATAAACGGCGCGATCGAAGTAGTCGGGATGCTTGTTCTCTACCAGGCGCTTCCACAGCCTTCGCTGAACGGCGGGGGTCTTGTCTTTTGCCTGGTCCCAGAAAACCAGAAAGTCGTCGACGATATTTATGACTCGGTGATTATCAAGCAGTCTTTCGAGTACGGATTGATATGAAAGAGAATTAGTTGAGGCGAGCGGAGCTTGGGCGATCAGGAGGAGAAGTCCAAGGGCTATGGTCGCTCTTTTTTTGAAGGCCCCCATTCGCAGCTCCGTTTCGAACTTTCAAGAATGCATCCTGCCCGCAACGGGTGAACGGCCGGGGAAAGAAAAGTTGCGGCGTGATTTAATGTACGCCAATTCGGGAGAAAGGCCAACAGAATAAGTGAGCCGAGGGGTGCGCGCGCAATCGCATTCTGCATACCCACTTCGTCAGAGGTGAGTCGCTGATGTTCAAGCCTACAGCACGCGCCGCAACGCCCTCCCGTTTTCACACAGTTTCTCACGAGGTGGGTATGAATACACTACGGTGTGAAAGCCGCAGATTGGACACTCTACGGTACACACTGGAAGCGCTATTGGATTACTTCACTTCTATGTTTACAAACAGCACGAATGGAGGAACATCGCCAGGATCCGAGAACACCTGGGTGAAATTCAGAATTGCGTTGCCGGCGTGTTTGACATGATAAAGATACTTCGTGTTGCTCTCGAATGGAGCCTGAAGCAGCAGTTCCAGCATCATCGTTGGATCGTCGGTGTGAGTAAGCGAAACGTTGGTGATTCCGGCAAAATCCACCATAAAGAAATCACCGGGCTTGAGCGATAAAGAGGCCGCGTGGAAGTTGACGTTAGCTTGAGGCGTATTCAACGCGACAATGTAAGCCGCCAGGAAGTCGTCGGTTCTGAAAACGAAGAAAGGCCTCGATACCTGATTATCCGAATTCCGGACGGTTACGAATGACGACGCATCGGAACCGATTCTCTTCCCGCCCTTTTTTGCGATCAACGTTTCAACCGGCGTGTCAGAGCCGCGCTTGGTCGCCACTTCGCTTCCGTTCACCTCGATCACCGAGCCCGCGTCGAAATTGCTTCCGGTAACCACCAGCCGTTTTCCAGTCAGCTCGACCCTATCGATCGCGGGCGCAGCCTGTTGGCCGAAAGCAACTCCGCCAGGATGCATCTGGTAAACACCAGCGGCTAAGAAAAGACAGAATAGGACTCGTAACCATGACCTCATTTCCACTACCTCCAAGCTGCAGCTTGTTCTGACAAGCATAGGCACGCTGGCGCCGGGGCGCAACCTTGAGTCATCTCTAAAAAGGCTTTGCGGTCCTTTGCGAGCTTTGCGTTAAACGAATTCCCTGCGAACAAGAAGCAATTCTTTCACGCAAAGCTCGCAAACGACCGCAAAGCTCGCAAAGAGGCCTGTCGCATCATCACACGACCAGGCGTTACAATCCGATTGGACCAACTCAACAAATTGCTGTCGAACGTCAAACATGACATCAAAAAAAGAAAACTCATCCTCAGCGCCTCGGCCTATGGACAGATTCGAGATCGCAGCAGCTCTTCAAGAGATCGGCTTGCTCCTCAGAATCAGCGGAAAGGATCAGTATCGCTCGCAAGCGTATACGCGCGCGGCGCAGGCGGTCTCGGCAGTGGACGGGGATTTTGCCGCGCTCGTCCGCCAAAAACGGCTGACGGACATCAAGGGAATCGGTCAGTCGCTTGCCGGAGTAATCGAAGAACTCCACTCAACCGGCCGCTCGTCATTGCTCGACTCCTTGCGCAGCGAGTTGCCTCGAGGAGTCTTAGAGCTGTCCAAAATCCCGGGCCTCACGGTGACGAGAATTCAGGCGCTAAACCAGGCGCTCGGCATCAGCAGCATATCCGATCTAAAGGCCGCCCTTGAAGCAGGCAAGCTGCGCGACATTCCGGGCTTCGGCGCTAAGACCGAAGAGGCTCTCCGCGAACAGATTTCGAGGTACGACAATCGAGACGACCGAATCCTGCTGAGCGCCGCGTTGAAGATCGGGGAAAGAGTTATCGATTACATGCGGACTCTGGATGAGATTGTCTCAATCGACCTCGCCGGTTCAATCAGGCGCTGGAAAGAAACTGTCGCGGTGATCCGAGTGACCGCCGGCGTCTCAAAATCTCCCCAGCGTGCGTTGAGACACTTCCTCCAATATCCGCCGATCATTGAAGTCATAAGCAAGGAGCGAAACGCCTCGACCGTCACGCTGAGTGACGGGGTCAAAGTTTCCTTTTCAGCCGCGTCCTCCAACGACTACTGGAACCTGCTTCATCATGAAACCGGTTCTCGAGCTCATCTGGAAGGGCTCGAGACGATCGGAAAACAGAAAGGGATACAACTCACCTCTGCCAAATTGAAGGCGCTCAAGAGTCGGCGATCACTCTCGGTTAGCGGCGAAGAAGACATCTATCGACATCTCGACTTGCAATACGTGCCACCCGAATTGCGGGAAGGCGACGGTGAAATCGCAGCCGCGCGTGCGGGCAAGATCCCTTCAGACTTGATCGTCCTCGATGACATAAAAGGAATGGTTCATTGCCACACGACCTTCTCGGACGGCCGTCATTCGATCGAGGAGATGGCGCGCGCCTCTGAGTCAATGGGTATGGAATATCTCACAATTTCCGATCACTCTCCGACCGCGAGTTATGCCGGAGGCTTGACGCTGGATCGCTTGAAGCGGCAATGGGAAGAGATCAGCCGGGTCCAGGAAAAAGTCTCCATAAGACTATTGCGCGCAACCGAGTCCGACATTCTGCGAGACGGAGCGCTGGACTATCCCGACAACATTCTCGAGAAGTTCGATTTGATCATCGCCAGCATTCATAACCGCTACAAGCTCGACGAAGACCAGATGACAAAGCGGGTCATCACTGCTTTGAGGAATCCTCTGTTCAAGGTGTGGGGTCACCCGTTAGGCCGGCTGCTGCAGCGCCGTCCCCCGATTTCCTGCCGGATGGAAGAGATTCTGGATGTTGCAGGGCAATCCGCCGCGGCGATTGAAATCAGCGGGTCCCCGCATCGTCTCGACCTTGAACCTCGTTGGATAAAAGAGGCACGCAAGCGCTCGATCAAATTCGTGATCTCTACTGACGCGCATTCGGTCTCCGAGTTGGAGAATTTGAAGTTCGGCATAGGCATTGCTCGCCGCGGTGGAGTAAGACGCCGTGAGGTTTTGAATACACTGGGACCGGCCGCCTTTCAACGATCGGTGAGCTCAAAGGCGTGAACCTTTGCGAGCTTTGCGGTCCTTTGCGTCTTTGCGTTGAGAATTCCTCACGCATTCTCAACGCAAAGACGCAAAGGACCGCAAGGCTCGCAAAGAAGAGCTGAGTGAAACGAAGTCCGACTATATGGCCAGTTACTTGCAGAGTGTTCCCCGTACGGCGCCGAAAGTCGTTGGTTTGTACTGGTGCCGAACAATCGACTGTGCGATTTAACATCGCTCACAAAATCATCATCGATCCGGAGGATTAAAATGGAAGACAAGAATCTGAAAGAACTGCTCTGCCAGGCTCTCGAGACTGAATTTGGCGGCGTACAGATCTACACTACGGCGCTGCGTTGCGTGGTGAACGAAGATCTAAAAGAAGAGTGGGAAAAGTATCTCGAGCAAACCGAGAGACACGTCGAAATAGTCCAGGAAGTTTGTACCGTGATGGGAATCGATCCCAACACGGAAACACCAGGCCGAAAAGTCGTGCGTCACATTGGAGAGTCGCTGGTCAAGGCAATGGAAATGGCGCTCAAGAACGGCGAGCCCGCCGCTGCGCAGCTCGTAGCCGCCGAGTGCGTCGTTCTTGCGGAGACGAAAGATCACTTGAACTGGGAGCTGATCGGCGAGGCAGCCAAGAAAGCCAAGGGAGATACCGCTAAAGCTCTAAAGGCGGCTTATGAGGAAGTCGAGGACCAGGAGGACGAGCACCTCTATCATACGCAAGGCTGGACTCGTGAGCTGTGGATTGATTCGCTGGGTATGAAGGCTGTTCTTCCGCCGCCCGAAGAGGAGAAGGACGTGAAGACCGCGATCGGCGCCGCGCGCGCAAAGCACGCCCGCACCGATATGCTCTAAGCTCAGATAACGGGCCCTCCTTAGCGAGCTTTGCGGTCCTTTGCGTCTTTGCGTTGAGAATTCATTGAGAATTCCTTACGCAAAGCTCGCCAAGGACCGCAAAGCCCGCAAAGAGCCTATAACCCACTACCGAACTCGATCATCGAGGGACCCGCGCAAGTAGAAAAGAACGTCGACCTTTTCGCGGATTCTGGAAACCGCGACCGATACAGTTCGGCCCACTCGAACGTGAGGCTATCCGCTCGGTCAGTTCTCACCATCGCCCATACGCTGCCGCCAAAGCCCGCTCCGAATGCCGACGCAGCCACCGCGCCCAATTCTCGCGCGATGCGAGTCAGCGCGATCGTCTCCGGAACCTGATTACCCAGCAATCGCTCCGCCCCATCCTGTGAGCGATCGACCAGCGCTCCTATCTTGTCCAATTCTCCGGCAGCCAGCGATTGGGCTACACCGGGGATGATCTCAGTGCATTCGTTCAAGAATTGCTCGAAGCGATTGAGCAGCTCTCTGGGTGAGAAAGCGGGGGATCGTGATGAGATCAACGCTTCTCGCATTCGCTTTGGAGCATCTGTCGAGCTGGTCGCCGCCGCCATCAAAGTCTCGCTAGTCATGCCGGTCGCGCGCCGCCAAACCTCCAGGACCTCTGCCGCGAGGCTCGACACCCGATTGTACTTTTCAAGCGCCTCGCCGGTCTTGTCGGCCAACACTCCGCTGACACCGATAACGAAAACATGCTCGGCGGGCAGCGCGATCGAGCGTTCCTGGCGAACGGGACAGAACGAGTATTGACTCAATTCACCCCGCCGGCAGCAAAGGATTGCCGTATGATCCTGGCTTCCGCCAAGAGTGCCCACGCCTTTGCTCCCCGCAAGAGAACCAAAGGTCTGACCGTTCTCAACCGAGCCGAGATATCCCGCGAGGTCTTCAACGCTATGGATGTTGCTCTTGTATTCATCGCATTGGTCGAGCGCGTTGATACGAGCCAGTGAAGCGAAGACCGCGATGATCAGAGCGCTTGAACTGCTGAGTCCGGCGGCAGGCGGCAGATCGCTCACGAAAGCTATGTCGGCGCCGCGGAGCGGTCCGCGAAAGTTCTGAGCGACCCGGGTCGCTACGGTTATCGGATAGTTCGACCAATGCCCGGTGCGTGGAATCAACTCGGGGGAGATGCTGAACTCAACGCGGTCATTTCGAGCGGCGTCTGTTATTCGCACTCTGCTGTCATCGCGAGCGGAGGCCGCGACACAAAAGCCGCGTTCGAGCGCGCAGATCAGGCTTCGTCCTCCGCCGTAGTCGGTGTGCTTGCCCAGAAACTCGATGCGGCCCGGAACGAAGTAGTAATGTACGGCGTCGATCGACGTACGCATCTCACGCAGCGCGTTTGTTGCTTCGATAAATAATCCAGCCTTCAGTGACGCCTGACCGGCGCTCAAACTGGAGGAAACCAATTGTTGCCGGACTTCGAATTCATCCATGAAATTCATCCATTACCGCTCGACCAGATTCGCGGCAACACTCGCGACAACCCAACCAGGCTCACTGCAAAGACCAGCGACCAAAGCAGCCCTTGAGTGGTTTTACCGTAGAGGAAACTGCCCGCGCCGAAGAGTGCCGCGTACACAAAAGGGCAACCCAAGGTCCAACCTAACAGCGATTGTGTAAGGCGATCGGGCGGCCCGCTCGCGCCGGCTTCCGCTCTTATCTGCCGCCAGCCCGGGCCAGCCGGTTGAACCAGCCGGTAGAATTCGATCAGCTTCGAGCGATCGGCCGGCCTCGTCAGCAGTGTGACGGTGATCCATACTACGGTTGTCGCTGCGACCGTTATCACAAGCGACACGTGAGGCTCGATGATCACATTCATCTTTCCGGCGACAAAGAACCCTACCGCGATGACGAATGAACTGACCATCGCCGCGATCTCGCTCCACGCATTGACCCGGCACCAGAACCAGCGGAGAAGATAGATCAGGCCCGTGCCCGCGCCTACCGAAAGCATCAGATCGAAACTCTGCTTCGCCGAATCCAGCACGAACGTCAGAAGCGCCGCCAGAAGCATGAGCAGACCCGTCACAAGACGGCCGATCAACACGTAGTGCTTCTCGCTCGCGTCTTTCTTCATGAAGCGACGGTAGAAATCATGAACCAGGTAAGACGTGCCCCAGTTGAGATGTGTGGACAACGTTGAAACATAAGCCGCCAGCAGCCCGGCGAGCATCAGCCCCATGAATCCCGCGGGCAGGAACCTGAGCATCGCCGGATAAGCCATGTCGTGGCCGATCAGGCCAGGATCGACATACGGAAACGTTCGTTGAATGTCGGACAGATTCGGATAGATCACAATTGAAGCCAGCGCGACGATGATCCACGGCCACGGCCTCAGCGCGTAATGCGCGGCATTGAACAGCAGCGTGCCGGCGACCGCATCCTTCTCGCTTTTGGCGGCGAGCATTCTCTGGGCGATGTAGCTTCCGCCGCCCGGCTCGGCGCCCGGATACCACACGGACCACCATTGCACGGCTATTGGAATAATCAACACCGACAGCGTAGTTCCCCAGTCACCGAAATCCGGCAGAAGACTGAGGGTCTTAGGGTCGATCTTCTGAAACAACCCGGTGAGCCCCCCGATCTCGGGCTGCTTCAGCGCAAAGTACGCGGCCGCGAACGAACCGGTCATCGCGATCCCAAACTGAATGAAGTCGGTGACCAGCACTCCCCACAACCCGGAAGTCGCCGCGAATGCTACGTTCAAAACTGCGCAGATCACGAGCGTCCGCTTCATCGGCCAGCCCAGCACGACGCTTGCGATCTTGGAGGCGGCAAGATTCACCGTAGCCATAATCACACAGTTGAAGAGCAGGCCAAGGTAGATCGAGCGGAACCCGCGGACGAAACTGGCCGCTTTGCCGGAATATCGAATCTCATAGAACTCCAGATCGGTGAGCACGCCCGAGCGTCGCCACATCCGCGCGTAGAAGAACACCGTCATCATTCCCGTCAGCAGGAATGACCACCAGAGCCAGTTATTGGCGACGCCTTTTTCACGAACCATGTTTGTGACGAGGTTGGGTGTATCGGTGCTGAAAGTGGTGGCCACCATCGATACGCCTATCAACCACCATGGCGCCGACCGCTCTGAGGTAAAGAACTCGGCGGTGCTCGAACCGGCGCGCTTGGCGAGCAGGATAGCCGGCAGAAAAGAAATCGCGATTGAAAAAACTACGATGACCCAGTCCAGAGTGGTGACGTGCATGAGGATTAGCCTTTTGTGACGGCCCGGAAAAACAGCGGCAGCAGCTTAGCAAGCAGTCAGCATTTGCGCCAAGCGATCAGAGCGAGCGTTCAGAGTACCGACTTTAGTCGGACAGTGCGTTACATAACCGAGATATCAGGGACTACACGGCACTGCCCGATCGGGATAGAAACTGGGCGCACAGCACTGCAGATCGAGAGTGACCGTCGCCTCTAGATCGCGACGGGTTCCTAGTTCGACTGCCGTCTACGGTTCCCAGAGCCCCCCTATA
>Ga0134124_10002741_pt1 | contig 14207 bp, 10 predicted proteins | sample KB304_FD_96880 | JGI IMG/M metagenome (GOLD analysis project Ga0134124, IMG submission 96880) | Terrestrial soil microbial communities without Nitrogen fertilizer from Kellogg Biological Station, Michigan, USA - KB3-0-4 | ecosystem: Environmental > Terrestrial > Soil > Unclassified ... | reverse complement strand
TGCAGCAGAAGAACTACAAGGAGGCTCAGGCTGCTCTGATTCGCGCTGTGGAGCTAAATCCCCAGCTGCCTGATGCGCATTACCAGCTAGGACGCTTGTATCAGGCAATCGGGAACACGGCTGAAGCGGAGAAAGAGCTTAGCAAGGTCCGAGAGCTCCATGACAACGCTGAGGAGAGCTTGGCGGGAAAGATGCCCGCTTCCCGGGCTCCAGTGAATCCGGCAGAACATTGACGTACTACGGCTGGCGCCAACGGGGTCTCGGCTTAGCAGCGATGCCAACGGGGTTTAGCGGGGCACCTCGCGACTAATGTGGCGATAGCTTTCCGGCGGGCCCAGGTAGCTAGGTTTCAAGCCGCCAGTGTTCACAACGATTTTCTGCAAGACCACTCCGGGATTGACCATCCAAAGCTTCAAAATGTGATATCCGGAAGTAGTTAGAGTGTGGGTCGATTGAATCTTGCGGACGCTGTCCTTGACCGACGTTTCCCAGTCCGTCTGCGAGTTGTGGGCCAGGATGTCGACAATCTGCGGCGGCTGGTTGTCGAACGCGATCGCGTATCTGAGGCCGCGTCCGGGCACGAAGTTCAATGTGGGGGCCAGAATTGTTTCTACCTGTACCGTACCCGGGTTGAACAAATACATCTGGTATTGCAGGCAGGGAGCATCCGGCGGCGCGAGACTGGAAGCGGTCACGGGGAATATTGTCATAGACGATAGAGTTCGCCCGTAATCCGCGATTTCGTCCCATCGGGCGGAAGGCGTGTCCGACTTTCTCGTATAGTGCGCGGCTTCGATTGAAACATAGCCGTCGGCCTCGACAAAGCCCTGAAGAGAAACCTTTGCGGTCTGGTCTGGATTGAATGTTCTCACTCTCACGGCGACCGAACGGGCTCCGGCGCCAGCCAAGGTCACCGTGCCGCTACCAGAACCCTTCGGAGCCTTGCGCCAGTTCACACTCACCCAAAGACGCTGATCGCTGCCGACGGTTCCGTGGGTTGCGCTCAGCACGATCCAGGGCTGGCTGGCGCTGGCGGTGAAGGCAAATGGCGTTCGGCCGCGATTGAAGATATCCATGTAGCGTCGTTGCTGATTGAAAACGTCCATTACTGGAAGTGAGGGCTCCGGCTCCGTTCCGTTTCCCGGCCACACCGAAGCCAAGCCTTCGACTGCGACACCCAACCCTGCCGGAGCTGAAATCTCTATCTCTTTTACTTCGGGCATGAGGTTGGCCGGCGGGTCGTGCCATCCGGTGTAGCCGATGCGGGGCTGATCCATCATGTGGCTCCACTTGCCGTGTGCGAGAGTGTGGTTGTATTCGCCGGACAAGTCGGCGTCTGCCTGAAATAGCGCACGAGATTTCGCGGCCAGGCCGTTGGTGCTGGCTCGTCCCTGGCTGGCATAAAGATGGTTCTTGCCGACAGTGATGTAAAGCTCGACGACCTGGGCGGAAGCTTTAACCGGATAGAGAACAAGTTGAAAAAAGGCGTCGCGCTCATTCTCCGGCAAGCTGCTGTAGATCTGTTCCGCCCGGCGGGTGATGGCTTGCCACTCGCCCAGCACTTTCTCCGCCTCTTGATAGTCGACGAGACTGAATGTGTCCGGCTCCAGCAACTCCGGTTTACGCCGCCCGTTGTATTTCGTGTATCGGGCAACGAGGGCGGCAATCTCTGGCGCATACTTCGGTCCGAATTCACGCTGCGCCCACATTCTCGAGTATTCCGAAATGCGCTCTTTCGGCCACTCCTCGGGATACCAAGCCAGGCTCAGGAAAAATTCGATGGGGAATTCCATTGGCTTCAAGTCGCCTACATTAACGATCCATATGCGATTCGCGCCGTACTGGTAGGCCAGATTCATCTGTTCCCACACCTTGGTGATGGGAATGGTGTCGAGCCATTTGTAGGAGCGTGGGTCGCCGACATAATCGAAGTGGTAGTAAATTCCGGCGCCGCCAGTTCGCTTGCGTTCCTCTGCCGTCGGCAGCCTTCGTATATTTCCCCAATTGTCGTCGCACCAGAGCTGCGTTACATCATCCGGAACGCGCATCCCTTTTTCGTAGTATTCCTGTACCTCTTTATATAGCGCCCAGTCCTGGGGAACGGCGGAGAGGTCCGGGTTCAAGTGGGTGCCAATTATCTTGCGCTGATCGGCCACAATCTTTTCGAGCAATGCGATGTTGGCGCCTTCAGTCATGGGAAGATCGCCGTCCCCCCTCATACCCAGGGTGGTAATGCTTTCGTAGTTTTTATTGCGCTCAATACCTTCAGTCCAAAACTTCTGCAGGACGGCGGAATTCAGCGAATAGTCCCAGGGGCCGGTGCCATGCCTTTTCCATTCCTGCTGCGCCCGCAACATGGGCTCGTGATGCGAGGTCCCCATCACGATGCCGTACATATCAGCGAGCTGCGGATTCAACGGATCGTCTTCGTTAAAGGCGTTGTTCCACATGGCGGGCCAGAGATAGTTGGCCTTGAGCCGGAGTAGAAGTTCAAAAACCTTCTCGTAGAACTGATGGTTGAAGTTCCCAAACTTTTCCTTCACCCAGCCGGATAACGCAGGCGCCTCATCGTTGAGGAAGATGCCGCGATATTTGACCCCGGGCGGTCCCTGGACGTGCCTGCCAGGCTTCACGAAGAGTGCATTCTGGTGTCGGGTGGGAACATCGGCCCACCAATACCACGGCGAGACCCCAATTTGTTCGGACAGATCGTAGATGCCATAAATCGTTCCACGCTTGTCGCTGCCTGCGATAATCAGTCCTTCGGCTACTCCGGGCAAAGGCTTGGGTACTACCTGGATCAGAAACGACTCCCACTTGCCGGTAATGGATGAGATATCAATTTTGTTTTCTCGGATGAGCCGGTCGACAAGAACGCTCTTCCCGATGGTGCCGATGATGATCAGGCCCGCGCCGGGACCGGTCTTGTTTGTAATCGCCGGCGTGTGTCCGGTGACCCGTCCAACATCCTGTCGCAGATCGCCAGCGGCGCGAACCACGCCGGCATGATCATTCGCGTCCACGTAGACTCGTGCGGACGATTCACCTTCAGCGATGGAGAAATCGTGGGGATGGCGAACGAACTCCACGTATTTCGCCTGGCCGAGAGCAAAGCTAGTACCCTGCCATGTGGTTAGAAAAAGTACGGCCACTGAACACGCGCGAGTTGTTCGCCTCAAACTCATTGTGCTACCCGTGAGATGCCGAAGTGCCGGTCGGCAAAGTTGAGAAACGTCCTTGTGCTGCCACCTTCTTTCCGTTGAGCAGGGGCAGCGGATCCGGCAGCGTATATTGCAGGACTTTCGCGTCGTCGTACTGCCCAGGCGGGTCGCGCAAGGGCTTCTGTTGCGCGACCCACAAGGGGTTGAGGCCAATACAAACGAGCGGCGCAAGAGCAAACAGTAAGCAGCGAATCGCGGATGATCGCCCGGGTGCGGTTGCAGGAGTGCCTGACAAACTCATGTCCAGAATCTAACGAGCCGCTACATTCAATTTTGTTTCGACTAAATCCACGGAATTGCCGCCGACCATGATCTTGAAACTGCCGGGTTCCAGGACGCGATGCATCTCACGGTCTAGAAATGACAACTCCTCCGGGCCGAGTATGAATGTTGCGGTTTGGGTTTTGCCGGGATCAAGCGCAAGTCGCCGGAATCCGCGGAGTTCCTTGACCGGACGCGTAACCGAGCTGACCTCGTCACGAATATAGAGTTGCGCGACTTCAGTCCCGCTTACCTTGCCGGTATTGGTCACATCCACCGAGACGGTCGTTGTCCCTTGCGGCCCGATGGTGTCTGGAGTTACGCGCAGGTTCTCATATTTAAAGCTGGTGTAGCTTAGACCCCATCCGAAAGGGAAGAGTGGTGTGATGGCTGCGCCGAGGAAACCGCGCTTTGCCGATGGTTTCTGATAGTAATAGTCCGGCAACTGCCCCACCGACCGTGGGACGGTGATTGGAAGCCTTCCGCCGGGGTTGTAATCTCCGAAGAGCACATCGGCGATCGCGGCTCCGCCCTCCTGGCCAAGGTACCAGCCATCCAGAATCGCAGGGACATTCTCTGCAATGTAGTTTATGGAATTCGGACGGCCATGTTGCAGATAAACGATTGTGGGTTTTCCCGTAGCCAGGATCGCTTTGACCAGGTCATCCTGATTGCCCAGCAGATCCAGGTTATCGCGATCTCCAAGATGGTTGACGGCCCACGCCTCGCGCGAAGTTTGCTCGTTCTCGCCCAGAGCAAGAATGACGAGGTCGGATTTTTTGGCGCCGGCGACCGCCTCCTGAATTCGTTTCGCATTCAGAGCCGGATCGCCTAGCACAACCTTGTCGGCATCCCAGTCGGGAAATGTTTCCGTTATTTTGCAGCCCTCGGAGTACACCACTTCGGCGGAAGAGCCCACTTTGTCCTTCACTGCTTGCAAAATGCTGACTCCGCGCCCCGGCTTGTTGCTGTATCCGCCCAGGTGCAAATCGGCGGCATTGGGACCGATGACAGCGATTCGTTTGTACTTGGATTTGTCGAGTGGCAGCAGATTGTTTTGGTTCTTTAACAGAATGATGGCTTCGTGCGCCGCTTGCAGCGCCAATTGCTGATGTTCGGCATTGTTAACCAACCTCTCCGCATAATCGGGATCCACGTAAGGATTTTCGAAAAGCCCAGCCTCGAACTTTGCCCAAAGAAGATGCGCGACCGCCCGGTCAATACTTGATTCGGAAACTCTCCCCTGGTGAACCTGATCCACCAGGCTGGGGTAAGCGGCCTCAAACGGGAGTTCGATCTCGACGCCAGCCTCCACAGCCATCTTTCCAGCTTCCGCATTGGTGGCAACCACATGATGCAGAGTCACTAGGTCGGTAATGCCGAAGTAGTCCGAGACGATCACGCCGTCGAAACCCCATTCGTGGCGCAGAATATCGTCCAGCAAGTGTTTGTTGCTGTGCGATGGAATGCCGTCAATCTCGTTGTACGAGGCCATTACGGTCTGCACGTGGCCGTCCTTTACGGCAGTCTCGAAAGGCTTCAGGAAATATTCGCGGATAACGCGTTCGGAGTAGTTGCCGGGCGCAACGTTGGTTCCACCTTCGGGCTGTCCATGGGCCGCAAAATGTTTTGCCGTCGCCATAACGTGCGACCGATCTATCGCGCCTGTCCCCTGCAAGCCGAGGATGGCGGCGAGGCCGATGCGGGAGACCAGGTAGGGATCCTCGCCGTAGGTTTCTTCGGTGCGTCCCCAACGCGGGTCGCGAGCCAGATCGAGCACCGGCGCAAGGCAATGCTGCGCTCCCCGAGCGCGCACTTCGGCCGCGGTCGCGGTAAAAACACTTTGTACGAGCGCGGGGTCCCAGGTTGAAGACAAGGCAATGGCCTGGGGATACGAAGTGCCGCCGGGCGCGACATGTCCGTGCAGGCACTCATCGTGAAAGAGAACAGGGATTCCCAAACGCGTGTTTTCCTTTACCCACTTTTGCACTGTATTGGTGTAGATCGCCATTTGGCGCGGCCCGCGCTTCTCACTCGGACGGGATATCTCGCCCAAGCCGTTCTTGAGAAGGACGGCGGCGTTTTCTGGAATGAAGTTTCCATCCTGGTCCACGAAAAGCGTCTTGGAATCACTGAAAAACTGGCGATTCTCCCATGCGCCTTCCATCTGTGCCACTTTTTCTTCCAGCGTCATGCGGGAGAGCAGATCCGCCACACGTTGCTCGACCGGCAGTTTCGGGTCCCGATAGGGAAGTGCGTCCTGCGCCGAGGCGGCGGCAGATACGAAGAGAAATATCGTGAACAAACAGAAAACATCCAGCCGAGTGGGGGAAGTTCGAGGTGAGCATTTCACAGTGGGTCCATTGGTCCTGTCATCGTTTGCCAGCGTTGCGCGTTTGTTACTATAGCACCGCCGTTAACGTTTACGGTTCAAGATTAAAGGCTCTTTAAGTTGGGCGGGTCGCCAGTTTCAAGCTTTCATAGTCGGTCCCAGAGGATTCAATCGCAGCGGTTGCGAAATGGAGAAGCCTAAATGGTAGCGCAGCTCCTATCGGGAAGATTGAGCGGCCATTTGGGCTTATTCATTCTTCTTGATCTGTTCACCGGCAATCTGAAATCCAGTATTGGCCGCTGGCACTCCCGCATAGACGGCGGTTTGCAACAGTACTTCCTTTAAATCGCACAGTTCGAGTTCACCGGCCAAACCAGCGCGCAGATGGAGGGTAAACTCTTCCCATCTTCCCAGGGACGCCGTTATCGCCAGCACCAGGAGCCGCCGAGTGCGCCAGTCCAGTTCAGGACGAGACCAGATCGTCCCCCATGCGTAGCGCGTGATCAGCTCTTGAAAGTCGCGTGTAAATTCCGTTGTCGCAGCGACTGCCTTATCGACGTGTGCGTGGCCGAGTGCAGCGCGACGCGTTTCAAATCCAGTGGCCAAGGTGTCCACGCTCGGATCACGCCGCGGAAGTATGAACTCCAGCAATGCCGTCGTAAACGAGCGCGGCCGCTCGATGTTGGAAAGATGCGCTGCCTCTAGGTGAAGAACTTTCGCCCCGGGAATCTCCCGTGCCAGCCTTTCTCCGTGCCCGCTCCACGGAGTCGAGAGGTCGTGGTCCCCAACGATCACCAAACTCGGAGCTTGAATCTGTCGCAGCAAGTCTCCGTGATTGACATCGCGGAGAGCTGCACAACACCCCGTGTATCCAACCGGATCGGTGCCTAGCAGGACCGAGCGGATGGTAGCGGCGTGCGGATTTTTGTGGGCGAGCGTGTCCGGCAAGAACAACCGTGACATCGCAACCTCAACGATCGCCGACATTCCATGCTTACGCACGGCCGCGATTCGCGATTCCCAGTTGGAACGTGGCAGAAACTGAGGCGAGGTGTTGGCCAGCACAAGATGAGTGACGCGCTGCGGGGCGTGGGCAGCGATCCATTGCCCGATGGCGCCTCCCAAGGAGAGGCCGCAAAAAGCAAATTGCGAGATTCCTAAAGCATCTGCCAGGCCGAGAATGTCACCGGCCAATATCTCAATGGAATATTCGTTGGCAGGTGCATCCGACGCTCCGTGGCCTCGCGTGTCATATCGCAGAATCTGGAAGTGCGGCAGAAGGTCGGCAACCTGCAGGTCCCACATTGTGTGGTCGGTACCGATCGAGTGCGACAAGATCAGGACGTGCCGTCCCGCGTTTCCCTGGAGACGGTAATGTATCCGCGTATTGCGAACGGTTGCGAAGGGCAATCATTGCTCCTTGTCGTCGTTGTCGTTGTTTTTCGGGCCCGGCTCCGTTATCAGAGCTGTTCGAAAAGCCTCAGCGGACCCTAGATACTGTTCTGGTGTTTCCAACTCCTTCAAATCAGCGGCACTCAGATGCGCAGTCACGTCAGGAATGTCGGCCAGGACAGCAGCGAGATTCCGGCCCTCATGAACGCTTCTTCTTGCTGCCCCCTCGAGGATTTTGTGAGCGACATCCCGTCCGAGCTTCGGCCCGAGCAGCATCATGGCGCGCTCGGCAAAAATCAATCCATTCGTGATCTCGATATTGACACGCATCTTTTCCGTATCCACGGAGAGCCCTTCGGCCACTTCAGCCATCGAGGCGACGGCAACGCCGGTCAATTGGACCGTCGCTACTACCACCGGCCATTCCGCTTGCAATCCGCCGACTCCACGTTCGTGCTCCTGCACCATGGCGGAGAGAAACGAGGCGACCAATCCTGGCATCCGATACGCGGCCGCGAGGGTGAGCGAACACGCGGTGGGATTCCGCTTGTGGGGCATGGTTGAGGAGCCGCCGCGTCCCTCGCTTCCGGGTTCGCTTGCTTCCCCAACTTCGTTCTGCATGAGGAGAGAAACATCACGCGCCATCTTGCCCAGAGATCCAGTCAGCACGCCACAAGCACAGACCATGGTGGCCAGTTGATCGCGCTGAGTGTGCCAGGGCCCGGCGGACGGAGCTTTCAATCCAAGCTCGACGCTGAGAGCTTCAATCACAGCCGTTGCCCGGTCGCCGAGCGACGCCAACGTGCCGCTCGCTCCGCCAAACTGCAAGACCGCAGCGTCATCAAGCCCATTTTGCAGACGATGTCTTCCGCCACGGACCGAACCCAGCCATCCCGCGGCTTTGAGTCCAAGAGTTACCGGGGGAGCCGGCTGAAGTAGAGTCCTCCCAACCATGACGCTGTTTTTGTGACGCTCACTTACAGCTTTCAGCGCGTTCTCCAGTCGGAACAGATCGCTGATCAGAATCGGCTCTGCACGCTTGAGCAGGAGCGACATCGCGCTATCCATGACATCCTGGCTGGTCGCTCCCCAATGCACGAATCGCGCCGCATCTGCATTGGTCTTTCGTACTTGATCAGTGAGCGCCTTCACCAGGGGGATGGCGGGGGTTCCGGCTCGGAACGCGGCGACGGCGAGAGCCGGAACATCGAAGCTGCCGGGCTTCGCCAGGGCCTTGATCGTGTCCGCCGCATCCTTTGGGATGATTCCAACTCTAGCTTCGGCGCGCGCCAACGCCGCTTCAAAATCCAGCATGGCCCGAAGCACCGATTCATCGGAAAAAAGCTCGGCCAGGACAGGCGTGGTTGCCAGGCATTCCATCAGTCGCATGCTCATACTCGGCCTTGAGCTGGATCTTGGTTGATCGTGAGGAAGTGGTTACACATCGAAAAATACCGTCTCACCCTCGCCACGCAGTCGGATCTCCAATGTCCAACCGCCGGCGCGGGAGGGATCAGGTTGTGCCAACAAAGTCGCACGCCGACTTTCCGGCACCAACAGCAGTACAGGATCGTCGGCGTGCGCAGGATCTCCGGCAAAGTAGGCGCGCGTGGAGAGCCCTTTCAGCAGGCCTCTGGCGAAAACCAAAACATTGATGTGGGGGGCCTGGAGCGTTTTATCCGGCCCCGGTACGCGTCCCGGTCTGATGGTTTCAAAGGTGCACGATCCATCTTCCGCTGTTGCCAATCTTCCAAAGCCGCGGAAAGTTTCGCTTCCCGGCGGGGCGTCGTGATGCTGATAGTTTCCGTCGGAATCGGCCTGCCACAGTTCGATCACCGCATCTGGGACGGGAACGCCGTCTCCATCGAACACTCGAAAGGTGAGCCAGACGCGCTCGCCCTTTGCTCCCTCACCGGCGACGCAGCAAACACTTCGTGCATCCGTGAGCCCAAGGTGGAAGAAAGGCCCGGCGGTTTGTGAAGGAGTCGGTGTCAGGTCCATTCTTATCCTTCAAATGGCGTGGATTCATGGCCGCGCAAAACGATATCAAAGCGATAGCCGAGGGCCCACTCCGGCTTGCTTATTTCCAGGTCAAATTTCGAGACCAGCCGCTGTCGCGCTCCTTCGTCAGGAATCGACTGCAGAATGGGATCATAGGGAAAGAGCGGATCGCCCGGAAAATACATTTGCGTGATCAAGCGCGTGACGAAGGCGGGCCCAAACAAAGAAAAGTGAATGTGCGCCGGGCGCCACGCGTTGTCGTGATTACGCCAGGGATAGGCGCCCGGCTTGATCGTCACAAAGCTGTAGAATCCGTTCTGGTCGGTCAGCGTCCTTCCTGCCCCGGTGAAGTTCGGATCGAGGGGCGCGGTGTGGTTGTCTTTAGAGTGCGCGTATCGTCCCGCCGCATTTGCCTGCCAGATCTCAATTAAGCTATTCGAGACGGCATGCCCGTCACCGTCCACGACTCGTCCGCGCACGATAATGCGCTCTCCCATCGGCTCCGCGGAATGCTGGAGAGTGAGATCAGAGTCGCTCGGATGAACATCGGAATGGCCAAACACGGGCCCTGTCACCTCGGAACGGCTGTGTGGCAGGAAAATCAACGGTTGCGATGGCGCCCGCAACCTCGTCGCACGATACGCGGGGTAAAGATAGTCCGGCTGCGTCCCCGGCTCATGACGCCGGAAAGCGGTGACCGTGTCCCTGGGACCCTTGGTCTTGTCCGGGATCAGCGAAGAGGACATATCTCTCTCACCTAACGATTGATGATCCTCTCTAGTGGAAGCGGTTCGACCCCCCCCGATGCCACTGATGATACATGGGTTCAGTTCTTTGCTTCAGCTCATGGGAAGACCAACATAGTTTTCGGCGAACACTTGCGCCGCGGCGCGCGAACTGGTCAGGTAATCCAGATCGGCTAACTGCCGATGCTCTTCGAAGCTGTCGCTGGCGGGAAACCGGTGCAGCATGGTCGTCATCCAGAGCGAGAAGCGCTGTACCAGCCATACTCGCCGCAAACATCTTTCCGAGTAACGATCGAGCAGCTGGGTATTTCCGGAGCGGTAGAATTCCGCGATTGCTTCCGCCAGTACGCGAACATCCGCCACGGCCAGATTAAGGCCCTTGGCTCCGGTTGGAGGCACAATGTGGGCTGCGTCCCCGGCGAGATAGAGCCTGCCACACTGCATCGGGTCCACGACGAAGCTGCGCATCCCGGTGACGCCTTTCTGCAAGATCCGGCCCTCGGTTAGTTTAACTCCGTCCCGAGTGTTGAGCCGTCTTTGTAATTCACTCCAGATCTTTTCGTCGGACCAGCGGGACAAATCCTCGTCTGGAGCGCACTGCAGATACAACCGTGTGATCTCTGGCGTGCGCATGCTGTGAAGAGCGAACCCGCGTTCGTGATAGCAGTAGATCAGTTCTTCCGACGAAGGCGGCGCCGCGGCCAGAATGCCAAGCCACGCGAATGGAAAGACTCGCTCGTAAACGGTCAAAGCTGCCGCTACGGTTGGCCGGCACGCACCGTGAAACCCGTCGCAACCTGCAATGAAGTCACAGAGAATCTCCGAAGACTCCCCTCCGTGGTCAAATCGAATCCTCGGTTCTTTCGAATCGAAGTCATGGACACTCACACCTTCAGCTTCGAAGGAAATCCCAGCCCCAGTTTCGAGCCGCGCTGCAATCAGATCTTTGACGACTTCCTGCTGGGCATAGATCGTAATCGAGCGTCCTGTCAGCTCTTTGAAATCGATGCGATGACCGCGTCCGTTGAAGCGGATTTCCACGCCATCATGGATCAGCCCTTCCCGCTTCATTCGGTCGCCCACACCCATTTCGGTCAGCAGATCCACGGTGCCGTGCTCCAGGACTCCGGCTCGGACGCGCTGTTCACAGTACGTTCGACTTCGAGCCTCAACCAGGGCTGAATGAATGCCCTCGCGATGCAGCAACTGCGACAGGACGAGCCCCGCAGGTCCCGCGCCCACAATCCCCACCTGGGTCCGGATTCTCATCGCTTTTTTCGTCGCGAATTCTTATGAGTCGCCGGGTTGTTCCCTGCAGAAAACTTCTCGATCACTTCGTGGGGCACAGGTTTGCTCACAATCCGTTCCGGGTCGGTGGCAGACAGCGCGGCCCAGACCCTCGTCTCAAAACACTCCACCGCCAGAACATCCTTATTAAATAGCCGGTGGCGAATGCAAAAGCTGCTGCGGCTCCATTCGGTTACTGCAGACTCCACGGTCACTGTGTCGGAGAATCGCGAGGGTGCTTTGAATGATGCGCGCACGTCAACCAGCGGAATTCCTATGATCTGGTAGGTCTTGAGCATTTCCCGCTTGGAGAAGCCGGCCTTCTTGAACAGTGCGGTTGTGCATGCATCGAAATAGGCGAAGTAGCGTGGAAAGTGGACGATCTGCGCGGGATCGCAATCTCCCCACTCGATCTGTATCGTCTTTCGGTTCACTACATTCGCCTTCTTGCTCACCGATCACCCTCTTTTAGTTGTGATTCTCTCATTGTGGCTCAGCAGCCGGCGGGATCTCGAAATAAATTATGATGGCGGGTGCGACACCTGGGATTGAAGTGGTCACTTCCGGGTCGCGGAAGCTTACTTGGCCAGGGCCTGTCGTGACCCCAAGCCTCTACCTCGATAAAGCGGCACCACCCCGCCGGGGTCAACAGGCACAGGTTGATTTGAGCGATTGATGGAAGCGCGGCAACCGTTCCCCCGACCTGTCCCGCCTGGTTGGGCGCGCGCAAGAAAATTGTCGAAGGATGCCGACTACACCCGTCCGTGAAGCGCGAAGAAATTCGAAATGACGGAGAAACGAACATGAGAAAACAGGCGTTTCTGTGCGGACTGGCAGTGGTTTTGTTTCTGGGCGGCACAACCCTGGGACTGGCAGCCGAGTCTGCAGACAGCGGCGATTCGACTCTCCTGGCCGCAACCCCTCCCATGGGCTGGAACAGCTGGGATGGCTACGGCACCACGGTCAAGGAGGCCGATGTCAAAGCCAATGCTCAGTGGCTGGCCGAACACTTGAAGCCGTTTGGCTGGCAGTATGTCGTGGTCGACATGGAATGGTATGTCACCAACCCGATTCCTGAGGGAAACTCCAAGACATCGGTCTACAGTCTGGACCAATACGGACGTTACACCCCCGCCGTAAACCGGTTTCCGTCGGCGGCAAATGACGCCGGTTTCAAACCGCTGGCGGACTACGTGCACTCCCTCGGCCTGAAGTTTGGCATTCACATTCTGCGCGGCATTCCGAAACAGGTGATGGAGAAGAACCCTCCAATCGAGGGATCTTCTGTCCACGCGACCGACGCCGCAGACACGTCCGACACCTGTCCCTGGAACTTCGACAACTACGGCATTGACGGCTCGAAGCCGGGAGCGCAAGCCTATTACGATTCGCTTGCTAAGCTGTATGCGAGTTGGGACGTGGACCTGATCAAGGTGGATTGCATCAGCAGCCGCCCATACAAGGCAGATGAAATTCGAATGTTGAGTACGGCGCTGGCGAAGGCCGGCCGGCCGATTACTCTGAGTTTGTCTCCAGGGCCTGCGCCGCTGGAGAAAGCAGAAGAGATGCGCAAGTACACGCAGATGTGGCGAATTTCGAACGATATCTGGGACCTCTGGCACAGTACCGTCGAGTATCCCCAGGGATTGGGAGATCAGTTTGCCAATGTCGCGAAATGGGCGGGGAAGGCGCAACCCGGACACTGGCCGGATGCCGACATGCTGCCCTTGGGATATCTGGGGCCCACTCCGGGATGGGGCCAGCCGCGCTACACGCGACTTACGCACGACGAGCAGAGAACGTTCATGACGTTGTGGTGCATCTTTCCCTCGCCGCTCATGGTCGGCGGCGACTTACCAAAAGCCGATGCATGGACCACTTCGCTGCTTACTAATCCCGAGGTCATCGCGGTAGATCAACACTCGAGTGGTAATCATCCGGTCATCTCGACCGACAAGACCGTGGTGTGGCTGGCAAAGTCGGGCACGACCAATGGCCATTACATGGCCGCGTTCAACCTGAGCGAATCAAGTGAAACCTTGCACTACAGGTGGAGCGAGCTGGGCCTACCAAGGGCGAAATACCAGTTGAGGGACCTATGGGAACGAAGGGATCTGGGGGCTTCAGATTCTATGAGCGTAACTTTGCCGCCGCACGGCAGTGTTCTGTATGGGGTCTCCGGATTGCAGGCGGGTGATCGCTGAGTTGCAGCGGGCGCAACCCGGCGCTCAAACCGACTCGGAAGTGATCGGCGCCATCCCTGCAGCGATCGCGCCGGTGTTCAACTATGATTGGATTTCCGGAAGACAGGAAAAACCATGGTTAGGCGTGGCGGCGCTTTTCCGACAAATGAAGGCCCTCGTCATCAAAAAAGCGGGTCAGGACAGCGCTGGAGTCGAGGCCCAAGCCGGCGGCTTCGCCAGGAAAGCTCCTGCTTCTGAAAAGGGGCTTCCAATATATTCATCGCGCAACTGGGAGATCCGCAGAGTTCGGAACGACGTCTCCATTTCTCGCTAGCGTTCAATCCACTGGGTTCGATCAGCGGGATCCCTGATTGGCACGATCTTCATTTTATTTTTTCGGGTGTCGAACCGACATCACAGGAAGTGGCCGCCCGCAAGCCGCGGGGGTTTTACGAGGCTTATTTGCCCGGTGTGAATTCGCCTTCCCCACGGTCTACGGTCGCGTTCGGGTCTTAGATGTTTGCCGGAATGCGAGGAAAAAAGTCAGTAGTGCAACGACGAGAAACGCAATGATGGACATATGCACTCCAAGACCCTGAAAGCGAACAAAAGAGGCGCGCCCTCTCGGACGCCGCCCCTTTCCCAGTTTTGAGGTCAATCGTTGAGGTCCTGTTCAACTTACTGTTTATAGAGCTTCCGCAGCATCAGGTAGAGACCTCAGGGTTCGTGGGAAAAATCCTGTAGGTTGATGGGAGAGCGCGCCATTCTATTTATCTAGGATGGT
>Ga0134124_10002739_pt1 | contig 14210 bp, 18 predicted proteins | sample KB304_FD_96880 | JGI IMG/M metagenome (GOLD analysis project Ga0134124, IMG submission 96880) | Terrestrial soil microbial communities without Nitrogen fertilizer from Kellogg Biological Station, Michigan, USA - KB3-0-4 | ecosystem: Environmental > Terrestrial > Soil > Unclassified ... | reverse complement strand
GCGCATCACACCGCGATCCAGATGAGCGGCTTCAAGACCCTCAAGGAAGGCCAGAAGGTCGAGTTCGAAGTGAAGCGCGGCCCGAAGGGCCTGCAGGCAGCGAACATCAAGCCCCTGTAACCGACTCGCTTCGCGAACTCAAGGCCCGCGCCCCGCGCGGGCTTTTTTGTTCCCGCTCTTCGGCTTCAGCAGGGGCCGATCTTCTTGCCGCAGCTCTCGATCGGCTCGGGCGTATTTGAGATCGTGACACCCACCGTCGGCCGTTCCGAGCACGCGCCCAGCGCGACAAGAACGACAAGCAGGAGCGACCTCATGTGGTAGTGGTGCCCGTTGTCTGGATTGAACAGACGACCTACCGCTTACAAGGCGGTTGCTCTACCACTGAGCTAAACGGGCACTTCAAAAACGGATTATGCGCCCCGGGAGCGCTACTTGATCCGGCGGAGCGTGGGCTTGCCGCCGGAAGGCTTCTTCGGCGGCTCGGGCGAGGTGGCGGCCGGCACCGGGAGCTGCGCCGGAGGCTTGACCGCGGGATGCTTGGGCTCGCGCACCGGCTCCGACTCGCCCTTGGACTGCAGCCCGGCCTTGGGGCCGTCGACGTCGAAGGTCATGCCGTGCCCGGTCTCGCGGGCGTAGAGCGCGTAGACGTTCGCGATCGGCACCGCAAGCTGGCGCGCCACGCCGCCGAAGCGGGCCGAGAACTCGATCAGCTCGTTGCCCATCTGCAGCTTGTGCACCGCGTTGGGGCTGATGTTGAGCGTGATTTCGCCGTTCTTCACGTACTCGAGCGGCACCTGCGTGCGCGAGTCGACCTTGACTGCGAGGTGCGGCGTATAGCCGTTGTCGACGCACCACTCGAACAGCGCGCGCAGCAGGTAGGGCTTGGTGGGGATCTCGCTCAAGTCGTTCGGCTACTTTCGCATGACCTTTTCGGAAGGCGTGAGCGCTTCGATGAACGCCGGCCGGGAGAAGATGCGCTCGGCGTACTTCATCAGCGGCGCGGCGGTCTTGCCGAGTTTAATCCCGTAGTGGTCCAGGCGCCACAGGAGCGGCGCGATCGCCACGTCGAGCATGGTGAAGTCGTCGCCGAGCATGTGCTTGGTCCTGGTGAACACCGGCGCCAGCTCGACCAGGCGGTCGGTGACGTGCTGGCGCGCCTTGTCGATCTGCTTCTCCTTGCCGCCCTCGAGCGCGTCGATCTGGGAGAAGAGCTCGACTTCCATGTTGAACAGCATCAGCCGCGCGCGCGCGCGCATCACCGGGTCCGCAGGCATGAGCTGCGGATGCGGGAAGCGCTCGTCGATGTACTCGTTGATGATGTTCGACTCGTACAGGATGAGGTCGCGCTCGACCAGCACCGGCAGACGGTTGTAGGGGTTCATCACCGCGATGTCCTCGGGCTTGTTGTACAGGTCCACGTCGATGACCTGGAAGTCCATGCCCTTCTCGTACAGCACGAAGCGGCAGCGGTGGCTGAAGGGGCAGGTGGTGCCCGAGTAGAGTTGCATCATGGTCGTGGTCAGACTGCAAAGACGCTTAAGTCACGTCTTTCCAGTATTCCTTCTTGAGCAGGTACGTAAAGATGAAAAGGATGCCGAGGAAGAACAGCACTACGATGCCGATCGCCCTGCGATCGGTGGCGGCGGGCTCTCCCACGTAGGCGAGGAAGTTGACGAGGTCGCGCACCGCGACGTCGTACTCCACCGGCGACAGCGCGCCCTTGCTGATCTCGCGCCATTCGTGTTTCTCGCGGTCGTAGGCGCGCTCGCCCTGCAGCGTCCACAGCGCGTGCGGCATGCCCACGTTCTCGAACACCGCGTTGTTCCAGCCGGTGGCGGTCTTCGGGTCGCGGTAGAACGTGCGCAGGTAGGTGTACAGCCAGTCGGCGCCGCGCGAGCGCCCGACCACCGAAAGGTCGGGCGGCGCCACGCCGAACCACTGCTTGGCGGTCTTCGGGTCCATCGGGCCCTTCATCGGCTCGCCCACCTTCTCGGCGGTGAACAGCAGGTTGTCCTTGATCTGCTGCTCGGTGAGGCCGAGCTCCTCGAGGCCGCCATAGCGCATGTACTGCATGCTGTGGCAGCCCAGGCAGTAGTTCACGTAGAGCCGGGCGCCGCTCTGCAGGCTGACCAGATCGGTCGCCTCGTGCGGCGATTTGTCGAGGCGGTAGCCGGCTTCCGCGCCGAGCACCGCGAGCGGCGCGAAGAGGATGAGCGCTAGCAGGCTTTTCACGTCGTCCTCAGTGGTGGTACGTCACGCGCTCGGGGACCGGCTTCACCTTGTCGCGCGCCGTGTACCAGGGCATGAGGAAGAAGAACAGGAAATAGACGATGGTGCACAGGCGCGCCACCCAGGTGGCGATGTCCTTGGTATCGAGGAAGAAGGCGTTGAACCCGAACTGGCCCCACACCGTGGTGGGGTTGACGCCGAGGTAGCCGAGGATCACGAACACGATCACGAAGGCTGCGAGCCAGCTCTTGTAGAGCACGCCGCGGTAGCGGATCGACTTCACCGGGCTGCGGTCGAGCCAGGGCATGAAGAAGAAAATCAGCACCGCGACGCCCATGGCGAGCACGCCCGGGAACTGCGAGTTGAAGAGCGGCGGCACGGCGCGCAGGATCGAGTAGTACGGCGTGAAGTACCACACCGGCGCGATGTGCGGCGGCGTCTTCAGCGGGTCGGCCGGGATGAAGTTGTTCGCCTCGAGGAAGTAACCGCCCATCTCGGGCACGAAGAACATCACGATGCAGAAGAGCGCCAGAAACACCACCGCGCCGACCAGATCCTTCACCGTGTAGTAGGGATGGAACGGAATACCGTCCAGCGGCTTGCCGTCGGCGCCCTTGGTCTTCTTGATTTCGACCCCGTCGGGATTGTTCGAGCCCACGTCGTGCAAGGCGAGAATGTGCGCCACGATGAGCCCGAGCAGGACGAGCGGGAACGCGATGACGTGCAGCGCGAAGAAGCGGTTGAGCGTGGCGTCGGACACGACGTAGTCGCCGCGGATCCAGAGCGCGAGATCGGGCCCGATGAAAGGCACCGTGCCGAACAGGTTGACGATGACCTGCGCGCCCCAGTACGACATCTGGCCCCACGGCAGCAGGTAGCCGAAGAACGCCTCGCCCATCAGCGTGAGGTAGATCAGCACGCCGAAGATCCACACCAGCTCGCGCGGGGTGCGGTGCGAGCCGTACAGCAGGGCGCGGAACATGTGCAGGTACACCACGATGAAGAAGGCCGAGGCGCCGGTGGAGTGCACGTAGCGCAGCAGCCACCCGAAGTGCACGTCGCGCATGATGTACTCGACCGAGCCGAACGCGAGGCTCGCGTCGGGCTTGTAGTTCATGGTCAGGAAGATGCCGGAGACGATCTGGATGACCAGCACCAGCCCGGCGAGGGAGCCGAAGTAGTACCAGAAGTTGAAGTTCTTCGGCGCCTGGTACTCCGACGCATGGATGCGCCACTGCTCGGCGGCAGAGGGCATGCGCGAGTCGAACCACCCCCACAAAGCCTGCAGACGCGACCCCATCCTTACGCCCCTTTCTTTTCCTTGTCTTCGCCGATGAGCAGCTGGGTGTCGGACACGAACGTGTACGGCGGCACCTTGAGATTGACCGGCGCCGGGGCGCCGCGGAACACGCGCCCTGCAAGATCGAACTTGGAGCCGTGGCAGGGGCAGTAGAACCCGCCCACCCAGTCCTGGCCCATCTCCCCCTTGTCCTCGGCCGGCTTCATCTGCGGCGAGCAGCCGAGATGCGTGCACACGCCTTCCAGCACCATGACCTCCGGCTTCTCGGAGCGGTTTTCGTTCATCGCGTACTTCGGCTGCTCGGAGTGCTTCGACTCGGGATCGGTGAGATAGGGAACCGCGGCTTTGAGCGACTCCAGCATCTCCTTGGAGCGGCGAAATACCCAGACCGGCTTGCCGCGCCACTCGAACACCCGCAGCTCGCCCGGCTGCAGCGTGGCGATGTCAGCCTCGACCGGCGCGCCGGCGGCCTTGGCGCGCTCGGAGGGCCACATGCTCGCGACGAAGGGCGCCGCCGCAGCGACGCTGGCGACGCCGCCGGCCACGCTGGTGGCGACCACCAGCGTGCGCCGCGTCTTATCTACTTTTTCTCGATCGTTCATGGAGATGGCGTTGTTATGAGGCTGCGGCGGGGAAGCGCGAAAGTCGGCGATTCTAACGGCGGGCCCCGCAAATGTCCACGATTTCGGCCGTAAGCGCTTAAATCTTCGAAGGATTTTCCGTATACTGGCGAAGTTCCCATGGTGCGTCTCTGGCTGATCTTTGCGCAAGCCGCGACGGTGGCGGTCGCGGTGCTGTTCGTGATTTCGACGTTCCGCCCCGAATGGCTGCCGTCGCGCGCCCCGGCGGGACAGCTTTCGGTGGTGCAGCAGGCGCCCGCGACCGGGCCGCTCCCCGCCGTGCCGAGCACCGGCTCCTTCAGCGGCGCCGTCCAGCGCGCCACCCCGTCGGTGGTGAACATCTTCACGTCGAAGGACGCGCCGCGCCACCCGCTGCTCAACGATCCGGTGTTCCGCCGCTTCTTCGGCGACCAGGTGCCGGAGCGCGCGTCGAGCCTCGGCTCCGGCGTCATCGTGAGCAACGCCGGCTACCTGCTCACCAACCATCACGTCGTCGAGGCCGCCGACGAGATCGAGGTCGCGTTGAACGACGGCAGGAAGCTGCTCGCCAAGGTCGTCGGCAACGACCCCGAGACCGACCTTGCCGTGCTGCGCGTCGACGCGGAGAACCTTCCGGCGATCACGTTCGGCTCCTCGGATGCGCTCAAGGTCGGCGACGTGGTGCTCGCCATCGGCAACCCGTTCGGTGTGGGCCAGACCGTCACCGGCGGCATCGTTTCGGCGCTCGGGCGCACGGGTCTGGGCATCAATACCTTCGAGAACTTCATCCAGACCGACGCCGCCATCAACCCCGGCAACTCGGGCGGCGCGCTGGTCGACGTCGGCGGCAACCTGGTCGGCATCAATACCGCGATCTTCACCCGCTCCGGCGGCTCCATGGGGATCGGCTTCGCGATCCCGGTGTCGACCGCGCGGATGGTGCTCGAGCAGATCGTGAAGAACGGCGGCGTGACCCGCGGCTGGATCGGCGTCGAGGTGCAGGAGATCACGCCCGCGGTCGCCGAATCCTTCCGGCTGCCAAGCACGCGCGGCGCGCTCATCGCCGGCGTGCTGCGCGGCGGTCCCGCGGACAAGGCGGGCATGAAGCCCGGCGACGTGCTGGTCGAGGTCGAGGGCCGTCCGGTGGCCGATCCGACATCGATGCTGAACCTCGTCGCGGCGCTCGCGCCGGGCAATAGCGCGCGACTGAAGCTGAAGCGCGCCGGCAAGGACCTGGACGCCAGCGTCACCGTGGGACGGCGGCCGAAGCCGCAGCCGCGCGGCGAGCGGGGCGATTGATTCCTGGAAGGGCAAGCATGAAGCGCAGGATCTTTGCAGCCGTAGCCGCGCTTTGCCTCGTCGGCTGCGCCGGGACCACCCAAGCGCCCGCGCCTGCGGGCACTCCCGCCCCCGGTCCCGCGCCCTCGACCGTACCGGCGCCCTCGACTGCACCGGCGCCCTCCACCACCGCTTCTCCTGCTCCCGCTGCCGAGCCGGCACCTCCTTCGACGTGGCCCGCCAAGGTCCTGCATAACCGCTACGACGGAGCGAGCGATGACCTGCTCACCGCGGGACTGGGCAAGACCGGTCTTGGCCAGGCGATCGCGCCGGCGATGAGCGATCCAACGAAGCCGAAGTCGGTCGAGCTGCGCAAGCGCGCCATCTACTTCAATTACCGTGCCCTCGCCGACATGAACGCCGCTGGCGGGTACGGCGTGCTCTACGGTCCGAACATCGATCTTGCGGGGCGCGACTCCCTCGGCGAAGGGAAGATTGCTGGCGATGAGTTTCTCACCTACCTCGACGGCGCCACGCTGATGGTCCAGGTGCCCGAGCGGTTCGATCCCAAGGATCCCTGCATCGTGACCGCGACTTCGTCGGGTTCGCGCGGCATTTACGGCGCTATCGGCACCTCCGGCGAGTGGGGACTGAAGCGGGGATGCGCAGTCGCGTACACGGACAAGGGCACCGGCACCGGCTTTCACGACCTCGCCACCGATACGGTCAATCTCGTCACCGGCGAGCGCGCGAGCGCCGCGCGCGCGGGCGAGGATTCGCTCTTCACCGCGCGCGTCGGCGCCGACGAGCGAGCCCGCTACCTGCGCGATCATCCGAACCGGGTGGCGGTGAAGCACGCGCATTCGCAGGTCAACCCGGAGAAGGACTGGGGCAAGCACACGCTTGCCGCCATCGAGTTTGCATTCCACGTGCTGAATGGCCTGACGGACCGGCGCGCCGGCCGCTACGTGCCGGAGAACACGCTGGTCATCGCCTCGAGCATCTCCAATGGCGCCTATGCCGCGCTCGCCGCCGCCGAGCAGGACACGCGCGGGCTGATCGACGGTCTCGCTCTGTCCGAGCCTAACGTGTCGCTCGCCGACGTGCGCTCGACGCTGGACACCTCGACGCTGCTGAACGTCTACCTGCCCTGCGCATCTCTGGCCGCCGCACCGCTCAACAACGTGCCGCAGCCGCTGCGCGAGGCGCGCTGCGCCTCGCTGGCGAAGAAGGGCCTGCTTCGCTCCCCGACCCTGGCGCAGCAGGCTGCCGAGAGCCAGCGCATCATCAACGAGTACGGGTTCCTTCCCGACGCCAACCTGGTGCTGCCTTCGCATTACTTCCTGTCGGTGATGCAAGGCATCGCGGTCACCTACGCAAACAGCTACGGGCGCTTTTCCGTCCTCGACAACCTGTGCGGCTACAGCTTCGCCGCGAGCACGTCTTCGGGCGTCGATGCGGGCAATCCCGCCGACGCAGGAAGCCTGGAGAACTCGTTCGCCCTCTCCAACGGCATCCCGCCGACCGCGGGAATCAATCTCATCAACAACCTGTCGCCGGGAGGCGCGAAAGAAGACCGGCTGTCGGTCTCGCCGTCGACCGGCGCACGCGACCTGAACCTCGACGGGGCACTGTGCCTGCGCTCGCTCGCCACCGGGGTCGACGCGGTCAGCGGGCGGCCGCTCGAAGGCGAGCTGGCCGAGCAATCGCGCCGCGTGCGGCGAGGCATCGAGGAAACCCGCCAGAGCGGCAACCTGCGCGGCAAGCCTGCCGTCATCGTCAATGGACGCTCTGACGGCGTGCTGCCGCCGAATTACGCGTCGCGCGCTTACTACGCCCGGAACAAGGCGGTCGAGCCCGGCTCGAAGCTGTACTACTACGAGGTGACGAACGCGCACCATCTCGACGTGCTGAACGGCATTCCGGGCTTCGATTCCCGCTATGTGCCGCTTAACGTCTACTTGACTCGGGCGCTCAACCTGATGTGGGACCATCTGAAGAGCGGCCAGCCGCTGCCGCCTTCGCAAGTGGTCCGCACCCGCACGCGGGAGATCAAGGAGGGGCGCCCGGTTCCGCTCTCGCTCGCGAACCTGCCGCCCATCGAGCGCGCGCCCGCAGCCGCAGCCCGCATCGGAGTCGACGCTGAAGGCAGACTGCGGATTCCGAACTAGCCTGATTCGGCCTTGTAGTCCGACGGCTCCTTCTGCCGCACGTTGATGAAGCGGGCGAGGAACAGGCCCGCCTCGTAGAGCAGGCACATCGGCAACGCCAGCATGAACTGCGACAGCACGTCGGGCGGCGTCACCACCGCCGCCACCACGAAGGCGCCCACGATGACATAGGGCCGGGCGTCGCGCAGCTTCTCGATCGACACGATTCCCATGCGCACCAGCAGGATCACCACGATCGGGATCTCGAACGTCACCCCGAAGGCGAGAAACATGGTGATGACGAAGCTGAAGTACGCCTCGATGTCCGGCGCCGGCGTGATCGATTTCGGCGCGAAGTTGTGGATGAAGGTGAATACCTTGACGAACACGAAGTAGTAGCAGAACGCCACGCCGGCGAGGAACAGCGCGGTGCTGCCGATTACGAGTGGCAGCGCGAGCTTCTTCTCGTGCTCGTAGAGGCCGGGCGCGACGAACGCCCAGGCCTGGTAGAGCACATAAGGCAGCGCGATCAAGAACGCGGCGAGCGCCGTGACCTTGACCGGCACCATGAACGGCGTGATCACGCCGGTAGCGATCATCTTCGCACCCTCGGGCAGCGCCGACATGAGCGGCGCGGCGAGCAAATCGTAGATGTAGCCCGATCCGGGCCAGACGAACAGCAGCACGAAAAGCGCGAGCACCGCGCCCACCGCGCGTACCAGCCGCGAGCGCAGCTCGATGAGATGCGACATGAAGCTTTCCTGGTCGCTCATGCGGCGGGCTTCGTTTCTTCGGGCTTGGTTTCGGCGGGCTTGCTCTCGGCGGATGTGCTCTCGGCGGGCTTGCTCTCCGCAGCCGGGTCCTTCACGACGTCCTCGACGGTCTTGTTGAGGTCCGCCGCCGTCTGGTTGAGCTCGGCCTCGGTCTTGCTCACCTCGCTCTGCACCGACGACTGGAACTCGGACGCGGCCTGCTGCATAGAGTCGCGCATCTTGCGCAGCTCCTCGAGCTCGATCTCGCGGTTGATGTCGGCCTTGACGTCGGAGACGTAGCGCTGCAGCCGTCCCGCCAGCACACCCACCGTGCGCGCGACGCGCGGCAGCTTCTCCGGGCCGATCACGATGAGCGCCACCACCCCGATCACGAGGAGCTCGGAGAATCCAATGTCGAACATGGCGGGCGCGTAGACTAAAAAGGCGCCCAGGGGCGCCTTTTCGTGGAGATTACCGGGTCAGGCCTTGTGCTCGGTCTTGCTCTTGACCTCGCCTTCGACCGTCTTGCCGGTGACCTGGGGGGCCGGCGCGCCGGCGGTGTCGGAGGGCTTCTCGCCGCCCTCGCGCATCCCATCCTTGAATCCGCGCACCGCGCCGCCGAGATCCGCGCCCATGTTGCGCAGCTTCTTGGTGCCGAAGATCAGCATCACGATCACGAGGACGATCAGCCAGTGCCAAATGCTGAGCGAGCCCATATCTCTCTCTCCTATTTCCTACGATGGAGCATCGGTCCGAGCGGCTCGGGACCGCCCAGGACGTGCATGTGGACATGATACACCTCCTGGTGCCCCACCCGCCCGGTATTGATGATGCTGCGGAAGCCCTCGGTGGCGCCCGCCTTGCGCGCGAGTTCCCCCGCGAGGGCGAGCATCCTGCCGAGCGCCTGGTGGTGGCGCATGTCGGCGTCGTACAGGGTCGGCACGTGGGCCTTCGGAATGACGAGGAAATGCACCGGCGCCTGCGGCCGCACGTCGTGGAAGGCGAGCACATGCTCGTCCTCGTGCAGTTTGTTCGCGGGAATCTCGCCGCGCACGATCTTGCAGAAGATGCAATTCGGGTCACTCACCGGATCGCTTGTCATGCTTTCGCGCTGCCTTTTCGTCCAGTCCGGAGATGCCTTCGCGGCGGTGCAACTCGGCGAGCACGTCGCCGGGCCCCAGACCGTGCCGCGCGAGCAGGATCATGCAGTGGAACCAGAGGTCGGCGATTTCACGCACCAGATGCAGCCGGTCGGCGCTCTTCGCGGCGAGCACCGTTTCGGTCGCTTCCTCGCCGATCTTCTTCAGCACCGCGTCTTCGCCTTCCGACAGAAGACGCGCGACGTACGATTTCGAGGGATCGGCGCGCCTGCGCTCCTCGATGATCGAAGCGATGCGCTCCAGCGTCTCGGCCAGCCCGGTCTTCATTTTCTGTAGATGAGCGTGGGGTCCTTGAGCACGGGATCGGTCTCGATCCATCTCCCGTCCTCCAGCCTGCGGTAGAAGCAGCTTTCGCGCCCGGTGTGGCAGGCGATGCCGCCCGCCTGCTCCACCCGGAGGAGCAGCGCGTCGGCGTCGCAGTCCAGGCGCAGCTCGACGATCCTCTGCACGTGGCCGGATTCCTCGCCCTTGCGCCACAGGCGCTTGCGCGAGCGCGACCAGTAGACCGCCTCGCCGCGCTCGACGCTTTGCCTGAGCGCGTCGCGGTTCATCCAGGCGACGGTGAGCACCCTGCCGCTCTTGAAATCCTGCGCCACCGCGGCGATCAGGCCGTCCTGGCCCCAGCAAACCTGATTCAACAGGTCTTCGGAAGAAAACGTGGTCTGTCCCTGATTCTTGGTCATAGACGGACCTCGATGCCGCGCGAGCGCATGTGCTCCTTGGCCTGGCGCACGCTGAAATCGCCGAAGTGAAACACGCTCGCCGCGAGCACCGCGTCCGCGCGACCCTCGAGCACACCTTCGGCCATGTGCTCGAGCTTGCCGACGCCGCCCGAGGCGATGACCGGGATGCCGACGCCCTCGGCGACCGCGCGGGTCAACGCGAGGTCGAAGCCGTCGCGGGTGCCGTCGCGGTCCATGCTGGTGAGCAGGATCTCGCCCGCCCCGGCCGATTCCATGCGCCGCGCCCAGTCGAGCGCGTCGATTCCGGTCGGCTTGCGTCCGCCGTGAGTGAAGACCTCCCAAGAAGTGCCGCTTCTCTTCGCGTCAATGGCGACCACGATGCACTGGCTGCCGACGATCGCCGCGGCGTCGCGCACGAGGTCGGGGTTCTGCACCGCCGCGGTGTTGATCGACACCTTGTCCGCGCCGGCGTTGAGCAGGCGCCGCACATCCTCGACGCGGCGCACGCCGCCGCCCACCGTAAGGGGAATGAACACGCGCGAAGCGACGGCCTCGATCACATGCAGCAGGATGTCGCGCTCGTCGGAGCTCGCGGTGATGTCGAGGAATGCGAGCTCGTCCGCGCCCTCGCCGTCGTAGCGCGCGGCGATCTCGACCGGGTCGCCGGCGTCGCGCAGCTGGACGAAGTTCACGCCTTTCACCACCCTGCCGGCGGTCACATCTAGGCAGGGGATGATTCTTTTGGCTAAAGGCATATCAAGCCTTGCCGAGCGCCTTGTCGGCGGCGGCCTGGGCTGCCTTGAGATCGAGCTTCCCCTCGTAGAGCGCGCGACCGGCGATCGCTCCGATGATGCCCTCCGGCACGAGCTTGGCGCAGATCGCCTGCACGTCGGCGATGCTCGTGAGGCCTCCCGAGGCGATGATCGGAGTCTTCAGTGCCTGCGCGAGCTTCAGCGTGGCCTCGATGTTGACGCCGCTCATCATGCCGTCGCGGCCGATGTCGGTGTAGATGATCGCTTCGACGCCGTACTCCTCGAACTTCCTCGCCAGGTCCACCACGTCGTGGCCCGTCATCTTGGACCAGCCCTCGACCGCCACCTTGCCGTCCTTCGCGTCGAGGCCGGCGATGACGTGGCCGGGAAAGGCGTAGCAGGCGTCGGAAAGGAAACCGGGGTTCTTGACTGCGGCGGTGCCGACGATCACGTAGGTGACGCCGGCATCGATGTAGCTCTCGATCGCATCGAGGTCGCGGATGCCGCCGCCGAGCTGGATCGCGACCTTGTCGCCGACCGCCGCGATCATGTCGCGGATCACCTTCTCGTTCTTCGGCCGGCCGGCGATGGCGCCGTTCAGGTCGACGATGTGCAGGCGCTTCGCGCCCTGCGCCGCCCAGTGCTTCGCCATCGCCACCGGGTCGTCGGAGAACACCGTGGCCGTGCTCATGTCGCCTTGCTTCAGGCGCACGCACCGGCCGTCTTTCAGATCAATCGCTGGAATGATGAGCACTGCAGTGCTCGGTGCAAATCAGGGACGCCAGTTCACGAAGTTGGACAGGAGTTGCAGGCCGGCGGACTGGCTTTTCTCAGGGTGGAACTGGACGGCAAAGATGTTATCCCGTGCCACCGCGCAGGTAAAGGGCCGCCCGTACACCGTGGTGGCGGCGGTGAGCGCCGCGTCGCGGGGCGCGGGATAGTAGCTGTGCACGAAGTAGAACCGGCTCGAGTCCGGGATTCCGGCCCACAGCGCGTGCGCCCGGGCCTGCGCCACTTCGTTCCACCCCATGTGGGGAATCTTGAGCCCGGCCAGCCTGAAGCGGGGGACTTCGCCTCCGAGCAGCCCGAGGCCGGCAGTGTCGCCCTCCTCGCCGTGCTCGAACAGCATCTGCAGGCCGATGCAGATGCCGAGGAACGGCTTGGCGCGCGCGGCCTCGACCACCGCCTCGCGCGCGCCGCTTGCGGCGAGTTGTCGCATGCAGTCGGGCATGGCCCCTTGCCCCGGAACGACCACCTTGTCGGAGGAAAGAATCTCATGCGGCGCGGCAGTGACGCGGACCTCGGCCTGCGGCGCGACCCGCTCGATCGCCTTCGAGACCGAACGCAGGTTGCCCATCCCGTAGTCGACGACTGCGATCCTCAAGCTACAGCGAGCCCTTGGTCGAGGGCACCACGCCGGCCGCGCGCGGGTCGGCTTCGGCAGCCATGCGCAGGGCGCGAGCGAACGCCTTGAACATGGTCTCGCACTGGTGGTGCGCGTTGTCGCCGCGCAGGTTGTCGATGTGCAGCGTGACCTGCGCGTGGTTGACGAAACCCTGGAAGAACTCGTGCACCAGGTCGACGTCGAACTCGCCGATGAGCGCGCGGCTGAACTTCACGTGATAGTCGAGCCCGGGCCGCCCGGAGAAATCGATCACCACGCGCGACAGCGCCTCGTCGAGCGGCACGTAGGCATGGCCGAAGCGGCGCACGCCCGACTTGTCGCCGATCGCCTCGGCGATCGCCTGGCCCAGGGTGATGCCGATATCCTCGACCGTGTGGTGCGCATCGATGTGCAGGTCGCCTTTCGCCTCGATGTCGAGATCGAGCATGCCGTGGCGCGCCACCTGGTCGAGCATGTGCTCCAGGAAGGGCAGGCCGGTGGCAAGCCTGGCCGCGCCCCGGCCGTCCAGGTTCACCTTGACCCGGATCTGGGTTTCCTTGGTATTGCGCGTGATTTCGGCCTGTCTCACATTCACTCGGTCATCGCAGCGCTTCCCGCAATGCCGTAAGCAGTATACGGTTTTCGTCCGGCGTGCCGACGTTGATGCGCAAGCAATTGTCGAGCCCCGGGTGGAGATTGCGCACCAGCACGCCTTGGCGCCTGAGCGCCTCGTAGGTTGCCTCGGCGTCGCGCACGCGCACAAGGAAGAAGTTCGCCTCGGACGGAAACACCCGCGTTCCCGGCAGGGCGGCAATGGCCTCGCCGAGCAGCGCGCGATCGGCGCGGATGCGCGCCGCCTGCTCTTCCAGCACCTCGAGCCGCTCGAGGACGAAGAGCGCCGCCGCCTGCGTGAGCACGTTGACGTTGTAGGCCTGGCGCACCTTGTTCAGCTCCCGGATCCACTCGGGGCGGCCGGCCAGGTAGCCGAGGCGGATGCCGGCAAGGCCGAGTTTCGATACGGTGCGCACGACCACGAGGTTCGGGAACTCGGCAAGCCGCGGCATGAACGTCTTGCGAGCGAACACATGGTAGGCCTCGTCCACGACCACGAGGCCCGGGCAGGCTTTGATGATTTCGACAACTTCCTGCTCGGGATAGAGCACCCCTGTCGGGTTGTTGGGATAGGCGATGAATACGAGGGCCGGTTTCTCTACCCGCATGCGCTCGATGAAGGCGCCGGCGTCGAGCGAGAAGTCCGGCCGCAGCGGCACGCCGATTCCCTTCATGCCGGTGAAGACCGCGTTGAGCGAATACATCACGAAGGTCGGCGCCGGGTACATCGCCGCCGCCCCCGGCCGGGCGAGCGCAAGCGAGACGATCTGAATCAAGTCGTCGGAGCCGTTGCCGAGCAGGAGCTCCATGCCCGGCGGGACGTCCATCTTGCGCGCGAGCAGCTCGCGCAGCTTCTTCCCGCTGGGATCGGGATAGCGGTTGAGCTCGACGCGCGCAAGGACCTCGGCGAGCTCGCGGCGCAGCGCAGCCGGCAGCGGATAGGGATTCTCCATCGCATCGAGCTTCACCATGCCGTCGGCGTCGGCGACGTGGTAAGCGCTGAGCGCCTGGATCTCCGGCCGGACGAGCTTCGCCGGGGTCATTTCTTGAACCGCATCTCGGCCGAGCGTGCGTGCGCCTGAAGGCCTTCGCCGGCGGCAAGGACCGCCGCGATGCCCCCCAAGGTGACGGCACCTTTCTCGGAAACCGCAATGATGCTCGAGCGCTTCTGGAAGTCGTAGACGCCGAGCGGCGACGAAAACCGCGCGCTTCCCGCCGTGGGCAGGACGTGGTTCGGCCCCGCGCAGTAATCGCCGATCGCCTCCGAGCTCCAGCGCCCGAGGAAAACCGCGCCCGCGTTGACGAGCTTGG
>Ga0134124_10002738_pt1 | contig 14214 bp, 11 predicted proteins | sample KB304_FD_96880 | JGI IMG/M metagenome (GOLD analysis project Ga0134124, IMG submission 96880) | Terrestrial soil microbial communities without Nitrogen fertilizer from Kellogg Biological Station, Michigan, USA - KB3-0-4 | ecosystem: Environmental > Terrestrial > Soil > Unclassified ... | reverse complement strand
CGGACGGGGCGCCGGACGGGGCGCCGGACGGAGCGCCGGACGGCGCACCCGACGCGCCAGCCGACCCGGCCGGGCTCGAGGACGGGGCGGGCGCGTAGGTCCAGCCGGGGGGAGCGCTCGCCGAGCAGGCGGCGATCGCAAGCGTCACGAGGAGCGGCAGACAGAGGGCAGGCAGGCGGCGCATGTCGTCAGGAGACCTCGGTGGATCGGGCTGGACGAACCGGGCGATCCCGGGACGGCGCGACGGGGTGATCGCGTCGGACCCGAATCTACCGTCCGGACGCGCTTCCTGCCGCGACGGGCTCGGTCAGCCCGAGCCGGATCGCGACCGCCGCCGCCTCGACCCGGCCAGAGACCCTGAGCTTGGCCAGGATGTTGCCGACGTGGACGCCGACGGTCTTCTGGCTGATGAACAGGCGCTCCCCGATCTCGCGGTTCGTCCGGCCCTCGGCGATCAGGGCGAGCACCTCGCGCTCGCGCCGCGACAGCCCGAACGTGTCGCGCTTCGGCACGGGCGCTTCCCCGACGACGCCCCGGATCACGGCCGACTCGGCAGGCGTCCCGCTGCCGTTCGCGGCGGTGCCGGCCGGAACGGGGCCATGACCATGCTGCCCGGGCCCGACCGCGACGAGGCTCGCGTCGGAACCGTCGCCACCGCCCGTCGCCGACCCCGCCGCGGCCAGTCGCTCCGGCGCGTCGAGCAGGGCGTCGACCGATTCCGGCAGGCGGATCATCGCCCGGCCCGCCAGCTGGCGCAGCTCGCGCAGGAGCGGCCGGGCCGACAGGCTCACCCCGATCCCGGCCGCCTCCTCGAGGGCCGGCCTGGCGCGTCCACGTCCCGCGCGTCCCTCACCGGAGTTCAGGATCGCCTCGGCCTGGCGCCAGCGCGCCTTGGCGACCTCGTACGGGTTCGAGAGCTTCGCCCAGGCGGCCGCGAGGCGATTCCAAGCGGCGGGGTCGTCGCGACCCTCGAGTCGGTCGCGATGCGCGGTCGCGAGGGCCAGCCACGCATCCGCCTCGCGCCGGGACCCGATCGTGGGGCCGACGCCGGAGCGCTCGATCGCCCGGGTCGCAGTTCGAACTACGTTCCTCGATCGCCCCCGGATCGTGGCGAGCGTTGCGAGGTCGCGCCGGGAGCCGGCGTCGGCGGCGGCCATCGAGTCGACCTCGGCCACGGTTGCCGCCATCTTCGCGACCAGGCTCCAGTCCCCGCTGTCCTTGACGAGGTCCCAGCCCCGGCCCGCCGCGCGTGTCGCATCGGCGTGGTCGCCCTGCCAGAGCGCGAGCGAGGCGGCCGCCCGGTAGATCGGGACCGCGTGCTGGGCGTCGCTGACCGTCTCGATCCCGACGAGCATCTGGCCGAGCCGTCGGCCGGCTGCCTCGCCGGCCTGGGTCTCGATCTCGACAACCGCGAGGCTGTCGATCGGGCGGACGAAGGCGACGCCGGTCGGGCTCCACTCGAGCGCCGTGGCGCTGATCGCGCTCGATTCGGCCCAGCGGCCGAGGAGATAGAGCGAGTCGGAGGCGTTCCCTCGCAGGAAGTTCCCGTACACGGCCTCGAGCCCGGCCCGCCGGCTCGCCTCGATTCCCTCGTTGGCGACGTCGACCGCCTCCGGTCGCCGGCCGACGAGATCGAGGACCGTCGTCAGGTTGGCGTAGACCCGGAAGACCTCGTCGGCATCGCCCGCCCGCTCCGCCAGACCGCGCGCCTCCTCGAGGAGGGCCACGCCGGCCTCCGGTGCGTCGCCCCACCCGAGCGCGACCCCGAGCGTCGTCGTGGCGTGGACGACGATCGCCTGGCCGTCGCTGCCGCAGGCCGCGCCGATCCGCATCGCGTCGCGGGCCAGGCTCTCGGCACGGGCGAACGAGCCGTCGAGCATCGTCGCCTGGGCGAGGGCGGCGAGCACCGTCGCACGTTCGAGGGTGGGTCCGTCCGGCACGAGGTCGACGGACCGCTCGAGGGCGGCGAGGGCGCCCGTCCGATCGCCCGCGGCCCGCCGATAGCGCCCGAGCCGCTCGTGGAGCAGGCCGAGGGCGACGCGGTCACGACGCTCGTCGAACGAGCCGAGGATCGCCTCGAGATAGGCGACGGCGCGGGCCGGCCGCCCGGCGGCGAACGCCGACTCCGCGGCGCGCAGCTGGAGCGGTGTCGCCACCTCGCGGATCGCGTCGGCCCGGGCCAGGCGGTCCTCGCGGCGCGTTGCCGGGCCGGCCGCGCGACGGCCCCCGGTGGAGCGGGCCGGCGTGGCCGCGATCGACGAGCCCGCCCCGCCGCCGACGTCGACCGCCGGCAGGACGCCCTCGCCCGCCTCGGCCGCGCCCGCCCCGGGGGCGCCCGGTCCGGAGCGTGCCGACGGATCGACGAGTGCGAGTGCGAGCTCGAGGGCCGCCAGCGCGTCCTCCGGCGCGTGCGCCGCCTCGGCCCGGCCGGCCGCCTCGACCGCCGCCGTGAACGCCCGGTCCGGGACGTGCGCCTCGAGCCAGTGGCTGGCCGACTCGCTCGGGTGCCCGACGAGCCCGGCCGCGAGCGCGAGATGGTGACGATGGCGAAGCCGGGGCAGGAGGTCGGCGGCGGCGGCTCGCCGGATGTGCTCGTGGCGGAAGGCCACGCCTTCGGGCTCGTCGACGAGGACGCCGGACGCGATCGCTTCCTCGAGGCCCGCGGCCAGATCCGGATCGAGCGCTCCGTCGGCGTGGCGCGGAAGGGTCGACGAGCGCGGTGGGAGGCGATCGGCGGTGAGCTCGAAGGCCGCGGCGGTCGCGGCGAGCTCGTCACGGTCGACCGGGCGACCGGCCAGGGCGAGCAGGCGCAACACGCGCCGGCACTCGGGCCCGTGCCGGGCGAGGCGGGCGATGACGATGTCCACGAAGGATCCTGTCAGGGCGGTGTCGGACAGCTCGCGGCGGGCGGCGAGCAGCTCCTCGGCGACGAGCGGCAGGCCGTTCGCGCGATCCGCGACCAGGACGAGCGCGGAGGCCGTCGGACGCTCCCCCTCGATCGACTGGACGAGCTCGGCCAGCTCGGTGCGTTCGAGCGGCGGGATCGAGATCCGGGCCGGCCCGCGACCGGCGGCGGCCGCCATCTCCGCGAGGTTCTGCGACAGCGGGTGGTCGCGGGTGAGCTCGTCGGGCTGCCATGTGCCGATCAGGCAGACGCGCTGCGCTCGGCGAATCCGGCTCATGAACGAGACGAACGCCCGGGTCGCGGCATCGGCGTCGTGGAGATCCTCGAGCACGAACAGGACGGGCTGCCGCTCGGCGAGCCGCCCGACGACGCCGAGGAGGCCTTCGAGGACCCGGCCCTGGCGGCGCTCGAGTGCCGTCGAGGTCGGGCGGTCGGGCAGCACGCCGGCGGCCGCGAGGCGCCCGACGAGCTCGGGAAACAGTCGCACGACATCCTCGACCGCCGGCCCCGCGAGCCGCGCGAGCTCGGCGTCGTCGACCACCCGGAACACCGGCCGGAGCGCCCGGACGATCGCGCCGTACGGCTCATCCGAGCCAGGTCGGAACGAGCGGCCACGGACGACGACGAACGATTCGTCGAGGCCGGCGACCCGCCGGCCGAGCTCCGCGACGAACCGCGAGACGCCGACGCCGCCGGGTCCGTCGAGGAGGACGGTCGTGGCCTCGCCATCCGACGCCGCCTCGAGAGCCGAAGCGAGTCGAACGAATGCCGCGTCGCGTCCCACGAACCGCGCACTGTTCATCGTGGCGGGCATGACCGGCATTCTAGGGGCCGCGGAGGCCGACCCGGCGGCCGCGGCCCAGGAGGCGGTCCGGCGGCGAGAGGATCAGGCCCGGGCGCGGGCGGCCAGGAAGGCGGTCAGGACGTCGTCGTCGATCTCGCGACCGAAGGACGGCGGCGTGTTGTCGGTGACGATCTCACCGAGGGTCATCTTGTGGAGCCAGCCCTGGCGCCCGTCCGGACAGAGGACGAGCCAGTACGAGCCCGAGCGCTCGATGAGCTGCACCTCGTCGCCCTGGTCGAGCTGGCCGATCTCCGCCGAGCGCAGCTCATCCGGAGCATCGAGGAGCCGGACGACCGCGTAGCGGATCGTTCGCCGCTCGCGACCTTCGGCAGCGCCGTTCTCGAAGCTCAGGCGGTGGTTCGTGGCGATCGACCGCGAGGGATCGGCCTTGCGTGCCTCGATGAGGGACGGCCGCCGCCAGCGCGGCATCCCGGCTTCGATGTCGACCGGAGCGGGGACCAGCGTGGCCCGGACGACGCCGTTGACGACCTCGCCGCCCGGGACGTTGCCCTGGCCGCGCGCTGCGTTCGCCCGGAGGACCTCGTCGGGGGCGGGCGGCTCCTCGTCCCGGCGCTTCTTGCCGAAGATCGCGAAGGCGAAGGCCATCGTCATCGCGGTGCTGGTTCCCACGAGCATCGGGAGCATCGTGATGGCAGGCGGCCGGTTGATGCCGAGTGTCTGGAGAGCGCTGGCGAGGGCGCCCCAGCCGGCGCCACCGGTCACGACGTCACGGCCACCGCTGCGGTCACCGGCCGGGCCGCCGCCCGCGTCGGGGCCGCTGCCGGATCCGGTCCCGGTGATCGGACCTGCGCCGGCAAGACCGCCGCCATCGGTTGCGCTCGGGGTCGGGCCGGTGCCGTCGCCCGAGCCTGCGCTGCCGCTGCCGAAGCCGCCGGGGCCGAAGCCGCCGAAGCCCGTTCCCGGCTCGGCCGATGGGCCGGTGCCGGCGGACCCGCCGGAGCCGTCGACGGCAGCCGTCGGGGTGGGTGCCGGCGGATCGCTCGGAGCAGGCTTGGGCGTCGGGTCCGGTGTCGCCTTCGGGGTCGGGGCGGGCGTGGGATCGGGGGTCGGCTTCGGGGTCGGCTTCGGGGTCGGAGCCGGTGCCGGGATCGTGATCTTCACGGTGCCGCCGTCGGCCGCGTCGCTGAACCGGTCGCGGCTCATCGCCTCGAACGAGATCGTGTGGGTCCCGGCAGCGAGCTTCGTCGACCAGCGGTTCACGACGCCGCTCTTCCACGACGTGGCGGCGCCGCTGGTCATCGCGTGCGCCGTCCCGTCGATCACGACCCGGACGTACTCCGGAGCCGAGCCCTCGCGATTGCGGTAGCCGACCTGGAACGTGATCGTCGTCGTCGGCGTTCCCGTCCGCGGCGAGACGCTCGCGTCGTACAGCTTGGTCGGGCCCTGGACGGCCAGGACCGGCGCCACGAGGGCGAGCACGACGAAGAGCGCGGCACAGAGCGCCGCCAGCGGGGTGGCCGCCGGTCGAAGGCGATGGGTTCGACGCTGGTTCGACACGCTGAAGTTCTGACCTCCGCTCGGGCAGGGGCGCCCGTGCTGAGGCAACCATGCTGGCGGAGCGAGGCGGCCGCAATGGTACGGGTGTCCCACTCCGCGATCGGCTCGTCGGGGGACCATTCCCGGTTCGGTGTCGAGGCGCACCGTGAGTGGTGCGGTCCGGTGCGGTCCGTTGGGGTCGATGGGTCGGACGGCTCGCCATGCGTGACCCGATGTGCCCATTTCCCTGCCGGCACGCGCCCGCGACGATGGCGACGTGCAGGTCATCACGTCATCTCGCGCCGCCCGTCCGCCGATCGGCGCGATCGTCATCGGGCTGGCCGTCGGGAGCATCCTCCTGGTCGGCGGGCTCTTCCTCGCCTGGGTTGCCCTCGCGACGCCCGTGCTGACCGGCCTCACGCCGGCGACCACGCGTCCCGGACCTGCCCAGATGGTGATGGGCGGGGCGATCTGGGGCATCACGCTCGTTGCGCCGCCGTCGTTCGCGATCGTCGGTGCGCTGCGCATCGGCCGGGTTGCGAGGGCCGTCACGGTCAAGCCGCAGAGCCGGGCGATGACCCGTGCGGCCCGGGCCATCGGCGACGAGTTCGCCTCGGCGACCAACGTCCGGCTGCCCGACGGGCGGGTCGTGCGCGACCTCGTGCTCGGACCGTTCGGCCTGGCCGTGATCAACGAGCTGCCGCCTGCGCGGGTGACCCGTCACCACGGGGTCGAGTGGGAGATCCGCCGAGGCGATGGGCGCTGGTCGTACTTCGAGAACCCGCTCGACCGGACCGCGCGCGACGGCGAACGCATCCGGCGCTGGTTCGCCTCGATCGAGCGCGACTTCGTCGTCAAGGTCTATGCCGCCGCGGTGACCTCCGATCCGACCGTGACCCGGACGCCGCAGTGCGCGGTCGTGACCGCCGAGCAGATCCCCGCCTGGCTGGCCTCGTTGCCCCCGGCGCGGGCCCTGACCGCGGACCGCCAGGCCGAGCTGATCGCGCAGATCCGGTCGCTCGCCTGACGCTTCGGGCGGCCGTCGTCGTCGTTCACCTCGCGCAAGTTGCCCCCGCCCACGGTGACCGCGCGCAAGTTCCCCCCGCTGGCGCTGCGAATAGCCGAATCGTGCGGATCTCGAATCATTTGGCTATTCGCATTGGCAGGGATGTGTCCGTTGGCGGGGCGTGCGATCGCGACCGATTTCGAGTGGGGCGGGCGGGCCTCCCAAGGCGGGCGCGGGCCGAGCGAGGGTCGGGGCTTGGTAGGGGAGCCAGGACTCGAACCTGGAACCAGCGGGATATAAGCCCACCGCTCTGACCATTGAGCTACTCCCCCGCGCCGATCCTACTCCGATCTGCGGGAAACGCCCTCCGCCGCACGGGCTGATGAGGGATCCCGGCGACCGGGCTCGGGCTAGTTGTCGCCCTGGCCGAGGATCCGACCGGCCAGCGCCTTGAGGCTCAAGGGCCGTGGCCGGAGGGTCGGCTCGTCGTCCGAGCGGCCGTTCCGGTCCGCTCTGGCGTGCCCGCCGGGGGCGTACGCGTGGGCCGGAAGGCTCGCCGCGATCTCGCGTTCCTCGTCCGTCTGGACAGCCTCGATCGGGAGATCGTCGGGGTCGAACGGACGCGGAGTCACGACGACGGCGACCGCCGGTCGCGCGTAGGCGGGAGCGCCGTACAGCTTCGGCAGCGCGACGTGCTGCTCGTCCATGGCCACGAATAAGTCCTCGCGCGTTCGATCGGATACCCGATCAACCCGATGATATCGGGCGGAGGGTACCGCGGAATGGTACGGATGGGCCATACCATTACGCGCGCATCACGCTGGAAGTGGTGCCGGGAGGCACATCCGCGCGTCACCCGGGCACATCCCGCGGGTCAGCCGAGGAGCGGCGCGAGCACCTGCGCGACGACGACCAGGACGAGATAGCAGACGGGGACGGCCGCGAAGAACCCGAGTGCGGCGCTCCATGGCGTGCGCGTCGTCGTGAGCCCCGAGCCCCGCGGCTGGGGCACGATCAGCCACGTGACGAGACTGCCGGCGGCCAGCACGACGACGACGTCCAGGGCGAGATAGAGCGTCCGCAGGTCGCCGCCGGGCAGGACAGCGCCGTGCCGCAGGGCGACGTCGTAGGCGAGGTAGCCGAGCCCGAGGACGATCGCGACGACGAGGCTCGAGAGGACCGCCCGGACGATCGGCCGGGGGGCGTTCCGGAACTGGCGCCAGCGAATCTCGAGCCAGCCACGGCGACGGGCCTCGAGCCGGGCACCGCGCGCGAGCGGGTCGCCGGGCCCGGGCCTCTCGGCGCTCATGCCCCGCCCTGGCCGATGATCGTCAGGCGCGGCCGCTGCGGCAGCGACGCCGGCGTATGCGCCGCCAGCAGCTCGACGGTCGCCGCGAATCGCTCGATCTCGTCGTTCGTCGTGAAGAATCCGACGCTGATCCGGAGCGCCTCGAGCTCCGGGATCCTCCGGGCGATCGCGAAGACGCGGCCGCTCAGCTCGGCGAGCGCCTCGTCCGGCGTCCAGCCGGCGATCCGGAACGTGACCAGGGTCGCCATCCGGTCGCGCGGGGTGAGGAGCTCGACCCCATCGATGGCGGCCAGGCGGTCGGCGGCCGCGCGGGCCATCCGCTGACCCCGCTCGTGGATCCACGGCCAGCCGATGTACATCGAGAGCCAGCCGCAGCTCCGGGCCAGACCGGTCACGCCCGGCCGGTAGTGCCCCGAGTCCTCGAAGCGCCGGGCGTCCCGCCAGGGAACCGCCTCGGTCGTCGACAGCCGCTCGAAGGTGAACCAGCTCGCGTTCGTCGGCTGGCTCTCCTCGACGATCGCCGGGTCGCACCACAGGGCGCCCGTGCCCTCGGGGCCGAGGAGCCACTTCTGGCCGGCGATCGCGTAGAAGTCGGCCCCGAGATCCGCGACCGACACCGGGATCGCCCCGACCGCCTGGGCTCCGTCGACGACGAGCCGGGCGCTTCGATCGTGGGCGAGCCGCGCGATCTCGCGGACGGGCAGGCGGGCGCCGGTCGTCCACAGAACGTGCGAGATCGCGACGATCTTCGTGCGCGGGGTGATCGCGGCGTCCAGCGCGCGCAGGGTCGCCTGGTCGTCACCGCCGTCGCCCACGTCGGCGATGGCGAGCTCGGCGCCGGCCCGAGTTGAAGCGACGTGGACCGGTCCGAGAGCCGCCGGGTGCTCCGCCTGGGTCGTAACGATTCGATCGCCGGGCCGCAGGTCGACCGACCAGATCGCGGCGTTCATCGCGCCCGAGGTCGAGTGGACGAGGGCGATCTCGCCGACATCGGCCCCGATCACGGCAGCGACCGAGGCCCGCGCCTCGGCCATCCGCTCGAGGAACCCCTCCCAGTAGTCGGGATGCGACCGGCCGATGCGGAGCTCGTACTCGACGAGCTCGGCCATCGCGGCGGCGGTCTCGGCCGGAAGCGGGCCGACCGACCCGGTGTTGAGGTAGATCCCCGCGGCGAGTGCCGGCAGCGCCCCGCGGACAGCAGCCAGCTTCTCGTCATCGGGCAGGAAGGGGGCCACCACGCCTCTATGATATCGGCGATGTCCTCTCTCCCCGGTCGTCGGATGACCCGTACCCGTGCTCCGGGCGGCCTCGCCCGACCCGAGCTGCTCGCGTCCACGGACTGGCTGGCCGACGAGCTCGGCCGACCGGATGTCCGGATCCTCGACGTTCGCTGGCGACCCGACGGCAGCGCTCGCGACGTGTGGGCTGCGGGTCACGTCCCGGGATCCGCGCACGTCGACTGGCGGGCGGACCTCAGCGACCCGTCGGAGTCCGGCGACACGCTCCTGCTGGCCGGCCCCGAGCAGATCGCCCGGACCCTGGGCCGGGCCGGCGTCGGGGACGGCGCGACCGTCGTCGTGTACGACGACACGGTCAGCCTGTTCGCCGCCCGGACGTGGTGGGGCCTGCGGGTCTACGGCCTCGAATCGGTCCGGATCCTCGATGGCGGCTTCCCGGCGTGGCAAGAGGAGGGGCGCCCGATGTCGAGCGCGGTCGCCCCACCGCCGCCCGCCCACTTCACCCCGCGCGCCCAGTCGCGGATGCGCCTGACGACATCGGACGTCCGGGCCCTCCTCTCGTCACCGGACGTGACGCTCCTCGACGCGCGCGCGCCGGCCGAATATCGCGGCCACGAGGGGAACACGAAGCGGCTCGGCCACATCCCGGGCGCGGTCAACGTCCCGGTCGGGGCGATGACCCGGCCCGGCAGCCAGCACTTCAAGGTCGGCGACGAGTTGCGTGAGCTGTTGTTCAAGGCGAACGTCGCCCGCGGCCGGCGGATGGTCTGCTACGACAGCTCGGGGATCGCCGCCGCAAAGCTGGCGTTCGCGTTGACGCTGCTCGGCCACGAGGACGTGGCGGTGTATGACGGCGGCTGGGCCGAATGGGGCAACCGTCTGGATCTGCCGGTCGATCGATAGGCTGTCGCGCCTTCGCGGCCGATCGCGGCGTTGGCCGCTGCGCTCCTCGCTCACGGCCATCCGAGGCCGCTCGCTGCGGTGCTCGCGGCCGCCTTGCGCTCGACCACGCATGCGCGACGAACGCGGTCGCACTGGCGGGGCGATGTCGCGCCTTCGGGGCCCGAGCGCGGCAATCCCTGGGCGGTCGCCTCGCCTGACCGCCACTTCCCGGGCCGACCGCGATTTCTTGCGCGTAGGCGAGCCTCGCCTACGCGTGGCCGCCATCGAACGCGTTTCTTGCACCTAGGCGAGCCTCGCCTACCGGGACATGCCACGAACGGGCCGGCGAGCGTGAACGGCGAGGCGGACGGGACCCGGCCGGAGCGTCGACGCGTAGGCGACAGTCGCCTGCGCGCAAGAAATCCGAGTCCGGCTGGCAGCGCGGGATGTCGGCGTGGTCGGGCCCGCAGCGCAGGAGCTAGGACGAACCGCCCTCGCCGCCGCGGTCCAGGCCGGCCCACGGGTCGACGGCCCGGTGCGGCGCGAAGATCTGGGCCCGGTGATGGTTGATCGCGAGCATCGGAGCCGTCGCCCGTGCCTCACCGACCGAGTCGGACCAGAACGTGGCGTCCGTGACCGGGATGAACCGCCCGGTGAGCTCGGTGAGCGCCTCGCGCAGGTCGCGTTCGGGCAGGAGGTGGACCCGGCCGGTGACCCGGAACGGCGGAATCGAGATCAGGGCCTGCTCGGGCACCTTCGGCGTCCGGAGATCGGGTCGCGGCTCGACCGACGTATCGGCGACCGCGAACAGCACCGCGCCGAGGTTGACCTGGGCGTACTCCGATCGGACCGGCAGGCCCCGGGCCCCGAACTCGTCGACGACGGTGTCCGTGAGCACGAGGAATTCGTCGTCGGCCTGGTTGAGGATGTCCGAGATCCGGCTCTGGCGGGTCCGGATCGACCCCCGGATGACGAACGCGTCGGTGTACAGCGTCAGTGCGACGAGACTCGGCTCGGCCCCGAGGAGCATCGACTCGAACATCGCGGGATCATACCCGGGCCGGAACTGCCCGGACCCACCCGATCCGGCCTCCCACGCGCGATCGGGACTACTTCCTGGCGCCCGCCGTCACCAGCTGCTCGGCGCCGTGCTGGAGTCCCTCGTACAGGGCGCGCACGGTCTCGAGCGTGTCGATCTCGTCGAGGGGCTTGTCTGGCCGGAGGTTCGCGATCCGGGGAAAGCGCAGCGAGTAGCCCGATTGGTGGCGCTTCGAACGGACGATGACGTCGAAGGCGACCTCGACGACGACCGTCGGCTCGACCTGGCGGTAGCGCCCGAACCGCTGGATCGTGTGGGCCTCGAACCACGCGGTCATCTCGGCGATCTCGGCATCGGTCAGGCCGCTGTACGCCTTGCCGATGGTCACCAGCCGGTCGTTGTCGGTGTCGCGAACCGCGAACGTGTAGTCGGACAGGACCCCGTGACGCTTGCCATGGCCGACCTCGACGCCGACGACGACGCAGTCGATCGTGGCCAGCGCCTTCTTCATCTTCAGCCAGCCGAGGCCGCGCCGGCCGGGCGAGTAGATCGAGCGCGGATCCTTGACCATCAGGCCCTCGTTGCGCCGCTCGCGGGCGCCGAGGAACGCGTCCTCGAGGGCGTCGACCGAGGTCACGCTGACGAGATGGCTGAGCGCGAAGACGCCCCGGTCGCCGGCCAGCGGGAGGTCAAGCCCCTCCAGCTGGCGGCGCCGATCCTCGAGCGGCTCGCGGAGGAGGGCCTCGACGCGCCCCGATCCGCCGTGACCGAGGCCGAGGACGTCGAACGCCACGTAGATGACCGGCACCTCCGCCCGGATCGCCGCCGACGGGGACTTCCGGCCGAGCCGCGCCTGGAGGGCGATGAACGGCAGGACCGACCCGTCCCGCCAGGCCAGGATCTCGCCGTCGAGGATCCCGTCCCAGGCCAGGCCCCGGGCGCCCTCGACGACCTCCGGGAACTGGCCGCTGATGTCGTGCAGGTCGCGCGAGTAGAGCCGGACGTCGTCGCCGAGGCGATGGAGCTGCGCCCGGATTCCGTCGTACTTGTCCTCGACCCAGACCGGAACGCCGAGACGCCTCACGATCTCGTCGGCGTCCTCGGCCGGCGAGGCGAGCATGAACTTGATCGGATGGAAGAGGGACAGGCTCGCCTCGTCGAGCCGGTCGTCGCGAGCGAGCTCGGCCATCCGGCCGATGTCGCCGGTCAGCATCCCGGCCCACTTCACGGCGTCGAGCGGGCGATCGAACGCCTTCGCGATCGCGGCCTCGACCAGGCCCTCCCGAAGGCCGATCCGAAGCTCGCCCGACAGGACCTTGACGATGTACTTCGCGGTCAGCGGATCCGAGCGGGCGAGCAGCGATCGGAGGATGCCGCTCTTCGCGGCCGGTCCGGACGCCTGCTCGATCTCGGCGTAGGCGGCCGCGACCTCGGGGAGCGTCGGGCTCGTCGCGGGGTCGGGGGCATGGCCGGCCTCGGTCAGGACGTCGTCCACGGCCTGGCCGAGATCGGACGATCGGTCGTAGGCCTCGCCGAGGGCGGACCGCGGGACCCCCGCGAGGTCCGTGACCGTCGTCGCGATCGCCGACCAGCCCAGGCCGGCGGCGCGCTGGTCGGCCTCTGCAAAGGGGCGGCCGGTCAGGAAGACGGCGGCGATCGGAAGCTCGGCGGCGGTCAGGCCCGCGAAGTAGCCGGCGAGGACGGCGGTCTTCTCGGAGGTGCGGGTCGTGGCGGCGACGCGCTCCGCGACCTCGCTCCAGCGACGCATGGCGGGGATGGTATACCGTCCCCTCCGATGAGCCGCCGGAGCTGGTTTCCCGAGGTGCTGATGGGCGAACAGGTCGTCCTGCGCCGCCACGTGCCCGCCAACCTGCGCGCCTTCCAGCGCTGGTACACCGATCCCGAGGTCGTGCGCCTGACCCGCTACCAGGACAGCCCGATGCGGCCCGACGAGATCGAGCGGTTCTTCGCCGCCCGGGCGCTCGGGTCGGACTCGCTGGCGATGGCGATCCACCGCCGCGACGACGACCGGCTCATCGGGACCTGCGCCCTGTCGCAGCTCGACGCGGACAACGGATCGGCACTGTTCCACATCACGATCGGCGAGAAGGACGCGTGGGGCGTCGGCCACGGCACCGAGGCGACCCGCCTGATGATCAACCACGCCTTCGCCGGGCTCGGGCTCCACCGGATCGGGCTGACGGTGTTCTCGTTCAACGAGCGAGCGATCCGGTCGTATCGATCGGTCGGATTCGTGGTCGAGGGACGGGCGCGCGAGGCGATCTGGCGCGAGGGCCGCTGGTGGGACGAGATCTCGATGAGCATCCTCGACTCGGACTGGGAGGCGCTCCCGGCCCGTCTGGACACGCCCATCGCCGTCCCGGAGGAGGCCGAGCGGCCGACGGGGGTCATGGCCGGGATCTTCGGGAGGCGACGATGAGCAGCTCCGGGGTGGCGGCCGACGCCGCGCGGGCCGATGTTCGCGAGCTGATCGAGGCCAAGGGTCACGTCGTCGACAACGCGCGGGGCGTGATCGCGCGCCTGGACGCGGCATTCGCGGCCGGCGACCTGGCGCGCACGCCTGCCCTGATGCAGTTCCTCGCCGACCTCGAGCCCGCCCTCGAGCAGGACGAAGGCCAGAAGCTCGGCGGCAAGAGCGCCGAGGCGGCCCGGTTCATCCTCCGCGCGATCGATCGCGAGCTGGATCGGGCATAGGCTGGGGCGCCTCAGACGACGAGCTGGTCGCGGTCGTCGCGGACGAGCCGGCCGCCCTTCGCCACCACGATCGGGCGCTCCAGCTCGCTCACGTCCTCGAGCGGGTCGCCGGCGACCGCGACCAGGTCGGCGAACCGGCCGACCGCCAGAGCCCCCACCCGGTCCGACCAGCCCATGAGCTCCGCGGCCGTCGTCGTCGCCGTCCGGATCGCCGCCAGTGGCGTCATCCCGGCCCGCACGTACGATGCGAACTGGCGACCGTTGAGCCCGTGCGGATAGACGCCGCTGTCGGTCCCGAACGTGATCCGGACGCCGCGCTCGATCGCCTTCGCCATCACCGACTCGGCCGCGACCTGCGATTCGCGGAGCTTGCGCATCGTCTCCGCCGGCCAGTCGGTCGGGCCATCCGGACCGAGCGCCCACTCGCCGTCGTACAGGTCGACCGTGAAGAACGTGCCGGTGTCGGCCAGCATCGAGACCGCCTCGTCGTCGAGGTAGGAGCCGTGCTCGACCGACCGGACACCGGCCCGGATCGCCCGTTTCGCGCCTTCCGCGCCGTGGGCGTGGACCGCGACGTGGGTCCCGTACCAGCCAGCCTCCTCGACCGCCGCCCGGATCTCGGCCTCCAGGAGCTCCGGCGCACCGGAGCTCTCGGAGGCGGAGATCCGCGCCGCGTTCGAGGAGGCAGCCTGGTACGGCACCCACGTCGCCGTCCACGCCCACGGCGCCGAGGGTGCGAAGCTCGCGATCCGGGCCGGCTCCCGCTCCGTCGAGCACGG
>Ga0134124_10002737_pt1 | contig 14215 bp, 12 predicted proteins | sample KB304_FD_96880 | JGI IMG/M metagenome (GOLD analysis project Ga0134124, IMG submission 96880) | Terrestrial soil microbial communities without Nitrogen fertilizer from Kellogg Biological Station, Michigan, USA - KB3-0-4 | ecosystem: Environmental > Terrestrial > Soil > Unclassified ... | reverse complement strand
TCGGCGGCTTCGAGATCGCCGGCCTCGTCGGCGTGATCCTGGCGGGCGCGGCGCACCGCGTGCCGGTCGCGCTCGACGGCTTCATCGCCGGCGCCGCCGCGCTCATCGCCGTCGCGCTGGCGCCGGCCGCGCGCCATGCGCTGCTCGCCTCGCATCGCTCCGCCGAGCCGGGCCACGCGCTGGGGCTGCGACATCTGGGGCTCGAGCCCTATCTGACCCTCGACATGCGGCTGGGCGAGGGAACCGGCGCCGCGCTGTTCATTCCGCTGGCTCGCGCCGCCGCCGCGATCTACGCGGAGATGGCCACGTTCAAGTCGGCCGGCGTCGACGGGCCGGTATGAACGCGCGTGTCCTCGTCGTCTCCGGCGCGGCCAGCGGAGTCGGGAAGACCTCGATCACCCTGGGACTGCTGGCAGCCCTGCGCCGGCGCGGCCTCACGGTCCAGTCGTTCAAGGTCGGGCCGGACTTCATCGATCCCGGCCTCCATGCGGTCGTGACGGGTCGGCCCTCCTACAACCTCGACGGCTGGATGTGTGGACGGCAGCGCGTGCTGGACGTCGTGGCGCGCGCGTCGGCCGGCGCCGACGTCGCCGTCGTCGAGGGGGTCATGGGCTGCTTCGACGGCGTGGACGGCGTGAGCGAGGACGGCTCGACGGCGCAGATCGCCAAGTGGCTCGACGCCCCCGTCGTGCTCGTGCTCGACGTCGCCGCGGCGGCCCGCAGCGCCGCCGCGCTCGTCCTCGGCTTCGAGCGCTTCGACCCCGCGCTGCGCCTCGCCGGTATCATCGGCAACCGCGTCGGTGGCGCCACCCACGCCCGCTGGATCGCCGACGCCATCCGCGGCGCCTGCCGAGCCGAGTGGCTCGGCGCCATTGCCCACGACCCCTCCTTGACGCTACCCGAGCGTCACCTCGGCCTGCACACCGCTGCCGAGGGAGCGTTGACCCCCGACCTGACGCGCCGCCTCGGCGACGCCATCGGCAAAGCAGTAGATCTGGACCGCCTCCTCGCGCTCGCCACTCCGATCGATGCGCCGCCGAGCACCGTAGGCGCGAGCGGGACCGGGAGTGCGTGGACCCCCGAGCGACCTTGGCCTCGGGGAGTCGAGGGGGCCCATCCAGTCCCGGCCGTGCCCACGCCGGCGACTGCACGTCGACGCGCGAGGATCGGTGTCGCGCGCGACGCCGCGTTCCAGTTCTACTACGCGGAGAATCTGGAGCGCCTGTGCGAGGCCGGCGCCGAGCTGATCTGGTGGAGCCCGCTGAGCGACCCCGACGTCCCCGACGTGGACGGCCTCTACCTCGGCGGCGGCTATCCCGAGCTGCACGCAGCCGCGCTCGCCGACAACGCCTCCGTTCGCAAAGCCGTGCGCCGTTTCGCCGAGGCCGGCCGGCCCATCTACGCCGAGTGCGGCGGGCTCATGTTCCTGGCCGAGTCGCTGGAGGACGTGGAGGGCCGTGTGCATCCGATGGTCGGCGTGCTGCCGGCGTCGGTGCGCATGCGCCCGCACGGCCTCACGATCGGCTACGCCGAGGTGACGCTGGCGGCTGACTGTCCGCTGGGAGCGGCGGCGACGATCGTGCGTGGCCAGGAGTTTCACGCCTCGACGCTGGGGCCGGTGCCGGCGGCGGTCCCGCGCGTCTACCGCGTGCGCGCCGCCGGCGGCGGCGAGCGGGCCGAGGGCTTTCTGCTCGGCCGCGCGCTCATGAGCTACGTCCATCTGCACTTCGCTTCGAACCCGTCACTGGCCGGGGCGCTGGTCGACGCCTGCGCGGCGAGTCGATGAGACGCGTGCTCGTGGCCGCCGTGCTGCTCGGCTTGGCGGCCGTCTCCCCGGCGGCCGCGCTCACGCTGCGCGACATGCTCGGCCGCGAGGTGACGCTGCCGGCGCCGCCGCTGCGCATCGTCTCGCTGGTGCCGAGCGTCACCGAGATCGTCTTCTCGCTCGGCGCTCAGGAGCGGCTGGTGGGCCGCACCGACTTCTGCGACTACCCGGCGGCGGTCGAGAGCAAGCCCAGCGTGGGAGGGATGGTGAACCCGAGCCTCGAGACGCTGGTGGCGCTCAAGCCCGACCTGGTCGTCGCCACCGACGAGGGCAATCGAGAGGAAACCGTCCGCCAGCTCGAGCGCCTACGCATCCCGACGTACCTGGTGCACGCCAACCGCATCGCGGAGACGATCGATCTCATCACGCGCGTCGGCGAGCTGACCGGACGGCAGGCCGACGTGCCGCGCCTCGTCGGCGAGATGCAGCGGCGGATCGAGGCGATCCGGCGGGCGGTGGCCCCGTTTCCGCGGCCGCGCGTGCTCTACGTGCTCTGGCCCGATCCCCTCATCGTGCCCGGGCGCGCCTCGATGCTGACCGAGCTGATCGACGTCGCCGGCGGCGCCTCGATCACGGCCGGCGACGGCGACGCCTATCCGCGCTTCAGCCTGGAGGCGGCGGTGGCGCGCGCGCCCGAGGTGATCATCCTGGCGGACCATTCGACGGGGAGCTCGACGGCGGGGCGGTCGTCACCCGAGAAGTGGCAGCAGCTGGCGAGCGTACCGGCCATCCGGGCCGGGCGGCTGCACTCGGCCGATCTCTCGCTCCTGCACCGCTATGGCCCCCGCGTGCCCGAGGGGCTCGAGATGCTCGCCCGCATCATCCATCCCGAGGCGTTTCGATGACCGCCGGCCGGCGGCTGGCGCTCGCGCTCGCCGTGCTGGCGGCGGTGCTGGTCGTCGTGGCCGCGCTGGCGCTCTTCGTCGGCAGCGCCGGGCTGTCGCCACGCTCGGTGGCGCGCGCGCTGGCCGGGCGGGCCGGGGCCGAGTCGGTGGAGTCGGTGGTGACGCTGCAGCTGCGGCTGCCGCGCGTGGTGGCGGCGGTGCTGGCGGGCGGCGCCCTGGCGGTGGCCGGCGTCGCGTTCCAGGGCCTCACGCGCAATCCGCTGGCCGAGCCGGCCGTCCTCGGCGTGTCGAGCGGCGCGGCCTTCGGCGTCGTGCTGGCCCAGATCTTCGGCCTGGGGCTCTCGGTGCTGCAGGCGCTCGGCGTCGCCGTCTTCGCGTTCGCGGGCGCGCTGCTGGCGGCGGGCGCGGTCTACGTGATCGCGGTGGTGCCGGGCGGCCTGTCGATCCAGACGCTGCTGCTGGCCGGCGTGATCGTCGGCATCTTCTTCACCTCCGCGATCACCGTGCTGATCTCCATCGTGGACTTCAACCGGCTGGGCGGCGTCGTTCACTGGCTGCTCGGCAACCTGGCGCCGATCCCGCCCGCCTCGCTGGCCCTGTTCGCGCTGCTGGCGCTGGCCGGCTTCTGGCTGATCCTGCGATCGGCCCGCGAGCTGAACCTGCTCGCCCTCGGCGAGGAAGCCGCGGTGCAGCTCGGGGTGGACGCCGTCCGGCTGAAGCGCCGGGTATTCGTGGCGGCGGCGCTGCTGACCGGCACCGTCGTCGCCTTCACGGGGCCGATCGGATTCGTGGGGCTCGTCGTGCCGCACATGCTGCGCGGCGTCCTCGGGCAGGACAACCGGCTGCTGGTGCCGACGGCGCTCGTGGGCGGCGGGATCTTCCTGCTCGCCGCCGACACGCTCGCGCGCAACGTCGTGGCGCCGGCCGAGCTGTCGGTCGGCGTCATCACCTCGTTCTGCGGCGCGCCGTTCTTCGTCTACCTGCTCCGCACGCGGTATCGGGCCACGCTGTGAAGCCCCTGATCGAGTTCGACGGCGTGACCTTCGCGTATCCGCAGCCGGAGCGGCGGCGCGAGGGCGGCTTCAGCCTGGCCGGCGTGTCGTTCGCCATCGCCGAGGGCGAGGTGTTCGGCGTGATCGGTCCCAACAGCGCGGGCAAGACCACGCTGCTGCGGCTGCTGACGCGCGTGGTGGCCGCCGGTACCGGCGAGGTGCGGCTCGACGGCCGCCCGATCCGGCAGCTCGAGCACGCCGAGCTGGCGCGGCAGATCGCGGTGGTGCCGCAGGACGCCCCCCGGCCGTTCCCGTTCTCGGTCGAGCAGCTCGTGCTGATGGGCCGCTATCCGCACGCCCCCGGGCGCTTCTTCGAGAGCGACGGCGACCGGGCACTGGCGACCGCGGCCATGGAGGCGACCGGCGTGCTGCACCTGGCCGCGCTGCCGCTCGAGCAGCTCTCGGGCGGCGAGCGCCAGCGCGCCATGCTCGCCCGGGCGCTCGCCCAGCAGCCGCGCCTGCTCGTGCTCGACGAGCCGACCTCGCACCTCGACCTCCGCTACCAGGCGGAGACGGCGGCGCTGCTGCAGCACCTCAACGCCGAGCGCGGCATGACGGTCCTGCTCGTCTCGCACGATCTGAACCTCGCGGCCGAGGTGTGCGACCGCCTGGTGCTGCTCGGCGGCGGCCGCGTCGCCCGTGTCGGTCCGCCCGGCGCCGTGCTGCAACGCGAGGTGCTGGAGTCCGTCTTCGGCTGCGCCGTCGTCGTCGACGTCAACCCCAAGAGCGGCCGCCCCGTCGTCCAGGTGGCCTGGCCCAGCACCGCGAGGCGGTGAGGCGGAAAGGAGGCTGCGAGGGAATCCGTCAGGTCCGGTCCCGGGGGTCGGGGAAGCCGGTCGGGCGCTCGAGCGAGCGCCGAAGCCGGCACGGTCGCGCCACTGTGAGTGGGGAGCGCCGCCCAGGTCCCGCGCCGAGCGCGGGAGTCACTGTCTCGCCGACACAGGCCAGACGGGAAGGCATGGGCGGTAGCGGCGATCCACGAGTCAGGAGACCTGTCCCGGGGCCATGGCGTCCATCCCTTTCGCGAGAGAAGGAGCGGAGCAGATGGTCCGGAGATTCGCAGTCGCGGTACTGCTGATGGGGCTCGCGGTCGTGCCGGCGAGCGCCCAGGAGACGAAGAAGCTGGAGCCGGTGGTCGTGACGGGGACGCGGATCGAGACGCCGGCCGAGCAGGTCGGAGCCTCGGTGACGATCATCGACGGCGACGAGTTCGACACGCGTCACTACCCGACCGTCGACGACGCGCTCCGCAACGTGCCGGGCGTGGAGATCCGACGCTCGGGCTCGTTCGGCAAGACGACCAGTGTCAGCATCCGGGGCGCCAATCCCAACCAGGTGCAGGTGCTGGTGGACGGCGTGCGGGCGAAGAGCCCGACCCTCGGCGCGGTCGACCTGGCCGACGTCGCGCCCGACATGATCGAGCGCATCGAGGTCATTCGGGGGCCCCAGTCGACGATCTACGGCGCCGACGCCATCGGCGGTGTCGTGCACATCATCACCAAGCGGGGCAGTGGCCCACCCACGGCCTACGCCTCCCAGGAGGTCGGCAACCACGACACCCTCCGCACGCGCACGGGGCTGAGCGGCTCCTGGCAGTGGTTCGACTACGCGGTCGGCTTCTATCACCTCGAGTCCAACGGCCAGACGATCAACGACGGGATGAACCAGGACGCGGCCAGCGCCCGCTTCGGCGTCGCCCTGCCGTGGGGCAACACGCGCGTGGGCGTGGCGGTGCGCTACAACAAGACCGACACCGGCGTGCCGATCGAGTTCGTCGGCACGCCCAACCCCATCGGCCCCACCATCGATCCCAACACGCGGCAGGAGAGCGAGACGTACACGGCCACGCTCGATGTCCGCACGCGGCCGGTGACGTGGTGGGAAGGCGAGCTGCGCCTCTCGCGCTTCTTCAACAACCAGGCGTTCATCGATCCGCCCGATCCGTTCCCGTGCCCGCCGGCGACGTTCGGCCCGCCCTGCGACTTCCCGGGCCGGTTCAAGGTGAGTCGCAACGAGGTCGAGGGGCTGAGCCACTTCCACGTCGGCACCTGGTCCACCTCGACCTTCGGCGTCGAGTACCGGGGCGAGCGCGGCAACGTGCAGGGCACGAGCGCGTTCTCGCCGAGCACCGAGACCGTGTCGGGCTTCTTCCAGCAGCAGCTCCGGTTCTTCGACCGGCTGTTCATGTCGGCCGGCGTGCGGGTGGAGGACAACAGCGTCTTCGGCACCTCGACCACCGAGCGCGGCTCGCTCGCCTACGTGGTGAAGGCATGGGGGACCCGCCTGCACGGCGGCGCCGGCAGCGGCTTCCGGACGCCGACCTTCAACGACCTGTTCTTCCCGGGCTTCTCCAATCCCGCCATCCTGCCGGAGAAGTCGTTCTCGTGGGATGTCGGCGTCGACCAGAGCCTCTGGAAGAACCGCGTGAAGCTCGGGCTGACGTACTTCCACAACAAGTTCACGAACCAGATCTTCTGCTGCCTGCCGCTGCCGGTGGCGCCGTTCGCGACGACGGCGAATATCGGGCGGTCGCGCAGCGCCGGCATCGAGTTCCTCTCCGAGGTCGTCCTCCTCGACAACCTCGTCGCCTCTCTCAACTACACCTACACCGACACCGAGAACCTCCTGACCGACCGGCCGTTGCCGCGCGAGCCGCGTCATCGCTGGAACGGCCTGCTGACCTGGGAGCCGATCCCGAAGCTGTCGCTCTTCACCGAGGTCCACGTCGTCACCAACCAGTTCGAGACGCTGGGCAACGTCTACAACTCCGGCCACACGCTGATCGACGTGGGCGGGACCTGGCGGCTGCTGGAGCGGTCCGGCGTGTTGAGGGCGCTGGACCTGACCGCGCGCATCGACAACATCCTCAACGAGGGGTACGCCGAGGTCCGCGGCTTCCCGGCGCTGGGGATCCAGGCCCTCGTGGGATTGCGAGCCACCTTCCAGTAATGGCGGCGATCGCAGGCGTCGAGATCGAGATCGATTCGGAGGCCGTCGTGGTGACGGCGGCCGACCCGCTGATGGTTCTCTCGTCGGCGGTGGTGGGCGGTGGCCTCGGCTACGCACGGGCCATCGTCAACCTCCACGTGCACAAGCACTACCCGTGGGGCGATGCCGAGCTCCGTCTCGACGCCTTCGCCGCGCGTCGTCTGCTGCCGGCGCCGCGGGTCGGCCTCCTCACCGCGGCCTGGACCGAGCGAGCCGAGGTCGCGGTGGAGAGCGCGGCGGGTCTGAGCGCGCTGGTCGTGACCACGGTCGGGCTCGGCAACGTCGTCGCCGCCGGCTGGAGTCCGGCGGCGGCGACTCCGCCCGGCACCATCAACACGATCGTGATCGTGGACGCCGACGTGGAGCCGGCCGCGCTGGTGAACCTGGCCCTCACGGTGACCGAGGTGAAGACGCTCGTCCTGGGGGCCGCCGGTCTCACGGCGGCCGGCGGCGGGCCGGTGAGCGGCACGTCGACCGACGCCGTCGTGGTGGCGGCCACCGGCCGGGGGCCGACCGTCCGGTTCGGCGGTCCGATCAGCGACGCCGGGTGGATCGTCGCCAGCGCGGCCCGCCGTGCGCTGGCCGACGGCGTCCGCTCCTGGATGCAAGAGCGCCGATGATGCCCAGACTCTCGCTGTGGCTCGTGCTCTCGCTGGCGATTCACGCGGCGCTCGTGATCGTCGTGCTGGTCGTCATCAGCGACGCCACGCCGCCCGTCCTCTTCATCGATCTCGTCCACGGTCTGTTCGAGATGGACGATGGTCCGACGGCGGGGCGGCGTGGGCGCGGTGACGGAGCGCCGGCGGCGGGTCCGCGCGCCGCGACGCCGGCCGAGCGGACCGCGCCGGCGAAGTCGACGCGGCCGGGCGGGGGACCGGAGCGCAGGGACGCGACGAGATCAGCGGCGGCTCCCGCCGCGCCGGCCGTCGAGACGCCGCGTCCGGTGTTGACGCCGATCTCGCCGCCGGCCCCCGCGCTCGAGCCGAGCAAGCCGCTGCCCGAGCCGGTACGGCCCGAGCCCGAATCGGCGCGCGCGCCGTCGGAGCCGCTCCTCGTGATGCCGGAGCCGGCGCCACCGTCGCCGCGAGCGACGGACGGGGGCGCATCGTCGACTATCACCGGGTCGCGGAGCGACGTCCCCGGCCTGGGCGCCGGCGCGAGCAGCGTGCCCTCCGCTGGCCAGAGCGGTGAGCGGCCGGCGCGCGGCACGGGTGGGTCGGTCGAGGGCGGCCGCAGTTTCGGTGGTGGTGACGCCGGGCCGGGGCAAGGGCTCGGCGCCCGCGACGGCAGCGCGCTGGCGCTCGCCATTCCCGGCGAGGGGGGTGGCGACGGCGTCGCGGACGCAGTCTACCAGGCGCTGCACCGGCGTCTGAAGGAGGCCCTGGTCTACCCGCCGAGCGCGGTGCGTCGCCGTCTCGCCGGCACCGTCGAGGTCGTGCTGGACATCGACCCCTCGGGCAAGATCACGGACGTGGTCCTGGCGAAGTCATCGAGCCATCAGGTCCTCGACGACGCGGCCCTCGCCGCCGTCCGGAAGGTCGGCCGCGTGTCGTTCCCTTCGACCGTGCGCCCGCAGCGCCTGCGCGTGCGGGTCCCCCTCATGTTCAACCTCCCCTGACGCGCGCGGCCGCTTTCGGGGTAGGATGCGCGCCATGGCCGAGGCGACCGACGCGGTCGTGCGCGAGGCGGACGGCAGCATCACGCAGTACGCGGACGTCACGGTGACGGGCGACACCGTCGAGCGGCTCATGATCGAGGTGTTCCGCGATCACTGGGCCGAGATCTTCGCCGGACCGATCATCGAAGGCGCCGCCTACGAGATCCGCTTCACCGCGCCGCCGACGCTGTCGATGCTCGACGGCTACCTCACGGTCGACACCGGTTCCTGGCACTTCCATCTCTGCGTCAACGATCATCGGGGCGCGGCGACGTCCGAGCAGGCGCGAGTGCGCCGCGTGGGCCGCGCCGCGTTCTTCCGGACCGACGGCGGCACCTGCGTGCCCGGCGCCTGGGGCCTGCGGCTCTGGAACGGGCGCGGCGAGCAGATGGTCACGGTGTTCTTCCCCAATCCGTGGCTCGACGACGCGGGCGACCGCGCGCGCGAGCCGCGCTGGGATCGGACCGGGCTCTGGGAGGCCCTTCGCCGCCGCTACGCCAGCGTCGAATGAGACGGCTCGCGCTCGCTCTGCTCGTGCTCCTGCTGCCGCTCGGCGCCTGGGCGGACGAGGAGGTCGAGCCGATCGCGCCGGATCGCGCGAGCGCCTCGGTGAGCGCCAACACCGTGGGCCGCGGCGCGTTCCAGCTCGAGACCGGCTTCGCCTATCTCACCGAGCGCGTGGGCGGCGCCCCGACCGAGCGCCGGTTCCGCATCGAGGCCGGGCTCCGGGCGGGGGTGACGGAGCGGCTCGAGCTGCGCATCGAGGGGTTCCCGCTCATTCGTGTGCGCGGCGCCGAGGACGAGACCGGGAATGGCGACTTCCTGGTGGGTGCGAAGTACCGATTCATCGAGGCTCCCAAGGACTCCTGGCTGCCGTCGCTCGGCGTGTTTCCCTTCGTGAAGCTGCCGGTCGCCGAGGAGCCGCTGGGCTCGGGGAAGACCGACGTCGGCGCGCTGCTCCTGGCCAGCTTCGCCCTGCCCGGTCAGCTGAGCCTCGATCTCAACGCGGGGCTCGTGGCCGTCGGGCAGCTTCACCCCGACGGCTATCTGCTGCAGGCCCTCGTCGCCGCCGGTCTCTCGCGCGACGTCGCCGAGTCGGTCACGCTGTTCACGGACCTGGTCTACGCCTCGCGTGACGAGCGCGTGGGCCGCGACAGCGTGCTCGTCGACCTCGGGGCGGTCTGGCGGCCGTCTCGCAACATCGCGCTCGACGCCTCCGTCGTCACCTCGCTCGCCGGCTCCGGGCCCGACTGGGCCGTCCGCGGGGGCGTGAGCGTCCGCTTCGGCCGTTGACGCGCGCGGCCTGCCTCATGGTGCAGGGCACCTCGTCGGGCGTCGGCAAGAGTCTCCTCGCCGCCGCCTTCTGCCGGCTCTTCGCGCGCGCGGGCTGGCGGGCGGCGCCCTTCAAGGCGCAGAACATGTCGCTCAACGCGGCGGTGACGGCCGACGGCGGCGAGATCGGCCGCGCCCAGGCCGCGCAGGCGGAGGCGGCCGGCGTGGAGCCCACGGTCGACATGAATCCCCTCTTGCTGAAGCCGGAGGGCGACGATCGATCGCAGCTGGTCGTCCGCGGCCGGGCCGTCGGTCGCGTGAGCTTCCGCGAGTATCGCGCGCGGCAGCCGGCGCTCGAGCCGGTCGTCGCCGAGAGCCTGGAGCGGCTGCGCGAGGCGCACGACGTCGTGATCATCGAGGGCGCCGGCAGCCCGGCCGAGATCAACCTGCGCGACGCCGACCTGGTCAACATGCACGTGGCGCGCCTGGGCGAGGCCCCGGTCCTGCTGGTCGGCGACATCGATCGCGGCGGTGTGTTCGCCGCGCTCGTGGGGACGCTGGCGCTGCTGCCCGCCGACGATCGCGCGCGAGTCGCCGGCCTCATCATCAACCGGCTGCGCGGCGACGCCTCGCTGCTGACGCCGGGGCTGCAGGAGCTGCAGGCGCTCTCGGGTGTCCCGGTGCTCGGGGTGGTGCCGTGGATCGAGGAGCGCCTGATGCCCGCGGAGGATTCGCTCGACCTCGATGAGCGGGTGGTGGCGGCGCCGGCCGGGATGACGATCGACATCGCGGTCGTCCGGCTCCCGCGGATCGCCAACTTCGATGATTTCGAATGGCTGGCGGACGAGCCGGGGGTCCGGGTGCGATGGGTGAGGAGTCCGGCCGACCTCGTCGACGCCGACCTGATCGTCCTGCCAGGGAGCAAGAGCACGATGGCCGATCTGGCGTGGCTGCGCGCCCGAGGACTGGCCGAGTTCGTCGTCGACGCCGCCCGGGCCGGGCGAGCCGTGCTCGGTGTCTGCGGCGGCTTTCAGATGCTCGGCCGCGCGCTGCACGATCCCGAGGGCGTGGAATCACCAGCCGCCTCGGCGGAGGGTCTCGACCTGCTGCCCGTCGCGACGACGTTCGCCCCCGACAAGACCACGGTGCGGGTGCGGGCCCGCGCCAGAGGCGTCGCGGGACCGTTCGCCCGCGACACGGAATGCGACGCCTACGAGATCCACTCCGGCGTCACCCGCCTGCTCGAGAGCGCGGCGCGGCCGTTCGCGATCGTGCGGCGCGAGGGTGCCGCGGCCGACGAGCTGGACGGCGCCGGCAACGCGCAGGGCAACGTCACCGGCACCTGCCTGCACGGGATCTTCGCGAGCGGCGCGATGCGCCGATCGCTCCTGACCTGGCTCGCGACTCGCGGCGGATACCCGGTCGATGCGCGCTGGGGCCAGGCTGGCTCGCGGCCGCACCGCTGGGACCGGCTCGCCGACATCGTGGCCGGCGCCGTCGACGTCAAGGCGATCGGCGCCCTCGTCGGCCGCGCACTCTGAGCCTCGGTGTCGGCTGCGCTCCACGCCGCGCTCGTCGTCGTGCTCGCCGTCGGCCTGGATCTCGCCTTCGGCGATCCGCCCAATCGCCTGCATCCGGTCGCCTGGATCGGCCATGCGCTCGCGACCGGCCGCGCCCTGCTGTGTCGCGGCGGCCCGCTCAGACTCTTGCTGAGCGGCGCGGTGCTGACCCTCGGGGTGATCGCCGTCTCCGCGTGGGCGGGGGATTTGGCCACCTCGCTGGCGTCGGCGCTCGGGCCCGCCGGGCTGGTGCTCGAAGCCGCGGCGCTGAAGGCCACCGTGTCGTTGCGCGGCCTGGCCGCCGCCGCGCGGTCGGTGGCCGCGGCCCTCGAGCGCGACGCCCTTGACCAGGCGCGTGCGCGCCTCGGCTGGCACCTCGTCAGCCGCCCCACCGCGCGGCTCGACGCGGGGCAGGTGGCCTCGGGCGCGATCGAGTCGGTGGCCGAGAACCTCACAGACGCCTTCGTGGCGCCCGTGGCTCTCTTCCTCGTATTCGGGCTGCCCGGCGCGCTCGCCTATCGCGCGCTGAACACGGCCGACACGATGCTCGGCTATCGCGACGGTGCGCTCGAGTACTTCGGCAAGGTCGCCGCCCGGCTCGACGACGCGGCGAGTTTCGTGCCCGCACGCATGGCGGCGCTGGCCATCGTCGTGGCGTCGGGCGTCTCGGCGGTGGGTGCGTGGTCCGCGATGGCGCGCGACCACGCGCGGACCGCCAGTCCGAACGCCGGATGGACGATGGCCGCGATGGCGGGCGCGCTCGGCGTCACGCTGCAAAAGCCGGGCGCCTATCGCCTCGGCCGAGGACCCATGCCCGTCGCCGCGGACATCGAGCGGAGTATCAGGATCGCCGCGCGCGCCGCCGCCCTCACCCTGCTCGGCCTGATGTCGCTCAGGATCGTGCTCGAAAACTCTCGTCCTGGCAGTATCTTGGCTATGCTGGCTTCATGGCGATGACGAAGCCGGTCCTGACGGGCCCGAGAGGCGGCAGCCGACCCGGACGGACTCACCCGTGGAGACCCTCGGGCGGGCCGCTCACGAGGGGTACGACGGTCGGCGCGAGACTTCGCGGGTCGACTCGGCGTTCGCGGTCGACAGATGGTGTCGCGCGTGGGCGCCGTCGAGCGCGCGCCCACGTCGTGCACATCGCGCATGCCGCCCGCGCATCGCACGTGATCCTCACGCCGCGTACGGGTTTTTCTTTCGCACCGTCGCGCGAGCGCGCCGTATAGTGAGCGGTAACCGCCGCCGCCGTGCGGCGTTTTTTTTCTGATGAGCTTGACGGAACGACTCACGCACGCCGTCACGACCGCGCTCACCGCAGCGGGGCTGCCCGACGTGTCGGAGTGCGTCTGGGAGGTGCCGCGCCAGGCCGAGCATGGCGACTACGCCACCAACGTCGCCATGACGCTCGCGCGTTCGGCGAAGCGGCCGCCGCGTCAGATCGCCGAGGCGATCGTGCGGCACTTCCCGCCGACGCCCGAGGTGGACCGCCTGGAGATCGCGGGCCCCGGCTTCCTCAACGTCTTCCTCGCCCCGGCGTGGTGCGCCCAGGCGCTGCGTGACATCCTCACCGCCGGGGCCCGGTACGGACGCGGCGAGGATCTCGCCGGGGAGCGCGTGCGGCTGGAGTTCGTCTCCGCGAATCCGACCGGCCCGCTCGTGATCGTCAACGCGCGCGCCGCCGCCATCGGCGACGCCCTCGCGCGCCTGCTGCGCGCCCGCGGCGCGCGCGTGACGACGGAGTTCTACGTCAACGACGCCGGCAACCAGTTCGAGGCGCTGGCGCGCTCGTTCGAGGCGCGCGTCCGCCAGGCGGTCGGCGAGTCGGCGATGCTGCCGGAGAACGGCTACCCGGGTGAGTACCTCGTCGACCTCGCCGGCGAATACCTCACGGAGCAGAAGCTGGCGACACCGGCCGACCTGCAGGCGCACCTGGCCCGGCTGGTGGCCGGCGGCCGGCCAACCGAGCAGCTCGGACGCTGGGCCGTGGCGCGCATCCTCGAGGGGCAGCGGCGCGTGCTGGCCGACTACGGCGTGGAGTTCGACGCGTGGTCGTCCGAGCAGCGCGACGTGCGTGACCGGGGGCTGCCGGCGAGGATGCTCGACGAGCTGGCGGCGCGGGGGCTCACGTACGAGGCGGACGGAGCCCTGTGGTTCCGCTCGACCCAGGTCGGCGAGGAGGCCACCGACGACAAGGATCGCGTGCTGCGACGCGGGAGCGGCGAGGCGACCTACTTCGCGGTGGACGTCGCCTATCACCACTACGTGAAGTTCGCCGGCGCCGATCACCTGATCAACCTGCTGGGCCCCGATCATCACGGTTACGTCGGGCGCTTGCGCGCCGCCATGCAGGCGCTCGGGCACCCGCCGGAGGCGTTCGAGGTCTTGATCGTCCAGCTCGTCACGCTCCTGCGCGACGGCCAGCCGGTGCGCATGTCCAAGCGCCGCGGCGAGTTCGTCCTCATGGAGGAGCTGCTGGAGGAGGTCGGCCGCGACGCCGCCCGCTTCACCTTCCTCACGCGGCGCCACGACAGCCCGCTCGAGTTCGACCTGGCCGTGGCCACCCGCCAATCGAGCGACAACCCCGTCTACTACGTGCAGTACGCGCACGCGCGCATCCGCTCGATCGCGCGGCAGGCGGCGGAGCAGGGGATCGCGATCCCGGGCTGGGAGGCCATCGACCTGTCGGTGCTCACCGAGCCGGAGGAGCAGGCGCTGATCAAGCGGCTGCTGCACTATCCGGAGATCGTGCGGGCCGCGGCGCGGGCGCACGAGCCGCATCGCATCGCCTTCTGGCTCCAGGAGCTGGCCGGGGCGTTCCATCCTTATTACAAGGCGCACCGGGTCATCCAGGACGACCGCCGCCTGATGTTCGCCCGCTTCGCGCTCTGCGCGGCGGTCGGTGGTGTCGTCGCCAACGGTCTCGACCTGCTCGGCGTCAGCGCGCCGGATTCCATGTAGATGTCGGTCGGGCGAGGCCGGCAGCGCAACAGCCGCACCGGGACGTTCCTGGT
>Ga0134124_10002736_pt1 | contig 14219 bp, 14 predicted proteins | sample KB304_FD_96880 | JGI IMG/M metagenome (GOLD analysis project Ga0134124, IMG submission 96880) | Terrestrial soil microbial communities without Nitrogen fertilizer from Kellogg Biological Station, Michigan, USA - KB3-0-4 | ecosystem: Environmental > Terrestrial > Soil > Unclassified ... | reverse complement strand
GCGCGGGAATCGTGTAGGTGCGCCACAGCCGCTTGCCGGTTTCCGGGTCGTAGCCGTCGAGGAAGCCGCGCGTGGTGCGGTCGCCGCCCGCCATGCCCGAGATCAATACGCCGTTCACGATCACCGGGGCGACCACGCCGATATAGCCTTCCTTGTACTCGGCGAACTTGGTCTTCCAGAGCTCCTTGCCGGTCTTCATGTCGAGCGCCAGCACGTGCGCGTCGACCGTCTGGCGGAAGAGCTTGCCGTTGTAGATGGTGGCCGGGCCGCGCATGATCGCGCCGGCACTGCCCACGCGCAGCACCGCGCGCTCGTACTGCACCGGCGTGCGCCAGATCTGCCGGCCGGTCGCGACGTCGATGGCGAAGGTCCAGTTGCCGTTCACCACGTACATGACGCCGTTGTAGACCGTCGGCTGCGAGTGCTCGCCCATGTCGTTCGCCAGGCTGAGGCTCCACACCGGAACCAGTCGCTTCGCGTTCGACTTGTCGATCTGCTTCAGCGGGCTGTACATCTTCAGGTCGTAGCCCATGCCGAAGTTGGTGACGTTGTCGGGGTTCTTCCCGGCGGCGAGCAGCTCTTCCGCGGACTGGGCCCATCCGAACGCGCACCACGACACCAGCAATGCCCCGGCTAGCTCTTTCATGCTTCCTCCTCTGAAGATAGATCAGCGGCCGACGTCGGCCGGAACCGTTCCCGTTTTAACCCACGAACGCATTGCCAGCACGACCTCGCGCTCGACGCCAATGTAGCCGTGGTAGCTGCGCGCCTGGCAGGGAGCGCCCTGCTCCGGGCCGCCGCCGCGCACCGTGACGAGCGGGCTCATGCTTTTCTCGGCATAGCGCCTCGCATCGCGATACTGGGTGAACTGGCAGGGATCGTCTCGATGGTGCACCCAGAGCAGCGGCATCGATACCTCGCCAAAATTCGCACCGGTGAGGCCCGGTCCGTTTGCACCTGCGCTGAACACTGAAGAGGTCAGGATGACGCGCTTCGCCAGCGGCGGGTTCATGCGGGCGGCGTGGAAAGCGCTGATCGAGCCCTCACTCGTACCGACGAAGGTCCATTCGCCGACGCCGTAGCGCTTCGAGACTTCATTCAGAATCGCGGCGATGTCGGTGCCGTAGCGCGGCGTGGCCCGGAACTCCTGGGTGAACGTCGCCCACTGGTCGGAAGGCGCATCCAGCACCGCCGTGAGCGTCTCGTCATCGAGCCAGTGCCGGCGCGAGCGGACCAGGAAGTTGCCGCGCTGGTCGTACTCCGGTTGTCCGTTCTCTTCGCGCAGCTTGAGGATGCCGGGGTGGCCGGGAAAGATGGCGATGCCGTGCTTGAATGCCTTTGCCTGCTCGAGGCGCGTGACCAGGGCGCCGATGGTATGGCGGTCGAGCTTCGCAGCGACGATCTCGTCGACCTGCGCGCGCGCGTACGGGACCAGGAAACAGGCAGCAAGGGCCAGAACGCCACAGCGCATGGTTTAAGCTTCCTCCCGTGGCCGCTATCGTAGACCTGCGCTCGGATACCGTCACGCGCCCCTCGGCGGGCATGCGCCGCGCGATGCTCGAGGCCGAGCTGGGAGACGACGTCTTCGGCGACGATCCGACGGTCAACCGCCTCCAGGCGCGCGCGGCAGAGCTCTTCGGCTTCGACTCGGCGCTTTACTTCCCGTCGGGGACCCAGTCGAACCTCGCCGCTCTGATGAGCCACTGCCAGCGCGGCGAGGAGGTGATCCTGGGCCAGGAGGCGCACAGCTACCGCTACGAGGCCGGCGGCGCCGCGGTGCTCGGGTCGATCCAGCCCCAGGCCATCGCCAACCGCCCCGACGGCACGCTCGACCTCGCCGAGGTCGAGGCCGCGGTCAAGCCCGACGATCCCCATTTCGCGCGGACCCGGCTGCTGGCGCTCGAGAACACGATCGGCGGCCGCGTTCTCTCCAGAAAATACATCGTTGAAGCGCTCGGGCTGGCCGAGAGGAAAAAGCTTGCGACCCACCTCGACGGCGCCCGCATCTTCAATGCGGCCGTCGAGCTCGGGACGAGCGTCCGGGACCTCTGCGCGGGCTTCGACTCGGTGTCGGCCTGCCTGTCGAAGGGCCTGGGTGCGCCGGCCGGCACCGTGCTGCTCGGCAAGACCGAGTTCATCGCGAAGGCGAGACGGGCGCGCAAGATTCTCGGCGGCGGCATGCGGCAGGCGGGCATCCTCGCCGCCGCAGGGCTCTACGCGCTCGAGAACAACGTCGAGCGCCTGTCCGACGATCATCGCAACGCCGTGCGGCTCGCGGAAGGCCTGCGCGCGCTCGACCTGCCGGTCGAGGTCCAAACCAACATGGTGTTCGTTCGGCCGTCGCCGGACCGGGTCCAGGGGCTGGTCGAATATTTGAAGGCGAGGGGCGTGCTGGCGCTGCCGGCGCCGCGCATGCGCCTCGTGACGCACCTCGACATAGACGCCGCCGGCGTCGAGCGCGCGCTGGCGGCGTTCGAAAGCTACTTCAGGCGCTAGGGCTTCAGTTCCTCGAAGGCGAGGCGCAGGCGCGCGAGCGCCTTGTGGATCGCCTGCAGGTCGGCGTCGGGCATGCCGTTGCCGCGCAGGCCGTCGATGATCTGGTCGGCAGCGTCGTCGTAGGCGTCGAGCACCGCGGGCTTCACCGTTTTGGTCCGCACCATCTCCGTGACCGTGGTCAGGAGCACGGCGAATCCGCCGACTGTTTTTTTCAGCTTCTCGTCGTTCTGCGACATGCACCCCTCACCGATAAGAGCCTCGCCCCGTTCCCGCCCGCGAGGCTAAGCCAGCGCCTCTTCGCCAACAATACGGGGAAACCCTAGCGGGCGCGACGGCGCCGAATAACGGTAAGCTCCGTGACATGCGTACCGCCCGTTTTTTCCCGATTCCTGCTGCGTCGCTCACGCGCGACGGATGGCGCAGGGCCGGCGTGGTGTTTACCAGCTTCGGCCTCGTGCTGGCGGTCGCTATGGCGGACTCGGCCACGGGCGGGGGCTATCACCTCGAGCTGCTGTACTTCGGCCCGATCGCGCTGGCAAGCTGGATGTCAGGTCGGCTCGCGGGCCTTGCCGTGGTGGCGGTCTCGGTCGCGAGCTGGCAGGTGGTGCACGGCAACCTGCTCGAGTCGGCGCTCGCCGCGACGCTGTTCGTCCTGCTGGTCGCGCTGATCGTGCGGCTCCGCGAGGCGCTGCAGCAGGCCGACGAGCGCTTCACCGCCGCGATGGAGAGCCTGAACGACCCGGTCTATGTCGAGGACGCGCGCAGCGGCGAAGTCCTGTTCGCGAACCGGCGCTATGCCGAAGCCTTCGGCGCCGGCCGGCCGCGCTTCAACGAGTCGGGCGAAGCGCAGAACGCGGCCGCCGACCGCTGGTTCGTGCTGCGCTCGAACCCGCTATCCTGGAGCGACGGCCGCGCCGCCACGCTGTGCGTGCTCTCCGACGTCACCGAGGAGCGCCGCGCCCGCGAGCTGCTCGCCAAGCACCGCGACGCCGCGCACCGCACCGCGCGCCTCATCGCGCTCGGCGAGTTCGCCTCCGCGATCGCGCACGAGCTCAACCAGCCGCTGGCGGCGATCGCCACCTACAACCATAGCTGCATGCGCATGCTGCAATCGGGCAACCCCGACAGCGGCGAGCTGCAGCAGGCGATGCACATCTGCCGCGACCAGGCGAAGCGCGCCGGCAAGATCATCCAGCGGCTGAGGGATCTCCTGCGGCCGCCCGGGCCCGCGTTCACCGAGCAGAACCTGAACGAGCTGGTCGGCGCGGTGCTGCGCCTCGCCGAGCCGGAGGCGCGCGACGCGGGCATCACCTTCGAGCGGCGCCTCTCGGCGACGCCGCCCGCGGTGCGCGCCGATCGCCTGCTGATCGAGCAGGTGGCGCTGAATCTCGTGCGCAACGCCATGGAAGCGGTCGAGGCGCTGCCGCCGGAGCGCAGGCGCATCACCGTGGCGACGCGCCTGGAAGTCGACGGCAGCGGCACGTTGTCGGTCTCGGACCTCGGCGAGGGCGTGCCGCGCGAGGCGAAGGAGCGCCTGTTCGACCCGTTCGTCACCACCAAGCCCGGCGGGCTGGGCCTCGGGCTCTCGATCTGCCGCTCGGTGGTCGAGGCCCATGGCGGCCAGATCCGGCATCAAACCAATGGTGGTGATAAAGGAGCGGTGTTCGCCTTCACGCTCCCCGGCGCGGCATGAGCCGCGTCTACATCGTCGACGACGACAACGCGGTGCGCAATGCGCTGAAGCTGCTCTTTCGAACCGCGCAGCTCGACGCCGAGGCGTTCTCGTCGGCCGACGCTTTCCTGGAGGACGCCGACCTCACGCAGCGCTGCTGCGTGCTGCTCGACATCCGCATGCCCGGGATGACCGGCACCGCGCTCCACGAGGAGCTGCTGCGCCGCAGCCGCCGCGTGCCGGTCATCTTCATCACCGGCCACGGCGACATCCCGATGGCGGTGGACGCGATGAAGAAAGGCGCGTTCGACTTCATCGAGAAGCCCTTCGACGACGAGCAGCTGCTCTCCCAGGTGCGCGCCGCGCTGGAGACGTTCGACGCCGGCATGCCCGAAAAGGCCGAGCCGGGCGCGCCGCTCGAGCTGCTCTCTGCGCGGCAAAGGGAGGTGCTGCAGCGCGTGCTCGACGGCAAGCCGAGCCGCCAGATCGCCGAGGAGCTCTCGATCAGCGTCAAGACGGTCGAGTTCCACCGCGCGCGCATCATGCAAAAGCTCGGAGTGAAGACGGCGGCCGAGCTCTTCCGCCGCTGCCTCGGCGCGGCCTAGCACCTGCGAAGAACCGGGGCTCGCGCTATCCTCGCGGCCCTATGAGCGATTTTCCGTCGCCTTTTTACGCCGTCATCCGGGCGATCGATCGCTTCTCCGACCTCACCGGGAAGCTGATCTCGCTGTCGATGCTGTGGCTCGTGGCGTCGATCAGCTACGAGTGCTTCTCGCGCTATCTCTTCAACGCGCCGACGGTCTGGGTGCTCGAGTCGAGCTACATGACCAACGGCTCCGCCTTCATGCTCGGCTGCGCCTACACGCTGTACAAGGGCGCGCACGTGCGCACCGACATGCTGTGGGAGCAGTATTCCGAGCGCAAGAAGGGCTGGATCGACCTCGTCTCGTACCTGCTGCTCTTCTATCCCACGCTCATCACGCTGATGGTGATCAGCATCGACGACGCCTGGTATTCATTTTCAATAAACGAATTATCGGAACAAACGCCGTGGCGCCCCATCATGTGGCCGTTCCGCGCCGCGATCCCGCTCGCCGCCATGCTGCTGATGGTGCAGGGCGCGTCCGAGGTGCTGAAGTGCTGCTTCCAGATCCGCTTCGGCCGCGAGTTCCAGCATCGGGAAAAACTCGAGGTATGAGAACAGGGGAAAAAGCTCCCCCGCACCCCCTATGAGCGGCCTCGAATGGCTCGGCATGGTCATGCTGGTGGTGATGCTGTTCGCGATCTTCGTCGGCATCCCGATCAGCTTCACGCTGCTGTTCCTCGCGCTGATCTTCGGCTTCGCCGGCCTGGGCATGACGGTGTTCGACCTCGCCTACCTGCAGATCCTCGGCCTGATGAAGCAGGACGAGTTCGTCGCCGTGCCGATGTTCATCCTGATGGGCTACATCTGCGACCAGGCTGGCTTGATGGAGCGCCTGTTCCGGGGGTTCCGCGACCTGTTCGCGCCGCTCTCGGGGTCGCTCTACCTGGTGGTGATTGCCACCGCGACGCTGTTCGGCATCGCTGCCGGCACGGTCGGCGCCACGGTGGCGCTGCTCGGCATCATGGCGGGGCCGATGATGATCAAGTCGGGCTACGACGTGCGCATGTCGGCGGGCGCGATCACCGCCGGCGGCACGCTCGGCATCCTCATCCCGCCGTCGGTGATGCTGGTGGTGATGGGGCCGGTGCTCGGCGTGTCGGTGCTGCAGCTCTACGCCGCGGCGTTCGGCCCGGGCTTCCTGCTCGCCGGCATGTACATGGTCTACACCATGGTGCGCAGCCACCTGAACCCGAAGCTCGGCCCGCCGGTGCCGAAGGAAGAGCGCGTCCATTCCATCGGAACAATCCTCTGGGAGTGCGTCGTGGGCATGGTGCCGGTGACGGTACTGACGATCGCCACGCTCGGCGTAATCCTCGCCGGCATCACGACCTCGACCGAGGCGGCGGCGATGGGCGCGGCGGGCGCGATCGCGCTGGTGCTCGGCTATGGCCGCTTCACGTGGCGAGGGCTCTTCTCCGCCTGCCAGTCGACGCTGGCGACGACCAGCATGGTGCTGTTCCTCGCGGTGGCATCGAACGTATTCGGCGCGGTGTTCGCGCGCCTGGGCACCGCGACCTGGATCACCAACACGCTGCTCGCCGTGCCGCTGCCCGCCTGGGGCACCATCTCGCTGGTGCTGTTCCTGATCTTCCTGCTCGGCTGGCCGTTCGAATGGCCGGCGATCGTGCTCATCTTCCTGCCGATGCTCGCGCCGGTGGCGACCGGGCTGGGCTACAACATGGTGTGGTTCGGCACCATTGTCGCGGTGGTGCTCCAGACGGCGTTCCTTTCGCCGCCGGTGGCGATGTCGGCCTACTACCTGAAGCAGGTGGTGAAGGACTGGAGCATGCGCGACATCTATCGCGGCATGTACGACTTCATGGTGATCCAGGTGCTGTGCGTGGCGCTGGTGCTCGCGTTCCCGCAGATCGCGATGTGGTTCCCGGGATGGCTCGAGGCCGGCGACCGCCTGGCGACGCCGCTGCAGAAAGACGACGACGACCCGGCCGCGGCGCGCAACGCGCTCGAGGCGGGCGACGCGCTGACTAACGATGCCCAGCGCGAGGTGTCGCCCGATCCGCAGAAATAGCGAGCCGCAGCCAGCGCCACAGCGCTACGCCGAGGTCGATCGCAGCTTCCAGCCGGGGATAGCGGTGCAGCCGATAGGGATAGGGGATGTACATGGGCGCACTTTGCCTAATCGCCTCGCATGCTTCAAACGGTCTTTTCTGAGGCAATGCATGCGAAGCGGGAATGCAAAGCGCCCTAGAAAACGTGCACCGAAGTCGGCGCGAAGAAGCCGATCAGGCAGAACGCCACGCCGACTATGCCCAGCCCGGCGCCGATCCACGCCAGCGCCATCGCGCCGGTGACGATGGCGGCCGAGGCGAGCACGATGGCGATCTGCACCGCCGCCGAGGCGAGCTCGTACTGGTGGTAGGCGGCCATCGCGCGGTCGCGCTTTTGCTCGGCCTGCTTGGCGCGCGCCATGAGCTCCTCGCGCCCTTCGCCGGTCTCGGGCTCGGTCTGGTAGCGCTGCGCGGTTTTGCGCCAGGCCTCGACCTGCTTTCTTGTTTCGTCGTTCTGGGTCGAGAGGGCAGTTTGCTCTGCGGCGGTTCTGAGAACCGTCTGGCGAATGGTCTTCGCCTGGAAGAACGACCATAGGTTCGAAGCCTCGATGTTCAGGCTCAGGGCGTTGGTCTGGGCCGCCTTGCCGAGGGTCTCGGAGAACGCGAGCACCAGCGCGAGCACCGCGATCAGCAGCGCGATCTTCTTGTTCGACGGATCGATGTGGCCGTGTCCAGCGGACATAGGTTTTTTCCTCCTTACCAATTCAAGGTCATGCCGCGTCGGGCTGCGCAGCTTCGCGCGGCGGCGGGCCGCCGCCGAACTGCGCGTAGGCCACGCCCGCCATCGTCACCGCCGCGCCCGCAATCTTGAGCCAGGTGAAGGCCTCGCCGAGCGTGAGCCAGGCGACCAGGCCCGCGATCGGGGGCATAAGGTAGCCGAACGGCGCTGCGCGCGCCACGCCGCGCACTGCGTTGACCCAGCTCCACGCGAGCCAGCCGAAGAACGACGACACCACCAGCGCCCAGGCGAGGCCGATGCACACCGACGCCGTATACGCGCTTGCCGGAGTGGCGAGGAAGCCGGGCAAGGTGGCGACGAGGATCGGCGGCGCCGAGAAGAGCAGCGTGTAGCACAGCACGATCAGCGGACCGTAGCGCTTCGTGAGCGGCTGGACGAGCACGGTGTAGAGGGCGAACAGGGCCGCGGCGAGGAGCAGCACCAGGTCGCCCGCGCCGGCGCGCGAGAAGCCGGCCGCGAACTTGTCGCTCAGGAATACGACGATGCCGCCGAGCGCGACCAGCGTGCCCGCGACCTGGCGCGCGCGCAGCCGCTCGACCTTCAGGATCGCGAGGATGATGAGCGTGAAAAGGGGGCCGCTCGTCAGCACGAGCGACGAGGAGAACGGCGTCGAGAGGCTCATGCCGTACATCACCACGCCGATGTGCGCGGCGTGGCCGATCAACCCGGCGACGATGAAGCGCGACAGGTCCTGGCGCCGCGGCCAGGTGTGCCGGATGCGGCGGCGGAAGATGACCAGCAGCAGCGCGAAGCCGAGCAGCGGCAGCACGGCGAAGCGCACGAACATGAGGGCTTCGACCCCGATCCCGTCCAGCACGTGCTTGACGAACGCGAAGTTGACCCCCCAGACGAACATCGTCGCCAAGGCGGCGGCGAGCGACAGGCGGGCTTTGGACCAGGGTTCTCGGGAAGGCATGGCCCGGCAGTCTAAAATACGCGGCTCATGAAACCTGAAACGCCCCTTGCGGCACGCGCGGCGGTGCGCGCGCTCACCGCCTCCAAGATCCGCGAGCTCTACAACGAGGGTATCGGCCGCAGCGACGTGCTCGCCTTCTGGGTCGGCGAGCCCGACGAGCCCACGCCGCAGTTCATCCGCCAGGCGGGAATCGACTCGATCGGCGCCGGCGAGGTCTTCTATACCCACAACCTGGGCATTCCCGAGCTGCGCGACGCGCTGGCGTCCTACGTGACGCGGCTGCACCGCCCGGTTTCGGGATCGCAAATCGCCGTGACCAGCGCGGGGGTGAACGCGCTGATGCTCGCCTCGCAGCTCATCGTCGATCCGGGCAGCCGCGTCGTGGAGGTGGTGCCGCTCTGGCCCAACCTCCAGGAGATCCCGAAGATTCTTGGAGCGCACGTCACCACGGTCGCGCTCTCGTTTTCGCCTTCGGGCTGGCGGCTCGATCTCGAGCGCCTGATCGATGCCCTCACGCCGGGCACGCGCGCGCTGTACCTCAATTCGCCGAACAACCCGACGGGCTGGACCATCACGGTCCAGGAGCAGAAGGCGCTGCTCGCGCACTGCCGCCGGCACGGCATCTGGATCTTTGCCGACGACGCCTACGAGCGCCTGTACTACGGACCAGGCGGAATCGCGCCTTCGTTCCTCAAGCTCGCGGACGAAAGCGATCGCCTCATCAGCGCCAATACGTTTTCCAAGAACTGGCTGATGACCGGGTGGCGCCTGGGCTGGCTGGTGGTCCCTTCCGGCCTGGTCGCGGACCTCGGCAAGCTGATCGAGTACAACACCTCGTGCGCCCCGGTGTTCGTGCAGCGCGCCGGGCTCGCGGCGGTGGAGCAGGGCGAGCCGGTGATCGCCCATACTCTCGAGCGCTTCCGGCGCGCTCGAGCCTTCCTGGTTTCGCAATTGAGGGCCATCCCCCGCGTACGGGTGGCGGAGCCCCAAGGCGCCATGTATGCGTTCCTGAACATAGAAGGAATGGACGACAGCCTGGCGTTCTGCAAGCGCCTGGTGCGCGAGCAGGGGCTCGGCCTTGCGCCGGGCGCGGCCTTCGGGCCGGAAGGCGAGGGCTACGTGCGCTGGTGCTTCGCCTCCTCGGAGGAGCGGCTCGCCGAGGGAGCGCGCCGCCTCGCCGAAGGTATCGCCCGTTCCGGTCGGGCGCTGGAGGGCGCATGACGCGGCTCGTCGCCAAGCTGAAGACCTCGCGCACCGCGTACAAGCTCGAGATCAAGGGCAAGCTCGCGCTGGCCTACGCCGAACGCCAGCTTCCCAAGGGGGAGGCGCTGCGGAGCGGCGACCTCGCCACCGGCGACGACGGTCAGGTCTACGAGATCGTCGCGCAACCGGAGAAGCTCCTCCATATAGAGTGTCCGGCGCCGCGCGAGGCCGCGATCGTCGGCTACGTCCTGGGCAATGGGCACGTCCCGGCGCAGATCGGCAAAGGGTTCGTGCGCATCCTCCATGTTCCGGAGCTGGAGCAGGCTTTCCCCAGCCTCGGGGTCAAGGTGTCGCAGGTCGAGGCGCCGTTCGAGCCGGACCTCGGCGGGGAGCCACACCATCATCATCACCACCACGATCACGATCATGACCACGATCATGATCATGGCCACGATCACGACGACCACCATCACTGATCAGGGACAGACCACGTTTTCTTCTGGCTAGGGCGCTCGGCGCCCCAAGAGTAGTGCGTGGCTCGCGCGCACGGTTGTGGCGCGCACCCCGCGCCGATGCATCAGAACGGTGCGGTCATCGGACGACTGGCGTCCCCTGTACGCGAAAAAAACGTGGTCTGTCCCTGATTTAGGGCTTGGCTTGTCTTGGCACGGTCCGTGCAGACCTGTGGAAGAAGTCCAAATCCACGGGGAGAGTCAATGAAACGTCGTGCAGTCGTGAAGATGCTGGCGATCGCCGCGTCGGTCGCCGCCATCGGCGGAGCGTCCTCCAGCGCGCTCGCCCAGCAGAAGACGGTCAAGATCGGCATCCTGCATTCGCTCTCGGGCACCATGGCCATCAGCGAGACGGTGCTCAAGGACACCGTGCTCATGGCGGTGGACGAGATCAACGCGAAGGGCGGCGTCATGGGCGCGAAGATCGAGCCCGTGGTGGTCGATCCGGCGTCGAACTGGCCGCTGTTCGCCGAGAAGGCGCGCCAGCTCATTACCCAGGACAAGGTCGCGGTGGTGTTCGGCTGCTGGACCTCGGTGTCCAGGAAGTCGGTGCTGCCCGTGTTCGAGGAGCTGAACGGCCTGCTCTTCTACCCGGTGCAGTACGAGGGCGAGGAGATTTCCAAGAACGTGTTCTACACCGGCGCGGCGCCCAACCAGCAGGCGATCCCCGCGGTCGAGTACCTCATGTCCAAGGACGGAGGCGGCGCCAAGCGCTGGTTCCTCCTGGGAACCGACTACGTCTATCCCCGCACGACCAACAAGATCCTGCGCGCTTTCCTGAAGTCGAAGGGCGTAGCCGAGAAGGACATCGAGGAGGTCTATACCCCGTTCGGCCACTCCGACTACCAGACCATCGTCGCCAACATCAAGAAATTCTCGGCCGGCGGCAAGACCGCGGTGGTCTCCACCATCAACGGCGACTCGAACGTGCCCTTCTACAAGGAGCTCGGCAACCAGGGGCTCAAGGCGACCGACGTGCCGGTGGTGGCGTTCTCGGTCGGCGAGGAGGAGCTGCGCGGCGTCGACACCAAGCCGCTCGTCGGCCACCTCGCGGCTTGGAACTACTTCATGTCGATCAAGGCTCCGGCCAACGACGAGTTCACGAAGAAGTGGGGCGCCTATGCCAAGGCCAAGAACATCCCCGGGCACAAGGACAAGCCGCTCACCAACGACCCGATGGAGGCGACCTACATCGGCATCTACATGTGGAAGCAGGCGGTGGAAAAGGCGAAGTCGTTCGACGTGGACAAGGTGAGCGTCGCGATGGGCGGCCAGACCTTCACCGCGCCCTCGGGCATCACTTCCACGATGGACCCGAAGAACCACCACCTGCACAAGGCGGTGTTCATCGGCGAAGTGAAGGCCGACGGCCAGTTCAACGTGGTGTGGAAGACCAAGGGGCCGATCAAGGCCCAGCCGTGGAGCCCGTTCATCCCGGGCAACGACAAGAAGAAGGATGAGCCGGCGCTGATGGCCGACAAGAAGGCGTAAGAGAGTGGGCTCAGGGAGACTAAAGGCCGCCTTGGCGGCCTTTTTCTTCTCATCCTTCCCGGCTCACGCGCTGGACCCGGCGGCGGTCGAGAAGCTCGCCTTCGGCGACGGCGACGACAAGATCGAAGCGATCGGGGCGCTCGTCGCCGAAGGCGATCCGAAGGCCGCCGAGCTGCTGAAGGCGTTCGCCGAAGGCGAGCTTCAGACCTCCGGCAAGCGCGTTCTCATCGTCAAGGGAAAGGACGCGCTCGACGCGGTCACCGGGGCGAAAGTCGCTCCGCTCCCTTCCGATCGGGAGGACGTCGTGGCGAACAACCGCCTGCGCAGCGCGGTGGCGAGCGCGCTCGGCGCATTCAAGCTCGCCTCAGAGGACCGCAACGAGCGCCTCGCCGCCGCACGCGCGCTCGCGGACGCGAACGCGGCGATGCTGCCGCTCATCCGCAAGGCGCTCGAGAAGGAAGCCGACCCGGAGATCCGCGGCCTGCTCGAGCTGACGGCGGCGGGCATGGAGCTGAAGGACGGTCCGAAGGAAGCGCGCCTCGCCGCGATCCGCAAGCTGGCGGCGTCCGAGAACCCGAGCACCAAGACCCTGCTGCTCGAGGCCGCCTCGGACCAGGACGAGGACATCCGCCGCGAGGCGCAGCAGAGCCTGCGCGCCGTCGAGGGCCGGCTCGAGCTGGGCGAGTGGCTTGGGCTCGCGTTCGCCGGCGTCTCGCTCGGCTCGATCCTGCTCCTGGCGGCGCTCGGCCTCGCCATCACCTACGGGCTGATGGGCGTCATCAACATGGCCCACGGCGAGCTCATCATGATCGGCGCGTACACGACCTATGTCGTCCAGGGCTTCTTCCGAGCCTCGCCTTTCTTCGATTGGTACCTTGTTGGGGCAGTGCCCGCGGCCTTCGTCGTTTCGGGGCTGGTCGGAATGGCGCTCGAGCGCTCGGTGATCCGCTGGCTCTACGGCCGGCCGCTCGAGACGCTGCTCGCGACCTGGGGCATCAGCCTGGTGCTGATCCAGGCGGTGCGCACGATCTTCGGCGCGCAGAACGTGCAGGTCGAGAATCCGGCGTTCATGTCGGGCGGAATCCAGGTGCTGCCGAACCTGGTGCTCCCCTGGAATCGCATCGTCATCATCTTTTTCGCGCTCGGCGTCCTGGTCGCGATGTGGGCGCTTCTCGCGCGCACAAGGCTGGGGCTCTATATCCGCGGCGTGACCCAGAACCGCGCCATGGCCGACTGCGTCGGCGTGCCGACGGCGCGGGTGGACACCTGGGCGTTCGGGCTGGGATCGGGCATCGCCGGCCTGGCCGGTTGCGCGCTCTCGCAGGTCGGCAACGTCGGCCCGGACCTCGGGCAGGGCTACATCGTCGACTCGTTCCTGGTGGTGGTGTTCGGCGGCGTCGGCCAGCTCGCCGGCACGGTGTACGCGGCGCTGGTGCTCGGCTTCGCCAACAAGCTGCTCGAATCGTGGTCGGGCGCGGTGCTGGCGAAGATCGCGGTGCTGGTGTTCATCATCTTCTTCATCCAGCGCCGGCCGCAGGGCCTGTTCGCGCTGAAGGGCAGGGCGCTCGAGGCATGACCACTGCAAACCCCCCGCTCACCTTCGGTTCGCGACCCCCTTCACAGGGGGTCAAAACAGGGACAGACCACGTTTTATCCCGCCTGTACGGGGCGCGCGGCTGGGCGGTCCTCGGCATCTGCGCCTTCACCGCGTTTGTCGTCTTCCCCGTTCTGCACCTCGTCGTGCCTGCGGGCAGTGCCTTCCATGTCTCGGCGTTCTGGGTGACGCTGATCGGCAAGATCATGTGCTATGCCATGGTCGCGCTGGCGCTCGACCTGGTGTGGGGCTATGCCGGGATCCTGTCGCTCGGGCACGGCCTGTTCTTCGCGCTCGGCGGCTACGGCATGGGCATGTACCTCATGCGCCAGATCGGGCGCGAGGGCCAGTACCAGGCCGACCTGCCCGACTTCATGGTGTTCCTCGACTGGAAGGAATTTCCCTGGCAGTGGTGGAACACCGATCAGTTCTGGTGGGCGGCGCTCCTCGCGGTCGCGGTCCCGGGGCTGCTCGCCTTCGTGTTCGGCTACTTCGCGTTCCGCTCGCGCGTGTAGGGGGTGTACTTCTCCATCATCACGCAGGCGCTGACTTTTGCCTTCATGCTGCTGTTTTTCCGCAACGACACCGGCTTTGGCGGCAACAACGGGTTCACCGACTTCAAGCGCATCCTGGATTTCCCGATCGCGACGTCGCAAACCCGCATGGCGCTGTTCGCGCTTACCGGCACTACACTGATCACCACCCTGCTGCTCGCGCGTTATCTGGTGCAGTCCAAGTTCGGGCGCGTGCTCACCGCGATCCGCGATGCGGAGAGCCGCGTGATGTTTTCGGGTTACAACCCGCTTTGGTACAAACTATTCATCTGGACACTGTCGGCTGTAATCTGCGGCATCGCCGGCGCGCTGTATGTGCCCCAGGTC
>Ga0134124_10002734_pt1 | contig 14221 bp, 13 predicted proteins | sample KB304_FD_96880 | JGI IMG/M metagenome (GOLD analysis project Ga0134124, IMG submission 96880) | Terrestrial soil microbial communities without Nitrogen fertilizer from Kellogg Biological Station, Michigan, USA - KB3-0-4 | ecosystem: Environmental > Terrestrial > Soil > Unclassified ... | reverse complement strand
GATACAGGCTTTGGCCTGCAGGCGAACTACACGATCGTGAATGGCGACGTGGGCTTCAACAACAACGCGCCTCCGGGCACGACGCAGTTCGCCCTCCTCGGCCTGAGCGACACCGCCAACGCGGTGCTGATGTACGAGAAGTACGGCATCACGGCGCGCCTGGCCTACAACTGGCGCGACGAGTTCCTGGCGGCGACGAATCAGAACGGCTCCAACACCAATCCGTACTACGTCGAGGCGTACGACCAGATCGACCTGAGCGTCGGGTATGACTTCAACGACAGCCTGTCGTTGCAGGTGGAAGCGGTCAACCTGACGGGCGAGGACGTTCGTTGGCACGCCCGATCGGAGAAGCAGGTGGTCAGAGTGGAGGATCAGCAGCCGCGCTATGCGGTCGGCGTTCGCTACAAGTTCTGACGCCGAGCGTGCATGAAGGGAAAGGCCGCTGTATATCGCAGCGGCCTTTTCCGTTTAGTCTTGTAGTCACCATGACCAGGCACGTGATGCTCAACAACGTCACCCACAAAGATCTGCGGGTGATCACGCGCTACGGCGCGCAATTCGGCGACGAGGTCGGCACGGTACTCACCTTTCCAACGGAGTACGCCGACGTCCAGCGCGAGTATCCGATCTTCTTCAGAAAGGATCCCACGAGCGGCGAGTATCATTCGGTCGCGCTGCTCGGCTTCGAGAAGAACGAGAACCTGTTCCTGCAGCAGGGCCGCTGGCTCGCCGACTATGTTCCGGGGATCGTGGTGCGCGGACCCTTTCTCATCGGCTTTCAGGAGCGCGACAGCGGCGGTGAGCTGCGTCAGGAGCCGATGATCCACGTGGATATGGATCATCCGCGCGTCAGCCAGACCGAAGGTGAGCCGGTCTTTCTGCCCAAGGGCGGCAACAGCCCGTACCTGGACCACATCGCGCTGGTGTTGCGCGGCATCCATGCTGGCCTGGAGATGAGCAAGGCGATGTTTACCGCTTTCACGCAGTTGGACCTCATCGAACCCGTGTCGCTCGACGTGAAGTTGAGCGCTGAGGAGGGTTACAGCGTCGTCGGTCTGCATACTGTCGCTCAGCGCAAGCTCGCGGCACTCGACGGGGCGTCGCTCGAGAGGCTGAACAAAACCGGGTTTCTTCAGGGTGCGTTCCTGGTGATCGCATCGATGGGCAATGTGAAGAAGCTCATGGCCATGAAGCAGCGCAAGCGGGCAGCGCAGGTGTCCGCGACGGCTCGCTGACTCATGCTCCAGGTCGCCGGAAAAATTCGCGTGCTGGAAGGCTGCCGACCGGAAACCCTGCCGTTGCAGGAGCTGTTGTCAGGCGGCGAGCCGGCTGTGCTGAAGGGCCTCGTGGCTGGGTGGGAGCTCGTGCAAGCCGGGCGCAACTCCGACCAGCACGCCATGGACTACCTGCGCTCCCACTACAACGGCAAGCCGGTCCGCTACTCCTACGGTGAGCCGCAGATCGCCGGTCGCCCCTTCTACAGCGAAGACTTCACGCAGTTGAACTGCGTCGTTCGCCAGTCACGCCTGGACGAGCTTCTCGACGAGATTCACGCTCACCTTCGCGATGAGCGCCCGCCCACCTACTACGCCGCTTCATTGCTCATCGACGGTCACCTGCCCGGTTTCAGAGCGAAGAACGATCTCGATTTCGCGGCGCATGGCGTGGATGCAGCGCCGAGCATCTGGATCGGCAATCGCACCATTGCCTCCTGTCATTACGATGCGCCGAACAACATTGCCTGCTGCGTGGTCGGCAGACGCCGCTTCACGCTGTTTCCCCCGGAGCAGATCTTCAATCTCTATCCCGGGCCGCTCGATCCCTCGCCGGGCGGGCAGGCAGTCAGCGTCGTCGATTTCGCGAATCCCGACCTCGAGAGCTATCCGCGTTTTCGCGCAGCGCTGGCCGCGGGCCAGATGTCCGAGGTGGAACCCGGCGACGCCGTGTTCATCCCGGCCATGTGGTGGCATCACGTGGAGGGACTGAGTGCGTTCAATACGCTCGTGAACTATTGGTGGAGCTCATCGCCGGAGTTCATTCCGACGCCGATGAACGCGCTGTACGAATTGATCTGGTCGCTGCGGGACCGGCCGGAGCGTGAGAAGCTGGCCTGGAAAAACGTCATCGAGTACTACGTCCTCGGTCCGGCGGGGCGCGCCGGTGAACATCTCCCGGAGCATGCACGCGGCGTGCTCGGCACCATCGACGAAACGATGGCGCGGCAGATACGTGCCCTGCTGCTCAACAGGCTCAATCGCTGACATGAATACCGAAATAAGAAGAATCGTGATCGCCGGCGGCGGGACCGCTGGCTGGATGGCTGCAGCAGCGCTGTCGCAGCAGTTCAACGGGATCGTGGACGTCACGCTGGTCGAGTCCGAGGAAATCGGCACGGTCGGCGTGGGCGAATCGACGATACCGCCCATTCGCACGTTCCATCGACTGCTCAACATCGACGAGCAGGAGTTCATGCGCGCTACCTCGGCAACCTTCAAGCTCGGCATCTCGTTCGAGGACTGGAGGCGCCCCGGCGAGCGCTACATCCATTCCTTCGGCATGAACGGCAAGCCGACCTGGGTTTGCGAGTTTCACCATTTCTGGCTGCACGGCCTTGCCCGGGGCATCCGGTCCGAGCTCGGGGATTACTGCCTGGAGCTGCAGGCCGCCCGGCGGGAGAAGTTCGCGACGTCCGCCCAGTCGGACATCAACTACGCGTATCACCTCGATGCTTCGGTTTACGCGAAGTTCCTGCGCAAGTTCTCCGAGGGCCATGGCGCGAAGCGCGTCGAGGGGAAGATCAAGCACGTCCGACAGGATGCCGCTTCCGGCTTCGTCGACGCGCTCGTGCTCGATTCGGGCCAGATCATCGAAGGAGATCTCTTCATCGACTGCACTGGCTTTCGCGGCGTGCTGATCGAGCAGGCGCTGCACACCGGATATCAGGATTGGACTCATTGGCTGCCGTGCGACAGCGCCGTAGCCGTGCAAACGGAATCGGTCGGACCGGCAGTGCCCTACACCCGCGCGATTGCGCACGAGGCGGGCTGGCGCTGGCGCATTCCGCTGCAACATCGCGTCGGCAACGGACTCGTCTATTGCAGCCGCTTCATGACCGATGAGCAGGCCACGCAGAAGCTGGTGGCGGAAGTGCAAGGCAGGACGCTGATCCAGCCGCGCGTGATCAAGTTCCGCGCCGGCCGGCGTCTCAAGGCCTGGAGCAAGAACGTGGTGGCGCTGGGCCTGGCGAGTGGCTTTCTCGAGCCGCTCGAATCGACCAGCATCCATCTCATCATGACCGGGATCACGCGCCTGATGCGCCTGTTTCCCTTCAATGGGGTCGCGCAGTCCTTCGTCGATCAATACAACGAGGAAGTGCTGCGCGAGCTCGAAGCGATACGTGATTTTCTCGTGCTGCACTATCACGCGGTGGAAAGGGACGACAGCCCGTTCTGGAGTCATTGCCGGCGCATGTTCATCCCCGCCTCGCTGGCGCGCCGCATCGAAATGTTCCAGAAGGCCGCCCACGCCTGGCAGTACGAGGGAGAGCTGTTCCGGGTCGATTCCTGGACGCAGGTAATGCTGGGCCAGGGCGTCACGCCCGAGCGCTATCATCACTATGCGAAAGCGATGAGCGACCAGGATCTCACCCGGTTCCTCAGCGGGCTCAAGGGTTCGATCGAGCAGACGGTAGCGCAGATGCCGAGCCACCAGGACTTCCTCGATCGGTATTGCCGGGCGAGCAACATTGGCGCGTCGTGATTCTGGAAACCCATCCTGACCTGCGCCTGCGGAAGCTCACGATCGGAGCGGAGCAGGCACCGCTCCTGGTGATCGACAACTTCATCGCCGATCCCGACCGACTGGTGCGCAAAGCGGCGGGCAGACAGTTCACGGTCCCGTCGCGCTTTTATCCGGGCATCCGAGCCGAGGCACCGCCGTCGTATCGGCAGCTCATCGAGACCCGGCTCAAGCAGGTGCTGTTCGAGCACTTCGGGCTGCAGGGCCGGTCGCTCCAATTCTCGATGAGCCACTACTCGCTGGTGACGACGCCGCCCGAGAAGCTCGCCGCGATCCAGCGCATTCCTCACGTGGATTCGTTGAACGGCAACGGCCTTGCCACGATTCATTATCTGTTCAAGACGGACCTGGGCGGCACCGCCTTCTACCGGCACCGCAAGACGGGCTTTGAGTACGTGGACGAGGTACGCGCCGACACTTATTTCAGATCACTCGAGTCGGAGAACGACGGTCCGGATATGCCGGCTGCGGAGTACATCAGCGGCAACACCGCGCTGTTCGAGCAGATCGCGAGTGAGGATGGCATTTTCAACCGCATGCTGGTCTACCGCCGCAATTCCCTGCACTCCGGCTCCATCGCCAAAGGCTTCGTACCCGATCCGAATCCCCTGACCGGGCGACTGTCGATCAACTGCTTCATCGACGCCGTCGCGTAGCTCGCCGGTGAGCGCGCCCATTGTGGTCAGGCCGGTCTAGATATTGATCACGATCGTAGACGGAATCTCGGCGTAGAGCGCCGTGACCAACGCGCTCGACGCCGCAGCACCGCACGCTGGTTGATCGAGCCTTTATGTGCGCTGCAAAGGTTGCAGGACGCCGGTTGATCGCGCTGTCATCCTTTCATAACGACGGCGTGTTCTCCGGCGTCACCTTGCGATCGATGTCGTTGTACAAGACCCTGCCATCGACCGTCTTCACGTACTTGACCGAGCCAGCCTTCGAGCCATCCCTCATCGGGTGGCCGACGACGGTGATCTTGTCGCCAGCCTTGAAGGTGAGACGCGTCCAGCCCTGGCGCTGCGCGAGGTTCGGGCCGGCGGCCTCAAAATCCCAGGTGCCAGCCGTGCGTGCATCTTTCGCGCCCTTCGGCACCTGCACGATGACGTGAAGGTGCGGCTGCCGCCAGTGGTACTCCACGACGGTGCCCTGCCAGGTCCACACCTGATTCTGGTCGAACATGGCAAACGAGTGATGCGCATCGGCAACGCCCGCCATGGCGAGCAGGGCCGCACCCAGCAAACAGGAGATTCTCGATATCGATATCGCCTTCATTGGGTTCACTCCTGCTGCGTCGGCTGTTCCGCCGTCTTGCTGCGATTGGCATCGGAGGCGTCGCAGAAGTACTCCCTCGCGTACTGATCCGCAGCCGACTTGTAATACATGAAAAAGTACGTGTGCGGCTGGGTGAAGATCTGCGGATCCTCCCAGGTGAAAGTCACCTTCAATTGCTTGCCTGCCGCGAGCAGTTCGTAGTGCTCGATCAGCTTGGAGCTCGGGGTCCGCGCGCCGCCGCCTGGGAGCAGAAGATTGCCGCGATCATTGAAGCCGACGGTCTCGACGACGAGCGTCTGGCCCTCCCAATGGCCGATCGAGTGGCCATTCGTCGTCGGATCGAACACGTCCATGTCCGGATGACCGCGACCATCTATATAGATGTGCCGCGCGGACGACTGCACCTCGGCGATGATGGCGATCTCGCGAGGTGTCTGCAGAATATCGAGTGGTGCAGCGTCACCCATGATGAAAGGCGTGCCCAGGGGCTGACACCAGCGTGAAGCGTAGGTGGTGATCACACCTTCATCTACCTTGGGTCGCTGCTTCTCGGTCAACTCAGTACCCAGCGGCGTGAGCGACGCTGGTGACACGTGCTTGCTGTCGCTCACAAGCTCCCAGAACCCGGAGATGTCGGGGTGTTGATCGCCTCCACCCTGCCCCGCGCCCGCTGTTGCGGGCTTAGAGGATTGCGAGCACGAACTCAACAGCACAGTCGCGGTCAGGGCGGCTGCACTCAGTTTGAGTTGCATCATGTGGAGGACCTCACGTCGATGGCGCCCGTCAACCTGACATCCCGCGATGAGGCGCCTATGTAGAGTGGTCGTCGCCCGGCAGCGATTGTCCAGCGATCATCTTCACTCGACCAATACGATAGCTGCCGCGGCTCGATGCGGACACGAACGGTGCGCGACTCGCCCGGTTCGAGCTCGATGCGCTCGAATCCCACCAGCGTCTGCGGCGCCATCGGCACTGCAGGCTGCGCCGGACGGCCGAGATAGACCTGTGGCACGTCAGCACCACGACGGCTGCCGGTATTGCGCACCGTGAAGGTCACCTCGAAAGCATCGCCGCTCGCGCGGCTGCGCAGGTTCGAGTAAGCGAACGTGGTGTACGACAGCCCGTAGCCGAACGGATGGAGTGGCGCGATGCCGTGCTCATCGAAGTGACGATAGCCGAGGAAAATGCCCTCGGAATACACCACGCGCTTGTCTACGCCACGGTAACGCTCCGGGTGCGCGGGATCGAGCGCCGCGACATCGCTCGGTCGCACCGGGAAGGTCAGCGGCAGCCTGCCTCCCGGATTCTCCTTGCCGAGCAGCACATCGGCGGTTGCCCAGCCTCCTTCCTGTCCGGGGAACCACATGTACAGGATGGCCTTCACCCGCTCGCGCCACGGCATGTCGTGCGGGCTACTGCTATTGAGCACGACGATCGTGTTTGGATTCGCCTGCGCGATTGCGCCGATCATTGCGTCCTGATCGTTGGGCAGCCGCAGGGCCTGATCCGAATCGTCGAGCTCGCCGCTGCGCGCCCATGCGAAGACGATGACAGTAGCGGCGCTCTTCGCGGCATTGGCGGCCGCGGCAATGTTGTCGGCACGCATCTGCGGCGTGACCCATGCGAGGCGGATCTGCAGCTGCGACTCGGGCTCAGCCTGGCCCAGCAGCTCGATTGGATAAGTCTTGCCTGCTTCCAGATCGGCGCTCCACTGCCCGTTGTCGAGCCCATCGGTCGTCGGAACGACGCTCGAGATCTTGTGCGGAACGCCGCGACCAAAGGCGAGAGTCGCTGAGGAGGCGCGCGGCTCGCCGGCGACGATCAGCGTTCCGCTGCCGCCCCAACTATGCACCTGCAGTGAGTAGCGACCGCTCGTCGGCACTGTCAGCGTTCCGCGCCATTTGTGGCCGCGTCCGATCGGTAGAGCGTTGCCGCCGGTGAAATCGACGCGCGAATCGACACCGCGCACAGTCGAGTCCGGATCCAGGTGCGTGAGGCCCGGCTCTCCGGATGCAGCCCGTAGCGATGTGTCAGGAATCGGGACGCCTGTGAGCTCATCGCCAACGACATGCGAGATCTCGGCCGTTGCACCGAGCGAAGTGCGCAAGGCATCGAGCGGCGACACGAAACGCGCTTCGAAACCGGACACGCGAGGGCCGACGCTCAACTGGGCCGCAGTGGGGCCGACGAGCAGGAGCTTCGCGCGATGCTCGCCGTCCAGCGGCAGAATCCCGCCGTCGTTCTTGAGCAGCACTGCGCCTTGTGCAGCGAGCTTGCGCGCAAATGCGGCGCTCGCCTCGACGTCGATCGTCGTCGGAGCAGCCACGCGCTTGCCGTCGAGAAATCCGAACCGTTCCATCTGTGTGAGCACGCGCCCTACCGCTCGATCGAGTACGCGCGGATCGACCTGCTTCGCTTCGATCGCCTGCTTCAGGCGCAGTCCCCACTTCGGCCCTTCACGACCGACTTGATACATCGGCCCCTGCCCCGGCATTTCGACGTCGAGGCCTGCGTTGATCGACGGCGTGCTGCGGTTGGCATGCCAATCGGACACGACGAATCCCTGCCAATGCAGCTCCTTGCGCAGCAGACCGGTCAGGGTCGATTCGTTCTCCGCGTTCCAGAACCCGTTGAGCTTGTTGTAGGCGGCCATGATCGAGGCCACGTTGGCGCGGATCGCGCTCTCGAACCCGGGCAGGTAGATCTCGTGCAGCGTGCGTTCGTCGACGATGAAGTCGAATCCGTCTGCGCCGGTAATGCCGCCACCCTGGTTGAGCGACTGGTTGTTCGCGATGAAGTGCTTGGCCTGCGCCATGACGCCGGTTGACTGGATGCCGCCGATCTCGGCGGCTGCAAGCCGCGCGATCACGAGCGGCTCTTCGCCGAAGCTCGTAACGTTGCGGCCCCAGTGCGGCAGTCGCGCGATATTCACCATCGGAGCGAGCAGCAGATCGTTGCGGGTGGCGCGCGACTCACGGCCGAGAATCTGCCCGTACTGCTCCGCCAGCGTCGTGCTGAACGTTGCGGCGAGGGTGATCGGCTGCGGCAGCGCCGTGGTCTCGTAGCGCACCTCGACATTCGCCAGGCCGTCCGCCATGCGCAGCGGCGGTACGTCGAGCCGGGGGACGCCCGCGAGATAGCCGGCGCCGCCGTTGTACGCGGGATCGCGCGCCCCCTGAACCATGGCGAGCTTCTCGTCGAGCGTCATCTGTTCGAGCAGCGCACGCACGCGCGGCGATAACTCGGACAATTCCTGCGCCGTCGCGATGCCCGCAACGAGGCTGGACGTTGCCGCGAAGAGAGTCAGAATGAGTTTTGCTGCGCGCACGAGGTTACCTTCCGGGGCGGTCCTTACCTCAAACGCACGCGAGGGCCGGGGTACGACACCGGCAGCAGCAGAAAAAACTCCCCGAGGCGGTTAAGCCTCGGAGAGTTTCAGCAATGAAGGTCAATCAGACGTCTGGAGCCAGCGTTACTTGGCGTGACAACCAGGCAGTTTGAAACTGCCGATGCGCGTCTGCCACCCAGCGGTGCTGGAGGCCTGACCGGCCGCCGTGTAGTACTCGTTGACGTACCAGAAAGTGCAGTCGTCCGTGGGATCGACATTGAGCGACGTGTAGTCGCCCCAGCGCGAGTTGGTGGTGCGTTGTACTCCGCTGCCGTTGATGATAGTTCCCTCGCCCAGCGTCATCTGACCAAGCGGATCGCCTGCAAGTCGCCCCGTATAGCGAATGCCGGGGAAGACATTAATGCCGTTCACAACGCTGTAGCCCAGCGCCATATTCCCTTGCCAGTCCATGGCGGCGCTGGCCATCCAGCGGTGGACGCCGTCAGCGGGAGCATACGTTCCTTGTTGCTGGATGGAATAGGTTCCGTTCGTGCGACGGACCTCGTACCAGCGAACGCCTGCTATACCCGGCGCCGCCTCGACCGCCTGTTCGGTTACGAAAGATTCGTAGGTGCCGAAGTTGCGATAGGCGAGACGATGGGTCGGGCGCTGCCGGTAGGAAAGGATGTCGAGGTACTGGTCGTGATTGGTGATGCCCGGCTGTGGGAGACAGTCGCGAGCCGTTGGCGCACAAGGAAAGACCGAGTCGAATGGCGCGACCGGTAATTGCGTCGGACCGGTCAGCGAAGCAGTTGCCTTGGCATTCCAAATGACATCCAGGTTCCAGATATTGAGCGCATCGAATGTCGCTCCATACCCCGCGCCGTCATCCTGCGTTCCGACGATCGGGGCCGGAGTGTCATTCTTTGGCTTGGTCTTGCCATCCACGTCCGCCGGCAGCAAGCCATCGCCCATCAGTTCAAGCGGTACAACGTTGGAATCCAGGAAGAACTGCACGGCGCGGGCTTTGGCTTGCCCGTTGATCATCTTGTTCTTCTCGAGCGCGTAAACGCTGATGCCATACCCAGTGACCAATCCGAAGTCGCGCGTCGTCAGGATGTACGAATCCTTCCAGACGCCGTACTTGGGATAGTCAGGAAAGAACGTGCCACCTGCAGGTGCCTCAGGATCCGCCTGAGTCTTGAAGGCGTAGCGATAGTAAACCCCTGTTGGATCCGACGTCGCCGAGATGGCAACACAGTTGTAGAAAGGCAGCGAAGGATCGTCCAGGCCGCGCGTCGTGAACTGCGAGAGCAACCAGCGATCTGAGAACTGGTCATACAGCACGACTGGGTCGCCGGATGGATCCGTGCAGTCGGGAACTACAAAACCATCCCACAGCGTGCCGGTGTCGACCGGTCCAAGCAGCCGGTTCCCCGCTTTGTCGTACACGGCAAACGTCAGGTTGGTCATCTCAACATAGTTGTTCGGGCCAATGTCGCCCACCGGGTCGGGCGGGTTCACGCGCCCGCCAAAGATATTGAAGTTGTCCTGGTTGCTGAGGCCCTCGAAGTTCGCAGTGGTGCTCGGAATCGCTGACGGCGAGACATTGCTCTGGACTGCCGCATCCGGAAAGTAGACGTCGCTGTCTACCGCTTCCGGTCCGTTCTCCTCCCTGACCTCTCCCTGGTCCTCCTCCGGAAGGACCGGTGTGGCCCTGTGCGCGGCGAGATCTCGCAACGGCGGCGACACATCGAACGCTACGTTGTCAGAGAATTGCGGCTTCGGCGCTTTTATCGCCTGAGCACCGATTGGATCAGGAGCGGCCGCTGCCTGAAAGATGGTGGGCAGGCTCGCCACACCAATCAGAACAACAATGGTCGCAACAGGTTTGAGCTTCATGTTGTACCCCTGTTAGTGATGCTTGCGGGCAATCGCGCGACCACATGAGTTGGTCGCGCGTGTTTGTACTGTCGGCGTCGCGATGCTCCTGGATAACTGAAACTTTTTTGATGTCAGTCCGTCGAGTCGGAAAGCGACGCGCCATCACGCCAATCCGTTTCGTGGCGCACCCCAACCGCCTGACATTGCGCACGTATACGACTGTTGCCGTTGCTTTCGGACTGCGGAGAAGCACGTAGGTAAAACAACGTTCACCTTAAGTTGCAGTCGCATGCGCACAACGCGCACTGCGCTTCTAACCGAAGGTCATCGGCTAACGGGGCGATTCGACTGAGCTACCGTCGTAGGTGCCAAACTGTGGAGCACCGCTGGCCGTGTATGAATGAACGGCGAGTCCCGCAGGTGTCGTGTCGTGGCTGACCAGTTTAAAGCCGAGCGGCGTCCCGCCGTCGCCAAACAGCTTGCGACCCTGACCAACGACGACTGGAGCAATTGCGAGCCGCACCTCATCGACCAAGCCTTCACTGATCAGCGACTGGGCAAGTCGTGCGCTGCCGTGGATTTGAATCTCGCGGCCTGGCTGTCGCCTGCAAGAACGTTCTGCGGCGAAGCTTGCGGATCACAACAGATCCTCGACGTGGTTGGCGAGTTGTCCAATCACGGTGCCCCAGCCGTCGAAGAAGCCCAGCTCTTCGTGCTTGTCGCGATCGCTCCAGGTTCTGTGCATCACGTGAGCGGCGTAATGCGTTCCGAGCGGATGATCGTCCAGCGTGATGATCGCGGTCATGAACGGCTGCTGCGCGGGTCGCCATCCGGCTGCAAGAGCATCCGTGAAAATGATCCGTCGCAATTCATCTACTGCCAGGAAGCATGCGTTCAGGTGCGGTGCGAACTCCTCACCGTGCTCGCTGATTCGCGTGATGAATGCTCCGCCGGGGCGCAGCTCCATCGATTGAACCTTGCACTTCGCCGGCGCAGGCACCCACCACTGCTCGAATCTCGCAGGGTCAGTCCACGCACGCCAGACAACCTCGCGCGGTACCTTCATGACGCGCGATATCTGCAGATCGCGAGCAGAGTCGAATGCAGCCGCTGACATCATTTCCCCTTCCTGCGATCAGACAGAACGAATTGCTCGAGACGATCGGTGCGTGCCTGCCAGAGCTCGCGCTGCGTGGATAACCAGCCCTCGGCAGCAACGAACGACTTCCTGTCGAGGTCGCACGTGCGGACGCGTCCCGCCTTGCGCGTTTGGATGCAGCCGCTGTCTTCCAGCAGACGGATATGCTTCATGAAGGAAGGCAACGCCATGTCGAAAGGCGCCGCCAGCTCGCTGATGCTGGCCGGGCCGCGGCTCAGACGCTGCAACACTGCGCGTCGAGTTGGATCGGCGAGTGCCTGGAAAATGCCGTCGAGACGTTCTGAATAGTAAGCCATATGGATTACTATTGCAGAACGCATCGCTTAGCGCAAGGGCTAAGTATCGAAGCGACGCCACAGCGGTGCCGCACGGCGCGGCACCGCTGCGAAAGCATGCGGCGTTACGCCGCCGACATGATCTTGCCAGTCTCGATCAGGCTCTTGAGGTCGCTGAGGATCCAGTTCCAGCCACCGCCGCCCTGCAAGTTGAACTTGCTCTTGACGGCCTGGGCCATCGCCGGCGCGCCTTGCAGATCGTGAATGACGGTCAGCCGCGAAAAGCCGGCGGGCGTTTGCTCGATTTCGTACGTCACTTTCGTGAAGCCTTCTGCCTTGCTCTCTTCCGTGAACAGCCAGCGATACGTGTGCACGAGGCGACGCGGCGGGACCGATTCGAGGACCTCGCCATCGATGATCACTTCCGGCAATCCCATGCGCTGCATGTCTGCATTCGCACGCGTTTGGAATTTGCCGCCGGCGCGCAACTCGAAGTGCATCGGTCCCTTATAGCCATATTTCGCATTCCATTCGGGACTGGTGATCGCATCCCAGATGGTTTGGGGCGACGCCTTGATATAGATCTCGAACACCTGAGTGTTCATGCTCGCTTGCGGCTCGGTCGGCATTTCCTATCCTCCAGATCGGTTTTCAGTTCAACGAGCGCCGAGACGAACGGCTCGGCGTATTTGCGTGTCCAGCGGTCATAGATGCTGCGGATGGGCACCGGATTCAGGAAGTGCAGTTTTTCGCGCCCCGATCTTCGCGTGACTACGAGCCCCGCGCGTTCCAGCACGCGCAGATGTTTCATTACGCCGAAGCGCGACATCTCGAGCTCTGATTCCAACTCGGTCAGCGTGCGGCCGTCTCGATCGAACAGCAGGTCCAGCAGAAATCGCCGCGTCGTATCGGCCAGCGCCTTGAAGACCAGGTCGTCATCGTTGGACATGGCCTGACGATATGTGACCATATGGTCACATGTCAATCGCACTGCTGGCTAAGCTGATGCTGCGAAAAAAGGAAACCCCGGCACAAGGCCGGGGCTCCTGTTGCGGACTGAAACTACTTAGCAGCTTTGGAATTGCTCACTGCACCGCGGCCTCGGCATTCACTATTCCTGTGCCGAAGAATGACGTGCGGTTGCCATCGGTCGTGCACTGGCGAGCGTCAGTAGTCGGCCAGTTCGTCGGGCACGCAAGATAAGTGGCCGACGCGCGAATCTTCGCTGCGACCGATCCCTGCGGGAGTTTCGGGTTCATCTGCCGAATCAACGCTGCGACGCCGGCAACGTGGGGCGAGGCCATTGACGTGCCGCTGATCCACACGTAGCGGCCACCACCGCTCATGATGGCTCGGCCAGCGGCGGCAAGCGCCTCCCAATTACCAGTCGCATCCGTGCTCGACCATCCCGCCAGGATGCGACCGCGTCCGAATACTGCCGACGTCGTCTGCCCTGCATCGCCGCCGGGAGCGGTGACATCCACTGGAGAGCCGGTGTTCGAATAGCTGGCCAATGTGTTCACGCCTATCGCCGATACCGTGACCACGCCCGGCAGCTCGGCCGGTGCGACGCGGCAGTTGTTACGCACGTCTCGCACGATCGCGCTGTCGGGCGGCCAGTCCGGACTGATGTCGTCGCTCACCGGATGGCCAAGATCGTCTGCCTCATTCCCGGCTGCTGCGACAATGACGACGCCGCGCTGCTGCGCATAACGGGCGGCGCTCTGCAGTTCCTGAAGGATCGCCCGCTGGCCAGCCTGATTTGCGCAGTAATACAGATACGGGTCAGCGAACAGGCTGAGATTCACTACGTCCAAGCGCTGATCGCCCGCATAGCGCAGGGCCGCCGCCACTGAATCGGCGAAGCAGAAGCCGGCGATGGTGCAGGCTTTCAATGCCACGATCGTCGCCTCAGGCGCGACGCCGACGATGCCGAACCCGTTGGCGCGAGCTCCCACCGTCGTAGCCACGTGCGTGCCGTGACCCTGCAGATCCTGCACGGCCGACTTGATTGCGCAGTTACCGTTCGCGATTTCCTGCGGGTCGGCAGTGGGCGTCGTGCTGTTGATGAACGAGCACGAACGCGCAACGTCTATTCCCCCCGCCAGATCCGGGTGATTGAGGTCGACCCCGCCGTCGATGATGCCAACCGTTACACCGGCGCCGGTTGCCGGCTTTGCATGAGCAGCGTTCGCATTGATCACGCGCATGTCCCACTGACAGGGCGAGAGCTGATCCGGCCCGGTCGTTCCCGGATAACTCGCAGCGCAGTTCCCGCTCGCGGTCGCTCCATCGATGACCGCGAGGGAATCAGCCTGTGTCGATTCCATCGATCCGACGAATAGCAGCACCGCCGCCGGTATGGCGGCGTGAACGTAGTTGCTCAACATAAGGATCTCCCAGCTTTGAGTTTGAATTTGGGGGCGTCTGCCTTGCCATGCGTGGGGCCATGGCAACGCTCATCCGTTCTCGGGTTGGATGACGTATACAGAGCACCATGCG
>Ga0134124_10002731_pt1 | contig 14233 bp, 11 predicted proteins | sample KB304_FD_96880 | JGI IMG/M metagenome (GOLD analysis project Ga0134124, IMG submission 96880) | Terrestrial soil microbial communities without Nitrogen fertilizer from Kellogg Biological Station, Michigan, USA - KB3-0-4 | ecosystem: Environmental > Terrestrial > Soil > Unclassified ... | reverse complement strand
CTAGAAAGCCCGCCAATTTCATTGAGCCGATGGAATGCCTTCCGGTCTCGAAGCTACCCGAAGGGGCGCAAGGGGTGTACGAAATTAAGCTCGACGGGTACCGCGCCGTAGCCGTTAAGTCGGGCGGAAAAATTACACTTTTCTCCCGAAATCATAAGTCGTTCAACAAACGGTTCCCACACATAGTTGAGGGGCTCGCAGACCTTCCCGACGAAACGGTGATTGACGGCGAAGTGGTTGCGCTCGATGTAGACGGGCGTCCAAATTTCAACTTGCTACAAAATTTCCGGGAAGCTGCTGCTCACATCGTTTACTACTTCTTTGAGCTACTTGTGTATCAAGGGTGCGATGTAACGCGCCTGCCGCTGAAGGAGCGTCGAGAGTTGTTGTTCTCTGCGCTAAAACTTAAATCAAACCGAATCTTCGCTTCGGAGTTCTTCGAGGTCTCGGCGCAGATCATGCTGCAATCCACCAAGGAGCAGGGTCTGGAAGGCATTGTCGGTAAGCGGAAAGACAGCCTGTACGAGCCCGGCGAGCGGAGCGGATATTGGGTCAAATACCGGCTGAACCTCGGCCAAGAGTTTGTGATCGGCGGCTACACGCGAGGTCCGCATGGAATCGACGCGATCATCGTCGGCTACTACCGGGGCAAAGATTTGATCTACGTAGCCCGAACTCGAAATGGCTTCGTGCCTGCTTCGAGGCGTCGCGTCTTTGAGAAGCTGAAGCCTCTAGTGATTCCGACTTGCCCCTTCATCAACCTCCCTGAAACGCACAAAGCTCGATGGGGTGAAGCTATGACCGCCGAGAAGATGAAGAAATGTGCTTGGGTCCGACCAGACATCGTCGCGCAGATCGAGTTTCTCGAATGGACCGATGCCGACCACCTGCGGCACTCGAAGTTCGTGGGATTGCGTGAGGACAAGGATGCTCGTGCTGTGGTCAGAGAGCAGGCCGAACCCTACTCGGGGTAGCCCTGCGGGTATTGCGGGTATCCTAAGCACCAAAACCCTATAAAAACTGACGAATATTTAAAAGTTTAGGCTCTACTATCCCGCAAATCCCGCAGACTCCGGGCTACCGGCGTAAGAGCTGCCAAATGCCATTGGCAGCAATTGACTTGTCCCTGATCACTCCCTAAGATGCAGGCCAGTCAGGTCCGAAGTCCCTCCCATGATTGGCCAGATCGTATCGCACTACCACATCCTCGAAAAACTCGGTGGCGGCGGTATGGGCGTGGTCTACAAAGCCCAGGACATTCGGCTGGATCGCTTTGTTGCGCTCAAGTTCCTACCTGAACACTTAGCTCGTGACCCGCAGTCACTAGAACGATTCCGGCGCGAGGCCAAGGCCGCCTCCGCGCTGAATCACCCGAACATTTGCACGATCCACGACATCAGCGAGGAAGGTGGACGGGCCTTCATCGCTATGGAGTGTTTGGAGGGCAAAACTGTCAAACACACCATCGGTGGGCGGCCAATGGAGCTGGAGCAAATCCTCAACATAGCCATCGAGGTCGCCGACGCTTTGGAGGCGGCGCACTCGAAGGGCATAGTCCACAGAGACATCAAGCCAGCCAATCTGTTCGTGACGAATCACGGTCATGCCAAGATTCTGGATTTTGGTCTCGCCAAGGTCAGTCCAGCGAAAGGTATGACCGATGACGAGGTTACGTTGGAGATAGACCCAGAGCACCTGACGAGACCCGGAGCGACACTAGGAACGGTTGCGTACATGTCAACCGAACAAGCGATGGGGAAAGAACTGGATGCGCGCACTGACTTATTTTCCCTCGGCGTGGCGCTGTATGAGATGGCCACAGGCACTTTGCCGTTTCGTGGTGATACAGCAGCGCTGATATTCAACGCCCTTCTGGAGCGTGCTCCCTTCCCTGCTAGACGTATTAATCCCGACCTTCCAATCGAGCTGGAACGGATCATCAACAAAGCGCTGGAGAAGGACCGGACTCTGCGGTATCAGTCTGCGGGCGAGCTCAGGACCGACCTGCAGCGGCTAAAACGTGACACTGACTTACGCCGGAATCGAATCCTTCCCGCCGCAAGGCCGACCTCGAGGAGGCGACGCTCCGCAGCAGTGATGGTTGTGCCGCTGATCGTGGCCTTCAGCTTAGGAGGCTATTTCCTGCTTCATCACTTTCGAAACGAGATGTCGGTCGCTCTGCTGCCTCTTTTTCATACAGAGTCGATACATGGGGCTGCGGCTGACCCCGATTACCTCGCGGATGGCATCACTGAAGGAGTCATCAACCATCTCTCGCATCTTTCCAGGCTACGGGTTATGGCGCGCGGCACCATGTTCAGCTACAAAGGCCGAGAGGTCGATACGCGCGCAGTCGGAAACGAGCTCAATGTCGGCGCTGTCCTTGTCGGCCGTTTTTCTTTGCGAGGAGATACCGTAAAAGTGGAGATGGTGAACGCCAGCAACGGCTCGCAGATTTTAGGTGAGCAATACCGGCGAACGATTTCAGACATCGCCATGGTCGAGAACGAAATCGCGTCCGCTATTGCCCGCGAATTGGGACTGAGCTTGACGCCTCAGGAGGAACGCCAATTAGCCAGACGTTACACCGAGAATGCGCAAGCCTACCAGCTTTATCTACAAGGACTCTTCTACTTGAACAAGTGGACGGAGGAAGGGTTCCGTAAGGCAATTGTTTATTTCGATCAAGCCGTGGAGAAAGACTCGAATTACGCTCTGGCCTATGCCGACCTGGCGAACGCTTACGTTTTCCAGGGTGATTCCGGGTACGATGCTCCCAGTCGAGCGTGGCAGAAGGCAAAAACGGCCGCCATGCAGGCCGTCAAAATTGACGACCAGCTACTCGAAGCGCATATCTCGCTTGCGCTCGTTCGCGCGGATTACGATTGGGATTGGGTGGGAGCGGAGAGCGAATTCAAACGAGCGATTCAGCTTAATGCCAACTCTGCTATCGCTCACCAGTGGTACGGCGATTTCCTTACAAGAATGGGGCGCTTTGAGGAGGCGAAGCTGGAGCTGGAGAAGGCGCTAGAACTGGATCCGCTGTCGTCGGTCACCAATACAACTGTGGGGCGCCAGCTCTATTTTTCACGCCAGTACGACGCCGCCGTACAGCATCTGCAGAAGTTACTGGAAAGGGATCCAAAATTCATACCAGCGCAGCATGTAATCGAGGCGGCCTATGCTCAAAGTGAGAATTACAGGGAGGCCATGGCCGTGAGGCAGAAGGCCTTGACAGTTGCTGGGGCTGCCGACGTCGCATCCGCAGTCGGCCAGGACTACACCAAATCCGGCTACGCGGGAGTACTACAAGGCTGGTTGGAAGGCATGCAGGAGGTTTCCAAACGAGTCTACATTTCGGCGTACGACATGGCGGAAATTTATGCCCGACTCGAACGGAAGGAGGAAGCCCTTGCGTCCCTGGAACGGGCGCATGACGAGCGCGACACTAAGATCACGTACATGAAAATCGAGCCTGCCTTCGACGAGATCCGTTCCGATCCTCGATTCCAACAATTGCTGCATCAGTTAGGCTGGTCTAAGTGAAATCTGCAAGTGCCACAATCATCAGAGCCAGTAGCCCTCTCTGGTAACAACACGCCATTAGTACCAGGCTGGGAAAGACGCCGACCCCGACATCCCCATCCTGAAGCAAGCCAAGGTGGAGTACGCGAAGTTGCAGTAGGCTTCTGGATTACAAGAGCGATTTAGCAGGAGGCACCATGAGTCGAGAACGGGTACTGAAGGTCGTTTTGGTATTGGTGGGATTGCTGTTTTGCGCTGCCACTTATCCGTTGATGCTGTTGGCAAAGCAAGAACCAGCGTTGGCAATGATGATGAGCCTTTATGTGACCCTTGGAGTTTTTCTACTGCTTGCCTCGCGCAACCCCTCAGCGCACCGCACCCTGATCTCTTTTGCTGCGTGGTCCAGCTTTGCTCACGCTTGCGTGATGGCAGTGCAGGCATCCCTAAGTTGGATTGCTCGCCGCGAACTGCTGGGAGTGGCTACCTTTGTTGTGATCGGTGTAGCCCTGATCGTGCTGGCCCCGGGGAAGCAATCAGTCGAGCGAAAATCAGCTGCGCCGTCCTAACATCCTGATCCTCAGACACGCCCTGGGTGTCACTTGTCGCTGTGAATGCGGTCGGCTGGAACCTCAACTTCGCTGACGCCACGGAAAGAGAATAGGAGCTTCACGAGGTACTTGGGCGGATCTTCTGAGGTTTGTTTCACAATGTGAGCGACCGCGTCGGTGACTGCAGCTTGGAACATTACTCCCTCGGCCTGGAGGCCAGCGAGGTTCACACGCACGACTTGGCCCGGTTGGAGCATCTCAGATCATCCTACGCTGGCGGAAGTCAAACGCAAGGGACAGGTGCAGACCGCCAAGCTACAGTCAACCAGTGAGGATTGGATGACCATTCTAGCGGCGATCAGGCGGGAAGAGCGAAAACTCGAACAGCAACTAGGCAGGCTAAATCACCAATTGAGTGGAGTGCGAGCTGCTGCAAAGGCATTGGGTGGTTCAGCTAATCGAGAGCTAACAGGCATAAGGAAGCGGGCGTTGTCCGCCGCTGGCAGAGCGAAAATCGCAGCCGCTGCGAGACGTCGCTGGGCGAAAGTTCGGGCAAAAGCGAGGAAAATGGCGCGTAGATCGCAAGACAGAAGGCTCGCCGTCGCTGTCACGATCTCTGGCGGCAAGGTGGACTTACTGCGGCTAATTTCCAAAGCCCAAATGCTAAAAGGGAGAGCCATCACTGGTAAGGGCAATAAACCCCAGCCACCAAGCAAAAGCACGGAATTGGTCGTTGCCGCATTGAGCCAGCATGTAAGCTAACTCCGCTATCCTGGGACGCTCGTTAACCTGGGATCGCGGACCAGAGATGGCCAAGCACAAAGACTTCAGGGTACTCGAACCGGGAAGATTCGCAGAGCCACAGGCTTCGCGTCAATCGAAGGAAACAAAGGTCGACTCCCCATTGGCCACATACATAGGAAAAGCCGACGTCGTTAAATTTGCGGCGTATTGAAAGCTACAAATGAGGGGAAAGGCCGCCTGGACGTCAACCTCGGTGAGGAAAGTCTCATCATGCATCAATAACCTCTGCAAAGTCTTGTTCGGCAATTTGTCGGAAAACGCTAACGATGTTGGCATCGAATTGGGTCCCCGAGTCTGATGTCAACCTGCGTAGAGCTTCCTCCATAGGTAGGCCCTTCCGGTAGGCCCTATTCGAGACCATTGCGTCAAAGGAATCAATGACGGCAATCACGCGTGATCCAAGGGGGATATCCGAACCCATCAAACCGGCCGGGTATCCCTTGCCGTCAATTCTTTCGTGATGGTGAAGAACCAAAAGGCTGGCTTTCTCGAATCCAGGAATCGACTTAAGAATCGCCCATCCGTACTCGGAATGCTTTTCGACACGTTTGCGTTCCTCAGGATCGAGTGGTCCTGGTTTGTTGAGGATGGATTCCGGCACTCCATTCTTTCCAATGTCGTGAAGGATAGCCCCGGTTTCTAAATCTCTTAGATCTCGCGTATGAATACTCATTAATTCACCCACGCGAACAGCCCATTCTCCCAAACGAGTTGAATGCAAGCCGGTATCAATGTCTTTTAGATCGAGCATTTCACTTAAGGCGAACACGGTCGCATTGCGCAGCCGCAAGATCTCTTCCTCAAGACCTTGAATGAGCAAACGGTCCGCGTCACAAAGGCACGAGGTCAACGGATGTCCTACCGGACAGATTAGACTCATCGTCGTCCTTGCAAACTGTGATTGGCATTGGAGGCAAACCCTGCAGGATTAGAATAGGAATCGGCTTTTTCAACACCGTTTGAATCAACTTCCCTTCCGCTTTGCCTATCGCGCCAACTTTTGCCACGTAACGTCATCGGCGCCCAACAGAACGGATGCGGATACCGGTGGCGAACTTCCAAGATGGACTTGCGGAAGACGCTCGCCATGTCTGAATCGCACGCAGCACCTTGGTAGAAAACGTCAAAAAACATTCCCATAGATTTGTGGGGTCCGTTCCAAAGTGGCAGAAGTATTGTCCTTGCCCCCGCGTATTCTAGTCCTTGAGAGAGACTCAACAGCTCTCGGCCGTCGCCTTTGGCGTGTATTCCTGTCCCACAACCAGCCAGACTCAAAACATCGCATGGCAATTGCAGATGAAATGTATCTAGCAGACAAATCTCGTCCTTACCTATTGAAAGTGTCGAAAAAAGGACATTGTCGCGTCGAAGTCGGATGCCACATTCGAGGTGAACGAACCGATGGGTTAGACCTTCACGTTCGATATCCTTTAGACGACGGGCTTGAACGAATCGGTCTCGAACAGCCTTGCACTCCAGTGGTATTTCCGGAATTATCGCAACATCGTCTGCGGCTGAGGAGTACGATCGCTTTGTGGACGATAGATAGTGGAGGCTCGCACTAGCTGCATAAGACATCAGGTATTTTTCGCACATAAACTGCTCGCCATCAGATAACGCATGGAACGGCAGATAGTGAAGTGGGCCAACGGGAACGATGACAAGTCGCTTTCCAGATAGACGGTCTCCAAGCGGTGCGATCAGCTTCTTGTGCAGAATTCTCAGGCTAGCCATTGTGCGCTCGAGCTGGACATCGTCGAACACGGGCTCGCCATTGTCCATCACGGCGTTGTAGAGACTAAGCCTGAGATGTCTCATTTCCCTGCGAACACTGTCCAGGTGAGCTACAGGTAGTATTTCAAAGCCTGCTTGCTTTACGAGGCACACGAAGATTAGTCCCCGAGCAATGAAAAATTCGACGAGCAGTTCGTCAGCTGATACTTGCTGGCGGATTTCGTGTGCTGGAATCGTGCTCCCTGCAAGTAGCGAATGTAATTCCTTGTCTAAAGCTTGCAACTCTCCAAGTGTCGTGGCTAGGGAATGTTCTTGATCTTTAATGACAGATCGCAATTCCTGAGCCTGATCTTGATGTCTAGGCGAAGTCGATAGTTCGACTGAATTTGATTTGCGGTAATACCAACTTAATTCTTCGCGGAGGCTATTTACTTGCTCCACTAACACGCTTTTATTGCGAGAGCGTGGAGGGAGTGCGTTCATCCGAAACCGGACAAGATCGGATAATTCGCGCGCTTTGACTTTTTCTATGTACTGGAACAATTCCTCGAGCGGCGCCTTCATTTTTAATCCAAGCGCAATAATCCCCTCGTAGAGCTCCAGACGGTTTTCCGATTGAGGGATTTTGGACAGTTCGGAGTATGGTTGTGCAATTGTTTCGTCGTTATAGTACAAAGCTTGGTCGTAGTCGCGGCTGGCTTCAATGTCCGAACCCAGGGTCTCATGCAATTGGGCGCTCAGCAAATAGGCACGGCTCAGATGAGCGGCGGACCGCAATGTTTGAGCACTTCGGACAGCCTCTTTTCTCCATTTCTCAGCATTCTCCGTCTGCTCAAGTCTTGAATAGAGAGCTGTCATCAGAAGCTGCGTTTCGGCAAGCAGGTGGCTAGCAATCCTTGGCAAAGATTGCTCCGCCTGACGACAGTGCCGCAAGGCCTCGTAGTAGCGGCCCTCCTGCTGTAAAACAAGTGCTTGGTAAAGATCTAAGGTGGCAACCCAGGAGGAGTTCGCCTCCATCCGCATACATTCTTGTGCGCGAGCAAATTGCTCTAAAGCATAAAAGGGCTTTTTATTTTGATAGGCCCCGATTCCTAAAAGGACAATGGCTTTGTTCGCTTCGTATGACAGGCCGATTTTGTCAAATGTCACCAGCGCTTGTTTAGCGAGCCCGATTCCCTCCTGGTGCAACCGCAATTCTAGATAGAGTTCCGCCTGATCGAGGTCACACAGAGCGCTGTGGTATTGGTCATTGAATTTGTCGCAATACAAGCGAGTTTGTCGGTACAGCTCGATCGCTTGTCTGTATTGGCTTCTATAGAAATACAGGTAGGCAATGTTATAGTCTGCTTGCGCGACGATCGTCTGCATATTCTCTCGTTCGGAAATTTCCCTTGCAGTCGCGTAGGCTTTTTCGGCTTTGCGAAAATCATGGAGCGAGATGTAACAGACGGCCAGATTCACAAGGGCGACTGCACAATCCCGCGGATACCCAAGTTTTTGCAATTTCTCTAGACCGCGCCGATAGCCTTCGACTGCTTCAGCAAAGCGATCCTGTCTGTGCAGAATATTGCCTGAGTTGACTTCGAGCCTTGCCAACAGCAATTCGTCACCATGCCGTACCGCAATGTCTTTAGCTTGATCTGCCTTCTCCAGAGCCTGCGCGTACTTGCCTTCGTAGATCAATGGCTGAATGGAGCTGCTCAGCGTTGCCGCCTGTTCAAGTTCCGCTCCAACATTTTGAAACAGCTGAAATGACGAGCAGAGATGGTTCAATGCGTCAGAGTGTCTTCCTTGGAGTACTTTGACATTCCCTAAGCAGCGCCGCGCACGTCCCCGGCAGAAATCGTCATTGGTAGCATCTGCAAGCAAGATGGCCAGATCAGCTAAACGTTCCGCTCGAGAAAGATCTTGCCTTGCTGCCCGATTTACCTCATCGGCGATCATCAGAATAGCGTCGCGTGAGCAGAGTGTGGGGTACTTCTGCGCGAGTTCTCGCGCACCAAGGAAAATGTCCATTTCAGCCAGTTGGACAATCGATTCTGCAAAAGAGGCCGACATATGCGTATACGGCCTAACGTCCCATCTATAAGTTATTCGTGGCAATGGACCGAAAGTTTTGCGTGTTCATTTAGGAACAGGGGACGTATTGGACAAGGACACGGTTTCGGCACTCTCTGTATTAGGCCCTATCTGCTAGTTTGCAGTTAAGGGGTATCGAGATGGTGCCTGGCCAGGCGCGGCAAAAAGCCAAGCAACAAAATGAATCGATCATTCATGCCGCGATCGTAGTGGCAACCGGCATTCTCGTGACGTCACTAGCCCAGCCACAACTATTGGCCGGCATTCCGTTTGAAAACCTGCTAAAGAACGATCTCCACGTCGATCGAGCCGCGAATGCCGCGTTCTTCTTCTGGGCCAGTTTACCGTGGTATTTCAAGCCTCTGGCTGGAGTGATTACAGATGCCTTTCCTATTTTCCGCAGCCGACGCAAAAGTTACCTTTTGATTAGTTCCGTTTTGGCCGTCCTCGCTTGGACCGGTCTTTATTTTACTCCTCACGACTACCATAAACTGCTGTACCTAACGATGTTGATAAATGTTTGTATGGTCGTAGCCAGTACGGCCGTCAGCGCCTACATGGTTGAAATCGCGCACGCTTGCTCAGGATCGGGCCGCTTGACCGCTGTCAATAACTTCGTCGAACAGCTTGCCCTTGTCATTGCTGGCCCAACTGCTGGGTATTTGGCAAGCGCGGCCTTTGGATGGACGGCTGTGGCCTGTGGCGGAATCATGTTCCTAGTGATTCCTGTTGCCTTTCTCCTCTTGCATGAACGACCCACGGCCATTGATTCTCGACTCCAGCTCCAGGCTGCCAGTCAGCAGCTCAAGCAGGTGCTTCAGACAAAAGGCGTGTGGATGGCTACGGGACTCATGATGGTGTTTTACTGGGCGCCCGGTTTGCAAACTGCTTTGTTCTACAAGCAACAAAACGATTTGCATTTCGACACCAAAACACAGGGGTTCTTTGAACTGATCGGGGGAGTTTGCAGCATTCTGGCAACGTTGCTATACGTTTTCCTCTGCCGGAAAATCTCTCTACGCAGACTGCTTCCCGGCTGTCTTGCCATCGGCGCTTCTGCCAACCTCGGGTATCTTTTCTACACGTCTATTCGGCGAGCTGGCGCTATAGAAGGTTTCAATGGTTTTGCCTATGCCGCGGCGGAACTGGTAATCATGGATTTAGCCATACGTGCGACACCGAAAGGCAGCGAAGGCTTTGCATTTTCATTAATGATGAGTGTCCGGAATTTGTCGCTTCTGGGAACAGACTGGGTTGGTGCCAAATTAATTGATGATCTTCATTGGTCATTCGAGTCGGTGGTTTGGGCTAGCGCGATTGTGGCCGCACTGGCTGTTCCGATCGCGTTGTTGCTTCCATCGGGCCTAGTCGGACATAAGGATGCGGAGACCTTGACGGTGGAAGGAAGTTTGCCCACCCAACTACCTATTACAGAACCTGTGCTTTGACAGCTTTACTGGAAACTGCCCACCTTGAGGCAAGCCCCCAAATCTCACCTTAGTACTAACGTTTGCTGCCGCTCCCCCAAAAGCGCTATAGCTCCTAACAGTCCTAGACCTCAAAGTTGATCGTGCTGAGGCAATCTAGTTTTCCGAGGTCCACGATGAAGGTGATTTGGCGTACATTGCTCGCACTTTTCGCCCTGCTGATGATTCCTTTGCGCACGTGGTCGCAACAACAGAACACATTCATTCTGGAATCGCCGAGTTTGGCCGATGCGCAAGTCGCCTGCCAGAAGTATGGCATGACACTCGTCAGCATTATTCACAACCCGGACACATATTTGGTGCAGATAAGCGCTTCAGTCGATCCCCGATCACTTGCGGAATGGACAAAGGACGACCCCACTGTCAAACACATCGAGCCGAACAAGAAATTCAAGCAGTCGCGGGATAAGGGCCAAGGTTCTATTCTCGGTGCATCAGCTCCCTCTTCGACGTATTTAAGCGATCCGAATCTTATTTCGATTTACGGCGCTAGCTCGATCGTGGCGTATGTGCAGCAGCCCGCGTTTTACTTCACATCCACGTACTCGTCGGGAGTTCGAGCTGGACTACGAGGGGTTGGAACAATCGCTGTAATCGATACCGGCGTGGATGAACAGAACCCAATTTTGAGCCGTGTCGTCGTTCCCGGATACGATTTCACCCGAGACCTTCCAGGCTACGCATCAGATTTGGGTGACATAGATCAATCTACTGCTCATATCCTGCATCAGTCCACAGCGCATATTCTTCATCAATCTACAGCGCACATCCTTCATCAGCTCAACAATTCTTCTTCGGCCGTCTTGGATGCAGCAACCGCAAATGCCCTTTCCACGACAAGTCTGCCAAATGATTTTGGGCACGGAACCATGGTAGCGGGATTGATTCACCTGGTTGCCCCGGGCGCAAAGATCATGTCGCTAAAAGCGTTCAGCGCAGATGGATCAGGTGAGCAGGCAAATGTCATTCGTGCCGTCTACTTTGCGGCGGATCATGGCGTCAAGATCGTAAATATGAGCTTTGGGTTTTCGAACAGCTCCGATGCACTGATGAAAGCCATCAATTATGCCAGCCGTAAGGGCGTGATCTGTATAGCCTCAGTTGGGAATGATGGAGAAAGCGCACTCCTGTATCCGGCGGCCTTCGGCAACGTAATTGGCGTTGCATCTGTCAACTCGCAGTACCAGCCATCCCTCTTCACAAACCGAGGATCTGACCTGGTTACTATTGCAGCCCCCGGGGAAAATCTCGTCACGACATTCCCGGGCGATCAGTATGCCGTTGCGTCGGGCACTTCCTTTAGTGCTCCGCTGGTGGCTGGTGCTGCAAGCCTGATGCTGGATGCTGCAAACACAGACATTGCCGCACAACTTCAGGAAGCTGATATCGTTCGCGCTCTGAGACGTGCGATTCCCTGTGCACCGGATGGTTCTTTGGGCGCAGGATGCATGGATCTCGCCCAGGCGATCTCTTTCATTAAGTCGATGAACATGCAGCACTGATGGCTAACGCAAGACAACCAAAATCGTCGTGAGTTCGGCTGTTTAAATGCCGACAATATCATTATGCGTCGACCGGAGGATCTGCTTTCGCTTTGCCGTCTGTCGCTGGGCAGAAAACCTTGATGACCAAAGACATCACTCCGAGATCCGCACCAGCCAGTGATCACGAAACATTTCAGCAAACTATTCAACGGCTAAACGAAAGCTTTGTGTCACAGCGCTGGACATCGATAGCCGAAGTCGTTATCGCATTCGGCGCAATTGCGCTCATGATGTCCAAAACATCTGAATCGAACGGCCGTGCAGTCGACATCACCGTAGAGAGTCTTCTTAGCGCTTTCATCTTAAGTCGCAGCTTTAGGGTCTTCCGGTTTCGCGAGATCAAGTCTATTCTTGCGAAGCAGATGGAAATCGCCGGCAGACAGAGACGGCAGGCGGACAGATTGTATGGTTTATCAATCCTTGATCCACTTACCGGCTTGCATAACCGCCGTTTCGGTGAGGAACGCCTGAGCGAAGAGGTTTCCCGCGCAGAAAGAAGTGGCGATGCGCTAGCCATCATCCTTTTCGATCTTGACTGCTTTAAGGAAATCAACGATACGTTTGGACATTCTGCGGGAGACCTTGCGTTGAAAGAGTTCGCGAGGAGAATGAAACGAGCTATCCGCAATTGCGACGTGCCTGTCCGAATTGGCGGAGATGAATTCTTGCTGGTTTTACCGGAATGCTCAAGAGATAAAGTGGATCTCGTATTGAAACGTATGGGCGTACCCAAACTCGAATTTGATAGCAAACAAATTCCCCTTCAGTATTCTGTCGGCCGCGCCCACTATCAATACGGGGACACGACCAGCTCGATGCTCGAACGGGCCGATCAGTTCCTCTATGAACAAAAGGCTGACCGGAAGGCGGCGATGTCAAGTAGTACTGTAGTGACGCCTGCCATAACTGGAACCCTCATCTAGTAGAACTCTTACCACCAGGTCATGGCAGTCGGCTAAGCGGCTGTGGAAATCAACGCGGGGAAGTCAAAACAATTCTACCTGCACAAGGAAACCAGCGACCATTTCCGCTTGCCTCAAACCACTGTTCTAATTGCCAGCGCTTCTCCCAATTCAGGCGTGGGTCCCAGTAGTAAATGCGGTAAGCCGGATAAGTGAGGTCCTGGTACGACCGCTAGGTCCAAAATGGGCAAAAATTCTTGCGCCCATACTCGCGCAGTTTGACCCCGGGGTGGTTCCTGCCCTACCCCTACCCTTCCTCGAGTTGATCGCACGTCCCTCGTAGTCCGCTGCAAATAGGCCGCAAATCGACTGAAAATGTACAGCACATTCGCACATCGCCCTTTCTCGAGCGGGTCTGCAACTATTTTGGCGTTAGCGCATTTTCTTCTTGACATATGTTGACATACATCAGATATTTGTCGCATGAAGAAGCGTACTACGGTCTGGCTGCCTGAGGAGCTGGTCGAACGGCTCAAGAAATTGTCGCGCAAGACTGGCGCGCCCATGGCGGAGCTGTTCCGACGAGCTGTCGAGGCTTATCTCAAACGCCAGAAGTAGTCGCACAAAATAGAACGGGCCTGCCGACTGTTAGAAGCAGCCGACAAGCCCTAACCGAATTGCACAATGGAGGTGCAACGTGGCTACCGCAATTGTAAGTCAGTCCGTCTGTTCTGCCGTATCCCCAGCAATCGAAATCGTCAAACCGCGCTCATCCGTCTACCACATCGTTACGGAGCGCATTCTGGCTGAGTTGGAAAAGGGACAGGTGCCGTGGCGCAAGCCTTGGCGAACCCTCCCGCCTGCGAATCTGATCAGCAAGAAACCCTACCGCGGTATCAATACATTCCTGCTGTCCCTCGCGGGATACGGCTCGCAGTACTGGCTTACCTACCGTCAGGCTCAGGCATTTGGCGGCAACGTCCGCAGGGGCGCGCACGGCACTAAGATTGTCTTCTGGAAATTCGACAGGTACGAAACGGAGACCGCGGACGGCGAGGCAGAGGAGCGCACGTCGGCTTTCCTCCGCTACTACACGGTTTTCAATCTGGAGCAGACGGACGGGCTCAAGGCGCTGCTTGCATTGCCTCCCGCGCGTCCTATCGAATCGGCCGAAGCGATTGTCGCGGCAATGCCGAACCCTCCCGCATTCGAGCAGGGCTTTCAGGCATCCTACGCTCCATCCCACGACACGGTAACGATGCCGTCGCGAACCGCATTCGAATCGCAGGCCGAATATTACTCCACCCTCTTCCACGAGCTGACGCACTCGACGGGCCACGCCCAGCGCCTCGCGCGGGAGGGATTCGACAGGCCGCAGATGTTTGGGAGCGAATCGTACTCGCGCGAGGAGCTGATCGCAGAAATGGGTAGCGCCATGCTGTGCGGTGTCGCAGGCATCGAGCAAGCCACGGTTGCCAACTCCGTTGCCTACCTCAAGTCGTGGATTGCCAGACTCAAGGCGGATTCGCGGTTAGTCGTGCAGGCCGCGAGTGCCGCGCAGAAGGCAGCCGACCACATCCGGGGGGAGTCGCACGACTCCCCTGGGGTCG
>Ga0134124_10002728_pt1 | contig 14239 bp, 11 predicted proteins | sample KB304_FD_96880 | JGI IMG/M metagenome (GOLD analysis project Ga0134124, IMG submission 96880) | Terrestrial soil microbial communities without Nitrogen fertilizer from Kellogg Biological Station, Michigan, USA - KB3-0-4 | ecosystem: Environmental > Terrestrial > Soil > Unclassified ... | reverse complement strand
TGAACGATTTGTCCCCTTCGCTAAGTTCGTAAACCAAATCCATCGTGCCTGTGTCCGTGTTGGCATTCTTGCGGGCAAACACCGGGATGTGTTCGGCGTTGCCCTCGCCGATGTAACCTTTGGCGCCGTAAAAATTCTGGATGGCCTCAATGTCTCTGAGCAGGCCCTTCGGGGTAAAGATTTCGCCCACTTTCATTTTGAGGGCTCGCATCAGATCGTTGGTGGGAAACAGATTTACGCCTTTGAAATCAATGGCCCCGACGCGATACTGGCGGCCTTCCGAAATCACGAAATGCAGTTTGAGCCGCGTCGGCTCGACGTAGTCATACTTGATTTCTTTCAGCTCGAAATCAATATAGCCATCGTTTTGGTAGAATTCGGCCAGCCGGTCCCGGTCTTCCTCCAGTTGATCATCCTTGAGTTTGCCGCTCCCCGTCAGCCACGAAAACATCCAATGCCGGCGGGTCTTGATGGTTTTGCGCAGCTTCTTTTGCGTAAAATCGTGGGCGCCGTCGAAATAAACATCGATGACTCTGACTTTGGGCGCCTCAGTAATCTCAAAAGTGACCGTTCCTCGGCCGGCGTCCGCATTGATGCTGGGAACGGGTTTGACCTCGGTCTTAGGATAGCCCGATTTCTGGTAGGCGGTTTTGATGGCTTGGGCGTCCTCGAACAATTTTCGTTCGTCGAGTGGCTGGCCGACTTTGGAGATGATTTTTTTTAGGAGCTTGGACCGGTTGAATTTTTTATTGCCCGTGAACTGAATGTCCGTAACGGTGGGCTTGCCTTGCAAGACGTAAGTTAACGTGAGCCCCTCCAAGCCCCGTTCTTCGGTCACCTGAATGTTGTAAAAATAACCGGTGGTGTAGAGATTGCGCACGTCATCGTCAGCGGCGACACGGTTGTAGTTGTCGCCCTCCTTGACTCGAATGTTAGCGCGGACAAAGGCTTCATTGGCGGGCGGCGGGCCGATAAATTTCAGTTCAATTTTCCTAACGCGGTTGGCAATTTGCGCCGGCAACAGCGACGGCCAGACCATGGAGATCAAGAAGGCCCAAGCCCAGCCCTGGCGAAAGCAAGATTTCATCACTCAATTGTCTGTCGGCAAATCGTCGGCGCTGATTTTGGCTGCGCTTTCAAACCGCGTATAAGTTTTCAGGAACGTCAAATTCACATCACCGGTCGGGCCATTGCGCTGCTTGGCAATCAACAGATTGATCGGCATCGCTTCCTGGTCAGAGCCGCCGCCCTCGTCTTCGTCGCCGCTGCCGGGCTTGTACAAGAGGCCAACCACATCGGCGTCCTGCTCGATGGCCCCGGATTCGCGCAAATCCGACAGGCGCGGCTTGCGGTTTTTGTCTTTTTCCAATTCGCGATTCAACTGGCTCAAGACGATGATGGGAACGTTGAGTTCCTTCGCCAGAGCCTTGATTCCATTGGAAATGTCCGCGATTTCCTGCTGCCGGTTTTCTGCCCGGCGCGCAGTAGAATGGAGCAGTTGCAAGTAGTCAACCACAAAGAGCTTGACGCCGTACTGCTGGGCCATGCGCCGCGCCTTGGCCCGCAATTGCAAAATGGAAAGCCCGCCGGAGTCATCGATGAACAGCGGCGCATTGGCCAGCTTGCCCGCCGAGCCGGTGAGCTTGGGAAAATCGCGCTCCGCCAGGAAACCTTCCCGGATGTTGCGCAAGTTCACGCGCGAACGGGAACACAACATGCGCAGGACCAGCGATTCGGCGGTCATTTCCAGACTGAACACGCCGACCGGCAATCGCTGGTCGATGGCGACGTGCTCGGCGATATTCATCGCGAGGGACGTCTTTCCCATGCTCGGACGGGCCGCGATCACGATCATTTCGCCCGCATGAAAGCCGCTGGTCATTTTGTCGAAGTCGGCAAAACCGCTGGCGATGCCCGTCAAGAGCCCCTGCCGCTGGTGGTATTCCTCGATGCGGTTGATGGCCCGGTGAACCAGGTCTTTGATCGTGCTCTGCTCCACTTCGACGCGCGCTTCGCTGATGCGCAAAATATCCCGCTCGACTTCATCCAGCAGCACATCGACATCGCCCTCATGTTCGTAAACCCGCCCCACTACTTCCGTGCACGTGTGGATCATTTTTCGCAAAATATATTTCGCCCAGACGATTTCCAGGTAGTAGGCCAGGTTCGCCGCGGACGGCACGGCGTCGGGCAACGAACTTAAATAGGCAAGGCCGCCGATGCTGTCCAATTGCTGCCGGTCCTTGAGCCGCTGCTGGACGGTAATCACGTCAACGGCTTCCTTCTGGTCGTACATTTCCACCAGGACGTCGTAAATGGCCTGGTGCCGCAAATCATAAAAAGCTTCGGCGCTGGCCTTGAATTTCTCGATGCACTCACCCATTCATTCCTGCGGCGACAACAGCACGCAGGCCAGAACTCCTTGCTCCGCTTCGACGGAATGGGGTGGGAGGCGATCCACTTTGGACCGATCGGCCAGGTTCAGTTTTGTGCGGCGGGTCTTTTTTAAATCGACCGCGGCGCCGCCAGCTCCCACTTCGGGTTCAATGGAGTTAATCATGGATCAAGCAAAGAGACATTTGGGGGGAGAAACAATTCAATAGTACCGACATCTCCTTCCAGCTTGTTCGCCAACTATTCACGAACGCGCCGGTCCTGGTTCGCCGGGAATGACGCGTCTCCAAGCGGCGCACAAAGTCGATTCGACGCTCCCTTGACTGGCTTCTGTCCTCTCATACACTGCGGCGATGTTTTTGAGACGTTTGAAGACCGCCGTGAACCCAGAACGAGTCGCCGGAATTCGTTACCTTGTTGCCCCTGGCCGGTTCGCCATTCTATGAAGAAGCCGTCGTTGCTCATCATTTTCCTTTCGGTCTTCATCGACTTGATCGGCTTTGGTATCGTGTTGCCGTTGCTGCCCAGTTACACGGAAGATTTCGGCGCGAAAGGTTTCATGGTCGGAACCATCATCGCTTCCTTTTCCGCGATGCAATTTTTGTTCGCGCCGGCCTGGGGACGGTTGTCCGACCGAATTGGCCGCCGGCCCGTCATGCTCATCAGCAACGCCGGCGCGGCGGGCTCGTATGCCCTGTTCGCCGTCGCTTCCATGATGACGCCAGGGTCCTCAGCAGGTTTATGGTGGATTCTGGCTTCGCGCGTGTTTGCCGGAATTTGCGGAGCGAACCTCTCGGTGGCTTCAGCTTACATCGCGGATATTTCGCCGCCGGAAAAACGATCGGCGAAGATGGGCCTCATCGGCATGGCCTTTGGACTGGGATTCATTTTCGGCCCGGCGCTGGGCGCGTTCAGCGCCGACTTATTCGGAAAGGCCGGTCCCGGCTGGGTCGCCGCTTCCCTGTGTGCGGCGAATTTTGTGCTGGGCTTCTTTATTTTGGGCGAAAGCAAAGCCGCCAATTCAGAGCCGGTCACGGAGCGTCCGAAATTTGCCCAGTGGGCGCATACCCTGGCGCAGCCCAAACTCGGTTTGCTGATCGGCATTTTTTTTCTGGCGACGTTTTGCTTCAGTTGCTTTGAATCCACTTTTCCCTTGCTGATGAAACACGGTTTTCATTTCGGCGCCAAAGACCACCGCGTCGGTTATCTGTTCACCTATTCGGGAATCATTGCGGCCGTGATTCAAGGCGGCCTGATCGGACGGCTGGTGAAACGGTTTGGAGAGCAACGCTTGATTTTTGGAAGTTTGTTTATCGTCGCGGTGAGTTTAGCGCTGTTGCCATTTCAAACGGGCATGGCGGGGTTGCTTGTGAGTCTCGGGCTGTTTGCCGCCGGCTCCGGCGTCAACCGCCCGCCAGTCTTTGGACTGATTTCCCTCAACTCGCCGCCCAACGAGCAAGGCGCCACGCTCGGCGTCGCGCAAAGCGCGAGCAGCCTGGCGCGCATTGTCGGTCCGATTTTCGCCACGAGTTTTTATTATTACCGGCCTTCGCTGCCCTATTTGTTGTGTGCCGGCATCGCGGTGATTGCCGCCATTTTGGCGTGGCAGCATTTGTGCAAGTCCGAGCTGCCAGCGATCGAAGCCGACGTTCAAAAAGCTCAGTGAACTTCAGGAAGCCTGCGGCGCGAGGATCGCCTTGAATGGCGGTTATGGCCTGGTCAGACGAAAGAATTGATTGGCGTCGGAAGCAGTCGCGGTCACGGTGTTTTGTCCATCGGCAGCAACGACCGGATTCGTCACCGCTGTCCAACCGTTGACCTGAGCCAGATTGGTCGAGGACTGAAGAGAATACTGTGTCGCTGAGCCGGGCCATGAAAGCACGATGTTATTCCCCGATCGGGCATACGCCAAAATGATCGGCGTGAACTCAAAAACCAGCGCATACGTTTCGCCGTTGCTGACAGGGTTGATGCTCCCGCCATTCTCCAGCGCTTGCAGATCGTATCGGCCTGGCTTAAGTCCGCTGACAAAAATATGCTCGACGTTGTCCACGCGGCTCGTGCTCGCAGCGACCAGGCCACTGGTTTTTGTGTCGTACAAAAAGAGGTCGAGATCGTTGATCTCCCTTTGATTCAATTGCCGGTTCCAAACCAGCGTGGCGGTGGCGAGGTATGCGCTGTTTGAGTTGCCTTTGAGTTCAAAAAAATAATGGTTCACCGTGTCGCGAACCACATTGCTGTCGATCGTTCGGAAATCCCAACCGGCGAGAGCAGAGACGTTGCCAGTTGCGCTGGTGGGCGGATGCGGGCTGCCCGTGGTAACACTGGAGGAATCGATGAAGGCGTGCTGGCCGCCGGTCAGTTGCCGGTAAGAATTGAAAACGTGAAGTACACCCGCGCCATAACGGATGTCCAACGGAGCGGAAACAGTATGAGTCCAGTCTGCGGGCTTCACCGCACCGTTGAGCAAAAGAGCCTTGAGCGTGCGCGTATCCGTCGCCGCGTTGGCGGTTCCGGCGCCGCCGTCCTCGCGCGTCCCGGCTTGCACCAGCAACGCTGCCGCGCCAGCGACGAGCGGCGTGGAAAAACTGGTGAAACTATTGGGCGCAGTGATGTCCGGTTTGGACCGCCCGTTGTCGACGGTCGGTCCAGTGCTGGAGCTTCCAGGAAGCACGGCCACGCCGATCCCGTTGTAGGCCGTCGCGGGCGGGCTGACCGTTCCGCCATTGCCAGCGCCGGAAAGCATCAGGACATTGTACCGAGCGATGTAATTGTCATAAGCCGTATCGATCAGCCGCTGTTGCACGGCGTCCGGTGTAGTAAAGAAGATGAAACTTTGGTTTATCACTTTGGCGTTGATAGCGCTTTGGAGAAGCACAACATTTTCGTAAAAATAATTGGCCTCGTAGTTGTCAACGTGCGCCACGTCGGGCGCCACACCTGGACTAAACGGGAGGCTGGAGTAAAAAAGCTGCCCCACCACGTTGGCGTGGCCGGATTCTGCGCCGACGGAATTGGGAAAATTGGCGTCGCTTCCGCTGCTGGAAATATACGTGAACAGACTCGCAGGCTGGCCCACTGTGCCCGGATTGACTTCCCACATTGTGTTGCTGTTGTCCGACGAGCTTTCCGGTTGAGCCACCATGACGCCGGTTCCGAGCAGTGTCGGACTGGCCCGCCGCAATTGCCTGACGCCGACGGTGTCCAGATCGTCAGCCACAGTTTTCTGCACGGTTGCCGACAGCAAAGAAAAACTCACAAACCAAGTGATCTGGAAAAAGGAAGATCGAGGGGTCGTCATATTTGATCGGTCGCTGATCGCTGCACCGCTATTTACTATGAACCTTGCTGCGGATCAAGACCGATACACAGTCCAGCATGGGCAGATACGGACGGGAAGTTCTTGATTTTCCACTTTCAATTCCACGGTAACTGCTCTTGACTCGTCAGCGTCATAAATCTTGTCGCGCGGATTTATCCAAGCAAAAAATGAACTGATGATGAGCAACATGAAAAAAATCCTTTGCCTGCTCGTTGGCGGCGCAATTTCCGGCTCTGTCTTGGCCGGGCTGAATCCCAAGGACGATGTGAAGGCAACCATCGTGCGACTCGCGCAAAAGCCAAATTATTCCTGGACGACCATCTCGAAGGACAACCATGGCCAGGCCAATAGCGAGGCCACTAACCGCGATCCGCAGCGCCAATTCCAAGCGGATGAAGCCCGCGCACAGCGGGCGGAAAATCTTCCTCAATTTAGCCGCAATCCTTTTCTCCGGTCTGGAAATGCGACCATCGATGGCAAAGCAGTGATCGGCGGCATTGCTTGCCTTTCTTCAAAGATAGAGGACGGCACGGTCGTGCAAGTAGCGACGAAAGGGGATGTCTCCATTGTTAAAGCTAAAGAAGGCTGGATGCTGGCCGAGGAATCCCAAGGGCACGCCGGCGGTCGCGGTCAAGACGCTGCTGCCGAGGCCGCACCGGGCCAACGCGACCCGGCGGGAGCCGGTGCTGCTCGTGGTGATTCCACCGAAGGCGCGGCCGGTCCACGCGGCCAATTGGGATTTGGTGGCGACCCCGGCCAGCTTGACCCTGCCATGCTCATGACGCGGCGACTTCAGTTCACCCGATCGCCAATTGTCGAGGCGCAGGAACTTCTCAGCAAAGCCACCAACCTCAAACTGGCTGGCAGCGGTAGTTGGGTCGGTGAACTTCCTGAAGCCAGCGTCCGCGACCTTTTTCGGGGCCAACTCGGCGGCAATCGCGATGGCCAGCCGCAACCCGGACCGCGCCTGCAAGGCACTAAGGCGACCGTGAAGTTTTGGGCCGTGGGCGGCATCCTGTCCCGCTACGAAACGAGCATCGAAACCACACTGCTCGCCGGGCCGAACCAGGACCGCGAAATCAGCCTCAATCGAACGTCCACCACAGACATTCGCCAGGTTGGCATGACCCGGCTCGATTTGCCGAAAGAAGCTTTTGCCCTGTTGCTTGGACCGATCGCCGTGCCGAGACCTGCCGCGCCACCGGCACCTCCAACGAAACCAAAGCCTAAGCCGACTGAAGAAAAATAAGCGCTTGGCCATGGGTGTGAATCGGCGCTTGAACGACTCAAAGGTGGGCAACATTCAACATTCAACGCCCAACATCTCACAGCTTGGCGGGCCGACGCAGTTCATTGAATGTTGGAAGTTGAATGTTGGTTGGATATTTTTGTCACTAAGCTGCCTGCTCGGTTTGCTCAGTTGCGCCACCGCTCCCCCTGAATCATTGACCCGCTTTGAATTCACGCAGCCCCAGATGGGGTTGCCGTTCCGCATCGTGCTGTACGCGCCCAACCAATCCTCCGCCGAATCTGCGGCCGCGGCCGCTTTTGCTCGCATCAAGCAGCTCAACGACATCCTCAGCGATTACGACTCCGAAAGCGAGTTGAGCCAGCTCTCACGGACAGCCGGACAAGATCGCGCCGTGAAAGTGGGCGCGGATCTGTGGTTCGTCCTTCAGCGTTCGCAAGTCCTGACCGAGCAAAGCCACGGTGCTTTCGATGTCACCGTCGGTCCGGTCGTGAACTTGTGGCGCAAAGCTCGCCGCGAAAAAAAATTGCCCGACCCAGCACGGCTGACCGAAGCTCGCGCGGCAGTTGGCTACCAGCATCTGCAACTCGACGCTCAACACCACACCGCCAAACTGGTGGTCCCAGGAATGCGTCTTGATCTGGGGGGCATCGCCAAAGGCTTTGCGCTCGACGAAGCCATAAAAATTTTGCGCGCCCGCGGCAACGGCCGAGCGCTCGTCACGGGCGGCGGCGACATGGCGGCTGGAGATCCTCCACCGGGCAAAACCGGTTGGCGCATTGAAATCGCTCCGCTCGACGTCGCGAACGCCCCGCCGAAAAAGTTTGTCTCGCTCAAGCGGGCGGCCTTGGCCACTTCCGGCGACCTGTTCCAGCGATTGGAGATCGACGGCAAACGCTATTCTCACATCATCGATCCGCACACAGGTATTGGTCTGACCGATCACAGTTTGGTGACTGTCATCGCCCGCGACGGCATCACAGCCGACGGCCTCGCCACCGCCGTCAGCGTGCTGGGACCGATTAACGGCATCAAGTTGATCGAAGCGACGCCGGGCGCGGCGGTCCATCTGGTTCGTCGGCCCGACCTGAAAATTGAAACTTACGAATCCAGCGCTTTCAAAAAGTTTTGCGAGAGACGGTGAGTCGCTCACGGCGCGCCAAGGCTGGCGCAAGAACAGTTGAAAGGAAAACTCACCTCGCGCTAGTCTGCCCTCAGCAGTTCACGGGAACCCGCATGATCGCCAACATCATTTCGCAGTTGTTGAATTACGAGTATTGGCTGCACTCACCCGGCCTGTGGGTGGCGATGGCCTTTACGCTCTGGATGCTGATCGATGACATTCACCGCAAGGAATGGATCTGGGCACTGGCCATCCTGTTTTTTACCGCGTTCGCAGCCTTTTGGTATTTCTTCTCCGTCTATCGCGCCAGTCCCTCGGCCACACGCGGCTTTGAATTGCCGGGCGCTCACCATCGCAAGCGGATCAAAGAACTCAAAGCGCAGATTCATCACCTGGACAAAGCACACCACTATTCCCAACTCGGCGACGTCTATTTTCAGCAAGGAAAATTGACTGAAGCCGAAACGAACTATCGCGCCGCCCTCGAGCGTGACCCCGAGGACCTCGACACCCGCGCGCATCTCGGCCAATGCCTGCTGCGCCAGAAAAAGCCCTCGGATGCCCGGCCGTTGCTGGAAGGAGTTTGCGCCGAGAACCCCAAACACGATTATGGCTATTCCCTGATGGCACTGGCCGAAACGATGACGGCCCTCGGCGAATCGGAGGCAGCTATCGCGGTGTGGCAGCGCGTCGTCGCAAGCTATTCCTATCCTCGTGCCAAAATTCAACTGGCCGAACTCTACCTGGCGAAAAACCAGCCGGATTTGGCGCGCGCCGAAATCAAGGAAGTGTTGGAAGACGATCCCCACGCGCCCGCCTTCCAACGCAAGCGCGACCGCATTTGGGTGAAGCGAGCGAAAAGGTTATCGCGCCAAATCAAATGAAGGCTCCGTTAATTAAGGAGTGCATTCTTTTGGCTGTGGCGAGGCGACGACGTTGGTTGCGACTCCAACGTTCCGCTGAGGCGGAAGCTCAAGAACTGGAAGGGTTTGACTGCCTCGCTCCGCCGGATGATCGAGAGCCTGACCGAACCGCAATCCTGCTGGCTGAAATCGAAGGCGTCTAGCATGGAGTCCTGGCGAAGCGGTTGGACATTCTCAGTTTCTGGCCGCACCCAATTAGTTTTTCAGAGGGCAAAATGAGGCTTGTCAAAGCTGCCGAACAATGCATTATTCTGTAGCCCATATGAAAAAGTACTTTCTTCCAAAGGCAGCTTTCACGCTGATCGAATTACTCGTCGTCATTGCCATTATCGCGATTCTCGCCGCCATGCTGTTACCCGCTCTCGCGCGTGCGAAAACCAAAGCCAACACGGTCAAATGCAACAGCAATATGCACCAGCATGCACTCGGCTTTCACATGTACGCTGACGATAATCGCGATTTCTATCCAGTCTATCCGGACTGGGGCGATCTGGGTGGAAAGCCGGGCACCATGACGCTGCATGATGCCGGCAAAGTCCCATACGATAAGCGGCCCTTAAACAAATACGTACCCAACGTGGAAACGTTTCACTGTCCCGGTGACAAAGGCGACTCGCTCTGGAAAGATCAATTCCCGAAAGGCACGCGCAGTTGTTATGACGGCTGGGGCACTAGCTACCTCGCCGTGTGGACTGTCGATACGTTACGCATCAAGTTTGTCACCGGTGACGCTTCGACCAAGCCGATGAAATCGAGCGAGATCGCGCGAAGTCCTGCCAACAAGATGATCCAGGGTGACTGGCCTTGGTGGGGAGATCGGAACAAGAACGATCCGTGGAGCCAATGGCACAATTACAAGGGGGAGTACCGCTTCAATGTCCTTTACGGTGACGGTCACACGGCGTACTTCAAATTTCCCAAGGAAATGTACAACTGGAACTATGGAAGCTCGCCAAAGCCTGATCCAAATTACACTTGGTGGTAACTTCGTCTCTGGCTGATGGCGGCCATCACAACAGACGACGCCACTGGTCTGGATTTTCTTTTTGAGGGCAAGCAAGACAAAGGGCCGAACGGGGGAAGCCGACTTTGCACTCTCAATTATTTCATTTCAGGAGAGTCGGGTTTTCCATTTCGATCCAGCCAATCGAGCAAGGCACGGATGCTTCCAGTAGCAAGCGCGATGGAAGTGTCGGCCGCGCCGTAATAAAGATTCATCGTGTCGCCATCAGCCGCGATCGTGTATCCGCACGGAAATACCACGTTGCCGACGTCGCCCTCGCGCTCATATAATTCCTCCGGACCAAAGACCCACGTCTGGCTGCGCAACAGACAATGCTCCGGCGTCTGGAGGCCGAACAACGCGAGGCCCAGGCGGTAGAGACAGCCCGCCGCGGTCTGGCGCACGCCGTGGTAAATGAACAGCCAGCCACGCTCGGTTTCCAGCGGCGGCGGAGAAAGGCCGATCTTGTTGGCGTCCCACCAGGAACCGCGGCGAGCTTGAAGGATTATTTTGTGGCTGCCCCAGTGACGCAAATCCGGCGAATAGGAAATCCAAATGTGCGCTCCCAGGTGGGTCACCGGCCGGTGAATCATGGCCCAATAATCGCCGATTCGGTGAGGCAGGAGGGCGGCGTCCTTGTCTTCGGGCGGCATCACCACACCGTAACGTTGGAAATTTTGGAAATCTTCGGTCATGGCCAGGGAGACGCCCGGACCGCTGCGCGAGTAAGAAGTGTAAGCGACGGCGTACTGTTTCAACTCGGGAACAAAAGTGATCCGCGGGTCCTCGATGCCCCAGACTTCTTCCGGATGGTTCTCCGTGTCCGGCGTGAAAGTGGGCTGAGGATCAATCCGCCAATTGTCCACTCCGTTCTGCGAGCGGGCGGCGCACAGATGCGAGTGGCCGCGGTGATCTTCGACTCGGCACAGCAACAAGGTGGTTCCGTCGGACAGCAGCGTCGCGCCCGCATTGAACACGCTGTTGATGGCGTAGGGCCAATCGTTGGACGTGAGGATCGGATTTCGTTTGTGCCGATGAAAGAGCACTTCGTGAAGGGAGGTTTTGGTTTCCATTTCAGTTATCTATCCTTGGAGGGTTGGAGAATGGGCGCGGCGCGCCGCAGTTCCAGCAACGAAAGCAAAAACACCAGGGTCGATTCGGCGCCTTGGTTTTGATTGGTGCGGTCGCTGTGCAGGCCGTCGCGGCAGCCGCCCGTGCGCGGATCGTACAGCGGCAGGCGCAAATCGTTTCGTCCGAGAAACCAGTCGAAAGCGAGTCTGGCTTCCTCGCGCCAACGGTCCTGTTGGGTCTGCCGGTGCGCTTCCAGACACGCAGCAAGCGTGGCGTGAGCTTCGATCGGTTGTTGATCGAAACGTGCTCGCTCGCCTCCTCGGCTGAAAAAACCGTTCGAGCCGATGGGCACAAAGTGGCCATCGTCGGAGCGCTGCACGGCGGCCAGCCATTCCAACGTCGCGAGGCCGGCTTCCACCATTTCCTGGCGCGCCATCTCCTGACCGCTGACCATCAGCGCTTGGGGCAACGTTGCATTGGAGTAAGCCAGCATGTCCTCAAACCATTGCCAGTTGTTGGCGGAATGTTCGCGGTACAACTGCATCAACCGCTCGGCCAACGCGTCTCGGGCATTCTGCACGGCGCGGTCGCCGGGAAACCGCAGGCGATACTCATGAATACCGAGCAGCGTGAAAGCCCAGGCACGCGGACTGGTGAAGTCTTGAACTGCGGGCAACGCCAATTCAAGAAGACGGCTGGCCACCCCGCACAACCCGTGGTGCTGCGAGCGACCGAGCACCAGTCCCAAGCTCCACAGCGCCCGACCGTGGCAATCTTCTGAACCGACCTCGTCGATCCAACGGCGGTCGAAAGAAAGAAAATTGCGGAAGCGCCTGATCTTCGGATCAAACGCGCTCCAGAGGAAAGCCAGATAACGCGACGCCAACCGGCTCACTTCGTCCGTTTCATCGACGCCCAGCTCTTCCAGCAAGACCGTCAGCGCCAACGCGCGCGCATTGTCATCGGTGGTGTAACCTTCGGTGCAATTGGGCACCGAGAAAATGGCGTGCTGGAAAATTCCCGTGTCGTCCGTCATGCGCCGCAGGTGATCCAGTTTGAGCAAGGGAAGTTCTCCGCGTCGTTCAGTCACCGCTCGAGAAATGAACAGGCGCGTCTAGGAACGGGTCCGTTCCGTGCGGGCGCGGTGGAAACTTTCCAGGTAACGGCGCGCGGCGCGCGGCCAAATCATTTCGCGTGCGTGAAGGTAGGCCCGTTTGCGCATCGCATGGCGCTCGACCTCGTTGTCCAGCAACTCCAGCACGCGCGCGGCGATGGCGTTGGGGTCGCGGAACGGCACCAACACTCCGCGCCCCTCGTCCAATAATTCTTCCGCGTGCCAATAGGGCGTCGAGACCACCGCTTTGCCGGCTCCGACCGCATACGCCAGAGTGCCGGACACCGCTTGTTCCTGGTTGAGATAGGGCGTGATGTAGAGGTCCGCCGCGCCGATGAATTCCACCAATTCTTTCAAGCTTACGAAGCGATTGTGAAAAATGACGTGGTCGGCGGCGCCGCGTTCTTGCGCCAGCCGTTGCAGCATCAGCCGGTACGATTCGCCTTCCTCCCGTCTCACGTTGGGGTGCGTGGCGCCCAACACGAAATAGACCACCTGCGGATAGCGGGCCACAATTGCCGGCAAAGCCTCGATGACGTATTCGATGCCCTTGTTTGCAGAGAGCAGTCCGAAAGTGAGCAACAACAATTTGCCTTCCACGTCAAACTTGTCCTTGTGAAAACTCGGATCGACGAACGGCACATCGGGAATGCCGTGCGGGATCAAGTCGATCTTGCCAGCGGGCACGCCGTAAATTTGCTGCAAGAATTCCGCGCTGCGCTGCGTCATCACGACCAGCCGGTCGGAGAGTTGGGCCAGTTCCTGCAGCACGCGGCGTTGTTTGGGCGCAGGCGAGCGCAAAACGGTGTGCAGCGTCGTCACCACCGGCATGCGCAGGTCGCGTAGCAGTTCGAGAATGTAACTGCCCGCCGGTCCGCCGTAGATGCCGTATTCATGCTGGAGGCAAACCAGATCAACATTGTTGAGGTTCAGGAAATCCGCCGCGCAGCGGTATGACTCCAGCTCGTTTTCCACCAGTTCAAAGCGCACGCGCGGCGGATAATCGTAGCCGTCCTCGGTATCGTTCACCGGCATGGCAAAGCAAATCCCCTCGCCCAGTTCACCGGCAATCGCCTCGCACAGATCCGTCGTGAATGTGGCGATGCCACACTGCCGGGGCAAGTGGTCGCCCACGACCGCGATCCGGCTCAAATCTGATTGTTCGCGATTTTCCATGACATTCCTTGACCGTTGCAGTTCCTCCGGCTGAACTAAAGTAAATCGCGCTTTCCATCTGGCAAGGAGCCGGCGAATTTTTCTGGAGAGCGAGTGGCGGACAATTCATTCTCGATTCGTATCCCGGGCTGGTCTAGCTTCGGCACCTATGACACAAATCCCGAAAGGCACCGGCTGGTCCTCAGTTTTAAAGCTTTTTTGCTTCTCAATTCTGGCGTTGCCGCTCCGCACCGCCGTCGCTCAAAACTCAAGCGCGAACGAACAGCCGCTGCTTGGTTTCACGCGCGAAAGCACGGCGACCGAACGTGCCTTGGAAGCGCGCTTTGACGCTTCACTCAAACGTGAAAACCTTCGCGATTGGATGAAACGGCTGACGGCTCGACCGCATCATCTTGGATCACCCTTCGGAAAAGAATGCGCCGAGTTTCTCGCCGCGCAGTTTCGCGCCTGGGGCTACGAAACGGAGATCGAGGAGTTCGAGGTCCTGTTCCCCACTCCCAAAATGCGCCTGCTGGAAATGATCGAACCGGAAAAATTCACAGCCGCTCTGCGCGAGCCGCCGCTTCGCGAAGATGCCACCTCCACTCTGACCGAGGAACAATTGCCAGTTTACAATGCCTACTCAATCGACGGCGATGTCACTGGGCCGTTGATTTATGTCAATTACGGCGTGCCCAAGGATTACGAAACGCTGGCGGAAAAGGGAGTTGATGTGAAAGGGAAGATCGTGATCTCGCGCTACGGCGGTTCGTGGCGCGGCATCAAGCCAAAGGTCGCCGCCGAGCATGGCGCCATTGGGTGCCTCATTTATTCGGATCCGCGCGACGACGGCTATTTTCAAGGTGACGATTATCCCCGGGGCGC
>Ga0134124_10002727_pt1 | contig 14241 bp, 19 predicted proteins | sample KB304_FD_96880 | JGI IMG/M metagenome (GOLD analysis project Ga0134124, IMG submission 96880) | Terrestrial soil microbial communities without Nitrogen fertilizer from Kellogg Biological Station, Michigan, USA - KB3-0-4 | ecosystem: Environmental > Terrestrial > Soil > Unclassified ... | reverse complement strand
TCTTCATGCTGATCGAGTTGCTCGAACGGTCGCGCCTTCCGGGCGAGGACCCGGCATTCCTGGAGGTTCCTCGAGAAGGGGAGCCCTTCATGGCGCCGGCCCGGTCACCGCTCGATGCCAATCTCGACGACGACGAGCAAGCGCTGATCGGGCGTGCAGTGCCCGCGCCGCTGGTCTTCCTCAGTCTCTCGTTCGCGGCCTGTGCGCTGGTGACCGCAGGCTTGCCACCTTTCTCCGGGTTTCTCGCCAAGACCGTCATGCTGACGGCGCTCCTCGGTCGGTACGGCATCGAAGGCGCGTCGGCGCCAGCGGATGTTTCGGCCTGGATGCTGCTGACCTTGCTGATCCTTTCCGGGCTGGCCTCGATGATCGCGCTGGTGCGCCTTGGCATCCGTTATCTGTGGACTCCACAGGGTCGGCCGAGGCCCACGCTGCAACTGATCGAGTGCGTGCCCATCGCGATGCTCGTGACGCTCTGCATCGGGCTCCTCGTCGGCGCAAGCCCGGTGCTTCGTTTCACCCAGGCCGCTGCCGAGACGCTGCTCCGGCCCGAACACTACATCGAAGCCGTGATGTCGGCGCGTCCGGTCGCCTCGCCATCCAGCCTGATCGCCGCACCATGAAGCGGCTCTTGCCGTCGCCGTTGCTGTCTCTGGCCCTGGCGGTGCTTTGGGTGCTGCTCGACGCGTCGGAGGGCGGCGGCAGCTGGCTCTTCGGGGCAATTCTCGGCGTCACGGTCCCATTGCTAACGGCTTCGCTGCGGCCCGATCGGCCGAGCGTATCCAACCCGCAGGTCGTGCTCCACCTCATCGGTGTCGTCATCGTCGATGTGGTGTCCTCGGCCATGCAGGTCGCACGCGGTGTGCTGCGCTCGCGCGCTGATGCTCCGCGCAGCGCTTTCGTCGAGATACCCCTCGATCTTCATGACGTGCACGGGCTGGCAACCCTCGCACTGATCACGACGATCGTACCGGGCACAGTCTGGTCCGAGCTGACCCTGGATCGTCGATCGGTCGTGCTGCACGTGTTCGATGTCAGCGATGAGGCGGCTTTCATCGCGCACTACAAGCAACGGTACGAGCGTCCCTTGAAGGAGATCTTCGAATGACTCCCATCCTGTCATGGGCCATATCGGTAACGCTTGTCTGTTTCGCGGCGGCGATCGCAATAGCGACGTTGCGCCTGGTGCGCGGGCCGTCTGCCCAGGATCGTGTCCAGGCGCTCGATTTCATCTACGTGAATGCCATGCTCATCGTGCTGGTGCTCGGCATTCGGTACGCGAGCGCCATGTATTTCGAAGCCGCGCTGCTGATGGCGCTGTTCGGCTTCGTGAGCTCGACAGCGATGGCGAAGTTCCTGTTTCGCGGCGAAGTGATCGAATGAGAACGCCTGCTTCGAAGATGTCGGTCAGGACGGTTGCATGACCGACTTCACTGCGTTCCTTGAAGCAGTCACCGCCGCACTGCTGCTGGCCAGCGCGGGGCTGTCGCTGATCGCGGCGCTCGGCCTCTTGCGGCTGCGAGATTTCTTCCAGCGCATGCATGCACCGGCGCTGACGACTACGCTCGGCACCTGGTGCGCGGCGCTCGCTGCGATGATCGACTTTTCGATGGTCGGGCCCTCCTTCGATCTGCGCGCCACGGTCGTCATCATTCTGATGGCGCTGACCGCTCCGATCACCACCCTGTTGCTCGCACGCGCGACTCTCTTTCGCCAACGGTCCTCGATCTTTCTCGACCAGCAACAGCCTTCCCCCGCCAAGCAGGGTGCAGCCGTCGTGACATCCGAGGGAGAGCGGGACGTCTGATGCACCTGAGTGTGATCCCGACTCGATACCCAGTCTCGTGCTCCTCCCTTCTCGTTCGGGTCCAACGACGATGGGCGACTCGCTACTTGGGAGATTTCGGCGGATGCACGTTGAGACCACCCGCATGGCCGGCAACGCCGGCGATCCTTAGCCGGATGCGCTCGATCGCATGCACCGGCTCGAGTCCCTTCGGGCAGACCTCGGCACAGTTCATGATGGTCCGGCAACGAAACAGACGATAGGGATCGTGGTCCAGATCCTCGAGCCGCTGCTCTGTTGCGCGGTCGCGGCTGTCGAAGATGAAGCGGTACGCCTGGATGAGGCCGGCCGGACCCACGAATCTCTCGGGGTTCCACCAGTACGACGGGCACTGGCTCGTACAGCAGGCGCAGAGGATGCACTCGTAGGCGCCATTCAATCTGTCGCGCTCGGCCGGTGACTGCAGGCGTTCCTTCTCGGGCGGCGGTTCGGGATTGATCAGGTACGGAGTGACCGAGTGGTACTGCTTGAAAAACTGCGTCATGTCGACAAAGAGATCGCGAATGATGGGAAATCCCGGCAGAGGATGAATGACCACAGGCTCCCGCAAATCGTTCACTCGTGTGATGCAGGCCAGACCATTGCGCCCGTTGATGTTCATCGCATCGGATCCGCAGACGCCTTCGCGGCATGACCTCCTGAAGGAAAGCGTGGTGTCCTGGGCCTTCAGCCGCAGCAACACGTCGAGCAGCATGTGATCCGATGCGGCGCGCTCGATCTCGTAGTCCTGCATGTACGGCCGTTTGTCGCGCTCGGGGTCGAAGCGGGAAATCGAAAGTTTCATGACTCGAGTGGCCTTGGTGGCGCGATGGGACTCAGGCGTGCAGTCTCGCCAGAATCGAAAGCATCCAGACTCCGAGTCCGAACAGGCCGGAGGCGACTGCGATGAGGAGACCGCTGCGCAAGCCAGCCGGGCGGGCGTAATCAAGCAGCACGTCGCGCAGGCCAACCCACATGTGCGCCAGCAGCGCCGCGACAAAGGCGAGCAAGGCGACGGTCGCATCCGGTCGAGCGATCGACGCCTTCCACTGGGAAAAGCCATGGATCGGGTGCGAGCCGAGGAACAAGAGCACGAGCAGCAGGAAAACCAAGATGTAGAGCGCGCTCACCCGCTGCACCCACCAGGCCCTCAGGCCTGTGAAGTGGGGTCCTGCTTGCGGGTTTGTCACCACATCGTCCGAGCCGCCAGCAGCGCCAGCACCACGCCCGCCAGATTGACGAGCCAACCGCTGCCGCGCGCCACGCGCAGCGGCGAACCGACGCCGAGGTCGGTCAGCATATGACGCACACCGGCGAGGAGATGGTGAGCGAGCGCCCAGACGACGATCACCGCAAGCGTCTTGAAGGCGCGTTGTGCGAACAGCTCCGTCACCCGCACAAAGCCTTGCTCATCGCGGATCGAAAGCCCGAATAGATAGACGGCCGCAGGCACGCTCGCGGCCAAGATGACGCCGGTGGCCCGATGGAGGATTGACGTCAGTGCGCCAACCGGCATCCGGATCTTCGTCAGATCCAAAAATGCAGGACGTTTGGAGCGGCGTCTCATCTGTGCTTTGCACGATCAAGTGTGCCAGACGCATTCGGCTTCACTTCGACGGCCGCGGGGAGAACCGCTCCGACGAATCGCCACGCGGACTCGCTCGTGCGGTTGTCCTCCTACAGGTAGCCTCCCGCGGGGATCGAAGGCGATCGGCTGTCGTCGACGCCGCGCACACCAGGAATGTTCTCCGCCGCCACGCGCGTTGCGGCTTTGCTTTGCGCAGACTCGAGCGGGCCGGCGATGTGCACGATGCCGTCGCTGACCGTGACGTCGCAGAGGCGCGGGCGCCACCAGCCCTGCGATTCGAGTTCGGCGAGCAGCGCGCGTCGGATGGATTCGTCGCTTCTCGCGCGCTCGCCGTGCTTCACGCGAGCCCGCGCCAGCAGCGCGCGAACGAAGTCGGCGCGGCTGACGATGCCGACCAGCCGGCCTGCCCTCAGCACTGGAGCGCGCCTGATTCCATTTGCTTCCAGGCGTGTGGCGAGGTCGCCGGCGGCCGTGTTCTCAGCGACAGAAATGACCGGGCGGGACATCACGTCTCGGACTTTCGTCGCGTGCGCCTGGACATACGCATCGGCCGAGTCTTCTTCTCCGGCAAGAATCCTTCGCCACCACGACAGATCGGTCGGATCACGCTGAGTCCCGAGTTCTCGGCGATGAAGAAGATCGGCTTCGCTGATCATTCCCACGACGGAGTCGCCGGCGGCCACGGGGACACCGCTGATGTGGTGATGCACCAGCAGCGATGCGACGTCCAGCACGGAGGTATCAGGCGAAACAGTGATCACGTTGCGGGTCATGATGTCTCGGACTTGCATCTCGCTGCTCCTCGTCATTCGGCGACGGCAAGTCTGGGGTTCTCCTGTCTGAGTGTCTGTCCCGCAACGGACGAACAGAAGGCCGGACAACCGGGGGTTTTGATTCAACGGGTCCCGCGCGGTTTCCCAATTGGAAACGCTGTGTTCGGCGTCTGGGACTTACGAAGAGTGAACACGGACGCTAGCATTCCTCGCATCGGTCCCGCAGCTTTCATCTTGATTTCTGGAGTCGTTGTGAATGAAGGTCTTGTCCCCGGCACGCCGCTCGCTCCACGATGGTGGACGGGCTGGTTGAACCTCACCTGGATCCTCTACGGCTGGTGGGCGCGTGAGCATCAGTTGAACATGCAGGCGTTGGGTCTGCATTGGCCGAACGGGCCAGGTGGCGCGCAGCAGCAACGCGCGTTGCTGCGCTGGGAAGACGAAGGCGGTCGCGGCATTCAGCGGTCAGGAGCAATGCTCACGGAAAGAACCGACTCGACTCCTCGTCGAGGAGGACGATGACCGACCAGACCACGCAACTCCCCGGACCGGATTTCGTTGCTGGAGTTGCACTCTCGACGGTCGCAGACGGCGTCCCGCTGCTCGGCCATGCCCATGGCGAGCCGGTCATCCTGGTGCGCCGCGGCGACGACCTGTTCGCAGTCGGGGCGTTCTGCACCCACTACGGCGGACCCCTCGCCGAGGGCTTGCTCGTCGACGAGACGATTCGCTGCCCGTGGCATCACGCCTGCTTCAGCCTACGCACCGGAGAGGCCTTGCGCGCGCCCGCGCTGAATCCCATCGCGTGCCGGCGCGTCGAGCAGCGCGATGGCACGGTTCACGTCGGCGACGTGATCCCTCCGGAGCCCGCGCCGTCGGTTCGACCGGCCGGGAACGGCGCGTTGTCGGTATCGATCGTCATCGTCGGCGGCGGCGCCGCGGGCCACGCGGCTGCCGAGATGCTCCGGCACGAAGGCCATGCCGGCACGATCACGATGTTGAGCGCAGACGATTCACTGCCCTGCGATCGGCCCAATCTCTCCAAGAACTATCTCGCCGGCAGCGCGCCCGAGGACTGGATTCCGCTTCGGTCGGCCGAGTTCTACCGAGAGCAGCGCATCGACGTGAAGCTGAACGCACTTGTCGTCGACATCGACACCGTGGCGCGCCAGGTGCAGCTCGAGGGCGGCCGCCGCCTCGACTACGGCGCCCTGCTGCTCGCCACCGGCGCTGAGCCGGTCCGGCTCGCCATTCCCGGCGCCGATCTTCCCCACGTGCACTACCTGCGTACCTGGTCCGACAGCCGTGCTCTCGTCGGCGCCGCCAAGACGGCGCGACGCGCGGTGGTGATCGGTGCCAGCTTCATCGGACTCGAGGTGGCGGCCTCGCTGCGCGCGCGACACGTCGACGTGCAGGTGGTCGGGCGCGAGTCGGTTCCGATGGAGCCCGTCCTCGGTTCCGCGGTCGGCGCCTTCATCCGCCAGCTGCACGAGACGCACGGCGTGACGTTCCACCTCGGCACGACTCCCATGTCGATCGACGAACACGCCGTGACCCTGGCGAACGGTCAGAGGATCGACGCCGATCTCGTCGTCATCGGCATCGGAGTTCGGCCTGTGCTCCGCCTGGCCGAGCAGGCCGGATTGGCGGTGGACCGCGGCGTGACCGTCGATGCTTACCTGGCGACGAACGTCGCCGGCATTTACGCGGCCGGCGACATCGCGCGCTGGCCCGATCGGCTCAGCGGCGACCGCATCCGCGTCGAGCACTGGGTCGTCGCCCAGCGCCAGGGGCAGGTCGCCGCGCGCAACATGCTCGGCGCGCGCGAGCCCTTCGACGGCGTGCCGTTCTTCTGGACCGAGCAGTACGACTTCGGCCTCGCCTATGTCGGCCACGCCGAACGCTTCGAACGGGCCGAGATCGACGGCTCTCTCGAGGCGCGCGACTGCAAGGTCACGTACTGGCGCGGCGCCGCGAAACTCGCGATCGCAGTCGTTCGCCGCGATCTCGAGGGGCTGCGCGAGGAAGTCGAGTTCGAGCGAACCCTCGCCGGGCGCCTGATCCCACCCAAGGCCCATTGAGCAAGGAGGATGTCGTGGACATGCAGCTGTACCCCGAGTCGTCGGGAGATCTGAACCGCAAGCGTCACCAGCTCGCGCCCGCCGCCGCCGATGCCTTCAAGGCCTTCGGCGAAGCCGTCTTCGCCGATGGCGCGCTGCCAGGCAACGTCAAGGAGTTGATCGCTGTCGCTGTCGCCCACGTCACGCAATGCCCCTACTGCATCCGCGGCCACACCGAACGCGCATTGCGGAAGGGAGCGACCGAGCAGGAGCTGATGGAAGCGATCTGGGTCGCGGCCGAGATGCGCGCGGGCGCCGCCTACGCTCACTCGAATCTGGCGCTCGACACGATGAATCAGGTGGCTGCCCGCCAGCACGCCGGCTGAGCCGCAGCCCAGCCGGGATGCGATGGCCAGCGGGATCGCTGCAACGAACGTGCGGCTGAAACGCGGATACGAGGTGGCGAGCGCCACCGACGACACGCGCGTTCTGATCGATGTAGACGGCCAATCCACAGGCGACGCCATCGGGGGTGAACTCGTCGGCCGGGCACATCACGTTGACCAGCGCTTCTGTGAAGCCGGCCTCCTCAGGACTCAGCGAGGTGTAGCCGACCCATTCCTGCTCTTGCGGTGCGCTCGTCGGCGCAGCTGTCGCCGGCGCGACCAGCGCAACGGCCGCGGCTCCGCCAGTGAACCCCTGAGAGAAGGGAAGCGCGCCGGAAACGGTGGCCGCCCGCTTCAGGAATCGTCGCCGCGCGTTGTCATCGTGTTGCGTCTCATCGCTCATCGTGATCCCCTTCTGAGGTCACTGTTGTCGGAGTAGGGCCTGGCGCTGGGCGCCGGCTCTCGTGGATCCGCAGTGGCAGCTGATGGCGCCACGGCTCGAACAGCAAAGGCGTCCAAGCGTCTTGCCCTCACGCGATCGAGGTCGCGCAGCAGACTCCGCTCGCGCGCCGCGATTGCCTGCCGCGCATCCTCCTCAACGCACGCCACACCGAACGCGACGGCCATGCCCGCTTCCGTGAGATGGAGCTCGGGCGACGACAGCCCTCCTCGCGGCGTCAGACGGGCATCCACGAACCCTCGCTCCAAGAGTTGCCCCACGGCTCGGCGCATGCGCTCCGCATCGCCGCAGTGTCGGCATGCCTCCGCGAGATCCACGTATCCGGGGTACATCTTTCCGATCGCCTGCAAGATCCTTGTCCAGTCCCCGATGCACATGGCTCGCTTCCCCCACCCGCACTTCCTGTCCGGCGCGAAGCCCGAAGGCCTGTTGTGTCGACATTGCGGATGAACGCAGTCTTGCGACAAGACGGCGTCGTGTCTGTCCGCTCTCGGACCCAGTGCGGAGTTCCCGTTCGGTCGCGTCGGCGGGCCGCCGACGAGTGACAGCGCACCGTGCTCCGGCGGGACAATCAGCGAAGGAGCACCCGCTCCGTGGAGAAATCGCGATGCAGAACCTGAACGACATGGTGACCTTCGCCAGAGTCGTCGAGGCGGGCGGCTTTTCGGAGGCCGCGCGGCAGATGGGCGTATCGAAGTCCGGCGTCAGCAAGTCGATCGCCAAGTTGGAGCTCTCGCTCGGCGTCAGGCTGCTCAATCGGAGCACCCGCGGGCTCAGCCTGACGGAAATCGGCGCCGCGTTCCACGAACACTGCATCCGGATCACCGAGGAAGCGGCACAGGCGGCCGAGGTGGTCGGCCGATTGCAATCCGAGCCGCGCGGTGTACTCCGGGTGACAGCTCCGGTAGCGTTCGGAAGACTGCACGTCGCGCCTGCGGTTGCCGAGTACTTGAGCCGCTATCCGCGCCTGAAGCTCGACATGACGATCACCGATCGGATGGTCGACCTGGTGAGCGAAGGCTACGACGTTGCGATCCGTATCCGTCGGGAGCCGAGCCTGCACGTGGTGGCACGCGAGCTGGCGCCGGTACGCCGCGTGGTGTGTGCGACGCCCGACTACTTCGAGCGGCGCGGCATCCCCACGGTTCCTCACGACTTGACCGAGCACAACTGCCTGCACTACACCCACTTCGGCACACAAGGAGAGTGGCGTTTCCAGAGCGCCGGCGGCGAGATCGTCGTTCCGGTCAAGGGCTCCCTGCGCATCGACGACGACGACACCTTGGCCCAGGCGGTCCTGAGCGGCCTTGGTATCGCCATGCTGCCGACATTCATCATCGGCCGCGAATTGCAGGCGGGTCGTCTCCGATCGGTCCTCTCGGACTACGTGCCGCTGGAGCGCCGCATTTACGCGGTCCACCTGCCGAACGTTCGCCTGCCGGTGAAGATTCGCGCGTTCATCGACTTCCTTCAGGATCGATTCGGCCCCGAGCCCTATTGGGACCGAACGGAGGACGAGGGGTCAGCAGCGACGCGCGGTGGCTGATGTCGTTTCCCACCTGGAAACAGTCGAGTTCGCCGCTTGGTACTTATCAGCGATCGGGGCGAGGCCTACGATTGCTGAACACCGAGAGACGAGCGCATGTCTGCACTGATTGGAAGGCCCCAGAACTTCCTGCTCCACGAACTGCCGGAAGACGTATGGGAGCGCATCGCGCCGCATCTCGAGCATGTGACGATGCGGGCCGGTCACGTCCTGCACTACGAAGGCGCATGCATACGCCACGTCTACTTTCCCGTCGACTGCATCGTTTCGATGATGTACATCATGCAAAGCGGCAATTCCGGGGAAGTGGCCATGATCGGCCGCGAGGGAATGACCGGTGTGACCGTCTTTCTCGGTGCCGAGCGGTCGGGTAGTCAGGTGGTCGTGCAAAGTGCCGGGCAAGCGGTCCGGCTTCCGGTGTCCTCCATCAAGGCCGAGTTCCGCCAGGGCGGCGCGTTGATGGAGGTATTGCTGCGCTACACCCAATCTTTCATCGGCCAACTCATGGACACCGCCGCATGCAATCGTCACGGCACGCTCGATCAGCGGCTATGTCGATGGCTGCTGCTCAACCTGGACCGAATGCCTGGCGGCGAGTTGCATCTTACGCATCAGTTGATGGCCAGCGCCCTGGGGGTCAAGCGCGAGGGAGTCACCGAAGCTGCGGGCCGGTTGCGCCGCCGCGGCGCGATCTCATACCGCCGCGGCCACATCAAGGTGCTCGATCGACCCGTGCTCGAGAGCGCCGCGTGCGAGTGCTACAAGCCGGACAACCGTCGACCGAATAGCTCCCGCACACACGAGCACCAGGATCGAGCGCCTCCGAGCTTCAACCGGCTTCGCGAGCCCATCGCGGCTGCTGGAGTTGTCTACTAAGAGCGCACTCGGCTTCGAAATCCGCATCAGCAAGCCGGTCATGATTCCTCAGGCCTAGGGCCTGGCAGGTGTCCACGCGCGGATGGGCGGGATCTACGACACCAGCGCGACTGGGCATTTGACGACCCAGGAGCTCGCGGATCTCGCACATCGGCCACGCTCGCTATGAGCATTGAGCTCAAGCTGCAAGCTTCGGGGATGACAAGGCCAGTAGCATCGGAGTCAATGTCGCCCCGGTCGTGATCAGCACATCGCATTGCGCGATGGCGAGCAGGCGAGTCGCCACCTTTCCCAGGACGAAAGTTTCAATCGCAGGACTCCTGCGTCGCGTCAAGACCATCACGTCCGCCTGAACCTCGGCCTGCATCGACAAGGCAGCCTTGCATGCGTCACCGTATCTGAAGCGGCAAGACACGTCTTGTCCGCGCAAGCCGGCTCGGCGGACTAGACTTCTCAAGTACCCGAGGATGCGGGCACGTCTAGCCGGCGGGGCGGTCTTGGCCGACGCCAGCGCGTCGCCGATCTGCCTCGGCTGCTGCTGGCGCGGATCGATCGCGTAGAAGACGACCTTCTCCGCCGCCGGCCACAAGCAGCCTGTTGCTTTCAGCGCACTCACCGCGCCAGGCGCGTCGCGAACGACGACGAGCGCCCGGGCGTAGTGAAGTGACTGCGGTCCATTCACGACGACGATCGGAACGTCGCAATGTCCAAGAAGACGTTCGGCTGTCGGTCGCCGGAATGGGGTCAGTCGGCCGGCCGTGCCGCCGATGAACAGGACATCTGCCTCCTGGCAGGCAGCGAGGATCGAGGTGAGCTTGTCACCGACGTAAACGCAAAGCTCCACCGGGACGCCTTGCCCGGCCGCGATTTCCCCCGCCAGCCTGGCGAGCTTCGTCCTTGCGTCGGCCACGCGCGCGCTCACCAGCATTTCCTGCTTGACGAGGCGACGCAGGCGACGATTCTTCACCGGCTCGACGACATGAAGCAGCGTCAAGCTGGCATGTCGCTGCGCCGCGAGCACCGCTGCCTTTCGCACGGCGTCGACGGAACGTTCCGAAAAGGAAGTGGCGACCAAGATTCGATCAACGGTGTCCATGAAGTTCCAACCCGGCCGATACAGCACGGGGAGCGGGGGAGCCAAGGCTGGCCCAGGCATGGGCAAAACGCGGCCTGAGCGAGTCGGGTGGCCGGCCGGGCGGCCGGCAGGCGAGGATGTGCGCGGGGCTGGGGCCCGACGACCCTATTCGCGGAGCGTGGAAGAGGGTCGCCGGGCTCAGGAGGGTGCAGCGAGCGCGGCTCGTGGCAACGTGACGGCGATCGCGACCATGAAGCCGAGTCTAGCGAGCTAAACGCGCTTCCTACTCAATACCGGCAACCGATGTGCGGGAATACTTCGATCGTGAAGTTGGGATCGAAGTGCGGGTTCTCGTTCACTCCGGATCTGCTGTATCCGCGCGGATTGCACACCACCCTTGTTCCTTTGACTTCATAGTCGAAGCTGTCATGCGTATGGCCGTGGATCCACAACAGCGCTCGATCGGCTCCGAGGAGACTTTCCGCATCCGACACAAAGCATGCATTCAGCAGCGAGCCGGCGAAGCGCGGATGAATGCTTCTGGGGGACGGCGCGTGGTGCGTGATCACCACCGTGGGCTCGTCGTGCGGCGTAGCGAGTCTCGACGCGAGCCAGTCGGCGTGTCTCTTGAAAAGCACCGTGGAATCCTCCGGCGTGAAGACCGCGCCGGTCGAATCGCGGAGGGCGATGCGGCTGAAGTCCCTGAGCAGGCGCTTCGCCTCGGCCATCGCTGCCGCCTTCGGCTCGCCGACGCCGAACAGCTCGAAATCGGTCCACAGCGTCGATCCCAGGAAGCGAACGCCGTCGATGACGGCTTCGCGGTCGTTGAGCACATGGACATGCGTCCCGCGGCACAGCCGCTCGAGCTCCGCCGCAGCGCCGTCGATGCTGCTGCCGTAGAACTCGTGATTGCCGGCGACGTAAAGAACTGGCTTGCTGAAACCCAACGCCCACGCCGCCGCCTCGCGCGGCCGGGCGATGTCGCCGGCCAGGACGACCACGTCGGCGTCGTTCACCGGTCGCTCGAACGGCTCGAAGCGCAGGTGCAGGTCCGACAGGATGTTCAGTTTCATGGGTGTCGTTCGAACCTTATGCCGCGACACGAATCCATCCAAGACGTGGGCAATGAAAGGCGAAGGAGATGAGCAGGACCATTCCGGGGCACTCCGCCCCGACGGCCGGTTTCGAAGCGCCGCTGGAGATGCTCTCGGCCTGCCACGGACGCATTGAAGACCAATGCGCGACGTTGCGACGGTTGCAGGCTCACCTGCCCGACCACGGCTCCGATGAGCAGGCGCGCGCCGCTGCAGCCGGACTCATGCGCTATTTCGACCTGTCGGCGAAGCAGCATCATGACGACGAGGAAGAGGATCTCTTCCCTGCGCTCCTCGAGTCGATGGCAGGCTCGGATCCGGTCTGCCTGCGCGAGTTGACCGGCGGCCTGGCTGCCGAGCACCGCGAGCTCGAGGCCCGGTGGCGACGCATCCGAGCAGTGCTCGAACGTGTCGTCGGAGGCGAATCCGCGTCGCTGAACCTCGAGGATGTTGAGGCATTCGCGGGACTCTACGCGCGCCACACCCGGCGCGAAGAGCAGGAGCTGCTGCCGATGGCGGCCCGGCTCCTCAGCGAGGATGATCTCGAACGCATCGGACGCGCGATGCGCGAGCGGCGCGGAATTGGCCCGGTGGAGTGAAACGAGCAAGGCTCACCAGAACGAACGCGCCGCTGCCCTCGATGAGGGTTCGGGCCGGTCGAGAAGACCATGTCGCTTCCGATAGCCCCACCATAGGCTTTCCGCGATCTGATGCGCCAGTGAGTTCGCTCGCTCACGACACTCGGCGCTCGCGAAAGCCTCGGTGCTGCGGCGGAACAGTTGGAGCCAGCGGCTGAACAGCTCGGCAGTGAGCGGCAGTGCCGTATGGGCGACGAGAGGCGTGCCTCGATAGCGCGCCGTTCCGCGCAGCGCCGAAGACCAGAAATCCACCATCTTCGCCAGATGATGAGTCCAGTCCGCGACGTTGGCTTCGAAGATCGGACCGAGCATCGCATCGGCACGTGCGCGTTCGTAGAAGTCTTCTACCACGCGTCGAATCTCATCTTCGCTACAACTACAACATTGCGGCGGTGGCATCTGGGACCGATCGCCCTGTCAGAACATAGGTTGAAAGCTCGCCGTCGGAGTCCTGTGGTCTTCGACGCCTCTCACACCCGGCACGTTCTCCGCGGCGATCCGAGCTGCACGCCGATCGCTCTCGCTTTCGTACAGGCCATAGAAATGCACAACGCCGGCATGAACATCGAGCGTGGACGACATCGAATGCCACCAGCGCTGCTTCTCAAGCTCATGCAGCAGCCGAAGACGAACGGCTGCGTCGGATGGATCACCTGGGATCTCCTCGTTCCCCGTCGTCAATGCGATCGCCCTGACCAGGTCGGCGCGAGTCACGATGCCGACCACCAGGCCGTCTTGAAGCACCGGAAGTCGTCGGATGTGACGGGCCGCGAAGATCGAGGCGATCTTCTGAATCGAAGCGTGCTCGGTCACCGTGACGGCAGGCGAGCTCATGATGTCTCGTGCCCTTCGAGCGTGCGACTTGACGTAGTCCAACGAGAGCTTGTCGCGATGGACGAGCTGTTCCCACCACGACGTCTCCGCCGCACTACCGTCGGTGCCGATCTCGAAACGCCGCAGCAGATCGCTTTCGTTGATGACACCGAAGAGCCGACCATCCGCCATCACTGGCACGCCGCTGATGTGTCGTTCCAGCATCAATGCCACGATGTCAGGCAGCAGGGTGTCAGGGCCTACCGCGACAACGGGTGCCGACATGATGTCTTTCGCCTTCATGGCGGAACTCCTCGTTGGACAAAGGGCAGTTGACTCTTCGCCATCGTGAGCCAGCAACCTGCGGAAGTAAAATGATCTTTATTGCCGGTTAAGTGCAAGAATGTTCATAGTGGTTGGCCATGGATGTCGCCCTCGCCCAGACCTTCTTGGAGATCGTTTCAACCGGCAGCTTTCTTCGCGCGGCCGAGCGTCTCCATGTCACTCAGACCGCGGTCAGTGCTCGTGTTCGAACGCTCGAGGATCTACTTGGTCGGCGGCTCTTCGTCCGCAACAAGTCAGGCGCAGCGCTCAGCCCAGCCGGCGCCCGGTTCCATCCCTATGCATCGACACTTGTGCAGGTCTGGGAGCGCGCGCGTCATCAGGTCGGGGTGCCGCCAGGACGCGAGGCAGTACTCACCGTCGGCTGCGAGATCAGTCTGTGGGATCCGCTCCTGCTCAATTGGCTGCTGTGGATGCGGACTGCGGCGCCGCAGCTTGCCGTTCGCACGGAAGTCGGATTCCCGGGAAACCTGCTGGACCGCGTTGCCACGGGGGTGCTCGACATCGCGATCGTCTATGCGCCGCAGCAACGACCCGGTTTGCGCATCGAGCTCCTGATTGAAGAGAAGCTCGTCATGGTCACGACGTCGAAACCGGCCGACGCGCCGCGCCCGAAGGACTACGTCTACGTCGATTGGGGTCCGGAGTTCGCCGCGCAGCACAGCCTTGCATTCCCGGAGTTGTCGAACGCCGGCATCATCGCCGGGCTGGGACCGCTCGGGCGGGAGTACGTGCTCGCCGTCCATCCGGTCGTGCTTGCCCGCT
>Ga0134124_10002725_pt1 | contig 14247 bp, 9 predicted proteins | sample KB304_FD_96880 | JGI IMG/M metagenome (GOLD analysis project Ga0134124, IMG submission 96880) | Terrestrial soil microbial communities without Nitrogen fertilizer from Kellogg Biological Station, Michigan, USA - KB3-0-4 | ecosystem: Environmental > Terrestrial > Soil > Unclassified ... | reverse complement strand
CCGGTGGCGGCGCTGATCCAGGACCTGAAGCGGCGCGGCCTGCTCGACACGACGCTCGTGATCTGGGGCGGCGAGTTCGGCCGCACCGCCATGAACGAGGCGCGCGACGGCAGCAAGTTCCTCGGCCGCGACCACCACCCGCACTGCTTCACGATGTTCTTCGCGGGCGGCGGCGTGAAGGCCGGCGTCACGATCGGCGCCACCGACGACTTCGGGTACCACGTCACCGACACGCCGATCGAGGTCCACGACCTGCAAGCGACGCTGCTGCATCTCCTCGGCTTCGACGCGCACCGCTTCTCGTACCCGTACAAAGGCCTGAACCAGCGGCTGATCGGCCCGGCCGACGATCCGAAGGTGCGACCGGAACTGCTCGCGTGAGCGAGGGAAGGCGGGTCGCTACGCTTCGCCCGATGCGATCCCCATCCCGGCGCAAGCGCCCGCGCGCGACGAAGGTCGCTCCTGCGCTCGTCGCCGACCCGATCGCCGAGCTGATCGACCCCTATCGCGCGGCCTGGCTCGCGTTGAGTCCGTGGGAGCGCCTGCTCCGTTCGTGGAAGCTCCGCGAGCGCCTCGTCGATCCGCAGGCCGTGCACGATGCAAAGACTCTTCCAGACCTTTGACCGCCACGCGGTCCGCTACCTCCTGATCAGCGGACAAGCGGCGGTCCTCTACGGCGCGGCGAGCTTCTCCGAGGACGTGGACGTCTGGATCGATCCGCGCGCCCCGAACGTGCGCGCCTTCCTGCGCGCGCTCGCGGAGCAGGATGCGACGGTCTACAAGCTGACGCCGCCGATGACGCCCCGCAACGTCGCCTTCGGCCACGCGTTCCACTTCCTCGTCCCCGACGGCGCGGTCCCCATCTATCTCGACGTGATGCCGCGCCCGCCGCGGGTCGGGACGTTCGGCGCGTCCTATCGACGGCGGCGGCACCTGGAGATGGGCGACGCGGCCGTCGAGGTCGTCTCGATCGAGGATCTGGTCGAGCTGAAGAAGACGCGACGCCTTGCCGACTACGACGTGATCACGACGCTCGTCTCGATCCGCCTGCGCGAGGCTCCCGAACGGAGTCGAACGCTGCTCGCGTGGGCCGCGAAGAACGCGTTCCGGGCGGAGGACCGGGCGACTTACCAGCGATTGCTCGGCAAACGCATGACCTCCGCCGCGTCCCAGGCGCAATTGCTGCGAGGCCTCTCGCGACTGCAAAGGCTCGACACCGCGCATTGGTCGCGTGTGATCGACGATCTCCGCCGTCTGCGCGCGCGCGGCAGCCTTCTCGAGGAAGGGACCCCCGTCCGCGCGATCCTCTCGTCCTGACGGCGCGACGGGACATCGCGAGAGACATGCTCCAGGAACCATCCCCGCCGCCAGTGCCGAGTCCGCTGCCGCGCCGCACGGTCGGGTTCGGGGAGGCGTTCCGGTTCTGGCTGAAGCTCGGGTTCATCAACTTCGGCGGGCCGACCGGACAGATCGCGATCATGCACGAGGAGCTGGTCGAGAAGCGCGGCTGGATCAGCGAGTCGCGGTTCCTGCACGCGCTCAACTACTGCATGCTGCTGCCGGGACCGGAGGCGCAGCAGCTCGCGATCTACGTCGGCTGGCTGCTCCATCGCACGCTCGGCGGGCTGGTCGCGGGGATCTTCTTCGTCCTGCCGGGCGCGCTGCTGATGGGCGTGCTGTCGTGGCTCGCGGCGACGCGCGGCCACGTCGAGGGGGTCGCGGCGATCTTCTACGGGCTGCGCGCGGCGGTGATCGCGATCGTCGCGGTCGCCGTGATCCGGATCGGCAGCAAGGCACTGAAGAACGGCGTCATGGTCGCCATCGCGGCGCTCGCGTTCGTGGCGATCTTCGCGTTCCACGCGCCGTTCCCGTGGATCGTGCTCTCGGCGGGGGTCCTCGGCCTCTTCGGCGCGCGCGTGCGGCCCGACGTCTTCGTGCTGTCGGCGGGCCACGGCGCGGCGAAGGCGGTGCCGGCCGCCGGCGCGCCGGAGGTCGTGCTGCACGACGACGAGCCGCCGCCCGACCACGCGCGACCGTCGCTCGCCCGGTCGTTGCGCGCGCTCCTCGTCGGCGGGTTCGTCTGGATCGCGCCGCTGGCGCTGGTCGCGTGGTGGCGCGGGCGCGACGACGTGCTCACGCAGCAGGGGCTCTTCTTCAGCAAGGCGGCGATGGTGACCTTCGGCGGCGCCTACGCGGTGCTCGCCTACGTGCAGCAGGCGGCGGTCGAGCGCTTCCACTGGCTCGTGCCGGGCGAGATGCTCGACGGGCTCGGGCTCGCCGAGTCGACGCCGGGGCCGCTGATCCTCGTCACGCAGTACGTCGGGTACGTCGGCGCGTACCGGCTGCACGGCGACCTCTCTCCCGCGCTCGCCGGCGCGCTCGGCGCGGCCGTCACGCTCTGGGCCACCTTCGCGCCGTGCTTCCTCTGGATCTTCCTCGGCGCACCGTTCATCGAGTCGACGCGCCGCATGAGGGCGTTCGCCGCGGCGCTCGCGACGATCACCGCGTCGGTCGTCGGCGTGATCCTGAACCTCGCCGTCTGGCTCGCGCTCCACACGCTCTTCGCCACCGTCGAAGACCGGGCGTTCGGTCCCGTGCGCGTGCCGGTGCCGTCGCTCGCGAGCGCCGACCTCTTCGCCGCCGCGCTCGCGCTCGCCGCGTTCGTCGCGATGAAGCGCTGGAAGGTCGGGATCATTCCCGTGGTCCTCGCGAGCGCGGCGATCGGGCTGGCGTGGAAGCTCGGAGTGCGCGCGAGCGGCTGAGCGCAAGGCGCGACGCGCGCCGCGGGCGGCGCACGCGGTCGTTCATCCGCCGTTCAGGCGCGCTGCCTAACACGTCCGCGGAAACCGGGACCCACACCCGCGGATCGCGCGCCGCCACGCGCGCCGCGCAACGGAGGAACGTCATGCACGGGACCCTCGCGAAACTCCTGGCCGTCGGCGCGACGACGCTCGCGCTGCCGGTGGCGACGCACGTCGCCTTCCCCTCGTTCGCCGCCGACAGCGACTGCGAATCGGTCGCGCGCGCGCAGCGCAACGCCGCCGAGGCGCGGGCCGAGGCGGACCTCTGGCTCGCCGCCGCACAGGCGAAGAACGCCCCCGACGACGAGTCGGCGGCGCGCGAGGCGGCGGCGCGGGCCGCGTTCGACGAGGCGAAGGACCTCGCGCGCGCGCAGTTCCAGGCGCGCGACCAGGTGTGCGAGCTGCTCGGCGGCGGCAAGTACGCCCCGGCGCTCTCGCCCGGCGAGTTCTCGACGACGATCGACAACGCCTACTTCCCGCACGTGCCCGGACAGACGATGGTCTACGAGGGGAGCAGCGCCGACGGCTTCGTCCACAACGAGGTCACGACCACCTTCGACGTCGTGACGATCGCGGGCTTCGGCGCGCGCGCGATCGAGGACGTCGTGCTGCTCGACGGCGTGCAGATCGAGCACGCCACCGACTACTTCGCGCAGCGCTCGAACGGCGACGTCTGGTACTTCGGCGAGGTCTCGCGCGATTTCGAGGACGGCTTCCTCGACAGCCTCGAAGGCTCGTGGCGCACCGGCAAGAACGAGGCGAAGCCCGGCATCGTCATGCTGCAGGACAACCACGTCGGCGACGTCTACCGCCAGGAGTACCTGGTCGACGTCGCCGAGGACGTCGCGATGGTGCTCGCGACCGACGAGACGGTGCAGGTGCCGTTCGGCACGTTCCAGCACTGCGTGAAGACGATCGAGTTCGCGGCGCTCGAGCCCGACGCGTTCGAGTGGAAGTTCTATGCGCCGGACGTCGGCCTCGTGCTGATCGTCGACCTCGCGACGGGCGACCGGCTCGAGCTGGTCGACGTCCACGAGTAGTCCGGCGCGGGTCGCGAGCGGACCGCGCCGCGGCGGCGGAGGAGACCCGCCGCCGCGCGCGCTCCCCCTCGCGCATTCCGGCGGCGCGGCCTAGTTTCGCGCCGTCCGGGGTGGCCCGAAACGAGGGTCCACGACATGTCCCGCCTGCTGCTGGTCGAGGACGAGGAGCGGCTCGCACGGTCGCTCGAGGTCGGGCTGCGCGACGAGGGCTACGTCATCGATCGCGCCGCCGACGGCGAGGAGGCGCTCTGGCTCGCCGCCGCGCGCCACCACGACGGCGTGATCCTCGACCTGCGCCTGCCCAAGGTCGGCGGCCTCGAAGTCTGCCGGCGCCTGCGCGACCGCGGCGACCACACGCCGATCCTCGTGCTCACCGCGTGCGACGCGACCGGCGACGTGGTCGCCGGCCTCGACCGCGGCGCCGACGACTACCTGAAGAAGCCGTTCGAGTTCGCCGAGCTGCTCGCGCGGCTGCGCGCGCTCGTGCGGCGCGGGTCGGCCGGGACCGCGGTGCGGCTGCGCCTCGCCGACCTCGAGGTCGACGTCGCGGCGCGCCGCGTCTGGCGCGGCGGGCGGGAGATCGACCTCACCACGCTCGAGTTCCGGCTGCTCGAATTCCTGGTGCTCCACGCCGGCGCCGTGCAGAGCCGCGCGCGGCTCTCCGCCGCGCTGTGGGACGACGAGCTCGGCCCCGACTCCAACGTCCTCGAGGTGCTCGTCTCCAACCTGCGCCGCAAGATCGACCGCGGCGCGCCGCTCCGCCTGCTCCGGACGAAGCGCGGGGCCGGCTACCTCCTGACGACCGCCGCGTCATGAAGCGCCTCTCCCTGCGCGCGAGCCTGACGGCGTGGTTCCTCGGGCTCACGATGCTCCTGCTCGGCGGCTTCTCGGCCACGCTCTACGCGGCGCTCGCGCGCGCGCTGCGCGGCGGCGTCGACGCCGAGCTGCTCGCGCGCGCCGAGGCGATGCTCGGCATCTGCGAGTGGGACGAGGAGATCGACGGCGTCGAGTTCAAGCTCTCCGCGCCGCTCGCCGCCGAGCTCGCGCACGGCCACGAAGGGCGCGGGCTCGCGGTCTGGACGTGGCCGGCGCGCCGCCTGCTGCACCATTCCGGCGAGCCGCTCGGCGAGGAGCCGCCCCGGCTCGCGCTCGCGGACGGCGCGACGCGCGCCGTCGCCTGGGAGGAGCTCGCGGGCGAGCCGCCGCGCCGCGTCTGCACGATGCTCGCGCGCGCGCCGGCCGTCCCGGCCCACGACGACGACCCCGACCACCCCGCCTTCGACGTCGTGCTGCGCACGAGCGAGAGCCTCGCGCCGGTCGGCGCGCAGCTCGCGCGCGTGCGCTGGCAGATGGTCGCGCTGGCCGGCGTCGCGTCGCTCGTCATGCTGGCGTTCGGCGCGTTCCTCTCGCGCCGCTTCGCGCGGCCGCTGCGCGAGCTCGGCGCGGCGGCGGCGGCGGTCCGGCCGGGCGAGCGACCGGCGATGCCGCGGCGCGGCACGGGCGACGAGCTCGACGTGCTCGCCGATCAGCTCGATCGCGCGTTCACGTCGCTCGCCGAGTCGCTCGACCGACAGGCGCGCTTCACCGCGAACGCCGCGCACGAGCTGCGCAATCCCCTCGCGGTGGTGCGCAACGCCGCGGAGGTCGCGCTGCGCCACGAGCGGACGGGCGAGGAGTACCGCCGCTTCCTCGACGACGTGCGCGCGACCGCGCTGCGCATGGGGCGCATCGTCGAGGCGCTGCTGCAGCTCGCGCGGCTCGACGGCGACGGCGCGCGGGCGCGCTTCGAGATGGTCGACCTGACCGCGGTCGCGCGCGCAGCGGTCGCGGCGACGGCGCCCGGCGCGCTCGTCCGCAACGGCTCCGACACGTCGGTGCGCGGCCAGGCGGGCCTCCTGCGGGTGCTCGTCGACAACCTCCTCTCGAACGCGCGCGAGCATTCCGGCGGCGGCCCCTCCGACATCGAGGTCGACGTCGCCGCCGCCGATGGCGGGCGCGTCGCGCTGAGCGTCCGCGACCGCGGCCCCGGCGTCCCCGACGCCGAGAAGCCGCGCCTCTTCGAGCGCTTCTTCCGCGGGAGCACCGCGCACGACTCCAACGGCGCCGGCCTCGGCCTCTCGATCGTCGCCGACGTCGCCCGCCTCCACGGCGCCACCTGCCGCATCGAGGACGCCCATCCGGGGACGCGCGTGGTGGTCGAGTTCGAGGCGGCGGCGGGGGCGGCGGGGGCAGGCGAGCCACGCTGAACGACGGTGCGGTCGGATCACGCCGCCGCGTTGCATCACACCTCGACCGGTCTCCACGCCACGACGTCGAGCTGCTCGACCGCGTGCGCCAGCGGCTTCACGTCCGGCGTCGCGAGTCCGTGCGCCGCGAGCATCGTGTTCGTCGCGACCTCGACCTCTGCGACCTGCAGCGGCCAGTCGGGGTGGTCGACGTCGCCGCGGACGACCTGGCCGTCCTTCCTTTGCGCGTAGAGGCAGAAGCGGGCGGTCAGGAAGCGCTCGAGGGTGCCGGCGCGCGCGAGCTGCACCGGACCGGTCGCGCGCCAGCGCGCGCGGAACTCCGCGGGGGGCGCGCCGGCGTGGGTGCGTGTCGTCGCGTACTCGACCGCGCCGCCGTCGCGGCCCGGGTGCGCGACGCAGCGCATGCGCGCGTCGAAGTAGGGGAGGTGGAAGCGGGCGCGCGCGACGCGGACGGCGAGGCGGCTCGCGGCGTCGAGGCTGAAGAACCACACTCCCGGCTTGCCGCCGTGCGTCACGTAGGTGCGGACGTTCGCCTCGGGGAAGGCGGAGAAGCCGGGCGCGCCGGGCAGTCCGCGCGGACGGACGTTGCTCATCTTGAACGGCACCACGCCGATCCACGCGCTTCCGGAGTGGGCGTCGAGCGCGAGCTCGGGCGGGATCTTCGGACGCAGGAGCGTCGCGTCGATCGGCCAGTGCAGGAAGAGCAGGTCGCTCCAGCGCATCGCGAGGTCCCATGGACGCGCCGGCGGCGGCCACGGGCGATCGGGGTCGAACGGCGATGTCATGGGCTTCGCGCCGGACGCGGGACCTTTCGCTGCTCGGGGCGGCGATGATACGGGCACGCGGCGGCCGGAGCGCCCGCGGCGAATATCATCCCGCCCCCGGCCTGCATCCCTGGAGCCTCGGTTGGATCGTCGCGCACTCCTGGCGTGGTTCGCGCTGCCGGTCGGTCTCGTCGCGTGGCCCCTCCTGACGCAGGACCAGGACAAGCCGGAGAAGGGCGAGCGGTCGATCGCCGAGGACGAGGCGACGTCGCCCGAGTTCGGCGGGCTCGTGAACGAGATCCTGAAGAACGACGTCCGTCCGACCGGCTTCTTCGAGACGCCGTACCGCCTGCAGGCGTGGCCGACGCTGGTCGCGCGGCCGGCGGGCGGCGCCTGGCTGGTGAGCACGGCGTGGGAGCCGGGCGCGGGCGACCGCATCGTCGTCCGCGTGCTCGCTCCCGACGGCAACCTCCTCCGCCCGCCGAACGACCCGCCGCCTGCGCCGATCGAGGTCGAGGGGCCCGGCTCGAAGACCGGGACGCGCGAGATCGTGCGCCCGACCGCGCTCGCCGACGGCGAGGGACGGCTCGTCGTCGCCTGGACCGAGACGACCGACGCGGGGCCGGTCCTGCGCACGGCGCGGCTCGAGGGCGAGGCCTTCACGCCGCCCGCGACGCTGACCGACCCGGCACGCTCGGCCCGCAACGTCGAGCTCGCGCTCCACGAGGGCCGCGTCTGGTGCGTCTTCGAGAGCTGGACGCCGCCCGTCGCCGGCTCCGACAAGGGCAGCCTCGACGTCGTCCTCGCGCCGCTCGAAGGCGGGAAGCTCGGCAAGGAGCTCTTGGTCGGCGACGGCCCCTTCACCGATCTCGATCCCGTCGCCGCGAGCAGCGGCGGCCGCCTCTGGGTCGCGTGGAGCCGCTACGGCGGGCGCGACTTCGAAGTGGTGCTGCGCTCCTTCGATCCGAAGAGCGGCGCGCTCGACGCTCCGCTGGACGTGAGCGCCGAGGCGGCGAGCGACGACCTCCACCCCTCGCTGGCCGCGCACCCCAACGGCGACCTCTGGCTCGCGTGGGACCGCATCGTCGACCCCGGCCGCGGCAGCTCGGTCCCGACCAAGTACGTCGACCGCTACGCGACCGAGCCGTGCGGCGTCTTCGTGATGAGCGCGTGCGTGCGCGGCGGGAAGGTGCTCCTGCCGGAGGGGCGGCGCGGCCTGCCGGCCGGCGTCGTGGTCGGCGCGCCGCAGCTCTCGTGGACCGGCGGCGTGCCGAAGATCGCGATCGGCAGCGACGGCGAGACGTGGCTCGCCTACCGGTATCTCAAGTTCGGGATGTCGGGCGACATCTACGGCTACGCGGTCCTCGCGCAGCGCTGGAACGGCGGCGGCTGGTCGGCGCCGCTCTCCTTCGAGCGCTCGCCCGGCATGCCGGAGGAGCCGGCGCTCCTCTCGACGAAGGAGGGCGCGCTCGTCGCGTGGCAGCGCGACCGCCGCCTCGACACCGGCAAGGGAGTGATCCCGCTCGGGCTGCACGCGAAGATGAAGCAGTACGTCGACCAGACGCAGCTCGGCGGGAGCTTCTGGTTCGGCGAATCGGCGGTCGCGTCGGTGCTGGTCCCGAAGGAGCGCGCGACCGGCGGCGCCGCCCCCGACGCGAAGCTGGTCGAGCGGCCGGAGCGATCGACCCCTCCGCACTACCACCCCGCCGCCGATCCGCTCGCCGACCCCTACGTCACGGGCGCGCGCCACTTCGACGTGAAGAGCGGCGAGACCACCTTTCACGCCTTCTGGGGCGACCTCCACCGCCACAGCTGCGTCTCGCGCTGCAGCCGCGGCATGGAGGAGCGGCCGCTGCAGCGCTGGGAGCTCGGCCGCGACGCGCACGCCTACGACTTCATGGCGCTGACCGACCATTCCGGGCAGCTCGACGCGTTCGACACCTGGCTGCAGGACAAGTGGATCCGCCAGCAGCGCACGCCCGACTTCCTGGCCTTGGCGGGCTTCGAGTGGTCGACGTTGCTGTACGGCCACCAGAACGTGATCCTGCCCGGCCGGCTCGGACCGATCATCGAGCCGACGTGCGACCCGACCGCGCTCTACGAGAAGATCACGCCGGCCGGCGCGATCGCGATCCCGCACGGCCCCGCCGACCAGGGGCGCGCCGCCGACTTCTCGCGCTGGGACGACGTCCACACCTGCCTGGTCGAGGTCTACCAGGCGATGCGCGGCAGCTACGAGTTCGACGGCTGCTTCAAGCAGTCGAAGCGCGCGCGCGTGCAGGACTGCTTCGTGCAGGACGCGCTGGCGGAGGGGCGGAAGTTCGGCCTGATCGCGAGCACCGACCACGGCAACGGCTGCGCCTACGCCGTCGTGCTGGCGCAGCGGCTCGACGTCACCTCGCTCTTCGAGGCGTTCCGCGCGCGGCGCACCTACGCGGCGACCACGAAGGGGATGCTGATCGACTTCCGGATCGACGGCCACATGATGGGCGAGGAGGTCGCGTGCGCCGCGCCGCCGAGACTCTCGGTCGAGCTGCGCGGCGCGGCGGAGCTCGCCGAGCTCGTGATCTTCCGCGACCGCGCGATCTTCGCGTCGATCGGGCGCAGCGACGCGCGCAAGGGCACCACGCAGGACCTCTTTCTCACGCTCGATCTCGGGCTCGCGCCGAAGAAGGGCGAGACGTGGCAGCTCTCGCTCGCGGCGCCCGGCTGCGAGCTGCAGCGCGACGGCGACGTGGTCGCGCTGCATCGCAGGAACCCCAACCCGCCCTACGCGCGCTGGCGCGTCGACGTGGACGATGACGCGGCGGCGACCTTCATCTGGCCGGGGACCTTCACCCCCGACGAGGTCGACCACGTCTACCGCCTCGACGTGAGCGGGCCGCCCGGCTCGAAGCTCACCATCGGTTGGGGCGAGCAGACGCGCACCGTCACCTTCGACGAGCTCCTCGCCGGGTCGATCCGCGGCACGGCGCCGCGCGGCGCCTTCGAGCTCAGCGCGCACGAGCCGCCGGACGCCCAGATCGACCTCTCGAAGGGGCTCGGAGTGCGCGAGCTCGAGCAGGCGTGGAGCGACGAGACGGCCGCGCCCGGAAAGCACTGGTACTACGCGCGCGCCATCCAGGTCGACGGCGAGATCGTCTGGTCGAGCCCGATCTTCGTGGAGCGGCGCTGATGGCGCGTCGCGCGCCGGCGCGCATCGTCCGGCTCGCGCTCGCGGCCGCCGTCGTCGCGCTGCCGCTGGCGGCGCGCGCGATGCAGCAGCGCGGCCGCGGCGGGGGCGGCGGCGGCGACGACGAGACGGCGGGCGGCGGTCCGGCGCAGGTCCGCTTCCCCGGACCGACGCTGCCGGCGAGCGCGCACCTCGAGGACGCGGCGCGCGAGCGCGGCGACCCGGCGCTCGCCGTGCTCTCCGACGGCCGTGCCGTCCTCGTCGCGATCGAGCACGAGGTCGGCGCCGGCGACCGGCTCGCCGCGTGGTGGCTCGGCGCCGACGGAAAGCCGGCGGCGCCGGCGGTCGCCGTCACGAATTCGGCGGCGCAGATCGTGCGGCCCGTCGCGCTCGCGACGAAGGACGGGCGGCTCGCCGTCGCCTGGACGCAGCTGATCGGCGGCGTCGGGCAGCTCTTTTTCACGCGTGGCGACGAGAAGGGCTTCGAGCCGCCGCACGCGCTCACGAGCGGCGCGCTGCAGCACCGCCACGTCGCACTGGCGCGCGACGGCGGCGGCACGCTGTGGTTCGCGTGGGAGGAGTGGCGCGCGTCCCCATCGGCGGGGCCGGGCGCGAAGCCGCGGCGCGGCTCGTTCGACGTGCTGCTCGCGCCGCTCGAAGGCGACTCCCTCGGCGCGAGCGTCGCCGTCGGCGACGGGCGCGGGAGCGACCTCGACCCGTCGGTCGCGTGCTCCGGGACGGACGTCTGGGTGGCCTGGTCGCGCTGGGCCGGGCGCGACTACGAGATCGCGCTGCGCCGCTACGACGCCCTGAAGCGCGAGCTCGCCGCGCCGCTGAACGTCTCCTCCGACGCACCCGCCGACGACTCCCATCCGTCGCTCGCCGCCGGCCCCGAGGGCGAGCTCTGGCTCGCGTGGGACCGCGTCGAGGACGGCGCACGCGGCAGCTCGACGCCGCCCGACCTGCGCGCGGGAAAGAGCGCCAACGGGATCGCGCCGCCGCGCGCGAGCGTGCGCGTCGCCTGTGTGCGCGTCGGCGAGAAAGGCGCGGACGGTGCGCCGCGCGTCGCGTGGCCGCGCGTCGCCGGCACGGCTGGCGCAGCCGGCGCTGCCGGCGCTGCGGAGACCGACGCGGCGAGCGGCCTCCTGCCCGGCGTGCCGCTCCTGTCGCTCGGCGGCGGGCGGCCGCAGGTCGCCGTCGCGCAGGACGGCCGGGTCGCGATCGCGACGCGCTGCCTCGCCCGCCGTGGCGCGGGCGGCCGCGCCTACTCCTTCCCGGTGCTGCTCCACGCGATCGACGGCCGCGGCATCGGCGCGCCGCTCTCCTTCGAGGGGAGCGACGGCGGGCTCGAGGAGCCGGCGCTCGCCTGCACGGCGGAAGCGACCGTCGTCGCCTGGCAGCAGGACCACCACGCCGAGAACGAGTCGGGCACGCTGATGCGGCCGGCGTCGCAGGACGCATTCCAGAAGCTCGCGCCGCAGCGCGTGATGCTGGTCGGCTCGCTCGCGCCGTCGGGGCTCGGAGTGCGCGTCGCACGCGTCGCGACCGGGCCGCTCGAGGGCGCGCCCCCCGTGCCGGCCGTCCGCGCGCTCGTGCCGGCGGAGCCGCGCCTCGCGCCCGACCACTTCCATCCGCTCGCCGATCCCGTCGACGATCCGATCGCGTCGGGCGACGACCACGACCGCATCACGGTCGGCGCGACGACGTGGACCGTCTACTGGGGCGACCTCCACCGCCACTCGTCGGTCTCGCGCTGCAGCCGCGGTCTCGAGCCGGGACCCGACGGGCGCTTCGAGCAGGGGCGCGACGTCTGCCTCTACGACTTCATGGCCCTGACCGAGCACTCCGGCCAGATCGACGCGCGCGCCTGGTGGCGGCTCGACGCCCGCAGCCAGCTCGAGAACACGCCCGACTTCTGCGCGCTCGCCGGCTTCGAGTGGTCGACGGGCGTCTACGGCCACGAGAACGTCATCCTGCGCGGCGGGCTGACGCCGTTCCTGAGCGAGCAGTGGAAGGAGACCTCGACGCTGCAAGGCCTCTACGCGGCGCTCGATCCGGCGACCGCGCTCGCGATCCCGCACCACCCGGCCGACCTCACGCGGCGGACGAACTTCACGCGCTGCGACCCCAGGCTCGTGCGGCTGGTCGAGCTCTATCAGGCCCAGCGCGGCAGCTACGAGTTCGACGGCTGCTTCAAGCAGTCGCACCAGGCGCAGGTCGAGGGCTGCTTCGGGCAGGACGCCGCCGCGCTGCTCGACGTCGGCTTCATCGCGAGCAGCGACCACGGCGAAGGGGCGAGCTACGCGTGCGTCCTTGCCGAGAAGCTCGACCGCGAGCACCTCTTCGACGCGCTGCGCGCGCGGCGGACCTAAGGCGCGACGGTGAAGGGGATGCTCGTCGACTTCCGCGTCGACGACCACGCGATGGGGGAGAGCTTCGCTTCCGCGGGAACGCCGCGCCGCGTGCACTTGAAGCTGCGCGGCGTGCGCGAGCTCGCCGACGTGGTCGTGTTCCGGAACGGCGTGCCGTGGCGCGTCGTCGGCCGCGCCGAGCCCGCGGCGAGCGCGTCGGTCGAGCGCACGCTCACCTTCGACGCGCCGAACGCGAAGGAGTCGCTGGCGGCGAACGCCGCGAACGTGGCGCGCCCGCCCTTCTGGGTGCGCGTGCGTGCCGCGGCGTGCGAGGTCGAGGCGGCGGGAGAGGTGCCGTCCTTCGCGCGAGCGATGCTCCAGGGCGAGCTGCCGGTCTGGAAGGTCGCGCCGCACGAGGCCGTGTTCACCTGGGCTGCGGGGTACGACGGGTACTGGGAGAAGGCGCTCGCGCGCGTGCGGCTGCGCGGCCCGGCCGAGGATCGCGTCACGATCGAGGCGGGCATGGGGCCGGCCGACGCGGCGCCCGCGTTCACGAAGACGGCGGCGCTGCGCGACGTCGCCGGCAAGGTGGCGCGCGGCGACTCGCCGCTCGGCCCGTGGGAACTGCAGGCGCGAGACTCCTTCGACGCCCCGCTCTCGGAGCAGCGCGCGGCCGGCGACGGCGCGCTCCGCTCGCTCGGCACGCGCGACTTCGAGCAGGAGTGGAGCGACGACGAGCCGCCGCCCGGCCGCGCCTGGTACTACGCCCGTACGGTCCAGGTCGACGGCGAGACGGCGTGGTCGAGCCCGATCTACGTCACGGCGCGCTGAGAGCCCGGTCCGGCAGGCGCCCGCGCCCCGTTCACTTCGACGGCAGCTCGCGCAGGTAGACGTTCTTGAACCAGAGCACCGAGTTGTGGTGCTGCAGCTCGATCTGGCCGGTCGGGTCGATCGGGGTGGTGCGCGTCTTGTCCCAGTAGTTCTCGAGCGTCGTGTCGCGGACGACCAGCTCGTCGTTGAGGTAGACGGTGACCTTGTCGCCCACCATCACGATGCGGAAGTGGTTCCACTCGCCGGGCTTCTTGTCGGCGACGACGAGCGGCTTGTCGGGGTTCTTCTGGTTGTTGTAGAGGCCGCCCGAGCCGATCGGATTGTCCCAGATCTGCACCTGCGGGCTGCCGCGCAGGTAGATGCCGCTGTCGCCCGCCTTCTCGATCTTCCAGTCGACCCAGAGCTCGAAGTCGCGGTAGTCCTTCGCCGTGCAGAGGCTCTGCCCTTTTCCGTCGTAGAGCAGGCAGCCGTTCACGATCGACCAGTGGTCGCGCATCTGCTGGTCGGCCGCGACCTGCGCCTTCTTCAATTCGTCGGCGGCGAGCGCGCGGCGGCCGGGCGGCCCGCCGTCCGGGGAGACGAGCCCCTTCCAGCCGTTCAGGTCGCGGCCGTCGAAGAGCGCGACGAACCCGGCCGGCGGCGTGTTGTCGGCGGCGGGCGCCGCGAGGTCGGCGACCTTGGGGTTCTTGAAGCGGACGAGGCTCCGGTGGCCGAGGAAGCCGATGTGGCCGCGCTCGCGCAGCATGCCGGGGTGCTCGGCGAGCGTTTCCCGGTCGGTCACCGCGTTCAGGTCGGCGTCGTTGCTGAGCACGCCGTTGATCCAGACCTTGACGTGGCGGCCGACGGCCCAGATCTCCATGCGGTTCCAGTTGCCGGCGGGCTTCAGCGCCCCGCGCTTCACCGGCGAGACCTTGTAGTTCGAGCCGCAGTACTGGCCGGGAAGGAGCTTTTCGTACTGCGGGTCGAAGTCGTCGAGGACCTGCACCTCCATGCCGACGTAGGCGGCGTCGCCCTCGTAAGGGGCCCGGATGCCGATGCCGTT
>Ga0134124_10002723_pt1 | contig 14255 bp, 13 predicted proteins | sample KB304_FD_96880 | JGI IMG/M metagenome (GOLD analysis project Ga0134124, IMG submission 96880) | Terrestrial soil microbial communities without Nitrogen fertilizer from Kellogg Biological Station, Michigan, USA - KB3-0-4 | ecosystem: Environmental > Terrestrial > Soil > Unclassified ... | reverse complement strand
GGAGGTTTGTGCGCAAAATGATGGACCTTCATGGTCCCCTTCTTGAGAATCGTCTCCGCAACGCAAAGTGGACAGGAAAAGGGCCCATCGCTCTTCTGCTGGTCCCACGCCGCGACCTTTTGCCTATCCTTCTGTCGAATCGCACATAACATCGTCTTCGTTTTCTTCAATGAATCTCTCTCCGCAGACGGCAACGAATGGGTGAGCCTTGGCGTCTCCCCTGGCATCGATTTGTGGCTGACGGGATTTACTAGCATCACAGGATGTGGCGATCAGGTGGGGTTGTGAGTGATTGAATAGAATTGCCGTTTGGTGTTCACTGAGCATTGTTGTGAGGACTCTCAGTCGTTCGCTTTCTACACAGGATGTGCGGCTTTCCTGGCCCAACCCGGCATACTGTAATTCATATCGAACGTGACAGTATTTAGGTGTATCTCAATTTTTTCTTAAAAAGTTCTCAACGCGAGAAGCTGAATTGGGCTCAGAAGCACTGCCGGCACACATTGAAATCGTTGTCCGCAAATCCTGAGACACGAGAGAGGGAATCGGTGGTGGAATGCGTCGGCGCCGATCAGGCACCCAGCCAGGAGATGGCTGAACAGGACATAGAAACTTAGCAGACCTTTATCGGTTCGCCGCGGCTCGCAACTGTGTGCACTCATACCGCGAATAGTGCGGTCAGCTTTGCCTTAACCTGAATTTCCTTACCTAAAATGTGAAAGTAGCTCTCACATGACTCTGCTCGCCTCACTTCTACATGAACTGGGAAACCCGAGGCTTGGTGTGGATCGCCGTGCGGAGCTGTGCTGTGAGGCAGCCAAGGCGTTGGAATACAAAGGCGAGTACGAAAAAGCGCGTAAGGCGCTCGCTGATTACTGGCCGCGCATCGCAGAGCATCCGAAGTTAAAAGGTTTGGAACAGAACACCGCAGCCGAAGTTCTCTTGCGAGCGGGAGTGTTGACTGGAGCTATCGGAAGCAAGGATCAGATCGCGGAATCACAAGAGACAGCAAAGAATTTAATTCACGAGAGTCTGAGGATCTTCCAGTCCAGCCACTACCGAAAGAAGATCGCGGAAGCGCAAACGGAACTCGCCTTGTGTTATTGGCGCACAGGCGAACTGAATGAAGCTCGTGATCTCCTGAATGACGCGCTCTCTCGCTTAACTACGCATAGTGGAGTGAAGGCGAAGACTGTGGTCCGATTAGCAATCGTGGAATGTGAAGCAGCAAGCTACGGTAAAGCCTCGCGGATTCTTACGGAGCACACGCAGCTCTTCGAGAAATCAATAATCAAACTCTAAAGGGCAGTCACCACGTTGAGCTCGGAACCGTGCTTCGCCATCTTTGGGAAACAAAGAGACGTGGCGATTATCTTGATCGCGCATTGATTGAGTATGCCGCGGCTAGTTATCACTTCAACGCGCAGAGCACAACTGCTACTTAGCCCAACGTCGAGAATCAACTTGGACTTATTTACTTCGAGGTGAACCGCTACGAAGAAGCACACAGCCACTTGGACCGCGCACGGCGTATCCACGGTAACCTGAGAGACGCTGGAACGGTGGCCCAAGTTGATGAAACCCGCGCTGATGTCTTTCTCAAACAGGAACGTTTTGCCGAAGCTGAAGAAGCAGCGCGTGCCGCAGTGTATGGTCAAGAGAAGACTGGCAGACACTTGCTCTTGGCCGAAGCACTGATAACGCACGGGAGAGCGTTAGCCCGGTTGAAGAGATACGGAGCGGCATTGTTTGCTTTTCGACGTGCTTTTGATTTGTCGGAACACCTAGGCAGCAGTAGCCGGGCAGCAGACGCAGCACTCGCGGCTTTCCATGAACTCGGGTAACATTTAGCAGTGATCGAAAGCGGCAATATTTCTTCCGGTCGCGGACTGAAGGAAGAAAAGCGTTCTTTAGAACATGACGTGATCAAACGCGCACTGGAGCAGGCTCAGGGTAGCGTGACTCACGCCGCACGGAGTCTTGGAATCTCATTTCAAGCGTTGACCTACATGCTGAACACAAGACACAAAGACTTGCTCAAGGCTCGGACTCCAGTGCGCAGGCGGCCACGGAAATAGTAAAGGCCGATCTATTGTCGGGCGTTTGGTTTGCCAGCGACAAAATTAAGGTGATATTTGTTGCGTTTTCCGGAGGATTATTTATGCGGTTTTTCTTAATTGTATTAATAACTCTCGTTCTAAATACGATTGCTTATAGCCAAGACCCTGAGAGCAAGCTTGGGCGCACAATCACACGAGAGGACGTCCTTGCGTTGCCACTAAGAGATGTCGCACCACGACTAACGCTACAACGCGCATTGAAGATTGCTGAAACATTTGTGAAAAAGAAACGGCTTGATATCTCATCGTGTTACCTTTTCGAAGCAAGGTGGATGTCCTATGATACCACTGATACCACTCCCGAATCTGGAGCTTGGGAATTTTGGTGGGTCAACATCAAGCGTGGTTCCAGAGATATCCGAATCGCTGTCTCAGTGAATGGCAAACCCAAAGCGAGATAGTCGATAGTCAGTCAACTATACTATCCCCAAAATAAGGTTCGGCAACAAGTCCCACTGATAAACCAAGCCTCCCCAAAACTTCTATCACCCTACCGCGCCAGCTGCTGCTGCAGAATCCATATGCATCATGACTATTAGATACCACCCCAGCATTACCACCCAAGGCAGCTCGGGCAGAGTGAGAGCGTTTGGCTCAACATTAACTGTTGCAGAAAGGTGTATCAACCCACCACTCTTGAATTTGATCAGTGTACCGCCCAACTCGTCCTGGAATTCAAAATTGGTCTGCCAGAAGTTTGTAGTGGCAAGGAACTTCCGCCCGGCAGAGAGTTCCAAGGTGCCCCCACCGCTCCATGTATTGTTCTTAAAGGTCGCAATGTCGACGTCTTCGCCGCGGGTCCGAACCGTCACTCTGGTTTGCCAAAATCCCATGCGCTTGAATGTCCAGCAGCCATCTGCGCTCTCCCCCCTAGCGAACGAGCCGAAAGAGCTTCGAAAGCCCAAAGTCGCGGCAAGTTCATCGTCTGCGCGCAACTCGTATTGCATCTTCAATACTCTTGGTTGTACCCACTTTAATTGTTTGCCGACGAGTTCTGCTATTTTTCTCATTCAATCCTCTCTTTCACACTCTGCCTCCCAACTATTTGTTGAACCAAGTGCCGCGCACAGATAAAACTTTATTTCTTTGGTCGCAGAATAATTCGAATATGCGCTCTTTCAGATTGACGTATCGTCCCCTCGCCAGTAAATCCGTCGCTAACGAAACACGCGCTTGGTCATTACGCTTTCATTTCTGAAAGAGTGCGAATGGCGATGCATTTCACCTTTCAGCTTACACGCGTTCGCTGGGTATTTTTCCGGCACCAGTGTGCAACGAAAGGAGCTTTATGAGAAACAAACAGTATACAAAGCGGGTCCACTGCTGGAAGGTCGAAATCTTGACAGGATACGTCAGCGCGAGATATTGTGCTGCCAATCGTCACTGTCCATCACGACATGCGCGAGGGAATGCAACTCTAAACTCCCCCTGACGAGTCCGTGACTCGGCATTCATCAACTCATCGTGCAATCCACAGATTAGCAGGGGCGTCCATCGAACCAGGGTCGGATTGTTCATCAGATCACTACTAACGTTCATTGCGTTTGACTAACGTTCATCGCAAACGTAGTCGACGTCATATTCAGAGACCGTCTCCCTTTAACCTCATGTCCTCAACGAAAGTGAGAAACTATGTCTGAAGCATTGCTCCCTGAACAACCCATTGCGCCGATCGATAATGGTGGTGGTGGCGGCGACGATGGTGGCGGAGGAGGCTTGCCTCCTCAAGTATCAATAACTCAAATCTCTCCAATCGCTGCCGGACTCGCTGGTGGCGTAGAGATCACGCTTACCGGCTCCAGCTTTCAGTTCGGAGCTCAGGTCTTCTTCGGAAGTCAAGCGGCCCCGACGGTAACGTTCACAAGCAGTACAACTGTGCGTGCCGTACTGCCGCAGGCGTTTCAAACCGGAAGCGTTAATGTCTCGCTCGTCAATCCCGATGGCTCGAATGCAACGCGAGCAGGTGGATTTACATATGTCAGGCCTGACACTTCCGGACGCGCTGAGGTTCTTGGCGTTGAGCCATTGGCGGTTATCGAAGGTGTCCAAACCGACGTCACCTTGCGTGGCCACAACCTGATCGCCGCACATAACGCCGGTTCATTACTGTTGCGCGGCCCGTCGAGAGCGACCCTGACGCTGGCTAACTTCCGCACCAGCACGGATCCAGCAACAGGAATCGAAGAGATTACCGTCACTGTGGGCGTGACTGCTTCACCGCCGCTGACGGCAAACGAACGCCTGGTGGTCCAAATTCTGGCGAGCCGGCGAGCAGGGGCGGTAAGTGACGGCGTCTTCGAGAGTAGCCGGGAATTGTTCACCGTGTTGCCGAGTGGCGTGCCGGTTTTGCTCGGTTACACGGCAACGCTCGATCCTTCCAGACCAAACGTTGTCGTCGTAACCGGAAAGAATCTCAACGGCTGTTCGTTCAATCTCGGCACCAACGTCACGGTGCATGTTCAGAGAAGTGACGACGACATGGTTGCCGGTATCGTTACCCTGCCGCCCAATCAACCGGCGCCCGATCTTTCTGTGCGCAGCCAGGTCGGCACCGAGATCGCGAGCTTTGACATGGAATTGCAAACTCAGCAAACCGCTGCCGCGGCTTCCGGCGGCAGCGGTGGTGAGATGCAAGCTGCTGCGATGACGTCTGAAGACGGGGCCATCGATCTGACCCTCACAGCCGTTCCCGGCCAACAAGTTGTAGCCCCAAGCGAGCAGGACAGTCGAATCTTCCGGCTCAACAGCTCAACACCAGCCACTCTCGGTTTCAACTGGTCCAACTTTGAGATTTCCGTCTTCGATGTCTTCTTTCGCTTCCGCATCGTGAACATCGTGCGATTGATCCCCTTCTTCGATGGCGGAGGCGAGGAACTGGAGACTCCCATTGCACCCCAAGTGGGCAAGCTCTTTCGCGTACGCGGAGCGGGTCTGCTCTTTGCGTTACGAGTCGAGATTACGATCACAATCTCGGTCGTCATAATTATTGGATTCAGGACTGACATTTGGGACTTTGGATTATTCAACGAGTTTCCTGAGTTTGGCTGGGGCCTCGGTTCGATCGTGATCGGGTTCCGCGTTGTATTCTCTATCGATATCAGCATTCACTCGCTCACCGCATTGGTCTTACCCGGTGGTCGTTTGCAGGTGCTTGCCGTTGTCGATCTCGAGATTGGGATCGATTTCACGATCACTAACAACGGATTGCATCTGAACTTCGATCCCCGTTTTACTCACAAAGTAATCTTTCGCGAAATAAAACCAATCCACCCATTGTTCCTATGTGACGGCCGTTTCCAACTGGCGGACGAGAATGGACTCACAGTTTTCCCGGATGAGTTTGGAAGTTCGCAATCGTTCTACTTTGTGCGCGGCGCGGGCCAGTGCTGTTTGACCTGGAGGTTCGACCTTGACCTGGTGCGGTTCACAGCGAGCGGTCCCGAGACGATCATTCAACAACCCTTCAATGCGGACCTTTGTTTGGTGGCTCAACCAGGACCGGGTCTGGCGAATATCATCATCACTTCTGAACATCCGGCGCCCACCGGCGTGCCGCCTCGCCTGCTAATGACGTTCAATGATCGCGCCGCACTCAAGTGCCTGGCGCAGCCCGTCGATGTTAACGGCAATCCGACGGGCTCTCCGCAGGACGTGACGACACTCGGCTACGACAGGGAGTTTTATCTCGATCCTTTTGGACCGGATGTGCTCGATCCGACGCTGGTAGGTTCAGGCGATGCTGCACCGGTATTGGCCGGAGACAATCTCATTCATGTACGAATCTGGCCTCGCGGTGCAGAACCTCAGTTCCTGACGTTTTGGCCGGGAGCAATTGTTGGCTTTGCTATTAGCGGTCAGCTTAGTCGTGGTTTGCCGCCCGCTGTTATAGGCAGCAACCCGCTGCCGGTGACAGTGCAGAATCCCACGCAGGTGGTAGTAACGCCGACTGTTGTTTTCACCGATCCGCAGAATCCAAACGTGCCGACTGAGTCGCCGGCACTCTTCACAAATCAGCAGGAGCAGGTGCGCGAGATCGAGCGATACGAGCCGTTCGAACCACAACAGTTGGAGTATCGATTGGCCGTGAAATTGAGTTTCCCGACCAACTTCTCATTTCCAACAACGCTCAAGTTCAAGATCACGGGTGTGCAAATGATGGTGCTCAAGGGACGCGGACCAGCCACAACCGTAGCCACGCCCCCTGTTGCCGAAGCGCCACTCGCCGGCTCCGATCTGCCGAGTCGAGACACAGACGCAACCGCGTCTCACTTCTTTGAGAAACTGGTCCAGGTGAACCAGGAAGTCACCATCACGCTCAGTTCGAGACCCGCAGGTAACGCGTTGATCGAACTGCCTGCCTTCAAGATTGCGCCAAACATCAAGGACGAGCTCTCACAACAAAAACTGGTGCCTCCCGGCAAACTGGTGGGAGACAAGGAAGTGATGCTCCTGATCGATATGCAGGAGTCGAGCGGCGCGCCCGTCGCACCGATCAAACAGCTCCGGCTCGTAGTTCGTAACGACGAAACATATGAAGAGTATCTGCGCGTGTTTCCGCAAGTTCGCATCATCTTGAGCGGCACGCAGTTCGAGCCGTTCCCCGTAAACTTCATGAATGGATTGCCCGCAGAGGGGCCGCCGGCCGCGAGTTTGCTGGAAAGTAAAGGCAAAGAGTTATGGAGTCTTGCCGTAACGAGAATGCAGACAGTAAAGGACGACCGGCCGTTGTACTGGACGAGACTGCTCTGCATCGGCGCTCTGCGTGCGTACTACAAACGCAAGAAGCTTGCCCAGCCGACCGTGTCGCAGTTTGAATGGCCGTCTCGCGGGCTGGAACAGGTCGACGGGCGCATAAGTTTTGGTTCTGCAACCGGCCGAAAAGCCATAGTCACCGGATACGATCCCTTCCAGTTACCGTTCCAGGTCGATAGAAGCAACTTGTCAGGCATGATTGCATTGTCACTCGACAACAGAACTCTCAGTTCCACACAGGGAGCGACACTCGTACGGACCGCGATCTTCCCGGTGCGCTACGACGATTTTGACCATAACATCGCCGAGAATGTTGTTGGACCAAACATCAACTCCATTGCATTGTTGATGACGACCAGTCAGGGCGGAGATTCCTTCGATGTCGATCGATTCGCCGGTAAGAATCGAGGCGCTGTCAGTCCCAATGACATTGCCGACAATAATCATCGCAGAGTGTCGGTGCCAGGTACGGATCCTGGCGGTCTGACCGCTGGCGGAGCTCAATTCCTCGAGAGCACGCTACCGTACGAACGTGTGATAACTTCGGACCTCTCCACTCGCACTGGCCAACCCTTCAGCGCGGCAAATCCATTTATTCTCAACCAGGCGTTTGTGATTCTCGGCGGCAATTCGCATGTTCATCCAAATAGTCCTAACCTGGAGGAGACTTTCAAGAAGCTTCCGTTCGTGCTGGAGGGCACTGCCGATAGCGGTTCAGGAGGAAACTTCCTTTCCAACGAGATCTTCTATCGGACTGCCCTCCTGCGTTCACATACTCGTCCGGCACTCCCGTCCGGACACCTTCACGTTCCAATTGTTGGCAACCAGCCGCAGACACTCGGGCCAGGATTTATCAATGCCGCCGAAACTGCCCTCGTGCGCTTTCTCAACGACACACTGCGTCTGCGCAGTCTGGGACGCGTGAGCTTCCCGGATACCGCGGTCAATAGGACGAGTGCCCCGGTGGCTTTGCAGGCACAAAACGAGACCAATGCCGCTGTAGGTGTTAACAGTGTAGAGATCGATCCGCCCCAGGGATTTGCCTTGCAGACTCCGGTTCCAACTCAGGTCAGTGCCAACTCAGTGCTCTCACTGATGTTTACTTTCTCTCCCACGGAGGTTAGAAAGTACGCCAGCATTGTCAGAGTGCGCGATGCGACAGGTCAGATCCTGTTTTCGGAACTGCTCACAGGCGACGGAATTCCGCTGCCGCCTGCGCCGCAGGTCGCCAGCTTCGATCCTGTGCAAGGACAGTTGGGAGACTCGTTTACAATCTCAGGTGTCAATCTTGACGGAGCAACCGCAGTGCGTATCGGCACCATCGCAACCTCTTTCTTTGTTGTTTCGCCAACTGAGATCAGCGCCGACGTATCCGGACCACCACGAATCGGGCAAATCTCGGTTGATACGCCATCGGGGACGGCCACCAGTGCTGGCACCTTCCGGGTGATTAGGCCACCGAGAGAGCCGATACTATAGTCGACGTAATGAGAAAAGCCGCAGTCTGGCGTTGTCTTTTATTGCTGTGCCTGTTCAACGGACTCACATCCGTCGTACGGGCACAGCCCGCGAAACCAGAACCAAACAAATATCTTTATCAAATCGATGGTCACGACCCGCGCACCGGTGAGAAGCGGATTGGTTTTATAGATCAGACCGGTAAGGTCGTGATCGGCTTCGATCGCCTGCCGAAAACAACCATCGCAGTTGGTGACTTTCATGAAGGCCGCGCATTGATCTACCTCCGGAAGATCGTGCGTGATGAATCGCGCGAGTATCCAGACAGTGTCGCCGGTTACATGGGTGAAACTGGGGAAGTGGCAATCGCTGCGGCGTTCGATGTCGCAAAGGATTTCAGTGAAGGACTCGCCTACGTGGAAGTAGAGGCCGATGGTTTCAAAGGCTTCATTGACCGTATGGGCCGTCGGGTTATCACTTTTGCTGGTAAAAGAGCGAAAGACTTTCATGAAGGACTGGCGGCGTCGCAGAGCGAGGGAAATAAATGGGGTTACATCAATCGATCAGGCAATTGGATAGTCAGACCGCAATACGAATTTGCTGATGACTTTTCGGAAGGTCTGGCCGGCGTGGTTGTTAATGGGAAGTATGGATTCATTAATAAGCAGGGTGAGTTGGTTATACCGGCGCATTTCGACTTGCGCAGAGAACGCCGTCATCCGGAACTGCTGATAAGCGCGGGCCGATTCAAGGAGGGCCTAGCAGCCGTAGCTGTTGACCGGCTGTATGGTTACATCAATAAACAGGGCACGTTTGCTGTGCAACCGCGGTTTTTTACGGCACAAGCGTTCTCGGAGGGTCTGGCTTTCGTGGTTGAGATGAACGAAATAAACAGCATTGTGAATAAAGCCGGATGGATTGATAAGTCAGGACGCTATGTGATTACGGGAGTGGAGGGTCAGATCTCTTCGGACGACTTCGCCCGAACATTCAGCGATCCGAATGGACTGCTGGACTGGAGTTTCTCGGAAGGGCTCGCGCGATTTGGTGTTTACCGCGAGAGTAGTTACCTCCTGGGATACATTGATCGCCAGGGTAAAGTCGCTATTGAGCCGAAACAATATAACCGAACGGATCGTTTTCGCGGTGGCATTGCCTGGGTCGAGATCAGGGACTTCGGAATGGATCAGGATTACGGATATATCGATAAAGAAGGTCGGTTCATCTGGCGTTCGAAATAATATTCAAGGATTGATTTCAGCAGAAGCGTAGAACTTGATCACACCACCTTGCAGTCACCCAAAGTCGAGCCATGAAATGAAGGCACCTTGGGGTTTCAATGCGTCCAGCTGTCGTATTACATTAAGAACAAATCCCCAAGCCATTGCCGACCATCAAATGTTACTTTCCTCTGAGCACGCGACAGCTTCAGTCGCTGTCATATTCAACCACGATAAAACGATATTGGCCTGCTCTCAGCAGTGAAAAAGAGGATTAAAGTGAGTCATCCTTCACGTCCTTCGTGATGATAACCTCATAACCGCCACACGTTACTAGCTAACACCTCTACTTGTATAACTGCTCACCGTTGGGAGTAAACCCGTATAAACGATCCTTAGAAGATCGAAACCATTCTATTGCTTTCTTGGATTAGCCTTCGTGGAGTTGCTTGTCCTCAGACGGCGCAGCAGTCCGCAGATTCAAGTGATCGTGCTGGAGAATGACGCTTTCTCCATATCCGACTAACTGACACGCACTTGCATATGCTTTGTATTAAGAACAATCCTGATAATATATTCTTGAAAGAGTAGCCAAGTGAGAATTCATTGAGCCGCTACCGACTCAACCATGCTTTCTTCAGTGTTACACAAACGATCGGCAGACCGCGCTTGCCACTCAGCGATATTATCTTCGCGGTTAGTTATACCGCCCTTCTTTCTTACGGGCTCACCTTGGGCACTCGTAAGACATCCAACCACGCAAGAAATGCCCCGGCGATGAGCACGAGGTAGCAAAATCGCGGGATCCATACGCCAATCAAGCGTCTTCGACTGCCACCCTGCTTCGCCCGCCTGTTTATGATGGATGCTGGATGCGATGGATCGGCAAACAGGTCGGTCAATATGAGGTCGAGCTTCTCCTGTGATCGGCCAAGGACGCAAGCGAACAGTGTTGTCACGATCGCTCCAAGTGTCAGGACCACCTGAAACTGGATCTGCATCTTGGAGTTAATGGCCCCCGCTAAAATGAGAGAGAAGACTATGAGGAAGAAGCTGAACCGCTGAGTCAAGAGGTTCTCGATGAAGACTCTCTCCTGGCTCATGTCCCAGACGGGTGACGACTTATCCCTCGTCGCGGCGTCGAGCGGCTCATGGATTTCAATCTCATCCGGCTTGTTCATACTGAATCCTCCTCAAGAGGGTCTAACGCCTAAGTTGATGAAGCGGCGCAATTCATTCAAGCATCGCCTCAAGAATAAGCTGCAAAAACCCCGCCTTCCTGAAAGCTACGCCCGTTCCCTTTTCTGAAATGTTTCATTCGCTTTCGTCATAACTCTTTAGAGGATCTAGCCATTCCGAAATGCTTTTGATTGTGATATAAGGCGCTCGCGCCTCGCTTTTTAGAACCTTAAGACTTCAATAAGCATAACGCCTGCGCGATTCGAAAAGCTCTGTAAGAGAGCGTAATAGGAGTTGCAGCTAACCTACCAGGGAGGAGGATTCGTATGAAAAAACTTCTCGTGCTCTTTTCTTTTCTTTGCCTGTTGACGACTGTGTTCAATCATCAGATTCCACCACGGGTGAACTACTATTATTACGAGATGGATGCAGGCTCCCTGAACGTCATTCAAATCACGCTGAAAGTCCAAGCTAACGTGTTTCTATTGGATAAGGACAACTTTCAGCGATATAAGGACGGGCAGGCGTTTAATTACGCTTTTGGAATATGGGCTCAAAACTCCCCGATTCACATAGCACCGCCCAAAGAACAGCACTGGTATGTAGTTATAGACGCAAAAGGTAATAAATTCACCCCGAATGCGGTCGTACGACTGTTTTCTGAGTCGAAGGAAATACCTCAGAAACAGTGAGGTACAGTCCGCCTTCTTTGTAAACTTCACTTAGGAGATTATCCGCGATGAAACGAACCACTCTGCTTTCCCTTCTTTTTGTTGTTGCTCTCACAGTTCTTATCTCCACCAGTGAGGCACAACGGAACATTCAACAAGCCCACGCAGCGCCAGCGCCGGTAGGAAAGATCTCCGTCCCCTGTCCGACTCAATTAAACGACATTACGGACTGCCCCGATACCGGGTGTGGACCATCGCTCGATCCATTCCTGAATCGGAAAAAGAACATTCGCTCATTAGATGGCGAGGCCGAGTCAATGACGATTAAGGACATCAAAGACTTGCCTGATCCAGTTGCCGGTTTCAAGATCGGTGACACGCGAGAGAAGCTAACAGCATTGGGCGAAGGAAAAAAGATCGTAGTCGTCGCTAACGCGCTAATAGCGCGCAAAGGCGGAGGTGAGTCCTGCAACTGCAAACTTCTGTCCGTTGCCGACGCTGATAACCATATCGTCCTGGTTGATCGAGTGCTCAAGAAAAAGCCTGGCGAGACAGCGAAGCAAACACTGGCTCGGCGTGAAGCAGACTCGATCACGGCTGAGTTTTCGCCACGCGTTCGACTCGACAGCACAAATCTCGCGAGAGCTAATCTTCAGCCTCTGATTACGGCTAATAGCGGAGTGCAACAGATTCGAGTCACCGGAGTGCTGATGTTTGACTCCGAGCATTCGCTAGGCGGTCATCTAAAGCGCCATAACAACTGGGAGATCCATCCGGTATTGGATATGGATTATTGCCCAAAAGGCAAGAAGTGTACGGCAGACAGCGATGATAACTGGGTGAAGCTAGGCGAAGAGCCCTAGACTGCTTAGAAGGTGTTATGCGGACTCTCGAATGGAAGTTGTAGTTCCAAGGACTAAGCCCTCTCGCGGGTGTCCGCGGTTTTGGCACATGGGGGCGCGGCGGAAGCGCTGAACAAATCGTGGCTATCGCTTTACGAACGAAAGGCTCTGCCGCCAAGGTACGTTTAACTGCCGTGGACGAGGGTACAGTCGGCGGGGAACCTCCTACACCGGCCTTCAGCGGTTCGATGGGTTATTTTTTTGACACGAGTCGCGGGATCAAGGCGCCTGACGCGACGACTTTAGCGGAGGTATGGACGTTCAACGGCGACAGTCCTGTCAATACCGCGCCAATCGTCGACAATGGATATATGTATGTGGCCTCGTTCAACGGGACGCTATATGCCGTAAGCGTCTCCTGATCGAAACACACGTGTAATTGTGTTTGCTGTCAATCGCCAATTGCTCCAAAACGAGACGGCTTCCTCGGTGATCGTTAACTTGGTCGACAGCAGGAATCAAAGTTACGACATATCCGCCGAAGCGGTGAGACCAGTACCCAACTCAGAGTTCGCACAGGTTATTTTTAGGCTGCCAGACAATCTCGCTGCTGGCGTCTGCACCCTCAGGGTAAGAGCACATAGTCTGATCAGTAATTCAGGCAGAATGACAATTAAATAATGAGTGCTGGCTCCTTAGATTGGCACGGGAAACTGGTGTCAATTACCTGCATCTTGTCATGACACTTCAATGGAGGGTATGCACCCGTGGGTATTGGTAAGGGTCAGCCTCTTGGAAAACGCGAGAAGTCCTCTCAAAGTCCAAAGGTCCACAGGGCAATCCTATCTCCCATGCAACGTATGGTGTAGGTACCTCAGCAAAACTTGAATCGGCCTGCCCCAAAGAGTAGCGAGATGCGGAACATCTGACCAATGCTTAAACCATTCTTCAGCCTACTTTCCAGTCGACCAGTCAACATCGATGAGGTATGGTGTGCCTATAGTGAACTCAACGACTTCAACGGCGTTGCCACAATGGGTATGTTGGCTCCTAAGAAGTCCTGTGAACGCATACTTGTCGGATAGATCATGCACGTGCTTCTTTCAAATTTGACGCTGGACGACTGGTACATATTCTGTGTATTCATCTTCATGGGAGGGTTCGTACTTCTAATTACCAGACCGTTGGCAACTACCGGATCGAGAGTCGGAAGATGGATGATGCTCGTTGCTGTCGCCCTGATCTTCTGGACGCTAATCCTGCAAATGAGAACTCCCAGCGCGGGCTTTCCCACCGGCCCAGCAACATCCGCCCCAGCACCAAGCCCGCCTCTGAAACGCTAGTTGCCCAAAAACTCTTGCCTCTTTATCAGTTGGAATCATGCTCCTCATTTTTTCAAAGCACTCTAAAATTTTCGCCATCTCACCTCATCGACCACGAAGGCGCTGCCTTTGATGCCGTAGGCAATGCGTAGTGCCTGAAAAAAATCCTTATGCGGGGCCAAACCTCGGCAAGGTTGTCGGTGCGAACAACGTCATCATCGGCGATCGCGCCGACCTGATTCACGGTTATATGACGAACGGAATTTTTCTCGTGAACTGAAGAAGTGTGAGATCGTGAAAAACTATATCTTCCGCACCGGACAGAACGCGATTCGGGCGTGAGGACGGCTTGCTTGATTCAGGACAACGAATCGAAGGGCGGCGGCGGCAACCCAACCGTCGCGCTCCACAAAAGTCTAAACACGATCGTTCGTCGCAACCACTTCGGCCCGTTCCGACTAGCCGTCAACGCCCAGCCCCGGTTTCGCCGACCATTGCGGCCAGGGCCAACCGTCGTCGAAGACAATCGCGTCCTCGGCACCCTCATACCGTCCCAGCTCCGGTTGCCCTTAAGAATTGATTACGGCGGGTTGATGTCGTGGCGCCACTTGATATCTTCGAGCGCGTGTCCAAAGTCGCCGACATATTCCTGAACTTCGTCCAGCGTGCGGAAGTAGTGAACCTCGCGGAG
>Ga0134124_10002722_pt1 | contig 14257 bp, 13 predicted proteins | sample KB304_FD_96880 | JGI IMG/M metagenome (GOLD analysis project Ga0134124, IMG submission 96880) | Terrestrial soil microbial communities without Nitrogen fertilizer from Kellogg Biological Station, Michigan, USA - KB3-0-4 | ecosystem: Environmental > Terrestrial > Soil > Unclassified ... | reverse complement strand
TCCGACGGGCTTGCCGGATTGAACGAGCAGCGTCTCGTCGTTCTCGAGCTGGCGAAGTGAATTCACGATTGCGTCGAAAGATCTCCAGTCGCGCGCGGCCTTGCCGGTGCCGCCATAGACGATAAGGTCCCCGGGCTTTTCGGCCACGTCGGGGTCCAGGTTGTTCATCAGCATCCGCAACGCGGCTTCCTGATGCCAGCCCTTGCAGCTTATTTGTCGGCCGTGCGGCGCCGTTATTCTTCTCGCTTGGCTCATCGTGCTTTTTTCCTGCGACTGGTTTTGAAATCCAGCGACTATTGAGTCTTTTCCGGTACTAGAGCAAGGCTGTTAGCGGTACGGAATCTTAGCACAGCCCGCTCGATTGAAAGAACTCAGCCCTGTCCGACAAACTTCAGTTTGTCGTCTGCGGTTGATCCAAAGCATTGGTGAGTTCACGACAGTCTGAGGTTTTGGCATGTCCGCATAAGCGACAAACTGAAGTTTGTCGGACATCGCGTTATGCCCTGCGCGGGTTATTGCTTCGCGCGTGCGGTTGATAGTATCTTTGGCCGTGAAGTAGCATTGATACGTGAGCGACGCATGAGATCGCGAGAAATTTGGGAGCCCCATTCCCGTTTCGAGCGTTTAAGTAGCTGAGCAGACTGAGCAGAAGAGGTTTCTAACAATGGTAAGGTCGGCTGTCCCCTTTCAGAATTCCAAGTTGTTTATGTATGTCCTTTCGGCGATCGCGATGTCGGGCTACGATGCCGTTGCCACTATGCAGCACATCGGTCGCGGAGTCGCGGCGGAAGGCAACCCGCTGATGGCTTCACTGATTCATCAGAATGCCGTGTTGTTTTTTTTGGTGAAAATGAGCGTCACCGCGTTCGGCTTGTTGATCTGCTACTACTTTTCACACCTGCGAACCGCTCGGCTTGGAATAAAGCTCGTCGTGGGAATTTATTTGTGCCTGTGTGTCTACCACGGGATGATTCTGATGTTCGGGTGAGCGCGATTACTGAAGCTCTCCGCTTCATTCATACAGTGAACGTCACGTCTTCGTAGATCTCGGCCAGCGATAACTTGCAACCGACAGAGCTGAGCACAATCTCAGCATTCATCCCTGTTATTACTTCGCTTTCCCATCGCCCGTCCAACTGCCGAACGTAGTGCGTTACCTGAGGCGCGTCCTGGGCAATCAGCAGATACTCCACGAAACTTTCAATGGCCTTGTATGCCGTGAATTTTTCATTGTGATCTCGCATCGAGGATGTCGGTGAGAGCACTTCAACTATCAATGTAGGGTTGACCAGTGCGTCGACTCCGCGAATGTGCTCATACTTCAACTCGCCGCAACCGACAGTCGCGTCGGGGTAGCGGTACGGCTTGAGCGTTGGAGTCTTAACCGGCAGTTCGGAAGTAAAGGCGCGGCAAGGCCCGCCCTTCAAATTAAGCCTAAGTCGGTAATACACGTTGCCATCGATCTGGGTGTGCTCCTTGCTTCCGCCGCTCATGCACACAATGTCGCCATCCCAGTACTCGTACCGCACGTGGCCCGCATTCTCGAGCGCGAAATACTCGTCCAATGAGTAGTAGTGTAGAGGCGCGTTTTTTGGATTCATAGCCATTTGTCTGCTCGTAGCGGCTAAAGTAACCGCAGTATATCACGCCACCGATCACACTTCACCGAGACTTCGAACAACCGGAACAAGCGATTCGATGTAACCCGATAGCGGCGTGTCGCGCTCGATTGCAGGGACAACTTTCCGCACCCTTGAATATGCCTCAGCCAGTCGAGGACCAGGCTTGAGGGGCTTCACAAACTCGAGGCCCTGCGCCGCGCACATTAACTCGATCGCGAGAATCATCTCGACGTTCTTTACGATTTGAGCGAACTTCAACGCCGATGTCATGCCCATGCTGACGTGATCCTCCTTATTCCCCGAAGTCGGAAGATTCGTCACCGAGGCCGGATGCGCAAGCACATTGTTCTCCGCGATAAGTGATACCGCGACAACCTGGGCGATCATCATTCCGGAATTCATCCCAGGATTCGGCGTTAGAAAAGCGGGCAGGCCCGACAGGTCCGGATTGACCAGCCGTTCGACCCGTCTCTCGGATATCGTGCCGAGATCCGCGATCGCGATCGCCGCATAGTCCAACGTCAAAGCGATGGGCTCGCCGTGAAAGTTCCCGCCCGAAAGCACCTCACCCACCTCGGGAAAAATCAAGGGATTGTCTGTAGCGCTGTTGATCTCAATTTCCAGTATACGACGCGCGTGAGCCAGAGAATCTCGCACGGCCCCGTGCACCTGCGGCATGCACCTGATCGCATAAGCATCCTGTACACGAGGATCAGTTCCGTGGTCGCGATGCGATTCGCGAATCTCACTGCCTTCGATCAGTTCGCGCAAACGCCGCGCGCTGGCGATTTGCCCGGGATGGGGCCGCACCGCGTGGATCTTGTGATCGAAAGCGACCGGCGTTCCTTTGAGCGCTTCCAGCGACATCGCGCCCGCTACGTCTGCGGCGGCTGCCAGGCGCTCGGCATCGAGAAGAGCAAGTCCGCCGACGGCCGTCATCGCCTGAGTGCCGTTCAGGAGCGCGAGCCCTTCCTTCGCTTCCAACGTTGGTGCCGAAATGCCTGCAGCCGCAAGCGCATCTCCGCCGCTAACTCTGTTGGCGCCGTAAACGGCTTCACCTTCGCCGATGACTACCAGCGCGAGATGAGCGAGCGGGGCCAGATCGCCCGACGCTCCCACCGATCCGCGTGAGGGGATCACCGGGTGCACTCGCGCATTGAGCATCGCAAGAAGCGTCTCGATTATTTCGACTCGGCAGCCCGAATAACCCTTTGACAGCACGTTCGCGCGCTGAAGCATCATCGCGCGAACGGCTCGCTCGGGAAGCGGCTCACCGACCCCGCACGAATGGGAGCGAACCAGATTGACCTGGAGCTCGCGAAGTTTTTCTTGAGGAATCGAGACATCCGCAAGCGCGCCGAAACCGGTGTTGATGCCGTACACCACTTCGCCACGCGCGACTATTTCTTCTACGAAGCCGCGCGCTCGCGCGATGCGGCTTCGGGCGCCGGCCGCGAGCGCCACGTGTGCGCCGTCCGCGACTGCGGCGGTTTGCTCAAGCGTAAGCGATGCGCCGTCTATCTCTACGAATGTTCGCCCTACCATGTTGGCTCTACCATGTTTCGCAAGCGTATTTGAGCGATTATGAGAAGTCAATTCACGGCATAACCGGGCGCTGTCTTAATTTGGAGTGCGGCGGCAAGGTACTCCGCGACGCCGCTTTGGCTGGTGATTGAATCGATTGGGAATGAAAGCGGCGTCTCGGAGTACCTTGCCGCCGCACTCCAAATCAAACTAAGACATCGCTCATAACCGGGACCGCTTGCGAGCATGTGATGCAGTAGAGGATAACAACACGGAAATCAGTTGCTGCGCGATTTGATCTCTTGAAGTATAATAAACGTGATTCGGCGAGCTTGATCCGATGTTGCAATATAATCTCAGAGTATCATCTCAAACAGTCAGCATTTAGCATTCGCACCCACATGTGGCCCAGGCGGCGAAAAGAAAAGATGGACCATTACATAGTCGCGGCGGCTCGGTCCGTCGTGATGCCGATGGGCCAAGGCGATCTCAACGAATGCTGGCGACTGGATCAACGCTGCTTCTCGGATGGCGAAGCCTACGACCGTGAAACGATCCGTTACCTGCTGTCTCACGTTCAATCGGTTTGCCACAAAGCAATTTTACCTACCGATGAGATGATAGCCTTCGTAGTTGGAATGATCGAGCCGGACAGCACCGGACACGTCGTAGCGCTGGGAGTCGCTCCCGAACATCGACGGCTGGGGCACGGGCGCCACTTGATGTACGAGGTGGAGCAGGGCTTTCTTCGGCGCGGAGTATCGACAGTTCGCCTTGAAGTCCGCACCTCGAACGCCGCCGCGCAGCGTCTCTATCTCAATCTCGGCTACCGGATCGTTCGACGGATGCCCCGTTACTACACGAGCGGTGATGACGGCTACCTGATGGTCAAGAGCCTGCTGTGACTGCACTCTGTCGACCCTTGCAAACCTCGGGCGAACTCAATCAAAAAGGATCCGTACTGAACCTGGCGAGCTTTGCGGTCCTTTGCGAGCTTTGCGTGAAGGAATTCATGTTTCTGCGCGAAGCTCGCAAAGGACCGCAAAGCTCGCTAAGGTCAGTTTAGGAGTTTTTCATGCGCGCTATTTACTTCGATTGCTTTGCGGGCGTCAGCGGCGATATGACGATCGGCGCCCAGCTTGATCTGGGCGTCGATCTGGCATCGCTCAAGGAGCAATTGTCGTCTTTGGAACTGCCGGGATACGAAATAAACAGCCGGCGTGTCCGGCGGAGCGGAATCTCAGCGACGAAGTTTGACGTCGAAGTCGACCTTCGAGCGCAACCCGCCAGATCGCTTACTGATATTCGATCGATCATCCTGGCGTCGAAGCTTTCTGACCTTACCAAGTCGCGGTCGATTGCGGTCTTTGAACGCCTCGCACACGCGGAAGCTCGGGTTCACGGGACTACTCCCGACAAGGTTCACTTTCATGAAGTCGGCGCGGTTGATTCGATCGTCGACACCGTTGGAGCAATGATCGGATTTGAATTGCTCGGCGTTGATCGTTTCTGCTGCTCGCCGCTGCGAGTTGGCAGTGGTCTGGTCGATACTGAACACGGGCGGTTACCGGTCCCGGCCCCCGCGACCGCTGAGCTACTTCGAGGCACGCCGGTTTACGCTGGTGAGATCGAAGGCGAGTTCGTTACTCCAACTGGCGCGGCGATCGTCTCGACTCTCTGCGAAGAGTTCGGAGCGCTTCCGCCGATGAGCATTGACGGTGTCGGCTACGGCGCCGGGTCCCGTGATCCAAAGAACTTCCCAAACGCTCTGCGGTTACTAATGGGAGAGATGGCCGAAAGCGCTATTCAAAGTTCTGATGCACGCGTCGTGGTGGTCGAAACAAACATCGACGACATGAACCCGCAAGTCTGTGGCTTCGTGATGGAACGCGCCTTCGCGCTCGGCGCTCTCGACGTATTCACGATTCCGGCTCAGATGAAGAAGGACCGGCCGGGCATTTTGTTCACGATCTTATGCAAGCCCGCCGACGCCGAGATGATGATCGATTTGTTGCTTCGCGAGACGACCACGCTTGGCGTTCGTTATTACAATACGAATCGGCGCGTGCTCGAACGCGCGGTCGAGACGGTTGATACCGAATACGGACCGGTGAGGATCAAGGTAGCGCTTGACGGCGCTCGCACGTTACACTTCCATCCTGAATACGAAGACTGCGCGCGACTTGCAATTGAATCAAAGACGCCTCTAATTGAAGTGCAAGCTGCCGCGAATGCAGCATATCGAAAAAGATTGGCTCGCGAGAATAAGACAGACCAACCGGATGGCCAACCCAAAGAAAAACGAAATGAAGGCGCAGAATAGACGCAACTCGTTCGATCATTCCAAGGTCGAAGCCGGAGTGCGGTTGATTCTCGAGGGCATTGGCGAAGACACGAGCCGGCCGGGCATCGAGGAGACACCTCGCCGAGTCGCGCTGATGTACGAAGAGATCTGCGCCGGTTTGCACGACGATCCCCGTGAGTTCCTGCACGTCATACCGGCGGAGACTCACGACGAGATGGTAATCGTCAAGGACATACCCCTGTACTCGATCTGCGAGCATCATTTATTACCGTTCTTCGGTGTGGCGCACATCGCTTACATTCCGAAAGACGGCCGGATAGTTGGATTGTCGAAACTGGCTCGTGTAGCCGATTTGATGGCTCGAAAGCCCCAGATTCAGGAGCGGCTTGCGACGGAGATCGCGGACCTGCTCGACGAGATGCTGCGACCTACCGGCGTGATGGTCGTGATAGAAGCCGAGCATATGTGCATCGAAATGCGGGGCATCAAGAAGCCCGGCGCGAAAGCCGTAACCAGCGCGCTGAGGGGCGGGTTCCTGAAGGACCAGCGAACGCGCGCGGAAGCGATGTCGCTGATAAGGGATCAGAATAGATGATTCCGGGCTGTGTTGCAGAGAACCAGGCGTGCATTGAATGGCAAGGTGAAGCATGACCGCTAATGTGCAGAGTTACCTAGAAGAAAAGGTGGTGTGGAATCGGAGCGTCGATCCCGTCTATCCCTTCCAGGCTGAGTTCGAAGGCGACCGACTTGCCATTCGTCTGAACGACTTTCCGGAGGAGAGCCTCTATACACTCATGGTGAACGGTGAAGAGGTTGTCAGTTTCGATGACTGGCCAGAACTGTGGCCGAAACCTTAAAGCAAGGTACCTCAGAGCAGCAAGTTGATCGCCTGAAATGGGAGAAAACACTTTCTACGTAACCACACCGATTTTCTACGTCAACGCCAAGCCTCACATTGGGCACGCCTATCCTACGTTGGTAGCCGACACTCTGACACGCTTCTACCGGCAGCGCGGTGTCGATTCGTACTTCCTGACGGGCACTGACGAACACGGAATCAACATCGAACGCGCCGCGGCCGCGCGAGGCGTTGAAGTCACCAAGCACGTCGATGAAATCGTGGACGAGTTCAAGACCGCATTTGCTCCGCTCGGCATCGAATACGATCAATGGATTCGAACCACCGATCCTCGCCACGAGGCCGCGGTCGCAAAGCTCTGGCGGATACTCGACGAACGAGGCCACATCTACAAATCGCATTACGAAGGTTGGTACTGTCCGAATTGCAATGAGTTCAAAGACGTCGATGAAAAGATCAGCGAGCCGATGTGTCCGGTGCACGAGCGGCCACTCGAGCGGCTTGCGGAGGAGAGCTACTTCTTTAGGCTTTCGGCATTCCAGCAACCGCTGCTCGATTACTACGCGGCGCATCCCGAGTTTGTGCAGCCGGATGTTCGACGCAATGAGGTGCTCTCATTTGTCTCCGGCGGACTCAAGGATTTGTCCATCAGCCGCGTCTCGGTCAAGTGGGGCATACCCGTCCCCGGAGATGCAAATCACACGATGTATGTTTGGTTTGATGCGCTGTCGAATTACATCACCGCGCTCGGCTGGGGAAGCGATGAGCATCAAAAGTTGGATCGCTATTGGCCCGCGCTGCATTTGGTCGGTAAAGACATCCTGCGAATGCACGCAGTCTATTGGCCGGCGTTCCTGATGGGCGCCGGTTTAGAGCTGCCGCGCTCCGTCTATGCTCACGGAATGCTTCTGCGCGGCGGTCAGAAAATGGGTAAGCATCTGGGCAATGCGATCGACCTTGGAATATTGAAAAGACATTTCGCGCCCGATCTGATTCGCTACTTTCTTTTGCGGGAGGTCGCGTTCGGACAGGATGGGGAAGTTACTTATGAGGCGCTGATCGATCGCGTGAACTCCGATCTTGCCGACGGACTCGGAAACCTCGCAAGCCGTACGCTCACGATGGTGAGGAATTATTTCGACGGCGCTCCTCCGCGTCTGGCTAACGATCAGGCGAGCGAGATAGTCGACGTGAGCGGTCGAATCGAAGAGGCGAAGCGTCGATTCGATGAAGAGTTCAGGGCTTTGAACTTCTCGCGCGGTCTTGAAGCCGCGTGGGCCGGTATTGCGCGGGTCGACAAGTTCATTACAGACAATCAGCCGTGGAAGCTTGCGAAGGATCCTGCCTCGCGGTCGAAGCTCGAGAGCGTACTTGCTACTGCGTATGAAGCTCTCCGGCACATCACGCTGCTCGTAGCGCCGGCGCTTCCCGAAACTTCGCGAGAGATATGGAAGCAAATGGGGCTTGCAGGCGATCCTCTCGGCGTTAACCCCAACAATGTTTCATGGGGAGAGCCAATCGAAGTATCGAAGATCGATCGAATAAGTCCGGCTTTCCCGAAACTGGATAAGGTGAAAATCATGGCAGAGATCGAAACCGTAGCGCCTGTTGGCGAGCAATCAAAATCACAGGACACTAGCCGGGAAATTCCGCCTGGCGAAGTAAGTGCGCCACAGGCAGTGCATCCGGCTCCCGCGGAAGTCCTTGCGCCGCCCGTCTCCCAAGTGATTACGATAGATGATTTCGTCAAGGTCGAGCTTCGAGCCGCTACGGTTCTCGAAGCTGAAAAAGTTCCGAAGGCGGACAAGCTTCTGAGATTGGTCATCGATTTGGGTGAGCCACAGCCGAGGCAGATTCTGGCCGGCATCGCACAGCACTATTCACCGGAAGAAGTCGTCGGACGAAAGATAATCGTCGTCGCCAACCTCGCGCCACGGAAGTTACGCGGGCTCGAATCAAACGGAATGTTGCTGGCGGCTTCAGTTGGAGAAGACGGCAAGCCGGTGCTGGCGACTTTTGCTGAAGATGTTCCGAATGGCACGCGATTGAAGTGAAGCCGAGCGATCGCTTGGGAATACGCTGGTGTTAAATTTCAAATTTGAGATTTGAGATTTGAGATTTGAGACTGAAATTTGAGATTTGAAATTTGGAGATTTGAAATTCGAGATTCGAAATTCGAAATTCAAAATTCGAAATTCAAAATCCGAAATCCAGCCCGCTCATCCCCAGCGCCGGCAAGCTTCGATGTAGTTCATTGGTTCAAGCTCATCGCCGAGTTCAAGGCTCTCGAGCACGCCACTCACCTCATCGATGCGTTGAGAGTGAACCGAGATCGACTGAACTTCTCGGGTTTCAAACTCAACATCGGCCAGCTCGATCCATCCATCACCGCATTGATACTGTGACCTTCTTTTTGAGACTGTGGTCTCGTGAGCCGGCGGGGACGACCCGATCAACGCTTTTACGAAATCCGGCTCTTCGAACACCTCGGTTGCGAAATCGCTTTCCGGCAACTCAATCGAGAGCAACTCGGCGGCGGCTTTCAACTCGTCGAACCTGACCGGCATGCGATAGGTGAACTCCGCGCCTTCTTTGTAGAGTTCAAACCCGCCGGGTGCGGTATCGAGCAACAGCTTGAATTTCAAGACCCAACCTTTTGCATACCTTCGAAGCTTTACGTTCTGATCGTTGAGAGGCGAAACGAGATAAAGGTCCTGGCCCCGTAAGTCGTCGATGCCGAGCCTGATCGGATAAGCGCGTACCTTTTCTGCGAGTACGTCACTGATTCGCCCGAATGCGCGCCACTCCCATATCTTTCCTTCTTCAGCCGGCTTTGACATTGATGGTCCTGGTAGCGCAGGCATCACACTCAATCCGAACTCACTCTGGGCTCACTCTGGACTGCAGCGTTGTTCAAAGTGCTCAGTGCGAAGCAGGCAGGATACCTTCGCTCCCGTTGACTCGCTATTATAACGCTGCCACAAGGTTTTGTAACGCTTTTCCGCGAGGCCACAACTTATGGTAAACTCCGCGATCAGAAAGCGATGTCTCTCGCTCGGGAGTTTCCTTCAATGGTGGAAGACAGAATCATCTCGGCCGGAACTGAGGGTGACGATGAGAAGCAATTCGAATTGAGCCTCAGACCGAAGTGGCTCCGCGAGTACATCGGCCAACACAAAGCAAAAGAGAATCTGTCGATCTTTATACAAGCGGCTCGCAAGCGCGGACAAGCTCTCGACCATGTGCTTTTGTACGGTCCGCCCGGGCTCGGCAAGACGACGCTCGCGCACATCATCGCCAATGAAATGGGGAGCGATATCAAATCCACCGCCGGGCCGGTCATCGAGCGAGCCGGCGATCTTGCCGCGCTGCTGACGAACCTTGCCGAAGGCGACATCCTGTTCATCGACGAGATCCACCGGCTCAATCCTACAATTGAAGAAGTCCTGTATCCTGCGATGGAGGACTATCAACTCGATATCATCATCGGCCAGGGCCCTTCGGCGCGTTCGATAAAACTCGAGCTGCCCAAGTTCACACTGGTCGGCGCAACCACGCGTGCGGGGCTGATCAGTGCGCCGCTGCGTGGGCGATTCGGGATACCGCTTCATCTTGATTTCTATCCAATCGCCGATCTGGAAGTGATAGTGAATCGCTCGGCCGAAATCCTCGGCGTCAAGGTCGAGGAAAGCGGAGCTCACGAAATAGCCAAGCGATCACGTGGCACGCCTCGAATTGCAAATCGCCTGCTGCGGCGTGTGCGCGACATCGCCGAGGTCCTGCACGACGGAGACGTGACCGGCGAAGTCGCGCGACTCGCGCTCGATCGCATGGACGTCGATACCTATGGGCTCGACGAAGTCGATCGCAAGCTGCTATTGACGATCATTGAAAAATTTGAAGGCGGGCCGGTTGGGCTCGGCACACTTTCGGCGGCAATAAGCGAAGAGAAGGATGCGATCGAAGAAATCTACGAACCCTACCTGTTACAGATTGGGTTCCTGAACCGAACGCCCAGAGGTCGTATGGCTACCCGTCTCGCGTGTCAGCATCTGGGGTTCGACCTGAGTAAGACGAGCAGTTCCGCGGACCAGGCTTCTCTATTCAACTAGTCTTTTTTGCAACCTTTTGCACTCCCACGCCACTTACCCATCGTTACAAGAAATGAGCAGAGAAAAAGTTGAACTTTCAACCGCTTTGGCCGTTTTTGTTCGCAGTCTGAGGCGAGGACAATCAAGAGACTCGGAGTCAGCGATGCAACGTTTGAACAAACCCGCACACGCCCCGCTGGGCACGGCTTTCTTCCTGTTTGTAAGCCTCGCGATCATCCCGGTTTCGCTCAGGGCGGCGGGACTGCAGATGGGCTTCAGCCCCAGATTGTCCGCAGCAATCGACATATGGAGGCAGATTGCGCAATCGTTTGGCCCTAACTACGAGCCGGGCAGCGGGTCCGAGTTGGCTGCGCTTATCAGCTCCGAAAGCGTCCCGTCAAAGGCTGCGGAAAGTGAAGCTTGCCCGCTGCGACAATACGCCTGCGATCGAGAAGTGGAAGACTCGTCTCAAACATCGGCGGAGATCCCGGCGGCATTCACGCCGGCTACTGCGGCCCATCGAACCCTTTGTGCCAGCATTGCTCCGCGCGTTCAATCGAAAACCAGGCGACTAGATTCAGACGTTTTAGCTATGGAATTCACTTCGAACACTGAAGCCAGCCAACGAGCCATCAAAGCACTCAGCGCTCATAGAGCGGAAGCAGCTTTGCGAGTCGAAGTGCTGAAGATTCTCGAAAAGTGCGCAGTCTCTGGACGACCCGATGAGAACGACTCAGTTAAGAATCCTGGAATACCGAAGAGCTTTCGAATGCTCGTCCGGTTTAAGCAGCCAGCAGCCGTTTCCGTGACTGGAGCCCAATGCAAGGTGCGCACTGCGCTCGCGCCTGCCGGAATGCTCAAGCTCGAACGAGCGTCGCTCAACAGCACGCCTGCCGCTCCTGACAACTGCGATTTGTAAGCCTCAAACGATCAAGCTCGTTCTCACGCTGGGTTGCTGACTTGTAACTCTGGTCAGTTCTTCGCGTGCTTTGCCGTCCTTTGCGCCGTTGCGCTGAGTATTTGGTATTGAAGGCGCAAGACACAATACTCAGCGCAAAGCCGCAAAGGACCGCAAAGCACGCGGAGGTTATTAAGCAACGCAGAATCCGAACACTATCAATCCGTCAATAAATTGACGCGTAGCGCCGGCGTCCTTAGAATGAAATCAAAATCGAGCGAGGCTGGAGGAAACGAATGTCGGAAAGACGCAAGATGAGAAAGAAAATGTGGGAGCTCTTGCTGTTCATTCCAAATTTGGTGGGACTCTTGATCGGTCTGTTGAGAGACGAGCGGGTGTCGCAAGCCGACAAAGCGATACTCGCCGGCGTGATCATGTACGTCATAGTTCCGGTGGACGTTATCCCTGACTTCATTCCGTTCATCGGGCAAATAGACGATTCTTACCTGCTCGCGATTTCGATACTGAGGCTGTTGAATCGCGCCGAGCGAAGAGTGGTCCTGGATCACTGGAGAGGCGGGCGGGATATCAAAGAGTTGGTGGACAGTATCGTAAAGATTGCGGAGTTCTTTTTGCCGGGCCCGATCAAGAACGTGTTGCGCGGGCGCATCGAACCCAAGGGCCGATTGACCATAATCGCCGACGCGCCATCAGCCGCCAAGTAGCCGCCAAGAAGCGCTCGATCGATGCGTCGAGTGAGATGACATCGCTTTGCACAACCTGTTCAACTATCGGTGCCGGCGCTGAGTTCGGTCCTGCGCAATGCATCGAGCATCTTGTCGTGAATCCCTCCGAACGAACCGTTCGACATGATCACAACAACATCCCCGCTCCTAAGACGAGGAGCAAGGTCCGCGACGATTTCATCAGGAGTCGCAATGTATTTCGCTTCACGGCGTCGCGCGCTCAGGCGCTCCAACATTTGCGTCGGAGATATTGCCGACTGTTCCGTGTAGCGCTCCGGATGAAACAGTTGGGCAATAATTATTTCGTCGGCGACGGCCAGAGCATCTTCGAACTGCTGCTGGAAAAGCTTAATCTGCGCGGTGTATGAGCGCGGCTCAAAGATCGCGATGATGCGACCTCCCGGGTATTTCGCCCGGGTTGCCAGAAGGGTTTCGCGGACGGCCGTTGGGTGATGGGCGAAGTCGTCAATCACTGTGATCCCGTGAATCTCGCCGCGGACTTCCAATCTTCGCTTGACGCTCTTGAACTCGGCTATGGAATCGGCGACCGCTTGCCGATCGAACCCGAGCAACTCACATGCTGCTATCACGCCCAGGCAGTTGCGGACGTTGAACAATCCTGCGAGCGGCGTACGGTATCGCCCGAACTCACGTCCATCAACCCGGACATTGAAGGTTGTATCTGTGGCTGAGAACGTCACGTTCTCGGCGCGCCATCGCGCATCCTGCTCGACGCCGAAACTCTCGACCGGACAGAATGCGCGCGGCGCGAGCTCCCGAACCAGCTCCGAGTCCCAACCCGCGATCAACCTCCCGCGGCCGGGGATCAGATTGATCAAGCGGCTGAATGCGAACTTCACCGCCTCAATATCCCGGTATATGTCGGCGTGGTCGAACTCGACGTTGTTCAGGATCACGGTGTCCGGCAGGTAGTGCATGAACTTCGGTCCTTTGTCGAAGTACGCCGTGTCGTACTCGTCTCCTTCGATCACGAAGTAACGACCGTCACGCAGATGAAAAGATGCGTTGAAGTTTTCAGCGACGCCCCCGATCAGGAACGAAGGACTGACGCCGGCTCGCTCGAGGGCCCAGGCCATGAGCGAAGTCGTCGTGGTCTTGCCGTGAGTGCCGGCGACGACGATCGAGTGCCTGCCGCGAATAAAATTCTCCTCAACCACGGCGGCCATCGAGGTGTAGTACAGCTTACCGTTTAGGACAGCCTCCAGTTCAGGATTGCCGCGGGTGATTGCGTTGCCGACAACGATGACATCCGGAGGGCCTGACAGGTTTCCAGGGCTGTAACCCTGGCATACCGGAATCCCAAGCCGCTCGAGCTCCAGCGACATAGGCGGATAGACGTTTTCATCTGAACCGGTGACTTTATGGCCTTGCGCGACGAGCATCCCCGCGAGCGACGCCATCGCGGTGCCGCAAATGCCGATAAGGTGGTAGTGCTTGTTTTCCAAGTGCGCTCTCCGAAAGTTTTTAGACAGCGAGTATAGCAAGCGGGGGTGCCTTGCACCCACCCTGTATGTGTGAAAGAATTTTCCGGCGCATATGTCTTTTCGTCTCCCAACTACCATGGAGTTACGTTCGAATGAAGATGTTCTACCTAAGACTCGTACTAGTAGTTTTGCTCTTATCTTGTTCGATACGACTCAACCCCGCGGGGTCGGCGGCTCGTCTGCCGGAAGAACCAGGCGGGCCTCGCCTCGTTCTTGATGTGCCGGCCAGTCCTGCCGCGGATCCCGATCCTCGTGATGAGACTTCAATCGCCGTAAGCCCAATAAACGATCAGATAATCGTCGGCGTGTCGAAGGACATCGTTGGCGGCGGCGACCCGCAAGTGAGAGGCGTTACGCGCGTCGCGTATTACTTCTCGTCTGACGGCGGCCGAACCTGGGGCAACAACCTGCTGGGACTCGAGACGCCGCAAAAGGTTTGGGGGCGTGCTTCGGATCCGTCGGTTGCAGCAGACCTGAACGGGAATTTTTATATCTGCGCGCTGATGCTGGACAACTCAAACTTTGACACAAGTGTATATGTATTCAAGTCTACCGATGGAGGCCGCACCTTTGGCGATCCTTCACCGGTTGTGCTGGATATCGCCAACCCGAATCCCAGGCTTATAGACAAATGCTACATGACGGTAGATGCATCGGCTTCGAGTGCGTTCAAGAATACGGTCTACGCCGTATGGACGATGAAGGCG
>Ga0134124_10002720_pt1 | contig 14263 bp, 11 predicted proteins | sample KB304_FD_96880 | JGI IMG/M metagenome (GOLD analysis project Ga0134124, IMG submission 96880) | Terrestrial soil microbial communities without Nitrogen fertilizer from Kellogg Biological Station, Michigan, USA - KB3-0-4 | ecosystem: Environmental > Terrestrial > Soil > Unclassified ... | reverse complement strand
GCCCCAGTAGAACGAGAGCCATCCAGCCGCAATCCTGCGGGAGCCCTCCAAGAAGGTCTGATAGTCAGCGATTCCACTGTTTAGTGGAAACGTCTCCTCAATAAGGACCGGAAACCCGACATGGTATCGCTTGAGAAGATCGACAGTTTCATGAGCGCGGCCGGCCTGCGGATACAGGTGAACGCTTATGAAATCGACCTCGGGCGCGATGCGCGCCGGGGCGAATCCTGTCGCATCCGGCGAACCGAAAAGCGGAAATAGACCCACGGTGACTAGCCGCTCACCATCATGTTTTCTAATGGCCCGTTTCATCTCGCGAATCCACGCCACCGCTATGTCGGCGCGGTCCCTGCCGTCAGGATTCAGGTTGATGTAATGGATGTAGTGCAGGCCCTTTATTTCGTCGGGGTGCACCCAAGCACCTCGCGCCAGTCGCTCACCAGAAACGATCGGTTCGTTCATCAAATTGAACGCAAACACGCCCGGTCTATCCGCAAGAGCTTCTGAAATCGCTTCCCAAAAGGTCGCTTGGGCGGCCCAACGGTCTTTCTCCGACAACCCTACGTACCACGGCGGGTCGTCCTCCGGCCGAAAACTTCCAAGACCCGTGATGTCGAGGTAGATGCCACGGCTTTCCGCGAGGCTTACAAGATCTTTTAGACGAGACAGATTGGCCTCATTGGCCGAAGTCGGCGTATCCATGAACCTGTGATACTGAAGGCATATCCGAACGACGTTGGCACCTAAGGCATGAAGCTCGCCGAAATCCCGCTCGACTTTACCCCACTCGCGAGCCCAGTAGTCCTCAATGAGCCGGTACTTCGAATCTCGATCGTAGTTGAACCCCCAAGGCGTGAACGTCCTCCCTGAGTCAGAAGCCAAAAACCTATCACCCGATACCTTGATCCGCGGTACTGCCGACTGCCCGAAGACATCAGCTTGGTAGAGGGGTAGCGCAATGAATGTCGATAGGATGAAGACAATACGTCGCACGTTGCGCTCCATCTTTCCAAGTTGCGTCGCAGTACTTGCTACAGCTAGCGGTCGGCGATCAATGAATGACCCATGTCGGGCTCGTCGCGGTTTGGTGTCTATGCCGCACAACAATAATTAGGCGGCGTACGCCGCAAATGAAATGCGGCGAAACTGCCGTATAACGTGAATTCGTCTTGCATAGGTGATTGTTTCCAATAGAGCACGGGCGAAATTAGGCGTCAATTGGGGACGCGGCGTTGTGCGGCATGGCTCACGGGGCGATGAATGCTCGTCGCGCTTTAGTGTTCTGAGGTTGTCGGGCCTCGGCTCATGCCACCGCCCATCTTCAGCGATCCCGCCCTTCCCATGGTGCATTGAACACAGAGCGGTGTTCCGAAGGTTCCGAAGAATGGCCTGAGGTCTCGCACCTTGCTGATCGCCTCTTCGAGCACTTGAACTCGCCCGAAGCGGCTGCGCGCATCAGTGAGGTCAACCAGCCCGGCCGCAGTAGCAGTGCTCGCCGAGCTGAGTAGCGTTAAACGATGGCTCGTCTTGGAGAATCGGTGCCGCCGTCGCGAGACTGCCGCGATCGACGTAGTCCCTGCCGAGCTGTCACCCCCGCTGCTGATCGGTGCGGGGCGTACCACGAGCCAGGTCCGACAGTTGCTCGAGCGTGATCCGATGGACCAGTGCATCGGCGTGCCGGTGCAGGAGCTCCCACGTCGTGCCGTTCTTGCGATAGACCTCGGTGACGCGCAGCGACCAGTCCTGCTCCGGTAGGCCACCCACTTCTCCCGTCTGCCGTTCGATCATGACGAGAACGATGAGGTCGCCGGAAGAATAGGTCTTCGCAACCTCCAACTGGGTCTTGCCGTTGCGAAAGTAGCGGCTCATCTCGGCCAGGCGGTCAGGACTCGCGTCGAACCCGTGGCTGGCCGCCCCACCGAAGGGCTGCATCAATGTGAAATCGGCGGCGATGCGTACCACCTGCAACCAGTGCTGCATGTCGCCGCGCATGAAGGCCGCATTTTTCTCAGCGGCAATTGCGATGACTCCGGCGATCGCGTCGGTGTCGGCGGCGGACTCTGCCGCCAGTGGCAGGGCTAGCGCCGCCAGCGCCGCTCGTCTAGTGGTGGTCCACGCCTGCGTGGGGCCGAGGCTTCCGGGCTCTTTGGGCTCTGACACTTACTGCTCTCCTGATTCGGTTGCGACGGCAGCATGCTCGGCCGTTGCGGTAGCTGAATCCAGTGGTATGTTTTCAGCGTCATGCTGAATCCCTCTCATCTCGCACGAGTCGACATCAATCTGCTCGTGCTCTTTCAAGTCGTGCTCGAGGAGGGCAACGTGGGGCGCGCCGCCGCACGATTGCGCCTCACCCCGTCGGCAGTTAGCCACGGGCTCGCGCGCTTGCGCCGACTGCTCGACGATCCTCTGTTCCTAAGAACACCGAAGGGCATCGTGCCGACGGCACGTGCGCTGGCGCTGCGCGAACCGGTCGAGGAGATGCTGTCGCTGGTGCAAGGCGTCCTGTGCACGGCGGTGCCCTTCGATCCCGCGACGAGCAGCCGCCGTTTCGTCATCGGCGCGCCCGACGCCGTGTTGGCATCAACGGCTACCACGCTGTTGGAGCGCATCGGTGTCGCCGCGCCGCGCATCGACCTAGGTCTGGTGCACCTGATGCCTCAACAGACCAAGCGGTCAACAGACCATCCTTGGGCGAAGTGCCTCAGCCAGATCGAGCAGCGCGAGGTCGACGTCGGGCTGCTGCCTGTGCGTGAAGTGCCGTCGCGCTTCGAGGCGCGACGTCTTTACGACGAGGATTTTGTTGTGGCGATGAGAAGAGGCCACCCCTTCGCACGCCATCCGACTGAGGTGAACTTCTGCGCTGCGAAGCACCTGCTGGTGTCGTCCAGCGGCGCTGCCCAGGGCTTTGTCGACGAAGCGCTCAGTAAGCGCGGACGCACACGCCGCGTCGCATTGACCGTGCCGTCCTTCATGATGGCGGTGGAACAAGTCGCGCACAGCGATCTGCTCGCCGCGTTACCGCGCGGGCTGGTTCGCCAACAGGCGGCACGCTTCGGCCTGACCGCCGTCGAATTGCCGTTCAAGCGCAAGCCCGACCCCATCCAGGTCGTGACGACCCACGCGGCCATGTTGGATGCGGGCGTCGCGTGGCTCATGGAAACGCTGGTCAGCCTGTTCCCACCGTGAAAGTGAGAGCGTTGCGGCGGCGATTTGCAGTTGTGGTCGCAAATTCCAGAAAGAGGAGTTCCTTAGCAACCAGCGCGTCGAGCGCAAATCGGCGGTCGCGGCGTAGCGGCATGGATCATGCAGAACCTGCTTCCTGGCTTTATGCAGGTGGCCGCGATGACATCGATCAATCTCGTGTCAAGACCGCTGCCGCGGGAATTACCCGCCTTCGCGCACGGGTGTGTCGCATTCAACTTAGCCGATCCCGAGCGCGCCGGCGCCGCTCTCGCTTACGGGGTTCTGCTTTCGTCGATGCTCGCTGTGGGTTGCGCGGCCGGCTTGCAAGGCGCCGAGACACGAACATCCAGTGCGAAAACGCCGCCGCGCTCGCAGGTCACGGACGGCAGCTCGCAATCCTACGAAGTGCTCGGCAAGCGCTACAACGTGCGCGCGTCGAGCGACGGTTATAGCGAGCGCGGTACTGCGTCATGGTACGGCCATCCATTCGACGGCCGTCCGACGTCGAGCGGCGAGATGTACGACATGAACGAGATGACTGCTGCCCACGCGACGCTGCCGCTTCCGACCTGGGTCGAAGTCACCAACTTGAAGAACGGTAAGCGGGTCGTCGTCAAGGTCAACGATCGCGGTCCGTTCGTCGACAAACGTCTGATCGATCTGTCCTACGCGGCGGCGACCAAGCTCGATATGGTTCGAGACGGGACGACCCGCGTCGAAGTCCGCGCGCTCCCGGGTCCGCCGGCGGAGAAGACCCCAGCCCCGCGGCAAGCGCAGCCTCCGCGGGAAAAGGCAGCGCCGCTGGAAACGACACCTCCGCGGAAAACGACACCTCCACCGGACCGCCGCAATCCGCCTCAGACTCTTAAGGCACACGAACGGGTGGATACTCCAGAGCAGCCTAAACCGGCCGTCGCGCAGGCGAAGTCGCAACCTGCTTCGCCGCCGCAAAAATCAGAGCAGCACTTGTCACCCGCGGATTCCGAGAGGCTTTTCGCCGAGGCAGGAAGGTTCACGAGCCGTGAGGACGCCGTTGAGCTCGTCGCGAGCCTGAGGTCCGAAGGTTTCATGAACGCGTTCGTGGTGACGGAAGACAAGCGCCGCAAATCGCTACATCGCGTGCGCGTCGGGCCGCTCGCCGACGCCGCGGAAGTCGAAAGCATGAACGACCGGCTGCGTGATCTCGGCGCGAGGCGCTCGCACACCGTCGCGATGCGCTGATCTTCGCGGCGCGCCGAGCGCCGTCGTCGTTCTACTCCGCCTTTAATGTCTCGACAGGATCGATCGCGGTCGCACGCCGAGCCGGCAGGTAAGTGCCAAGCGCAGCCGCGGCGAGAATGACGCCGAGCGCCGCAACATACGTCGCGATATCGGTCGCCCCGATTCCGTAGAGCAGCGAAGACATGAAGCGCGTCAGCCCCAGCGCGGCCACGAGCCCTACGCCCAAGCCCACCCCGCTGAGCGCGAGGCCTTGTCGCAGGAACATCGTTCGGACCTGGCGCGGCTCGGCGCCTAGCGCCATCCGGATCCCGATCTCTCGCGCGCGTTGCGACACGACGTACGCGATCACGCCGTAGATCCCGACGATGCTGAGCACGAGCGCCATCGAGCCCGCTATCCCGAGCATGACGAGCGCGAACGATGTCTGCGCGAGTGACGCCGCGTAGAGATCCTGCATCGTGCGCTGGAGCGCGACGGGGACATCCGCATTCACCGACCAGATCGCTTGCCGGACTTCGTTGACGAGCGTCGCGGTGCCCGCGCGATCGCTCCGCACGACGTACGCCATCGGCGGTATTCCGAACTTCTCCGCACCGAAAGCGTTCTCCATGAATACCGGGAGGTACACGATGCTCGGCGCCGCCATGTAGAGCGCATCGTCCTTGACGTTCTCCACCACGCCGATGATCTCCCGCCACGCGTCGTTGTCGTTCGGCGTTCGAATGCGCCTGCCGAGCGCGTCCGCGGGTGTCGCGGCAAGCTCGCGCGCGAAGTCCTCGGAGACGAGCACGACGCGCCCGCCGGCGTCGATATCGGCCCACGTGATGTCCCGTCCCGCGATGATTCGCGTGCTCATGGTCGCGAAGAAGCCCGGCGAGACGGTCTTGAGCCTGCGTGGCGGAAGGCTTTCGCCCGGCGCGAGCGGCCGGCCCTCGACGACCACCTGCGCGTTGAAGATGAACGGCGCACCTTCCATCGGCACCCCGCTCGTGAACGCGGCAGAGCTGACGCCCGGAAGCGCCCCGACCGCATCGAGGATCTCGTGCTGCAAACGCGTGAATCGCAGCGGGTCCCGCAGCAGCGCATTCGGAGCCCACGTGCGCACGGTTTGAATGGACGCCGCATCCGCGAAGCCGGGATGAACGTCGCGCAGCGCCACGAACGTTCGAATCATCAGCACCGCGCTTACCACGAGGATGAAAGCCAGCGCGATCTGCGCGACGACCAGCGCGCTCCGCGTCGCGTTGCGTTCGCGACCCGTCGTCGCGCCGCGCGCGCCGCCGATCGACGACATGTCCACGACCGCGTGCTTGAGCGCCGTGATCGCTCCGAACAGGAGCGTCGACGCGAGCGCGATGGCCACGGTGAAACCGAGAACGATCGGATGAACACCGACTTCGTCGAGCCGCGGCATGTTGGCCGGGCCGATCTCGACGAGGACCCTCAGCCCCGCGTAGGCGAGCAGCAAGCCGAGCGCACCGCCGACCGCACCGATCACGAGGCTTTCGACGAGCAGCTCGCGCGCCAAGCGGCCGCGCCCCGCGCCGAGCGCGGCGCGCACCGCAAGCTCCTGCCGGCGTGCATCGGCCCGAACCAGCATCAGATTCGCGATGTTCGCGCACGCGACGAGCAGCACCGCACCGATCGCGCCCATGAGCACCCAGAGCGAGCTCGCCACGCCGCCGACCAGGTCGTCCTTCAACGAGCGGACGACAGGCGCGATTCGCCAATTCTTGATCGCGTCGCGCGTCACGCTCGAGCCCTGCACCATCGGCCACGCGTCGAGCCAAATCGGCAGCATCCGCGCAATGTCGGCGCTCGCTTCGTCGAGAGTGACGCCGGGCTTGAGTCGCGCGAGCGCCTGGTAACCGAAAAAGCCGATCGCTTCGCGCGCCGGGTCGAGCCGCACCGCGACGATCACATCGGGTTGCGGCGTCATGTCGAGGAAGCGGAAAGTCCGCGGCATGATGCCGACGACGTGCGACTGACGCCCGTTGATCAACAGCTCGCTGCCGAGGGCCGTCGCGTTACCGCCGAACCGGCTCTGCCAGAACGCATATGAGAGGATGACCGGGTCGGGTCCTTCGGCCGCGGGTCCGTGCTCTTGGTCCGTGAACCATCGGCCGCGCAGCGGCTGGACACCGAGCGCTTGCAGCAAACCATAGGACACGCGAAGCGAGCGCACTCGCTCGGTTGCGTCAGGAGTGGTGAACGTCTCTCCGCCGTCCGTCCAGAACCCGATGTCGGCGAACGTCCGGTTCTCCTTCCGGTACGTCAGAAGCATCGTCGACGCCGCCGTCAGGTCGTTCGTGTTGATTGCTGCTGCGCTGTGCCGGATCCGCACGAGCTCGCCCGAGCTTGGATACGGCAACGGCTTGATGAGCACCGAGTAGACGACGCTGAAGATTGCGGTGGTCGCGCCGATGCCGAGCGCGAGCGTGAGTATCGCGGCGAACGTGAAGGCCGGTCGGCGCGGGAGCGTGCGTAGCGCGTGGCGCAGGTCGAGTCCGATCGAATCGACGAAGCTAGTGACGCTCATGCGGCCTCCCCCGGCAATCACGGCGATCACGGCCACCAGTGCAACAAGCGCGCCACGGGCCGGCGTGCCGATAACTCATTGTTTTGAAGCGGCAGACCGGCGCGGCCAGCAAGCCGCCGCAACCCGCGCGTCCCGAATCCGCTCGCCCCGTCCCGTGGGTGGGACGATGACGAACACACCGTCAAGCGCGGATGATCACGCCGTGCGCGCGAGTAGCGCTTGCAGCCGCCAATGCTCGTCGGCCAAACCGTGCTCGAGCTCGATGTCGAGGGCGCGCGCGCGAATGAGGAATCGCTCGAACTCCGTGTACGGCGAGCCGCGCCCCACGAGCTCGCCGATCTTGCCCGTGAAGAAGCTGCCCCAGTCGGGCTGCCGGCCGTCAGCGTCCGTGAAGCCGTACTCGCGCATCAGCGTCCAGCTCGCCCAGACTTTGCCGCGCTTCGCGTGCACGCGCGGGTCAGCAGCGAGCGCCGCGACCGCGCGCCCAACATAGAGAGGCGTTTCGGACTCGGCGAAGAACGGATCGTCCGCGATTGCGTCGCGCCAGTTCGCCTCGGTCACGCCGAATCGATCGAGCATCGCCTCCGAGCGCAGGAAGCCCGGCGTCACGGCGAGCGCGGTGATCGCGCGTTCGCCGAGGTCGTGCGCCATCGCGAACGCGAGCCGGATCGCGGTGGTCTTCGCGAGATCGTAGAACAGGTTTCCGCGGTAGCCGATCTTGTCGCCGTCGGTGATCTCGACGATCAAGCCCGAATTCCGCTCGATCATCAGCGGCGCGCCGTGGCGGCTCGTGATGATGTGCGCCCGGACGGCGCGATCGAGCATCGTGAAGCCCTTGGGCGTAGCGAGCTCCCAGAACGGCTTGCCGAACTCCGTGAGCTCGTCTCCGCCCCAAACGTCGTTCACGAGGATATCGAGTCGGCCCTGCTCCGCACGGACGCGCGCGAACAGTGCCTCCACGTCGGCTTCGACGGTGTGATCGGTTCGCTGCGCGATGCCCTGCCCGCCCGCACGCGTCACGAGCTCGGCCGTCTCCTCGATCGTCTCGGGCCTCCCCGATGTCGCACCGCCGGCGCGCGTGCTGCGGCCCGAGCAGTACACGATCGCGCCGGCCGCGCCGAGCGCGGTTGCAATGCCGCGCCCGGCGCCGCGCGTGGCGCCCGCGACGACGGCGACTCGGCCTCGTAGTGGTTGCATCTGGAATCTCCGAGCCCTAGGAAATCGACCATACGCCCCATTCCTGACATCCGATGTCATCTTTTTCTGCTACGGTTTGGCGATGCGTGCCGATCGCCTCCTATCGATCCTACTGCTGCTTCAGTCCGCCGGCCGAATGACGGCTCGTGTGCTCGCGCAGCGCCTCGAGTGCTCGGAACGGACGATCCTGCGCGACATGGACGCGCTGAGCGGCGCCGGCGTGCCGGTCATGGCGGAGCGCGGCGTGGGCGGCGGCTGGCGGCTCCTCGACGGCTACCAGACCAAGCTCACAGGCCTCACGGCTACGGAGATCCAGTCGCTGTTCCTCGCCCGGCCTCCGAAGCTCATGGCGGACCTCGGCCTGAAGCAGGCCGCGGACGCCGCCTGGCTCAAGCTTCAGGCAGCCCTTCCGATCGAAATGCGCGCGCAGGCCGAATTCGTGCGCCAGCGAATCCTCGTCGACGTGCGCGGTTGGCGAGACTCGGGCGAGCAGATCGCGAGCCTGCCGGTCCTGCTCGAAGCCCTCTGGCGCGGCCGCCGGCTCCGGTTCGACTATGCCGCGGCCGGCGACACTGCTAGCCAGCGCATCGTGGAGCCATTAGGGCTCGTCGCACGCGGCAGCATTTGGTACCTCGTGGCCGACCGCGACGATCATCGACGCACGTACCGCGTCTCCCGCATCGCGGGCGCCGAGGTCCTCGCGGAGCAGAGCCGCCGTCCGGCGGACTTCGACCTCGCGGCGCATTGGGAGCGAGCCGCGACAGAGTTTCGCGACAAGTTGCCTCGTTTCTACGCTACGTTGCTGGCCTCGCGCGACGCGTTGCCGCGAGTCCGTTACTACATGCGGCGCGTCGAAGAAGAGACCGATGACGGCGCGGATCGCGTGCGGCTGCGCATGCGCTTCGACGCAGAAGAAGAGGCGCTGCAATTCGCGCTCGCGCTCGGCGCTTCGGTCGAGGTGCTCGAGCCCGCGGCGCTGCGCGCCCGCGTGCTCGCGACCGCCGAGTCGCTCGTGCGCCGCTACGGGTCGAACGTCACTACGCTAGCTTGACCTGGGACATCAGCGCGAGCAGCCGGCCTTCGGGGTCCGCGAAGAACGCCATCCACTCCTCCGTGCCGTCCGCGTGCCGATGGATCATGTGCGGAGCGCCTTTGAACTCGACACCGCGCGAGACGAGCTCCGCGTGCTTCGCATCGATATCGGCGACTCGAAAATAGAGAATCGACTCTGCGGCGCTCGCGCCGCCCTCCGCGCTCAAGTACAGGCGCGTGCCGCCGCAGTCGAAGAACGCCAGGTTGCCGAACGTGTAGAGATGACGCAGACCGAGCGCGTTGCGATACCACGCCTCAGCCTCCTTGATATCCCGCACGGTCCTCGAAACCTGCCCGATCGGCCCGAGCTCGCCTTGCTTCGTCTCCATCGTCGTCTCCTTGAGTTGTCCGCCGCGGGCGAGAGCGCCGTACCGCGGAGCGCCGCGCCATTGGCGCAGCGCCCGGCGATCGACGAGCCCGAGCTTCGCGATCGCGTTCGCGACGTGGAACTTCACGGCGTCGACGCTGATGCCGCGGCGCTTCGCGATCTGCGGATTACTGAGCCCGTGACGGACCGCGTGCACGATTCGCCACTCGGCCGGCGTCAGCACATCGTCATGGCGCGGCCGCCCGCGCAGTCGTCTCATCTGCATGGGGCGGAATGGTAGCGTCCGGATGTCCGGTTTACCCTCCCCCGCGCTCGCGTTTTCCGTGCCCATTCGCCGTACCATGCAACCATGAAACGTTGGGCGCTCGGGTTCGCGTTGATCTGCGGAGCCTGCACGGCCAAGCCGCCGGCGAACATCGCCCTCGATGCCGAGATCGCGGCGCTCGACGCGGTCGACCTCGAGGCCCGGCTCGTTTCGGGCGAGCTTTCGGCCGAGCGCGTGACTTGGGTGTTCCTCGGACGGATCGAGTCGTTGAACGAGGCCGGTCCGGCCCTTCACGCGGTCGTCGAGGTCAACCCCGACGCACTCACGATCGCACGCGAGCTCGACCGGCGCCGGGCCAAGAGCGGGCCGGTCGGGCCGCTCCACGGCCTGCCAATCTTGATCAAGGCCAACATCGATACCGCCGACGGAATGGCGACGAGCGCCGGCTCCGTCGCGCTCGCTCGCCATCGGGCGGCGGCGGACGCACCGGTCGTCGCGCAACTTCGTGCAGCCGGCGCCGTGATTCTCGGCAAGGCGAACTTGAGCGAATGGGCGAACTTTCGCTCGACGCGATCGACGAGCGGCTGGAGCAGCCTCGGCGGACAAGCGCGCAACCCCTATGTGCTCGACCGTAGCCCGTGCGGCTCGTCGAGCGGCTCGGCGGCAGCGGTCGCGGCCGCGCTCGCGCCGCTCGCGATCGGCACCGAGACGGACGGCTCGATCGTGTGCCCGTCGGCCATCAACGGCGTTGCCGGGATCAAGCCGACGCTCGGACTCGTGAGCGGCCGCGGCATCGTGCCGATCGCGCGGAGCCAGGACACGGCCGGGCCGATCGCGCGCAACGTTCGTGACGCGGCGCTGCTGCTGCGGGCGATCGAGGAGCCCGGCAAGCGACCCGAGGCTCATGCCTGGCAAGCGTCTTCCCGCCCGATCGCAACCCCGAGCGCAAGCGGCAACGGCCACCGGCTCGCCGGCGTGCGACTCGGGGTCGTACGCGACTACTCCGGGGCGGGAAAAGATCGCGCGCTCGACGAGGCGTTCGGCCGCTGGCTCGAGCAGCTGCGAGCCCTCGGCGCAGAGCTCGTCGACCCGATCGGAACTGGGCTCGGCGACGCTGTCGAGTCGGCCGAGCTCACGGTGCTGTTGCACGAGTTTCGCGTCCAGATCGACGAGTACTTGCGCGACGTTCGCGACGGGCCGCGCTCGCTCGAGGAGGTGGTCGCATTCGATCTCGCGCACAAGGATGTAGTGATGCCGCTCTTCGGTCAGGATCTGTTTCTAGCGGCGCTCAAGACCACGGGGCTCGATGCACCGGCTTATCTCGACGCGATTGCATCGCTCGCTGGCTTTCGCGAGCAGCTCGCAACGACCTTTGCGACGCAGCGGCTCGCCGCTCTCGTGGCGCCGGTCGCGAGCCGGGCGTGGCGGATCAACCCCGAGGTCGGGGATCGAATCGGCGTCGGCAGCTCGACGATTGCCGCCGTCTCGGGATATCCGAGCATCGCGGTCCCCGCCGAGCTGCTCGATGAGCTGCCGGTCGGACTGGCATTCGTCGGTCCGCCGTGGACCGAGCCCGAGCTAACCGATATGGCGAGCGCCTTCGAGGCCGCTCGCGGCGTGTTTGCGCCCCCGCGCTATCTGGCGACCGTCGGCAACTGAGCCTATCAGCGAATCTCCGCGGCCCGGTTGGTCTTTCGGCCTAACTCCCGGATCCGTCGAAAACCTCCCAAAACCCCGGTGGAGATCGTGATCGTCCTCACGGCCATAATTAGCTAGTACATATACAGTCTTAGCGCAATCTCGGAGTCGTCGTGGTCACGAGCACGGTTGTTCTACACGGTCAGCTGATCATCGAAGGAGTCAAGTTCCTTTGGTGGGTAATCGATGGCCGGCCCGCGCGCCTGACCGTGAGCCACCCCCTCTACGGCACCGAGATCAGGCCCGCCGAGAAAGAACCAGAGCAGCAAGCGCGCATGCTCGCCCGCCGATTGCTGGCGGAGGTGGGCGGGGCCGCGGCCGCCGCCGGGGCGCCGTCTGGCACCGTCGACTAGCGGTCGAGGTCGCTGAGCCGGTCGACGTAGACGAGGCCCGCGGCCTTGAGCGGCTCGCGCATCTTGTAGATGTCGAGGCCGAGCTCGCCGGCCGCGAGACGAGCGCGCTTCTGCTCCTCGTTCGCGACGCGAGTAAGCGCAGCCTCGAGCACGCGCGCGGCATCGCGCCGGGGCACCGCGACGACGCCGTCGTCATCGGCCACGATCACGTCGCCCGGGTTCACGAGCGTACCCGCGCAGACGATCGGCACATTCACCGAGCCGACGGTCGCTTTCACCGTGCCTTTCGAGTTGATCGTGCGGCTCCAGACCGGGAACTGCATCTCGGTGAGGTCCTTGACGTCGCGGCAGCCCGCGTCGATCACGAGGCCGCGAATGCCGCGCGCGCGGAACGACGTCGCAAGCAAGTCACCGAACATTCCGTCCGCGTTGGTGCTGCTGACGGCCGCGACGACGATGTCGCCGGGACGCGCGAGCTCGACTGCTACGTGCAGCATCCAGTTGTCGCCGGGGTGCAGCAACACGGTGAGCGCGCTGCCGCCTATCCGAGCTCCCGAGTAAATCGGGCGCATGTAGGGTTGCAGCGAGCCGGTGCGGCCTTGCGCCTCGTGCACGGTCGCAACGCCGAGCTCGCCGAGCGCATCGACAGTGGCAGCTTCCGCGCGCTCGATGTTCCTTACTGCAACGTTCTTCACCACGACTCTCCCGTCAGCGCCGCGCGCGACCGCCTATACTAGCGCGCGATTATAGAGCACAAGTCGGGAGCGCTCGTGGAGGATCAAGGACCGTTGCACGGAATCAAAGTCGTCGACATGACGGAGGCGCTCGCGGGACCGTACTGCGCGATGTTGCTCGGCGATCTCGGCGCGGACGTCGTGAAGGTGGAACGACCCAAGGTCGGCGATCAGGCGCGGAGCTGGGGCCCGCCGTTTCTCGAAGGCGAGAGCGCGTACTTTCTCGGGGTAAATCGCAACAAGCGAAGCGTCGAGCTCGACAGCAAGGACGCGGCCGATTCCGATCTGCTGCAACGACTCATCGCGCGGGCAGACGTCTTTCTCACCAACAATCCGCGGATCGATTCGCTGGCACGCAGCGGGCTCGACCCCGCGACCCTACGCGGCCGCGATCCGCGGCTCGTCTATGCCGCGATCAGCGGCTACGGCCACTTCGGGCCGAAGGCTAATCGCGGCGGTTACGACATCATCGCGCAGGGCGAAGCCGGCCTCATGGCTCTCACTGGCCCGGCCGAGGGCGGCCCGAGCCGCTTTCCGTCCCCGATGGCGGACATCTCCGGCGGGATCTACGCGTGCCTCGGCGTGCTCGCGGCGCTGTACGCGCGCGATTCGAGTGAGCGCGGAACGGGCGCGGGCCAATTCATCGACGTCTCGCTCGTCGACGCGCAGACGAGCTGGCTCGCGAACATCGGCGCCAGCTACTTCGCAACCGGCAAGCGGCCCCCGCGGCTCGGCAATGCACATCCGACCGTGACGCCGTATCAGCCGGTGCGCGCTCGCGACAAAACGATGATCATCGCAGTCGGCAACGAGCGGCTCTGGGAGAAATTGTGCAAGGTGCTCGGCGTCGAGCCGCTCGTCAAGGATCCGCGTTTCTCGTCCAACGCGCAGCGCAACGTGAATCGCGCGGGGCTGATCGCGTTGCTGGAGGAGAAGCTCGCGACTCGCGACGCGGCCGACTGGGTCGACGCACTCGTGGAGGCTGGCATTCCGGCCGGGCCGATCAACTTCCCCGACGAGACGCTGACGGACGAGCACGTGCTCGCGCGGCGAATGGTGGTGGAGCTCGAGCACCCGCTGATCGGAATCGTTCGCTCGATCGCAACGCCGATCCACTTCGCGGCTAACGGCCCGACCTATCGCCGCTATCCCCCGCGACTCGGCGAGCACAACGCCGAGCTCCGCGCGCTCGCCGACCACTGGTGAGCCGACACAGCGCCCCATGTGCCACATTCGAGCGTATGCTGTCGCGGGATCCGCGCCGAACGTCTAACGAAGCCGAATGACACACGCTTCGCGAGTGGGTTGCGCGAGCGGCGTTACGCTTGCGCTCTTGCTGTGCGCTCACGCGGCGCTCGCGGACATAGCCGTCGCGACGTCGGGCACGTTCACGGCCGCCTATCTCGCGCTCGCGCCGCAGCTCGAGCAAATCGCCCATGACAAGGTGGTTACGGCGGCCACCTCGATCGGCTCCGGCGCCGACTCGATCCCGAATCGCGTGAAGCGCGGCGAAGCGATCGATCTCGTGATCGCCTCGGACGACGTCGTCCGCCAGCTCGTCGCCGACGGCCTCGTGGCGGCGGACAGCCGCACCGAGCTTGCGCGCTCCGGTATCGCGATCGCCGTGCGCAAAGGCGCACCGCGGCCCGACAT
>Ga0134124_10002719_pt1 | contig 14265 bp, 12 predicted proteins | sample KB304_FD_96880 | JGI IMG/M metagenome (GOLD analysis project Ga0134124, IMG submission 96880) | Terrestrial soil microbial communities without Nitrogen fertilizer from Kellogg Biological Station, Michigan, USA - KB3-0-4 | ecosystem: Environmental > Terrestrial > Soil > Unclassified ... | reverse complement strand
CTGGAAGTACACGCCCGGGCAGATGGCGGTCTTTCGTGTCGAGCTCACCGTGACCTCCGAGCAGATTCCCGGGCGCCGGGCTCACGTCCTCGAGGAGGCGGGCCGCGTGGTCGGCTTCTACACGCTGCTGCCCCGCGACGCCCGGGTCGCGGAGCTCGAGCACCTGTTCGTCGAGCCCACCGAGCTCGGGCGCGGCGTCGGTACCGCGCTGTTTCACCACGCGTGCGACGTCGCGCGGCAGGCAGGCTTCCAGGATCTCGTGATCCAGAGCGACCCGAATGCGGCCGGCTTCTACCGGGCGTTGGGCGCCCGGCTCGAACGCGAGATCCCGTCGAGCATTCCCGGTCGCACGATTCCGTACTTCGCCTACTCGCTGGTGGCGGTCGCCCCCTAGCCGGGACTGCGCTCGGGGCGCCCGTGGGGTAGTCTCTCCCCAACGGCAGGACGAACGGGCCTGCGTTCACTCCTGGGCACTGTCGGACTCTGGGGCCGACGTCGGACGACTCGACGGGAGGAGCCCATGCCGGAACCCCGTGCCGTGGCATCGCTGCTCGTGGCGTTCGTCGATCTCACCCGGTTCGCCGCCCAGAGCCAGCGCGTCGACGACGTCGAGCTGGCCGACACCATCGACGCCTACTACGAGCACGTGGGCGCCGCGGTGCAGGCGGCCGGCGGGCGCATCGTGAAGTTCATCGGAGACGGCGTGCTCATCGTGTTCGAGGCGGACCAGGTCGATCGTGGCGTCGAGGCGCTGCTCGGCCTCAAGGAGTCCATCGACCGTCTGATGACCCAGCGCGGCTGGGAGTGCCGCCTCGTCGCCAAGGCGCACTTCGGGACGGCGATCGCCGGGCTCTTCGGAGTGGCCGGCGACAAGCACCACGACGTCATCGGGAAGGCCGTGAACACCACGGTCGCGCTGGACGGCAGCGGCGTCACGCTCTCGGTCGCCGCCTTCCGCAAGCTCGGCCCGGTGCTGCGCCGGCGCTTCAAGAAGCACACACCGCCGGTGAGCTACATCCGGATCGAGGACCCGCGGCGGCTTCGATGAGCTGGCGGCGTCGGGCCGACCCGTTCCGGCCGGTGAGATGACGTGGTGGAGTCGCGCGGATCGGTTCTGGGCGGTAGATGCGCCGGCCGGTGCACGCCAGACGTGATAGACATCCAGTCGTCCGGCTGACGGCTAGGCCGAGGGTCGGAAGGAGGGGAGTGTGCCCATGCGTGGTGGCGAGCTGATCGCCGAGTACCTCATCGCGGAGAACGTGCCGTACGTGTTCGGCCTGTGCGGCCACGGAATCGTCGGCCTCATGGACGCGCTCGGACAGCGCGCGGACCGCATCAGGATGATCGGAGTCCACCACGAGCAGGTCGCCGGCTACATGGCGGACGCGTACTACCGCGTCGCCCACCGGCCCGCCGCGACGTTCACCTCGTGCGGGCCGGGCTCGGTGAACATCGCCATCGCACTCGCCTGCGCCATGATGGATTCCTCCGCGCTGGTGGCGATCACCGGCAACGTGCCGACGCCGCAGTGGAATCGCGGCCCGTTCCAGGAGACGTACCGTCACCACCAGGCCGACTTCCCCTCGGTGATCCGCCCCTACGTGAAGCGCGCGTTCCAGGTGCCGCGGGCGGAGATGCTCCCGCTGGCGCTGCGACAGGCGTTCAAGACGGCGGCGACCGGCCGGCCCGGGCCGGTGAACGTCGACGTCCCGCTCGATGTCTTCGTGGAGGAGACGAGCGCCCTCGTTCCCGATCCGGATGCGTGGTGGCACGCGATCGACCGCCGTCCCGGCCCCTCACCGGAGGCGGCGCGGCAGGCGTTCGACCTGCTCGCGCGCGCGGAGCGACCGGTGATCCTGGTCGGCAACGGCGCGGTGCTGTCGGACGCGGCGCCGGAGATCCGGCGGCTGGCCGAGGCGCTGGGCGCGCCGGTCGCGAATACGCCGCAAGGCGCCGGCGTCATGCCGGCCGATCATCCGCTCGCGGTGGGCGTGGTCGGTCGCAACGGCACGTATGCCGCCAATCAGGCCACGCGTCAGGCTGACGTCCTGCTCGCGCTGGGCGCGCGTTTCGACGACCGGGTGAGCAGCGGCTGGGTGCCCGGCTACACGTTCACGATTCCGCCGACCCGGCTGATCCACGTCGACATCGATCCGGACGAGATCGGCCGGAACTATCCGGTCCACCTCGGCGTGACCGCCGACGTGAAGACCTTCGTGCGCGCGCTGCTCGCGCTGGCGGTGGCCGGCGATTCCCGCCCCGCGCACGAGACCTGGCTGCACGACGTCGCGGCATGGCAGCGCGACTGGGCGCACTTCAACGAGCGGCGCTATCGCGCGGACGCCCGGCCCATCCAGCCCGAGCACCTCATCCGCATGCTGCGGCGGGCGGTGCCCCGCGACGGCATCGTGCTCGCCGACGTCGGCGTGCACCACAACTGGATGGTGCAACAGTGGCCCGTGTACGAGCCCCGCACGCTGCTGCAGTCGTGGGGCTTCGCCGCCATGGGCTTCGCCGTCGGCGGCGTGCTGGGGGCCAAGCTGGCGGCGCCCGACCGCGCCGCCGTGGCCGTGTGCGGAGATGGCGGCTTTCTCATGACGTCGAACGCGGTCGCCACCGCGGTGGAGTACGGGATCCCGGTCACGTGGGTCGTCTGGAACAACTCCGGCTACGTGTCCATCCGCGATCTCCAGAAGGGCGCCTTCGGCAAGGAGACGACGACGATGTTCAGCCGGGTCGCAACCGGCGAGCCATTCTCGCCGGACTATGCGATGCTCGCCCGCGCCTGCGGGGCCGACGGCATCCGCGTGACCGCGCCGGACGAGCTCGGCGATGCGCTGAGCGCCGCCGTCCGTGCCGACCGCCCGACGGTGATCGACGTCGCCGTCGACGTGGCGCCGCCGATCGCGACGGGCACCTGGCAGCTGCCGCCGCTGCCCCACCCGGAGCCCAACTATCCGGCCCTGCTGACCCGGCCGGGCGCGAGTTGACTGTCCGATGATGTGCGCGGACGCGCCCAGCGTGTACCCGAGCCTGCCGGCCGACGCCGGCGCGAGGAGCTAGCATGAGCGACATCGCGCTGTACCACGAAGGCTCGCGGCAACTCCAGGATCGCTTCCAGACCCGGCGCCTCGCCGACCGGCTCGAGGAAGTGATCGCGCACGACGTCTTCACCGACGCCGATCGCGCGTTCATCGAGAGCCGGCCGATGTTCTTCCTGGCCTCCGCCGACGCCCAGGGGCGTCCGGACTGCTCCTACAAGGGCGGGCGGCCCGGCTTCGTCCGGGTCGTGGGGCCGAGCACGCTGGCGTTTCCGAGCTACGACGGCAACGGCATGTTCAAGAGCCTGGGCAACCTGCTCGTCAATCCGCACGTCGGCATGCTGTTCGTCGACTTCGAGAGTCCCAAGCGCCTGCGGGTGAATGGTCGCGCGTCCGTGCACGAGGATGATCCGCTCCTCGCGGAGCTCGTCGGCGCCCAGCTCATCGTGCGCGTGCAGGTCGAGGCCGCCTTCCCCAACTGCCCGCGTTACATCCACAAGATGCAGATCGTCGAAGAATCGCCGTACGCGCCGTGCGAGGGCCACACGCCGCCGGTGCCCGAGTGGAAGACGCGCCCGGTGTTCCGCGAGGTGCTGCCGCCCACCGACCCCGCCGCCTCTGCCTAGTTCGGCTACACTACGCCGCGGTCGACACGGGAGGCGCGATGAGGCGATCGGGTGTCCTGACGGTGGTGGCCGTTGCTCTGCTGGTCGCGGGTTGCGCGGGACGCATGTCGGGCGCCACGCTGGCCGGGCAGCCGTTCAACGTGATCGAGACCGGGATCCCCGAGCTGCAGAAGGCCCTGGCGGGGGGGCGGGTGACGTCGCGGCAGCTCGCGGTCGAGTACCTGACGCGGATCGCGCTCTACGAGGACCAGCTCAAGGCGATCATCACCGTCAACCCGAAGGTGCTCGAGGAGGCCGACGCGCTCGACCGCGAGCGCGCCCAGGGGCGGATTCGTGGGCCCTTGCACGGCATCCCGATCGCGCTGAAGGACAACATCCACACGACGGACATGCCGACCACCGGCGGCGCGGTGGCGTTCGAAGGCTACCGGCCGTCCTACGAGGCGACGCTCACCCGCAATCTGCGGGCGGGCGGCGCGCTCATCATCGCCAAGACCGTGCTCACCGAGCTGGCCAACTGGGTGGCCGGCCCGCCCACGCCGATGCCGGCGAACTTCAGCGGCCTGGCCGGCTACGGGTTCAATCCCTACGACGCGCGGCGCGATCCGCGCGAGGGCAACAACGACGGGCGCGTGGCACTGCCCACCGGCGGCTCCAGCTCGGGCATCGGCACCGCCGCCAGCTTCTGGGCGGCGAACGTCGGCACGGAGACCTCCGGCTCGATCCTGAGCCCGGCGAACCAGACGATGCTGGTCGGCATCAAGCCCACCGTCGGGCGGATCAGCCGCTACGGCATCATCCCCATCACGGCCGACCAGGACACGGCCGGCCCGCTGGCGCGGACGGTGACCGACGCCGCGATCCTCCTCGGCGTGCTGGAGGGCAACGGGCCCGACCCGAACGATCCGGCGACCGGACTCTGCCCGCTTCCGCGCGACCACGACTACACCCCGCATCTCAAGCGCGACGGGTTGAAGGGCGCGCGCATCGGCGTTCCGCGCGCGTTCTTCTACGACAAGGTCATTCCGCCCGGCGATACGACGGCGCGCGGCGGCCTCACCGAGGATCAGGCCAAGGTGATGGCCGCGGCGATCGAGACGCTGCGCCGTGAGGGCGCGGTCATCGTGGATCCCGCCGACATCCCCAGCGTCGTCGACCCCGATCCCGCGAGCAACTTCCTGGACTGGAACATCTGCTCGGGCGCTTCCGGGGCCAAGGCGAGCGACGCCGACTGCTCGATCGTGTTCAAGTACGGGATGAAGCGCGACTTCAACGCCTGGCTACGCACGCTCGGTCCGACCGCGCCCGTGAAGACCTTGACCGAGCTCCGGAACTTCAACCTGGCGCGCACACCGCGGGGCGCGATCAAGTACGGCCAGTCGAACCTCGACAACTCCGACGAGATGGACCTCGAGGCGGATCGGCCGCGCTACCAGGCCGACCGAGCCAAGGACCTGGCGCTGGCCGGCACCCGGGGCATCGACGCGGTGATGAAGGCCCATCAGCTCGATGCGGTGCTGTTCCCGGGCGGCAGCGGCGCCAACATCGTGGCGCGGCCCGGCTACCCCACGGTGATCGTGCCGTTCGGCATGGTCCGGAATATCCAGAGCCCGCCGTTCCCCGACGGGTTCGAGGCGCGGCCGGCGCCGTTCGGTGTGAGCTTCGCGGGCACCGCCTGCAGCGAGCCGCGATTGATCGAGCTGGCGTACGCGTTCGAGCAGGCCACGAAGCGCCGCGTTCCGCCGCCGGCCGCGCCCTAGTCAGGCTCGGAACTGCGGGATCACGCCGTCGCCGAACCGGCGCATCGACTCCATGACGCGCGCGTGGGGGAGACAGCCGGAGCTCATCTGGCAGAGCACGTGATGCACGCCGGCGTCGCGAAGCTCGGCCACCTGGTCGGCCACGCGCCGCTCCGTCCCGCAGAGGGCCGCGCTCTCGAGCACGTAGCGGACGCCGTCCTCGTCGGAGACGAGGGGATCGTTCCACGGGTTGACACGCGTCGAGTCGACCGCGAAGTCGGGAGGGTTGTGCGTGGCACGGGCGTGGATCATGTGGTGGCGGGTCCGGCGCAGCGCCGCGGTCAGCTCGTCCTCGGCCCGGTGCTGGCTCTCGGCGATGTGCACGAACCGCCACAGCGCCGCCTGCTCGCGGAGCCGTCGCTGGGCCGCGCTGTCGAGACCGCTCTCGGCGAGCCCGGTGTCGTAGAGCGCGAGCCGCTCCGGCACGCGGGCGAGCGGAATGCGCGCCATCAAGATCGGCGCGCGGAGCCGCCCGCACTCGCGCACCGAGCCCGCGGAGGAGACCGCGCGCCAGATGGGCGGGTGCGGCCGCTGGCGGGGCCGCGGGCGAAGCGCCGGCAGGCGGAGCTGATAGAACTTGCCGTGATGGTCGAGCGGCGCCTGGGTCCACGCGCGGACCATCACCTCCAGCGTCTCCTCCATCCGCTCGCGGCTGTCGTCGCTCCGCAATCCGTAGCCGACGAACTCGTACTCGTTGTAGTTGGTCCCGTGCCCGACGCCGACGTCGAGACGGCCGGCGGCCAGGTTGTCGAGGAGGGCGAGCTGCGTGGCCAGGCGGATCGGATGGCGAAGCGAGAGCTGCAGCACGGCGAAGCCGATCCGGATCCGCGACGTGCGCGCCGCCACCACGCTGGCGAACGGGATGGGATCGCAGTAGACGCTCTCGCCCGTGAAGTTGTGCTCGGTGAGCCAGATGCCGTCGAAGCCGGCCGTCTCCGCGAAGCACGCCTGCGCGACCTGGGCGTCGATGGCGTCGGCGTCCTCCTCGGGCGAGGGCGAGAGTCCCAGCGTCAGCCAGCCGAATCGCATGGTGGTGGCAGTATGGAGGCCGCGGCGGGGCCGATCAAGGATAGGCTTGGCCCGGGAGGGAGCCGATGAAGATCACGAAGGTCGAGGCGTTTCACGTCGACTGGGGCGGCGGCCGCAACCGCAGCGCGTGGGTGCGCATCGGGACCGACGACGGCGTCGTCGGCCTCGGCGAGGCCAGCCCGATGGTGCACGGCAACGCCTCGCTGGAGATCATCGCCAGCGCCTTCACGCCGATGCTGCTCGGCGCCGATCCGCTGCAGCCGCGCGTCATCCAGGACCGGCTCTTCCACGAGCACATCAAGGTGGGACCCGAGGGCGCCTACGCCGGCGCGCTCGCCGCGATCGACATCGCGCTGTGGGATCTCAAGGGCAAGGCGCTCGGGCAGCCGGTGTGGAAGCTGCTGGGCGGCGCCTGGCGGCGCGAGCTGCCGTTCTACGCGTCGATCGGCGGCAACGGCCAGCGCACCGTCGATCAGGTGTGCAAGGTCGTCGAGGACTGGCTGAAGCTCGGCCCGGCCCAGGTCAAGATCCGCTTCGACGCCGACAAGACGTCGCGCGACGTCGATCTGGCCGGCGACATCGCCAAGGCCCGGGCCGTGCGCAAGCTGGTGGGCGACGCCTTCCCGCTCGCCTTCGACTCCAACAACGGCTACTCCGTCCAGGGCGCCATCCGCGTCGGCCGCGCGCTGGAGGAGCTCGGTTACGTCTGGTTCGAGGAGCCGGTGCAGCACTACCACGTCGAGAGCTTCGCCAAGGTGGCCGCCGCGCTCGACATCGCCGTCTCGGCCGGCGAGCAGGAGTACACGCTGCAGGGGATCAAGCGGCTCATCGAGGCCGGCGTGGACATCGTGCAGCCCGACATCGTGAAGACCGGCGGCTTCACCGGCCTCGCCGACATGGCGGCGCTGGCCCGGGCCTACGGCGTCGATCTGGTGCCGCACCAGACGCAGCCCTCGATCGGCCACACCGCCAACCTGCACTTCGTCGCCTCGCTCACCCACTCGCACCACCCGGCCGAGTACAACGGCCCCCGGGATATCCAGGACGTCGTGTTCAAGACGCCGGTGCGGCCCGTGAACGGCAAGTTCGTCCTCTCGGACGCCCCGGGCCTCGGTCTGGAGGTCGACGAGGCCCAGCTCGGAAAGCGCACCGTTCCCTGGTCCTCCTCGGCCGCCCGGTGACAGGGCCAGACGCCGCCTTCGCCGCCGTCGGCTCCGGGAAGGGGCAGCAGGAGTTCCTGATCGTGAAGATGAACGACGTCATCATCACGAGCGTGTCGCCCGGCGGCTAGCCCAGCACGGCCTCCAGCGGGGTCGCGCGCTCGCCGAGCGCGTGGGCGACGGCCGGGTGCACGAGGCGCCCGCGCCAGACGTTCACGCCCTTGGCGAGCGCCGGATCGCGCCGCACCGCCGCCGCCAGGCCGCGGTCGGCCAGCGCCAGCACGTAGGGCAGCGTCGCATTCGTCAGCGCGAACGTCGAGGTGCGCGGCACCAGCGCCGGCATGTTGGCGACGCCGTAGTGGACGACGCCGGAGACGACGTAGGTCGGGTCGAGCAGCGTCGTCGCATGGATCGTCTCGATGCTGCCGCCCTGGTCCACGGCGACGTCGACGATGACCGAGCCCTCCTTCATGGTCGCCACCATCTCCTTGGTGACGAGCACCGGAGCGCGGGCGCCCGCCACCAGCACGGCGCCGACGAGCAGGTCCGCGCGGCGGAGCACCTGGTCGATGTTGAAGGCGTTGGACATCAGCGTGATGACGCGGCCGTGGAAGAGATCATCGACCGCGCGCAGCCGATCGAGATTGATGTCGAGGATCGAGATGTCGGCGCCGAGCCCCAACGCGATGCGGGCGGCGTTGATGCCGACGGTGCCGGCGCCGAGCACCACCACGTTGCCGGGCGGCACGCCGGGCACGCCGGCCAGCAGGATGCCGCGGCCGCCGTGGGCCTTGGCGAGATAGAACGCGCCTTCCTGGACCGCCAGGCGCCCGGCCACCTCGCTCATCGGCGCCAGCAGCGGCAGGCTGCCGTCGGCGCGCTGCACGGTCTCGTAGGCGATCGCCACGCCGTCGGCGGCCTGGAGCGCCCGCGCCAGCTCGGGGACGGCCGCCAGGTGCAGGTACGTGAACAGCACCTGGCCCGCACGCATCCGCGGATACTCCTCGGCGATCGGCTCCTTGACCTTGAGGACCAGCTCGGCCTGCGCCCAGACCTCGTCGACCGACGCCGTCGTCGCACCCTCGCGCGTGTACTCCTCGTCACGGATGCTGCTGCCGAGGCCGGCGCCGTGCTCGACGACCACGCGGTGTCCGGTCTGCACGAGCGCGCGGACGCCGGCCGGCGTGAGCGCCACGCGCTCCTCGCCCGGCTTGATCTCACGCGGCACGCCGACGATCACGACGCCACCCGGGGGCCGAGCGCCTGGCGGAAGAAGCGGACCATGCGCGCCTCGAAGCCCGCGCTCAGCTCACCGTGGCGGCCGCGATCCATGAACTCGAACTCGGCCTTCGGATTGCCGGCCAGCGCCGCCCGCAGTCGCTCCGCGTGGCGGAAGGGGATCTGCTCGTCCTGGCGGCTGTGCACGAGCAGCACGGGGACGACCACGCGGGCGGCGGCCTCGGCCGGGGACGGGCGCGTGATGTCGGCCCCGAAGAGCAGGCGCGACCACAGCAGCATCGCCTCCACGAACGGATAACGACCGACCCACATCCAGCCGTACAGCTCGCGGCCGAGCGTCCTGAGATCCGAGAACGGCGCGTAGGCCACGATGGCGCGGATGCGCGGGTCCTCGGCGGCGGTGAGCAGCGCCACCGCACCGCCCAGCGAGAAGCCGAACACGCCCACCGCCGGCGCTCCGCGCGAATCCAGGAAGTCCAGCATGCGCTTGAGGTCCTCGCGCTCGCGGAAGCCCAGCGTCGTGGCCCGGCCCCCGCTGTCGCCGAAGTAACGCTGATCGACCAGGAGCGTGGCGAATTGCGGCGCCAGCCCCGAGGCGATCGGCAGCAGATCCGCCTTCTCGGCGGGATAGCCGTGCAGGAGGATCACCGCCGGCGCCCCCGGCCGGGGGAGAAACCACCCCGCCAGCCGCACGCCGTCGTTCGTACGGATCTCGACGCGCTCCACGGCGAGGCGGTAATCGTCGGGGCGCAGCGGCACCGCGACGCGGGGCGGGCGGACGGCGAGGGCGAAGCTCGCGAGGCTGGCGATCAGCACACCGGCGACGACGAGTCCCGCGTAGAGCGCCAGCTTCACCTCCAGCGCCTCACGCCGGCCGCATCGTGTAGGTCCAGCACTCGCCCTCGAGCAGGACCGTGCCGTCCTGGTTGGTGATCGTGGCCTTGAGCTGGCAGACCGGCTTGTCCGGCTTGAGCGAGAGGACCTCGATCTCCGCCGTCAGCGTGTCGCCGAGGTAGGTCGGCGCCTTGTACGTCAGCGTCTGGCTCAGGAAGACCGTGCCGGCGCCGGGCATGTCCATCGCGACCAGCGCGTTGAGCATGCCGCTGGCGATGCCGCCCTGGGCGACGAGCCGGCCGAAGCGCGTGCGGCCGGCGAAGTCCGCGTCGAAGTGCAGCGGGTTGCGATCGCCGGTGATCTGCGCGTAGAGCTCCACCTCGCGTGCGGTGACCGTCTGGGTGCGACGCGCCCGCTGGCCGATCTTGAGATCGAGACCGTTCGCCATGACGATTATCCTTCTCGCAGGAGCTGGCGGGCGATGACGAGCCGCTGGATCTGGCTCGTGCCCTCGAAGATGGGATAGACGCGGGCGTCGCGGTAGAGACGCTCGATCGGGAAGTCGCTGACGTAGCCGGAGGCGCCGTGGATCTGCAGCGCGTCGTGCGCCACCTTCACGGCGGTCTCGGCGGCCATGAGCTTGGCCTCGGCCGCCGCGCGGGCAATCGACCGCCCGCGATCTTTCAGGAACGCGGCGCGACGGACGAGGAGGCGCACGCCCTCGACCTGCGCCGACATGTCGGCGAGCATGAACTGGATCGCCTGCAGCTCGGCGATCGGCCGGCCGAACGCCACGCGGGTCTTCGCGTAGGCCAGCGCGGCGTCGAGCGCGGCCTGGGCGACGCCGAGCGCCTGGGCGGCGATGCCGACGCGACCGATGTTGAGCGACTCCATCGCGCGCTTGAAGCCGCCCCGCTCGCTGCCGAGCAGCGCCGTCCGGGGGATCCGGCAGTCGTCGAAGACGAGCTCGCCGGTGCCGACCCCGTGCAGCCCCATCACGTGGTCCTTGCCGCCGCGGTGGAAGCCCGGCGTGCCGGGCTCGACGAGGAACATCGCGATGCCCTCACGGCCCAGGCTGCGGTCGGTGGTGGCGACCACGACCGCCAGGTCACAGACCGTCGCGGCGGTGATGAAGCGCTTGGTGCCGTTCAGCACCCAGCCGTCGGCGGTGGCCTGCGCGGTCGTCTGCAGGCCGGCGACGTCGGAGCCGCCGCCCGGCTCGGTCTGCGCGATCACGCAGATCGCCTCGCCGCGCGCCATGATCGGCAGCCAGCGCCGGCGCAGCGCCTCGCTGCCCTCCTTCAGGATCAGCTCGCTCAGGATCGTGCAGAGCAGCTGCGCGTGGGCCACCGAGGCCGACGCGCGCGCGATCTCCTCCTGGCAGAGCGTCCACGTGAGGGTGTCGGCGCCGGCGCCGCCGTACTCGGCCGGCAGCGTCATGCCGAGCAGCCCGAGATCGGCCAGGCGGCGGTAGAGATCGCGCGGGAACTCGTCCGTGCGATCGATCTCGGCGGCGCGCGGCGCGACCTCCTTGTCCGCGAAGGCGCGGAAGGTGTCGGCCGCCAGCCGCTGGGCGTCGGTGAGGTCGAGGTCCACGTCTACTCGCGCCAGACTTCCTGCATGCGACCGAAGTTGTAGATGGACTGGTGCGGGATCAGGTTCTTCACGTGCGGCCACATCGCGAAGTAGTCCATCCGCCAGTCCAGCACCGGCCGGGCGGCGTCCTCCTCCAGCTTCTTCTGGATCGCCCACACCATCCCCAGCCGCTTCTTGGGGTCGATCTCCTGCGACTGGGCCTCGATCATCTTCATGACCTGCTCGTTGCAGTATCCAGCGTAGTTGCGGGGCGAGCCGCACGCGAAGTTCTCGTAGAAGTTGGCGTCGGGATCGTCGGGGCCGAGGCCGGTGAGGTTGGCGCCGATCTGGTAGTCGCCGCGCGTGGCCATCGGATGCCACTGGGCCGTCTCCACCTGCTTCAGCGTGGCCTCGATGCCGACCTGCTTGAGCTCGTTGATGACGAACGAGGCCATGTCCACGTAGATGGCGATCGCCCGGGTGACCATCTCGACCTTGAGCGGGTTCTGCGGCGTGATCTTGGCCTCGGCCAGCAGCTTGCGGGCCTGCGCCTTCATGTCGGCCGCCTTGCCGTAGCCCGGCAGCCCGAGGAGATCCTTCTCCGCCAGCCCCCAGACGCCGTACGGGCGGGGCGCCATGCCGGCGCCCAGGTTCGCACTGCCCTGGTGGACGGCCTGGATCAGGCCGCGACGGTCGATGGCGTAGGAGACGGCCAGCCGCACCTTCGGATTGTCGAAGGGCGGTTTCTTGAAGTTCATGATGATGTTGTCGGTCACGTTCGTGCTGAACGGCTGGAACGTCATCTTCGGCACCGCGGCCTTGAGCTGCTCGGCCGCGGCCTTGGTCGTCTCGCCGGGCTGGGCCATGTCGAGCTGGCCGGCCTGCAGCGCGGCCGTCCGTGTGCCCCGCTCCTTGATGATGATGTACTTCATCCCGTCGAGATAGGGCCGGCCCTTGATGAAGTAGTCGGGGTTCTTCACGTACTCGAGGAACTCGCCGTGGCGCCACTCCTTGACCTTGAACGGTCCGGTCCCCACGCAGCTGGTCCGGTACTGGGTGGGCGGGACGTGGGCCGCGTAGACCGGCGAGTAGCCGGAGGCGAGCATCATGATGAGCGAGGGCTGTGGCCGCTTGAGCCGGAAGACGACCGTGTAGGCGTCGGGCGCCTCGATCGCATCGACGTTGACGTACCAGTCCTTGCGCGGGTTCAGCCGCAGCTTGCCGACGGCGTCGGGCGCCTCACGCACCATGTCGAAGGTGAACTTCACGTCCTTCGAGGTGAACGGCTTGCCGTCGTGCCACTTGACGTCCCTGCGCAGGAAGAACACGAGATTGCGGTAGTTGTCCTGCCACGACCACTTCTCGGCCAGCTCGCCGATGATGGTATCGACGCTCTCCTTCGACTTGAGCGGGTCGAAATAGACGAGGTTGTTGAAGCAGGGACTGGCCGGGAACACCGTCCCGATCGTCGAGGTCTCGTGGATCGCGAAGCCCGGCGAGAGGTCCTCGCGCAGCATGACGTTGAGCGAGCCGCCCGACTTCGGCGTCGGCGAGGGTGGCGTCTGGCTCTCGACGGGCCGGACGGCAAGCACGCCGGCCACGACGGCGACACCGAGCAGCACCGCAACGGCGGAACGGAACGATCGGGACATGCGCGAGTCTCCTCCTTTACCCATCCCGCCAGACTTCCTGGAAGCGGCCGAAGTTGAAGATGGACTGGTGCGGCACCATGTTCTTCACGTGCGGCCACACCGTGAAGTAGTCCAGCCGCCAGCTCAGCACCGGCCGCGCCGCTTCGTTCTCGAGCTTCTTCTGGATGGTCGCGATCAGCGCGATACGCTTCTTGGAATCGAGCTCCATCGACTGGGCGTCGATCAGCTTCTGGATCTCCTCGTTGCAGTAGCCGCTGTAGTTGCGGGGCGAGCCGCAGCCGTAGTTCTCGTAGAAGTTGGCGTCGGGATCGTCGGGACCGAGGCCGGTGAGGTTGGCGCCGATCTGGTAGTCGCCGCGCGTGGCCATGGCGTGCCACTGGGCGGTCTCGATCTGCTTGAGCGTGGCCTCGATGCCGATCTGCTTGAGCTCGTTGATGACGAACGAGGCCATGTCGACGTAGACGGCGATGGCGCGGGTGACGATCTCGACCTTCAGCGGATTGGACGGCGTGACACCAGCCTCGGCCATCAGCTTCTTGGCCCGCGCCTTCATGTCGGCCGCCTTGCCGTAGCCGGGCAGCGCGAGCAGCTCCTTCTCGGGCAGACCCCACACGCCGTACGGGCCGGGGGACATGCCGGCGCCGAGGATGGCGCCGCCCTGGTGCACGCCCTGGATGAGCGCCCGGCGGTCGATGGCGTAGCTGACGGCCAGCCGGACCTTCTGGTTGTCGAAGGGCGGCTTCTTCACGTTCATGATGATGTTGTCGGTGACGTTGGTGGCCGTCGTCGTCACCACGATCTTCGGCACCGCGGCCTTGATTTGCTCGGCCGCGGTCTTCGTCGTCTCGCCCGGCATCGCCACGTCGAGCTGGCCGGCCTGCAACGCCGCCGTACGGGTGCCGCGCTCCTTGACGATGACGTAGCGCAGCCCGTCGAGGTACGGGCGGCCCTTGACGAAGTAGTCGGGGTTCTTCACGTAGTCGATGTACTCGCCGATCCGCCACTCCTTGAGCTTGAAGGGCCCGGTCCCGACGCAGGTGGTGCGGTACTGGGCGGGCGGGATGTGGGCCGCGTACACCGGCGAGTAACCGGAGGCCAGCATGATGATCAGCGAGGGCTGCGGCCGCTTGAGCCGGAACACCACGGTGTAGGGGTCGGGCGCCTCGATGGCGTCGACGTTGGCGTACCAGTCCTTGCGCGGGTTCAGCCGGATCTTGCCCTCGGCGCCGGGCGCATCACGCACCATGTCGAAGGTGAACTTCACGTCCTTCGAGGTGAACGGCTTGCCGTCGTGCCACTTGACGTCCTTG
>Ga0134124_10002717_pt1 | contig 14272 bp, 13 predicted proteins | sample KB304_FD_96880 | JGI IMG/M metagenome (GOLD analysis project Ga0134124, IMG submission 96880) | Terrestrial soil microbial communities without Nitrogen fertilizer from Kellogg Biological Station, Michigan, USA - KB3-0-4 | ecosystem: Environmental > Terrestrial > Soil > Unclassified ... | reverse complement strand
TACAGCATCCAGTGGACTCGACCGCCCCGACCGCTCAAGAGCTTGATGGCCACGTACGTCACGAAGCCGGCGCCGATGCCGTTGGTGATCGACCAGGTGAACGGCATCACCAGCATGGTGACGAACGCCGGCAGTGCCTCGTCGAGCTCGTCCCAGGCGATGTCGCGGGCGACGCTCATCATGTAGAAGCCCACGATGATGAGCGCCGGCGCCGTGGCCTGCGCCGGGATCACGCTGGCCAGCGGCGAGAACCACATGGCGACGAGGAACAACACCCCGGTCACCACCGCGACCAGGCCGGTGCGCCCGCCCTCCGTGACGCCGGCCGCGCTCTCGATGTAGGTCGTGTTGCTGCTGCTGTTGGCGACGCCGCCCAGCACCGCGCCGAGCGAATCCACCAGCAGCACGCGATTGGACCCCGGTAGCCGTCCGGTCGGATCCAGGAACCCGCCCTTGGAGCCGACGCCGATGATGGTGCCGATGGTGTCGAAGAAGTCGCTGAGCATGATCGAGAACGTCACCAGCATCGTCGCGAGGACGCCCAGGCGGCTGATCACGCCGACGTCGAGCCGGCCGAAGGTCGAGAAGTCCGGCCATTGCAGGACGGCGGCGGGCACCTGGGCGGCGCCGGGCGTCGCGAAGCCCTTCCAGCCGGCCAGCGCCCCGTTGAGCCCGATGGCCAGGATGGTCGTCAGCACGATGCCGAGGAGCAGCGCGCCGCGCACCCGGCGCGCCATGAGCCAGGCCGACAGCACGAAGCCCAGCACGAAGACGACGCTGGGCAGCCCGTCGAGCGCGCCGAGCGCGACCGGCAGCGGGCCGTGGGCGGGCTTCACGACGAACCCGGCGGTGAAGAAGCCGATGAATGCGATGAACAGCCCGATGCCGACGCTGATGGCACGCTTCAGTCCGATCGGCACCGCCTCCAGCATCGCCTCCCGGAATCGGGTGAGGACCAGCAGCGTGATGACCAGCCCCTCGAGCACGACGATGGTCATCGCCTGCGGCCACGTGAGCCCGCGGCCGGCCACGAGCTCGAAGGCGACGACCGCGTTGAGGCCCATTCCGGGGGCCAGCGCGAAGGGATAGTTCGCGAACAGGCCCATCGCGATGGACAGCACGCCGGCGGTGAGACAGGTCACCGTCAGCGTCGCCGCAAACGGCAGCCCCTTGCCCTCCAGCCCCGTCACCCCGACATAGCCGAGCACGATCGGGTTCACGAAGATGATGTAGGCCATCACCATGAACGTCGTCACCCCCGCCCGCACCTCGGTGCCGACGTCGGTGCCGCGCTCGCGGAGGCGGAACCAGCGCTCCAGGGTCGGCTCGGGCATCGCTCAGCCGGTCTCCCGGGCCCGCTCGCGGAGGACGAACTTCTGGATCTTGCCGGTGGACGTCTTCGGCAGCGGCCCGAACACGACGTGGCGCGGCACCTTGTAGTGGGCGATGGCGTCGCGCAGGAAGCCGACGATCTCCTCGGAGGTGGCGGTGGCGCCGGGCTTGAGCGTGACGAACGCGCACGGCGTCTCACCCCAGCGCGGGTCGGGCCGGGCGACGACGGCGGCCTCCATCACGGCCGGGTGCCTGTAGAGCGCCTCCTCGACCTCCAGCGACGAGATGTTCTCGCCGCCTGAAATGATGACGTCCTTCGAGCGATCCTTGATCTCGATGTACCCATCCGGATGCCAGACGGCGAGGTCCCCCGTGTGGAGCCACCCGCCGTCGAACGCCGTCCGGGTCGCGCTCGGGTTCTTGAGATAGCCCTTCATGACCGTGTTGCCCCGCAGCATGACCTCGCCCATGGTGGCACCGTCGCGCGGCACCGGCTCGAGCGTCGCCGGATCGGCGACCATCAGCCCCGCCGCCGTGGGATAGCCGACCCCCTGCCGGGCCATCTGACCGGCCCGCTCGCCGAGCGGCAGCGCCTCCCAGGCCTCCTGCCAGGCGCAGAAGGTCGCGGGGCCGTACGTCTCGGTGAGGCCGTAGAGATGGGTGACGCGGAAGCCCATCGCCTCCATCGCGGCGATCACGGTCGACGGCGGCGCGGCGCCGCCGGTGGCGATCTCGACCGTGTGCGCGAACCGCTGCTTCACCTCGGCCGGCGCGTGGATCAGCATCGTCATGACGATCGGGGCGCCGCACATGTGGGTCACCCGGTGGCGCGCGATGGCCGGGAAGACCAGCGCGGGGTCGACGCGGCGCAGGCAGACGTGGGTGCCGCCGACGGCGGTCACCGCCCACGTGTAGGTCCAGCCGCTGCAGTGGAACATCGGCAGCGTCCACAGGTAGACCGTGCGCGGCGACAGCCCGAACGTGAGCGCGTTGCCGAGGGCGTTGAGGTAGGCGCCGCGGTGGTGGTAGACGACGCCCTTGGGATCGCCGGTCGTGCCGGAGGTGTAGAGCAGGCAGATCGCCTGCCACTCGTCCTCGGGCGGGCTCCACGCGCCGTCGGGATCGCCCTCGGCCAGGAACGCCTCGTAGTCCTTCTCGCCCAGCAGGCGGCCGCCCTCGTGCAGGGGATCGTCGATGTCGATCACGGGGATCGAACGACCGAGGAGCCCCAGCGCCTGCTCGACGGTCGGCGAGAACTCCCGGTCGGTGATCAGCAGCTTGGCCTCGCCGTGGTCGAGGATGAAGGCGACGGAGCGGGCATCGAGACGATAGTTCAGCGGGTTGAGGACGGCCCCGGCCATGGGGATTCCATAGTGCGCCTCCAGCATGGCGGGAACGTTCGGCGCCATGACCGCCACCGAGTCGCCGCGGCCGATGCCGCGTCGGGCCAGGGCCGAGGCGAGGCGGCGGCAGCGCGCGTAGAACTCGGCGTAGGTGAAGGCGCGGTCGCCGTGGATGACGGCCGGCTTGTTCGGGTACACGTGCGCCGCCCACGCCAGGAACGACAGCGGCGTGAGCGGGGCGTAGTTCGCCGGCCGGCGATCGAGGTCCCGCTCGAAGGCGCTGGCCACCGCCGCCCCTACAACGGCTTCCGGATGATGCGTCCCAGCTCGCCCACCACGCCGCGGCGGAACGTCAGCACGCAGACGACGAAGATCGCGCCCTGCACGATCGTCACCCAGGCGCCCAGCTGGGCCAGGTAGTTCTCCAGCCCGATCACGATGAAGGCGCCGACCACCGGCCCGAAGATCGTGCCGAGCCCGCCCAGCAGCGTCATGAGCACGACCTCCCCCGACATCGTCCAGTGCACGTCGGTGAGCGAGGCGAGCTGGAAGACGATGGCCTTGGTGGCGCCGGCGAGGCCGGCCAGCGTCGCCGACAGCGCGAACGCGATGAGCTTGTAGTGCTCGGCGCGATAGCCGAGCGACACCGCCCGCGGCTCGTTCTCGCGAATGGCCTTCAGCACCTGCCCGAACGGCGAGTGGATGGCGCGATAGACGATCAGGAACCCGAGCAGGAAGATCCCGAGGACCGTGAAGTACATCGTGTGGGTCTGCCGCAGGTCCAGCACGCCCAGCAAGGTCCCGCGGGGGACCGCCTGGATGCCGTCCTCGCCGCCGGTGAAGCTCGCCTGCACCGCGAAGAAGAAGATCATCTGGGCGAACGCCAGGGTGATGTTCGCGAAGTAGATCCCGCGGCTGCGGATGGTGAGGGCGCCGATGGCGCCGCCGAGCAGGGCGGCCACCAGGGTGCCGAAGACGATCGCCGCCTCCGGCGGAAAGCCCCACACCTTGGCGGCGTGCGCGGAGGCGTAGCCGGCCGAGCCCAGGAAGGCGGCGTGGCCGAAGGACAGCAGGCCGACGTAGCCGATGAGCAGGTTGAAGGCGCAGGCGAAGAGGGCGAAGCACAGGGCCTTCATGAGGAACACCGGGTAGACGAAGAACGGCGCGGCCACCAGCACGCCGACCATCGCCGCGAACGCCTGGACCTGGTGCCTGGGGACCCGCGCGGCGGCGGTCTCCGCGACGTCCGCGCCGGCCGGGGCCGGCATGGTCGGGGCGCTCACCTCGCGAGCGCCGTGCTCGGTCACGTCACGCCGTCCGACCGAACAGGCCGGCCGGCCGCACCAGGAGCACCAGCGCCATGATCACGAAGATCACGGTGCTGGAGGCCTCGGGATAGAAGACCTTGGTGAAGCCCTCCACGACCCCGAGGCCGAAGCCCGTGACGATCGAGCCGACGATGGAGCCCATGCCGCCGATGACCACGACCGCGAAGACGACGATGATCATGTTGGCGCCCATGAGCGGATTCACCTGGTAGATCGGCGCCGCCAGCACGCCGGCCAGCGCGGCCAGCGCCACCCCGAACCCGTAGGTGAGCGTGATCATGCGCGGCACGTTGATCCCGAACGCCTGCACCAGCGTGGGGTTCTCGGTCGCGGCCCGGAGATAGGCGCCCAGCTTGGTGCGCTCGATGACGTACCAGGTGGCCACGCACACGGCCAGCGAGAAGAGCACGACCCAGGCCCGGTACTTCGGCAGGAACATGAAGCCGAGGTTGTAGCTGCCGGTGAGCTGACTCGGGATGCCGTACGGCAGGCCGGACGAGCCGAACTCGTTGCGGAAGACGCCCTCGATCACCAGCGCCACGCCGAACGTGAGCAGCAGGCCATAGAGGTGGTCGAGGTGATAGAGCCGCTTGAGCATCGTGCGCTCGATGACGATGCCGACGACGCCGATGGCGATCGGCGCCACCAGCAGCGACGCCCAGTAGCCGAGCCCCGCCCACTGCAGCAGGAAGTACGCGGCGAAGGCGCCCATCATGTACTGGGCGCCGTGGGCGAAGTTGATGATGTTCAGCAGGCCGAAGATCACCGACAGCCCCAGGCTGAGCAGGGCGTAGAAGGCGCCGTTGATCAGTCCGATGAGGAGCTGACCGAACAGCGCCTGGGTCGGAACCCCGAAGAGCGTTATTTCTTCACCAGCGGGCAATCGCCCTGGTCGATCGGCCGGAAGGCCTGCTCGGCCGGGATGGTGGCCCGCAGCTTGTAGTAGTCCCACGCCCCCTTCGACTCCGTCGGCTTCTTGACCTCGAAGAGGTAGGCCGGGTGGATCTTCCGGCCGTCCGCCCGGACCGTGCCCTTGCCGAACAGCGCGTCGTCGGTCGGCATCTCCTTCATCTTGGCGATGACCTTGGTGCCGTCGTCGCCCTTGAGCGCCTCGACCGCCTTGAGGTAATGGGTGACGGCCGAGTAGACGCCGGCGTGGATCATCGTGGGATGGATGCCGCGGTCGCGCTCGGCGAAGCGCTTGGCGAAGGCGCGCGTCTTGTCGTTCATGTCCCAGTAGAACGTCTCGGTCATGATCAGGCCCTGGGCCGTCGGCAGCCCGAGGGCGTGGACGTCGGTGATGAAGACGAGCAGGCCCGCGAAGTTCTGACCGCCCCTGACGATGCCGAACTCCGCCCCCTGCTTGATGGCGTTGGTGGTATCACCGCCGGCGTTGGCGAGGCCGATGATCTTGGCCTTGGACGCCTGCGCCTGCAGCAGGAACGACGAGAAGTCCTGCGTGTTGAGCGGATGGCGCACCTTGCCCACCACCTTGCCGCCGGCCTTGAGCACCACGGCCTCGGTGTCCCGCTCGAGCGCATGCCCGAACGCGTAGTCGGAGGTGAGGAAGAACCAGGTGTCGCCGCCCGTCTTCACGATGGCGTTGCCGGTGCCGTTGGCCAGCGCCCAGGTGTCGTACGTCCAGTGGATGGTGTTGGGCGAGCACGCCTTGCCGGAGAGGTCGGCGGTGGCCGCACCCGACACCAGCATCGCCTTGCCCTTGTCCTTGGCGATCTGGTTGATCGCGAGCGCCACGCCGGAGTTGGGCACGTCGACGATGACGTCGACCTTGTCGGCGTCGAACCATTGCCGGGCGATCTGGGAGCCGACGTCCGGCTTGTTCTGATGATCGGCCGAGACGATCTCGACCTTCAGCCCCTTCTTGTCGGCGCCGTAGTCCTCCACCGCCATGCGGGCGGCGACGACCGACCCCTGGCCCGCGAGGTCGGCGTAGAGGCTCGACTGATCGTTGAGAACGCCGATCTTGATGACGCCGTCCGAGATCTGCGCCGCCGCCGGACCGGCGGCCAGCGCGACCACGAGGAACGCGACGAGGATCCGTGCCCTGCGCATACGATGGCTCCTTGGTGAGAGAGTGATCTGCGGGAACTATACCCCAAGGTACTCGTGCAGCTTGTCCATGCTGGCCCCCAGCTGCGCGTTCGGAATCAGGTCCACGACGCGGCCGTGCTCCACGACGTAGTGACGGTCGGCGACGGTGGCGGCGAAGCGGAAGTTCTGCTCGACGAGCAGGATCGTGAAGCCCTCGCGCTTGAGCCGCGCGATGGTACGGCCGATCTGCTGGACGATCACGGGCGCCAGCCCCTCGGTCGGCTCGTCCAGCAGCAGCAGCCGGGCACCGGTGCGGAGGATGCGACCGATGGCGAGCATCTGCTGCTCGCCGCCCGACAGCTTGGTGCCGGGGCTGCGCAGCCGATCTTTCAAGTTGGGAAACAGGTCGAAGATGGCCTCCAGCGCGAGGCCGCCCGCCTGCACCCGCGGGGGCAGCAGCAGGTTCTCCTGCACGTTGAGGCTGGCGAAGATCCCGCGCTCCTCCGGGCAGAAGGCGATGCCGAGCCGGGCGATGGCATTGGAGGGCCGCGTGATCAGCTCGGCGGCGCCGAGCCGCACCGAGCCCGTGCGCTTGCCCACGATGCCCATGACCGACTTCAGCGTCGTCGTCTTGCCGGCCCCGTTGCGGCCGAGGAGCGTCACCACCTCGCCCGGAAACACATCGAAGTCCACGCCGTGCAGGATGTGGGACTCGCCGTACCAGGCGTGGAGGTCGCGCACGGTGAGCAGCGGCTCAGCCATCGGCCGATCCCATGTACGCCTGGATCACCTGCGGGTTGCGGGAGACGGTCGCGTAGTCCCCCTCGGCGAGCACCTCGCCGCGGGCGAGGACGGTGATCGTGTGGGAGAGGTTCTCCACGACGCTCAGGTTGTGCTCCACCATGAGCACGGTCCGGTTCACCGCGACCTTCTTGATGAGCGCGGAGATCCGGCCCACGTCCTCGTGGGCCATCCCCGCCGTCGGCTCGTCGAGCAGCATCATCTCGGGCTCGAGCGCCAGCGTGGTGGCGATCTCCAGCGCGCGCTTGCGCCCGTAGGGCAGCTCGACCGCCGGCGTGGCGGCGAGGGCGCCGAGCCCGACGGCGTCGAGCAGCTCTCGGGCGCGGCTGTTCAGTCCGTCGAGCAGGCGCTCCGAGCGCCAGAAGTCGAACGAGCGCCCGCGCTGGCGCTGCAGGGCGACGCGGACGTTCTCGAGCACCGTGAGGTGCGGGAACACCGCGGAGATCTGGAACGACCGCACGAGCCCCAGCCGGGCGATGTCGGCCGGGCGGCTGCCCGTGATGTCGTACCCGTTGAACCGGATGCGGCCGGCCGTCGGCGTCAGGAAGTGCGTCAACAGATTGAAGCACGTGGTCTTGCCGGCGCCGTTGGGGCCGATGAGCGCGTGGATGGTGAAGCGCCGGACCTTGAGATCGACGTTCTTGACCGCGACGAAGCCGCGGAACTCCTTCGTCAGCCCGTGCGTCTCGAGGATGATGCTATCTGATGGAGCGCTTGCTTGCGTCACGACGTGGGTGGCCTGTTCGAGAAGCGGGCCGGCTCCGTCACGCGCGGTCGCGGCTGGAACACGGGTTCCCGCTTCTCCTGCCAGGCGCGGTTGGCCTCTTCCGCCTCCCACGAGGCCATGCAGTCGCGCTGGGCGTCCATCACGTCCTCGATGCTCGCGCGCGGATCGCGATGGAAGGACTCGTGCAGCAGCCGCTTGATGTGCGCGTTGGCCGTCGGCGCCTGGTGGCGGAGCCGCTCGAGCAGGTGCGCCACCGTGGCGTCGACCTCGGCCGGTGGGCACACCCAGTTCACGAGGCCGATCGCGCGGGCGTCCGCCGGCGTGACGTCGTCGTTGAACAGCGCCAGCTCCTTGGCCCGGCCCAGGCCGACGATGCGGGCCAGGCGGAGCACGGCGCCGTCGGGGATGATACCGTGGCGCGAGGCGCCCAGGCCGAGGACGGCGTCGTCGGTGGCCAGCCGCACGTCGCAGGCGAGTCCCAGCTGCAGCCCGCCGCCGATCGAGTAGCCGTGCAGCACGGCCAGCGAGACCTTCGGCATGTCCTCCAGGCAATTGAGCGCGCGGACCCAGTGGCGGTAGAAGGCTTCGCCGATAGTCCCGGCCGCCAGTGCGGTGCGGTCCATGCCCGAGCAGAACGCGCGCCCGGCCCCGCGCACGACGACCGCGCCCACCTGGGGATCGGCCGCGGCGGTCTCGGCGTGGTCGGCGAGCGTCGCCGCCAGCTCGGTGTCGAGCGCGTTGAGCATCGCCGGACGATCGAGGGTGATCCACGCCACGCCTCCGGCGGCCCGGTACGTCACGGGCGCGTGGGTCATCGTGGATTGTGGAGGGCGCGCGAGAGGTTGTACGATCGCAAGCGTCGGTCGTCCGTCATCGAGAGTGCGGCCTAACGTATGGAATACTCGGCGGGATGTCAAGCGAGGCGCCCCTCGGCGCGCGCAAGCAAGGAGGGCGTTTCATGCCATCGATCAGCCGGCGTCGCTTCCTGGTCGCCGCCTCCGGCGCCGTCGTCGCCACCACCCTGGCCCCGGCCGTCGGGCGGGGGCAGACCTCCGTCAAGATCGGCACGGCCGTGCTGGGCGACTACGCGCTGGCCGGGCCGTTCATCGTGGCCGTCGAGAAGGGCTTCTTCCGGACCGAGAATCTCAACGTCGAGTTCGTCCCCTTCCGGGGCGGCCCGAACCTCGTGAAGGCCGTCATCGCCGGCGAGGTCCTGCTGGGCGCCGCCGGGAGCACCGACATCCTCGTGTTCCGCGAGGCCGGCATGCCGCTCAAGATGGTGGCCACGCACACCGAGGGCAACCACTTCACGCTCAACGTCGCGCCCGACGTCCAGGGCGTCGGTGATCTCAAGGGCAAGGCGATCGGCGTGACGTCGGTGGGCGCCACCACCTGGGTCTTCGCGCGCATGGTGGCCAAGCAGCAGGGCTGGGAGCCCGACCGCGACGTGAAGATCGTGGCACTGGGCGGGCTCGACGCCCAGCTGGCCGCGCTGTCCCGCAAGGAGATCCACGCGTTCGTGTGGGGCGACGGCGGCGCCGTCACCCAGCTCGCCGGAAAGTCCAAGGTGCTGCTGCGGATGGACAAGGTGACGGCGCGCTGGATCAGCCAGATCCAGTACGTCTCCGAGGAGGGCATCAAGAAGCAGGGCGACGACATCCGCAAGGTCATGAAGGGGCTCTTCTCCGCGATCCGCTTCATGACCGACCAGACGGCCGACGCCGCCGAGATCATCAGCAAGAAGATCGGCTGGAGCACGGAGGCGGTGCTGGCCGCCCACAAGATCTCCGGCAGTCTCATGTCGCACGACGGCACCGTGAGCCTGGAGGCGCTGCGCTCGATGCAGGACACGCTGCTGGAGCACGGCGTGATCAAGAAGCGGCTGCCGCTGGAGGAGCACGTCGCCCGGGAGTTCACGCCTGTCAAGCTCTAGCCGGCGGCACCGCTGGACGCTGGCGGCGCTGCTGCTCCTGCTGGCGGCGCCGGGCGTCGCGCACGCCCAGATCTTCCTGGCCACCCGGCCCGATCCCACGTTCGCGATCGGGCCGCTGTTCGTGCGGGCGTCGGTCACGCCGGAGCTCGGCCCGATCGTGGTCGACATCCTCTTCTCCGTCGACGTCCCCGCCATGAAGAGCGCCGCCGACCTCGAGCAGGACCTGTACCTGGTCTGGCCCAGCGCGGTGGTGGCGGACCGCGCGGCCGGTGCCCCCGATCCCGCGCTGGAGAAGTACCTGTCGGCGCGCGGCTTCGACGTGATCGACAGTGGCCGGCTCACGCTGTTCGCGCGCAACCTCTACCGGGGCGAGCACGGCGCGGCCGCCGAGGCGATCGCCGGCGGCGCCCCGTTCGCCACCTTCGTGCGAGACGACAGCGCGCTCGGCTTGTCGGCCCCGGCCACGTGGATCCGCATCCCGTGGAACCCGAAGTTCGTCAACCGCGTGTACCTGATGAATCTGAAGATGACCACGCGCGGGCTCGTCAAGGACAAGCCGGCGACGTGGGTCGAGAGGACGTTCTGGGGGCGGCGCCACCGGCTGTCGCTGTCCTTCAACGAGACTCGCCACCGCGCGGTGTTCCCGATGTACTTCCAGAACCGCGACCGCGTGGTCCGGCTCAGCGACGAGCCGGCCCAGCTCATCATCAACTTCGCCGACGCCGACCACCTGAAGATCGACGAGATGTCCCCGCAGTCGGCCCGGCGCCAGCTCAGCGAGACGCTGGAGAGCACCGATACCATCTCGCTCTACCTCGACCGCTCGGAGGGGCTGACGCCCCAGGTCTTGAGCGTGCAGTTCGGCTACTTCACCGGGCTGCAGTCGTGGGCGCCGGTGCTGATCCCCACCCTGTTCTTCGTGCTCGGCAACGTGGCCGGTGTGCTCGTGCGCAACGTGGCCGAACGGTTCAGCAAGCGGTGGACGGGGCGGGTGCTGTTCGCGCGCGCGAAGGATGCGCCGCAGGTGAAGCAGCAGGGCGCGGTCATCGCCCCGGAGACGCTCGGGCGGATCGTGCCCGGCGTGACGACCTATGACGAGGTCCTACGGTTGTGCGGGTCCGATGTCGAGGAGCAGTCGCGGCTGACGGCGCCGGGACGGCGGACGCTCGTCTACCGGGGACGGCGCGTCGTACCGCGGCGCCGGCGCGCGTTCGGCTGGCTGGCGACCGTCTCCCACTGGGACCGCGAGCAGCACGAGGTGCACATCGAGCTGGACCGGGACGTCGTCAGCGACGTCCAGGTCCACGTGACGCGCTCGCGCCTCAACGCCCCCGAACCGCCGTGAGGTCGACGCCGACCGGATCCGGCAGGCGCATGACCACGTACGGGTTCAGCGTGATGTGCTCGCAGCAGGTGTAGCAGTAGAAGTCGAGCTCGACCCCGGCGCGGCCGCCCATGAACTCCAGCCGGCGGGCGCAGCGGGTGTGATGGAGCGAGCCGTCGGGCGCGCGGTGCACGGTGGACACCGGGGGCATCGCCGTCCGCGTCGTCGTGAAGCTCTTGGTGATCGGTACCGTTGCCATCCTCATTCCTCCGGATGTGACCGCCGTCTCGCCGATGTCTACTCGCGCCACAGCAGCGCCCAGCAGAGCGCCGCACCGCCGCCGCAACAGGCGGCGACGACCGACAAGTACCCGGCGAGTTCGGTCCAGGTCAGCATGTCGGCGTGGCTCAGGAGCAAGCGACGTTCCACGCCTTCTGCGCGATCGTATTCCGCGATTTCAAATAGATACGAAACCCACGGGTGACAAGGATGGTCAGTCTTCGCGCGGGCTTGGTCACCTCCGGCCAGAAACTAGCCGCGAGAGGCTGCTAGCTACGCCAGTGGGACAGGCGCTCGTTGAGCGCGTCGAGGCCGAGAACGATGGCGATCGACGCCGCGGAGACCAGGGCGGTGGCGGCGAACAGCTCGGCCGCCTGGAAGCCGTTGGCGAGCGAGTTGAGGACGTGGCCCATCCCCCGCACCCCCGCGAACATCTCCACGATCAGCACGCCGAGCAGGCAGAAGACGATGCCCAGGCGCATGCCGGCCAGCACGGTGGGCACGATGGCGGGCAGGATGACCTTCCAGTAGAGCTGCCAGGTGCCGGCGCCGAAGGCGCGCCCCACGCTGACCAGAGTGCGATCGACGTCACGGACGCCGCCCGCGACCAGCACCAGGATCGGGAAGAACCCGTGGATGGTCCCGTACAGGATCGCGGGGGCGGTCCCGAAGCCGAGCAGGAGCATGATCCAGGGCAGCACGAGGATCTTCGGCATCCCGTAGAGCGCGATCACGAACGGGCTCGCCACCTCGCGCAGCACCCGGACGGAGCCCAGGGCGATCCCGAACCCGACGCCGAGGACGACCGACAGCGCGTAGGCGATCGCCGTCTTGACCAGCGTGTCGCCGAGCGCGGCCAGCGCGCCGTGTCCCATCCGGGCGAAGGCGCCGGCCACCGCGCTGGGCGCCGGCACGAACAGCGGATCCACCCAGCCGGCGCGGGCCACGGCCTCCCAGACGCCCAGCAGGACCAGCACGCTGGCCGCCTGCAGCGCCGCAACCCCCGTCCGGGTCAGTCGGTCCATCGCCGGGCGCGGCGCTCGACGAGGCTCGCCACCGCGTCGGAGCCGACGATCAGCACGAGCGTGACGCAGACCAGCGCGACGTAGTCGGAGGTCCGGAAGAGCCCGTAGGCGTGGTTGATGAGCGTGCCCATCCCCGCCTTGGAGCCGAGGATCTCGCCGACGATGACGCCGATCACGGCCAGCGCCAGCCCGGTGCGCAGCCCGCCCACCAGCGTGAACAGCATCGCCGGCATCATCACCTTGACGAACACCGCCGTCGGCCGCGCGCCGAACGCCCGCGCCACCGCGATCAGGTGGGGGCTCACCTGCCGGATCCCGGCCAGCACCGCCAGCGTGATGGGAAAGAACCCGAGCAGGAACCCGAACGCGATCTTGGAGGCGGCGTCGAGCCCGAAGAACAGCATCAGCGAGGGATACCAGACGACCGCCGGCACAGCGTAGAGCGCCGCCACGATCGGCCCGTACACGCGTCCAGCGAGACGGTTCAGGCCCAGGGCGGCGCCGACGCCGAGGCCGGCCGCGATCGCCAGCGCGTAGGCGATGACGATCTCGCGCAGCGTCAGCAGCAGGCTCGCTGGCAGGTCGGGATAGGAGTCCAGCGTGAGCAGACGGCCGAGCGCGGGGACGACCGCCGACGGCGGCACGTACAGCAACGGATTGGCCGCGCGCGCCCCGATCTCCCAGGCGGCGAGGCTGGCGACGAGGATCGCCGCGCGAAGGGCGACAACGCGCGTCACCGCTCGCCCATCGCGCGCAGCGACTCGTCGCGGATCCCGCTCCAGAGCGTGGCGCGCAGGGCGACCATCTCGGACGACTCCATCGCCCGCGGGTACGGCATCGGCAGGTCCAGCACGCTCTTGATCCGGCCCGGCCGGGCCGTCATCACGACGACGCGCGTCGACAGCGCCAGGGCCTCGTGCAGGCTGTGGGTGACGAAGACGACGGTCTTGCGCGTGCGGCGCCAGATGTCCAGCAGCCACTCGCCCATGAGCAGGCGCGTCTGCTCGTCGAGGGCGCCGAAGGGCTCGTCCATCAGGACGATCGGCGTGTCGATCGCCAGCGCGCGGCCGATGGCCACGCGCTGGCGCATGCCGCCCGACAGCTCGCGCGGGTACTTGGCGCCGAAGTCGCGCAGGCCGAGCGGACCGAGCAGCTCGGTGGCGACGGCGCGGCGGCGCTCGCGGGTCACGCCCTGCAGCTCGAGGCCGAACTCGACGTTCTCGAGCGTGGTGCGCCACGGGAAGAGCCCGGGATCCTGGAAGACGGTGGCCACGCGCGTGGGATCGGGGCCGGTCACCGGGCGGCCGTCGACGAGCACGCGCCCGTCGTCGGGCACCACCAGCCCGCCGATCATGCCGAGCAGCGTGGACTTGCCGCAGCCGGAGGGACCGATCAGCGTGCAGAACTCGCCGGCGCCGACGGGCAGCGAGACGTCGCGCAGCGCCTCGACCGGGCCGGAGCTCGTCTGGTAGCGCTTGCCGACCCGATCGACGGCGATCAGGTCGCTCACGAAAGCTGGAGGATCTCGCGGGCGATCACCATGCGCTGGATCTCCGAGGTACCCTCGCCGATCTCGGTGAGCTTGGCGTCGCGGAAGATGCGCTCGACGGGGAACTCCGTGATGTAGCCCGCCCCGCCGTGGACCTGCACGGCCTTGGTGGCGGCCTTCATCGCCGCCTCCGAGGCGAAGACCTTGGCCATCGCGGCGGCGTGCATGGCCGGCCGGCCGGCGTCCTTCAGCCACGCCGCCCGCAGCGTGAGCAGCCGGGCGACCTCGACGTCGGTGGCGATGTCGGCCAGCATGCCCTGCAGGCCGTTGAACTCGGCCAGCGTCTTGCCGAACGCGCTGCGCTGCTTCATGTACTTCGCGGCCTGGTCCACCGCCGCCTGGCCGATGCCCACCGCCATGGCGGCCATGGCGATGCGCCCACCCTCCAGCACCTGCATGGCCTGCACGAAGCCCTGCCCGCGCTCGCCGAGCAGGTGATCGGCGGGCACGCGGGCGTCTTCGAAGATCAGCTCGGCGGTGTCGGAGGCGTGCAGCCCCAGCTTGCGATAGGGCCGGCCGGCGGTGAAGCCGGGCGTGCCCTTCTCGACGACGAGGGCCGAGATCCCGCGGGCCTTCTTC
>Ga0134124_10002715_pt1 | contig 14276 bp, 7 predicted proteins | sample KB304_FD_96880 | JGI IMG/M metagenome (GOLD analysis project Ga0134124, IMG submission 96880) | Terrestrial soil microbial communities without Nitrogen fertilizer from Kellogg Biological Station, Michigan, USA - KB3-0-4 | ecosystem: Environmental > Terrestrial > Soil > Unclassified ... | reverse complement strand
TGTTCTGGTCCAGTTTTAAGACATTTTCAAACTGTGCCGCCGCATCATTCAAGCGAGATTGACGAAGATATAACTTCCCGAGTGACAACTGGGCCGGAGCAAACTTAGGTTCAGTCTTTACTGCTTGCGTAAGGTACTTTTCAATCGTGGCGTTATCAGCGTTCGTTTGCTTCAACATAACGTCAGCTATCAGATAATTGACGATTCCAAGTTTGTTGTTTTTAGCTAGAGCATCCTGGTAGGTGCGAATCGCATTTGGATATTGACCAATCTCCACGTAAGTCATACCCAGATAGACCAGTGCCGGGGCATAGTTTGGATCAATCTCGATAGAACGATTCAAAGCTTTGGCTGCCTCGTCATTACGTCCCGCCTTAAAGTGAGCGATACCCATTGCGAACCATAACCGTCCAGAGTTGGGAAATAATTCGAGAGCCTCTTTAAGACGAATTATAGCTGCGTCCGGTGCGAGTGCGGTTGTCAACAGCATCCCGTATTGGAACCGGTAAGCTTCTGACTGTGGGTCCTTTTGGATTGCCAGACGCATCGCGGGTATTGCGTTTTCAAGATGGCCACTCTTTTCGTACACCGACGCGAGCAACGCATAGATTGGACCAGAGTCAATTCCTCGAGCCACGGCCCCTTCCAGTGTTCGTCCGCTGGATGGTATGTCGTTTTGCGCGAGATAAGCTCGAGCTAATTGCAAGATGGTTTCTTTGTTTGCCGGGTCGATTGCCAGGGCCGATTTAAGTTCATCAATTGCCTCGGTAGCCAGGCCGTTTTCGAGCAGTGCGGCTCCTAATTGCGTCCGGCTATTCTGATCGATTGTTGGACCATCTGCTTTCGCTAAGAGCGTTTGATAGTCACGAAAGTAATTCGAGGCTGCTTGTTTATCGCCCAGTCGTAAAGTGACTATGACCAGGGCCTGGGCGACTTCGACATCCTGAGAGATCGCGTAAGCCTTATTGAAAAGCTCTTGAGCCTGACGCAGACTGGTTGGAGTTCCATCGTCCAATCGAATTTGGCCAAGGTTAATTGCGGCGCTCGCCTGGTTGGGGTTCAAACGCAGCGAGGTCTCAAATTGTTTGGCCGCTTCGTTGTTACGTTTGAGCTTGCGCAATACCGCGCCGTAATTGTTATGAGCTGATGGTGACGACGGGTCGGCCATCGTTGCCGCACGGAAGTGACGCTCAGCATCAGCGAGATCGCCAGCGCGATCCGCAATTATTCCCAGGTAAGTATGGGCTACGACATTGCCTGGTTCTGCTTCGAGCGCCTTACGGAATGTGTTTTGAGCCGCGACAATCTCACCATTTTCAAATGATTTTACTCCCTCCGAAATGAGGAGATCAGCCTGGGGGTTACTGGTTGGACGAGAAGTTGTAGATTGAGCCGGGCAGATTGCAGGCCAGAGAAGTAGCGCGCCGACGATCACCACATCGCGCACAAGTCTTAACGAGAAAGGAATGCGTTCCTGATTGGACAACAATGGCTAGAACCTGCTGCGTTTGCAAGTATACCGAAGCTTGATCCAAACAAAAGGCGCGGGAGAATATTGAAATCTTCCCGCGCCTTTTAATTCTCTTCAAACCCCAGTTTAGAAGATAATCCGAGCGCCGAGCTGAATGTGACGCGGCTGATTAAAGTCTCCTACTCTATCTGAGATACCGAAGGTGCCAGGGTTGTTCAAATCCATCCCCGGTAAAATGAACCGGCCACGATTGAAGGCATTGAAAAAGTCTACACGGAATTCAAAAGTGGTCGTCTCAGTAAGTTTTGTCTTCTTCAGGATATTGAAATCTTCGGTGAAGAACGGCTGCCCACGAAGACTGCTGTAGGTCGGCGCGGAGTCACCAAAGAAGCGCAAGGGATCGGCGTAAAAAGCGGCGTACTCCGCCGATCCAATTGCCGCATTTGTGCCGCCGTATGCTGCCGGGAACGCAAAGGCACCGGGATTCACGTACTGGTATCTGATCCCACCGGCTGGTATGTCGGTATAAAACGACTGGCCCGTAAGATCTGGTCGCAGATTGCCATTGAAGCCGACAAGATTCAGAAAGTCTCTCGCTCCACCCGCAATGAACGGAACGAGCAATGGACCATCGCGATAGCGCTGAACACCAGAGAGCTGCCAACCACCAAAGACCTTATCGACAAAGCCTCCCTGGTTCAAATAACGCTTACCTTTTCCCAAGGGCAATTCAAGTACGTAGTTGACTACAAAAGAGTGCGGGACGATATTTGGCGACGGTGTTCTTAAAGACCGTCGGTCATATGGGTTTTGCACTACTCCGTTTATTGGCGTAGCGCCGAAAAGATCCTCAGCCGCATCAGTTATGAGTTTGGCAAACGTATACGACAGTCCGACTTGAATTCCCTGCGAGAACCGTCGATTTACATCGATCTTCAGGGCGTGATAAATGCTCTGCCCTTCGCTTTCCTGATGTTCTGTGATGATGCCGTATTGTGGGAACGGTTTTATCGATTGTGCGACCGATCCATTAAAGCCGGGAAATACGGCATTGCTATTGGTGGGAAGCGTGACCCCCACACTCGAGGCGTAAGTCCGGTCGCTAGCAGTTACATCGTTCAGATTTTTGTTGAGCAAGGCCTGGCCGAGTTTCAGCCCGTTAAATGGAATTGCATTGAGCGGATCGAAGCCACTCCGTAGGCGAGTTCCCTTGCTGCCGATGTAAGAGACGGAAGCGACAAAGTTCGCCGGTAGTTGACGTTCGACGTTTAAGCTCCATTGGGCGGTGCGACCATTCTTGAAGTTTCGATTGAAGCCCTCTACGTCGCTACCGATAAACTGACTCGTTGGGTCGACCGCAAGCGTCGCCGGATAATTATCCAACCTGATGAAGGAGTCAAAGCCGCCATTAATGTGCAGTCCTGGTGCAAGGTAACCAAGTTCTCCACCGCGTCCAAAATCGTTGTAGAGAAGCGGTGCGTAGTACAAACCATAACCACCGCGTACGACGGTTTTGGTATTTACTGTGTACGCGAATCCAAAGCGTGGTCCAAAGTCGGAGTAATCAGGCTTCATCAAACCCCGATAAGGCGAGCAAATACCGCCCTGACAATCTGCCCCTGCAATTGCACCAAGACGACCGCCGGCCTGTGGGTTTGGCACAAAGCGGTCAAAGCCGCGATATTTGTCGAGATGCTCAACGCGTGGATACGGAATGTCGTAACGCACGCCGATGTTAACCGTTAATCTCGGCGTGACTTTAATGTCGTCCTGGACGAAGAAGTTTGGCTCGAAGAAGCGAAAACCGGGATCGATCGATTGCACTGAGTTGAATGAGAATTCCGGGGCGCCCGTCAGCAGGCTCGCGATGGGCCATCCCTCTGTGAACGCATTGCCATTTGCTGTTTGGTTGCTCTGGAAATTGAACCAGCCGCCGAGGTCGAAGTGGTTTGAATCGTTGAGTTGTTGCCAGCGTGCTTCACCGCCAAACTTGAACGTGTGCTTGCCTGTGGTCCAAGTCACAAAGTCAGCAATCTGGACCGCGTTGTCGCCGTCCTGGTTATCGAAGTTGGTGGATCCACCACCTTGATAAGCGCGCGGATCTGCCGAGGTGACCGGGCTACCATAGTTGGGAAAGTCGATACGCGGGAGCGCTAAATTTTGCGTAGCATTGGCTGGTATTCCAAACTGTACCGGCGTTCCGACTCCCTTAGTAGTGTTTTGGTTCTTGACGAAAGAACGCGTGAAGCCGAGGTTAAGGTGATTAAGCAGCGTTGGACTAAATGTGTAATCGTCCTGCAATCGGTAGTACTGTGAATGAAAAGTTTGATCGAAAGTATTGACGTTAACCCAGGGATCAGGGAATCGCGGGAACTCACCCTGCAGTTTCGTTTGCACCCGGTATGTAGAACTAAAGGCGATGCGATGTTTTTCCGACAGTACAAAATCCATCTTTTGCACGTAGTACTTCGTTTTGGTCGGAATAAAACTGGTGGCGTTGTAGTTGTGATAGACACCCGAACTGGTCGGCGCCGGGAAGAGTTGGACCAGCGCTAAGCCGGCGGGGCTAAGAATTGATTGACCAGAGGCATTTGTATAAAGGTCGAGTCGGTTGCCGGGAATGGCTGGACGATCGCAGGTCAGGCCACCACCAGGCAAGTTTCGGTACGAGCAGGGAACTGTGTTGTCGAAGATCTGGTGCGGGCCAAAAAACTGCAGGACGGAAGGATCTGTTAACAACTCAGAGAAATCACCGGTCCGCATCCTGGCAGTCGGAACACTGATGTTCGCATTCTCTGACTGGGTGAAGCGATAATTGCCATAGTTGAAGAAGAAAAAGACTTTGTTCTTCAGGCTCTTCAGTACTGGCCCACCTTCACCGAAATGCGGCAGATAAACCGGGCCACCGACACTGAAGCCAAAATCATGTTGCTGATCGATCGGCTTCTCAGTTCCCAACAACCGGTTCAGATCGATATTGGCGTCCAATCCCTTCGTTCGGTAAAACTCATAAATCTCACCGTGGAAATCGTTACCTCCGGATTTTATCGTCAGGTTAACGACGCCGCCTGAAGAGTTGCCAAATTCTGAAGAGTATTGCGCAGTACTGACGGTAAATTCCTGAAAGGCATTTGGACCAGGTGCTACTTCGGTAAAGAATGTGCCGTTTTCGGCGCGTCGAGTGGGAGTGCCATCGACCAGGATTTCGGTGCCCAATCCCTGTCCGCCGTTAATCCTGAAGTTGAAGCCCAGGGTACCACTGCCACGAGCGGATTGGTTTTGGTCGCCAACGCTGCCGCCGCCCGAAGCAACACTGCTGTCCAAAAAGATAAATGCTATCGCTGAGCGTCCAGCTGTTTCGCCACCAATTTGAAGAGGCAGCTCGCGAATTTGCTTTTCGGTAACGTTTGTTTGCTGGGTGGGCGTATCAGTTTGCAGCACCTGTGAATCGGAAGTTACGAGAACGGTTTCACCCACAGCACCGACCTCTAAAGTGACGTCCTGTCGCCTCGTCACCTGCACGCCGATGCGAACCTCATCGATGGTTGCCGTTTTGAATCCGCTTGCCGCAACAGTGATTTTATAGGGAGCAGCCTTAAGCTCCGGGAACTGGTAGTTTCCATCGTTGGAAGTTGTGATCTCGCGAACTTCACCATTGTCGTTATTGGTGACAGTCACCTTGGCGCTTGAGACGACGGCACCGTTCGGATCTTTAATGGTTCCGACTAGTGTGCCGCGATCACTCTGAGCGAACGCTGTGATCGAGAAACAACAAATTAGCGTCAGTACAGTCAAGACGCTGTTAGTCCATCGTCGCATGTAGCCTCCTCAAAATTTACAGTTGGACCAACAGTTGGTCCAACGATGACTAAAACTGAGCACAAACTCGCTCATTAAGCGTATGGGCGTATCGGATTTTGCAATTCCTAACTGGTCCCGGTTGCAGGGTCAGGGGAAAAAGACTTGATGACTATAGTGCTTGTTGCTTACACTGGTTGCTTATATAAGCCTAAAATGAGCAACTGTCAAGAGGTTTTCCGGTCCATTACGTCAGTTTTAAATTTGTATTGTAGGCGAACAATTACAGCTGTTGAGGCCGAATGTTTAGATCCCAACAGCAAGTTTTCATGCATTCGACCAATCGGTTGCGGGATGCAGAAATATGGACTCTAATCCTGGTTTTGCTCGTGCGAACGCTTGGCAATCCATAATTGAGTGAGATGTTGACCCAGCATCATTAAATCTTTGAACGCGACCTTGCACAAAAAAGATATTGTGTGCCTTTGTCAGGCGAGGGAAGTGCTCCAGCGAACCACGATGTTTATAGGAATGCACAAGCAAAGACGTCAGCGCTACAGAGCAGAGCCATGTCCTTTTAACGATTCGACTTAAATTCTGCTCCTGATGAGCGCGGGCCGTCAGGAATGACCCAGTGCTATAAACATTCTGCTCCTCCGGAGCAACGGTCTCGGAACTTTTGGGAGAAGTCATTTGAGCGCAGCACTCAACAATGCAGGTGAGAGGAAGAAACTCATGCGAGCTTTTCGAAAACTTTCGCAGTTATTGGTCATTCTTGCAGTCGTGTCCCAACTGGCCTTGTCAGCACCGGCCAGGAAATGGACTGAAGCACAGGCGAACAACTGGTACCGGAATCAGCCCTGGTTAGTTGGCAGTAATTACACGCCGGCGTCGGCCATCAATGAACTTGAAATGTGGCAGGCCGATACCTTCGATCCAACTAGAATTGATCTGGAATTAGGCTGGGCCCAGGGAATCGGCATGAATACGATGCGAGTGTTCTTGCACGACCTCGTCTGGAAACAGGATCCCAAGGGTTATCAACAGAGGATTGATACCTTTCTTCGCCTCAGTGCGAAACACAACATCAAGCCGATGTTCGTCCTCTTTGACTCCTGTTGGGATCCAAATCCAGCCCTGGGAAAACAGCGGGCACCGCGCCCGGGCGTCCATAACTCCGGTTGGATGCAGAGCCCTGGTGGCAAGGCGCTTTCAGATCCGACTGAATATCCACGTCTCGAACAGTATGTGAAAGGCGTGGTGGGCGCATTCGCGCGTGACCAGCGTATTTTGGCCTGGGATGTCTGGAATGAACCCGACAATACCAACGGCTCCAGTTACAACAATGGTGAGCCGAAAAATAAAGTCGAACTGGTCCTGGCGCTGTTACCACAAGCCTTTGCCTGGGCCCGGGAAGCTGGACCAACGCAGCCTTTGACTAGCGGCATTTGGAAAGGTGACTGGTCGGCAAACGATAAAATGGATGCGATGGACCGCATGCAAATCTATCTCTCTGACGTCATATCATTCCACAACTACGATTCCGGAGAAGAATTCGAGAAACGAGTTAAGTGGCTGCAGCGTTACAACCGACCACTGCTCTGCACCGAATACATGGCCCGTGGAAATAAGAGCACATTTCAAGGCACGCTTCCGATCGCGAAGAAATACAACGTGGCAGCCATAAACTGGGGATTAGTCGCCGGAAAGACCCAGACGTATCTGCCCTGGGATTCCTGGCAACATCCCTACACGGATCGCGAGCCAGCAATCTGGTTTCATGAAGTGTTCCGCACGGACGGCACGCCCTATAGTGCTGAGGAAGTTACGCTGATCAAGCAACTTACTGCGCAAGCAAATTCTCGTCGCGGTATGTAAGTTTAATTTCCTGATTTGAATCTTCTCTGTGCAACCTTTGTGTCCTCTGTGACTCGGTGGTTAGAAAGATATACAGGAGATCCACCACCAAGATACAGAGAACACAAAGGTTGCACAGAGTAAATCAACCGCAAAGTAGACACCCTTGAGGAAAACATGACCAACCTGAAGAAGACTTCACTTCTGTTCGCGTTGAGTGGCTTGCTCTGGACATCAGTTATGGGACAGGCGGTCAGCGAAGTCAAAGTCCAAGTCGACAAACCCGGCGCCGATATATCTCCGACCATGTTCGGAATTTTCTTTGAGGACATCAACTTTGGCGCTGACGGTGGTCTGTACCCGGAACGAGTTAAAAATCGGTCGTTCGAATTTCCCGAGCCCATGATGGCATGGAAAGAGATTACGCGCGCTGGTTCAACTGGAACTGTCTCCATCCTCACGCAGGATCCGATAAACGAGGAGAACGCTCACTATCTGCATTTCGACGTCAAGACTGCGGGGAAGGGTTTTGGTGTAACGAACGAAGGCTTTCGCGGCATGGGATTTCAACGTGGCGCTGAATATTTGCTGACGTTGTACGCTCGTAATCCAGCGCATACTCAGAGAGCTGGCAATGCTCGAGTGCAAGAACGGTTACCCGCCGGGCTACGAGTGGAGCTGGAAGGAACCGACGGTGCCATTCTTGCTCAAGCCAGGCTTACCAATGTTTCATCTCAATGGAAAAAGTACTCTTTAATTCTTCGCCCTTCTGCAACCGCACTGAAGGGACGATTGAATCTGCTGATCGACTCAATTGGAACTCTCGATGTAGACATAGTGTCGCTATTTCCTGCTGACACATGGAAGAATCGTCAAAACGGTTTGCGGGCCGATCTGGTCCAGCTATTAAAAGACATGAGGCCAGGTTTTCTACGCTTTCCGGGTGGCTGTATTGTGGAAGGGAGGTACCTGAAAACACGGTATCAATGGAAAACGACAATTGGCGATCTGGCCAAGAGAAAATTGATCATCAATCGCTGGAATGATGAATTCAAACACCGGCCCGCGCCCGACTATTACCAGTCATTTGGTCTGGGATTTTTTGAGTACTTCCAACTCGCCGAGGACATCGGCGCCGAGCCACTCCCGATAGTTAATTGTGGGATGGCTTGCCAATTTAATTCCAGTGAATTGGTCGCTTTGGATCAGCTAGACCCCTATGTTCAGGACGCTCTCGATCTGATCGAATTTGCCAACGGGCCCGTGACGAGCGAATGGGGACGACTGCGAGCCGCGATGGGCCATCCGGCTCCGTTCAACCTCAAGATGTTGGGCGTGGGAAACGAACAGTGGGGGCCACAATTTATCGAACGGTACGAAGTGTTCTCCAAAGCGCTCAAAGCGAAGTATCCGCAGATCACTCTTATTTCGGATGCTGGTCCAAGTCCTAACGACGACAGGTTCAAGTTCCTGTGGGGCAAACTGCGAGATCTGAATGCCGACATCGTTGATGAACATTACTACATGGCGCCGAGTTGGTTCCTCACGAATTCGGATCGCTACGACAATTACCCTCGTACTGGACCAAAGGTGTTCAGTGGAGAGTACGCAGCCCAGAGTGTCGGAATCGCGAGTCCGGATAATCGGAATTCCTGGGAGTGTGCGCTAGCAGAAGCTGCTTTCATGACCGGATTAGAGCGAAACGCCGACGTGGTGAGGATGGCGTCTTACGCCCCTCTCTTTGCGCATGTCGATGGCTGGCAATGGACTCCGGATCTGATCTGGTTCGATAATCTCAAGTCCTACGGAACTCCCAATTACTATGTGCAAAAGCTCTTTAGCATTAACAAAGGCACCAATATTCTCCCGGTACCATTGAATGGATCGCCGCGCAATGCGCAGGACAATTTATATGCAAGTGCTGCAATCGATCGGCGGATGGGCCACGTAATTCTCAAGCTGGTTAATGCCACAGCAACTCAAAGAGCGGTCCGCATTAACTTATCAGGTACGAAAGTTAACGGAAGGTCAGCGGTTGCCTCGATTTTGGCCAGCACCGATGCAAAGGCTGAGAATAGTTTGGACCAGCCGACCAGACTCTCACCCATCGAGCGATCGTTATCGTTTATGGGTCCCGAGTTTGAATACAAGCTCGAGCCCAGCTCGCTGACTGTGTTGCGTATCCCTGTCAGATGACCTTGCGCGCCTTAATTCTTCTGCTCTTGATTGGGAGCTGTGTAACAGCGTGGTCGCAATCCAAATCGGCTAGTGCTGATATCTCATTGCTAACGGGTGACGTCAGTCCGGTCCACGATCCCAGCATTATCCGCCAGGGATCGACCTATTACGTTTTCGGCACGAATCGCTTCAATCAAAAGTTACTGCCAATTTTCTGTTCGGCCGATCTGAAAGCCTGGCAGTTCTGCGGAAATGTCTTTGACGATGTGCCGGATTGGGCCAAGGCAGAGATTCCTGGTGCGCGTGGAATTTGGGCTCCCGATATCTCTTACAACTCAGGCGAGTATCGGCTTTACTATGCTGTTTCAACTTTCGGCAGCAACCAATCGGTCATCGGCCTTATCACCAACAAGACTCTCGATAGCAAAAGCGCTGAGTATAAGTGGATAGATCAGGGTCGTGTTATCGGCTCGACGAAGGCAGACGATTACAACGCCATTGATCCAAATTGTGTCAAGGATAAAGATGGAAATACCTGGCTGGCCTTCGGAAGTTTCTGGGGCGGCATCAAAATGAGGAGGCTGGATTCAAAGACAGGTAAGCTTTTCGAAACTGATACAAAACTCTATTCGCTTGCCAGTCGACGCCCGCTGGATCCGCCCGCCATAGAAGGGCCCGCCATCATTCGTCACGCGGCTCATTACTATTTATTTGTTGCTTTCGACTTCTGTTGTCGCGGTAAGAACAGCACGTACAAGATCTACGTGGGTCGAGCGGATAAGATTACCGGACCTTATTTGGATCGCGATGGAAAACCATTGATGGACGGTGGCGGCAGTCTTCTGGTTGAGGGCTCAGAGAACTGGCGTGGGCCCGGCGGTCAATCGCTAATGCACGAAGATTCCGGGGATCTGCTGGCTTTTCACTCTTACAGTTCAGTTACCGGCAAAGCGACCTTGATGGTTTCCAGAATCACCTGGAAAAAGGGCTGGCCCCAAAGGATCAAGCTGCCCTGATTTTGTTTGGTTTCGAGGATCGCTTTTCTTCCGATCCACGAATCCACCCGAACTAGAGACGAAAGAAAAGATCAAGAGCAAAGATCCGGGATAGAATGCTAAAAACGATCCTCCTGTTGTTACTCCTGACCGTGACGGCTTTGGCCCAACAGCCCACTCCCACGCCGCCCGTGACGGGGCGTTCGTACGACACCAGTAATCTGCCGAAGACACCTCCGAACCCTGGGCCGCGTGCAAAGTCACCCGTCAAATTCAGCGATGTGCGAGCTGAAACCAAGATCAACTTCAAACATTCAGGCTCTCCAACGTCTAAAAAATTCTTATTGGAAACAATGGGTAGCGGTGTAGCGATTTTTGACTTCAACAACGATGGTCGGATGGATCTTTTCTTTACTAATGGCGCGCTCCTGCGAGACCAAATGGCCGCAGACGCAATTCCGGTAAAAGCTGATGCAAGGTTCTGGAACCGGCTTTATCAACAATTACCGGATGGCAGCTTTCAGGATGTTACCGAGCAGGCGCACTTGCAGGGAGAAGGTTATTCGATGGGAGTTGCGACTGGTGATTTCGACAATGACGGTTTCATTGACCTTTACGTTACCGGTTACGGAAAGAACTATCTTTATAAAAATAACGGTGACGGCACTTTTGTAGATGTGACGCAAAAGTTTGGCGTCGCTGGTGGTGGATGGTCCACCAGTGCGGGTTGGTTTGATTTCGATAAGGACGGTCGGCTCGATCTGATTGTCACCAGGTACCTGACCTGGGATTTCGCCAACGGATCACTGGTTTGTGGCGAGGCTCGTCCGGGACTGCAGGCTTACTGTCATCCTGACAATTTCAAAGGCGCAACTAATCTCCTGTACCACCAGAAGACTGATGGGACTTTCGAAGATGTTTCGTCGAAAGCCGGCATTTCAGACCCAAAAGGAAAAGCATTGGGACTTGCTTTTGCCGACTTTGATAATGATGGCTGGCTGGACGTTTTTGTAGCAAACGACAGTGTCAGGCAGTCGCTCTACCGCAACAAGGGCGATGGAACATTCGAAGATATTGCCGTCATGGCGGGTGCCGGTTACAACGAGAACGGAAACTCTTTTGCTGGAATGGGAGTAGATGCCGCCGACTATGATAACGATGGTTGGCCGGACGTGATCATTACCACCTTATCAAACGAGACGTATCCTCTTTTTCGCAATAATAAAGACCTCAGCTTTGCCTGGGCCACAAACTCGACTGCGGTCGGTCAGATCACGCTCTTGTACTCAGGCTGGGGAACGCGGTTTATCGATGCAGATAACGATGGCTGGCGCGACATCTTTGTGGCCCAGGGACACGTGCTTGACACAATCGAAAAATCGACTACGTATTTGAAGTACAAACAACCGCTCCTGTTGATGCGCAACACGGGAACATCGTTTGTCGACGTCTCGGCCGATGCCGGTGGCCCATTCATTACTCCAGTAGCCGCACGCGGCGCAGCTTATGGCGACTTAAATAACGATGGGCAAATCGACGTGGTTGTCGCAGTACTTAACGACTCTCCCCTGATCTTACGGAATCAGGGAACACAAAATCACTGGATTGGAATTACTCTCGTTGGAGCAAAATCAAATCGTCAGGGGATCGGTGCGCGAGTCTCAGTCGAAGATACTAATGGGAGAAAGCAAGTCTTCGACGTTTCTACCGGCAGTAGTTATCTCTCGGCTAATGATCCGCGAATTATTGCCGGTCTTGGCAGTGCTCCGGGCGTAAAAGCAGTTGAGGTTCGTTGGCCCAGTGGGCGAATTCAAACTGTCGTCAAGCTTGAGACGCAGAAATACAATCTCATTAAGGAAGTTGAAGCCGGTAAATAGGGAGCTTTACTAAACCTTCAGCACCTTGACAGAGAATGAACTCAAGATGCGAGCGGGAGCGCTTTTGTCAGTTATGATCAAGTCAGCATCAGAGGTGGGAGCAATTAAAGCGGTACCGATATCGCCAATCTTGGTATGGTCGGCTACCACTATTCTTTGTCGCGCCTTCCGCATCATTGCTCGATGGATCGACGCCTGATCGGGATAGTTGGTGGTCAGTCCATGTTCGGGGTGTACTCCATCAACGCCGATAAAAGCCTTGTCGTAATACATTTCACCGACTGCGGCAATACCTGTGGCACCTGTCAACGCGAACCAGTCACTGCTCATGGTCCCCCCGGTGACGATTACTTTCAGGTCTGCTCGATGACTCAATTCCATCGCAATGTTAACCGCGTTTGTGACCACGGTGATCCCTTTGCGATGACGTATGCTGCGTGCGACTTGCGTCGTAGTGGTCCCTGCTCCGATAGCGATGATCTCGCCGTCACGAATTATTTCGGCAGCAGCTAAACCAATTCGTCTTTTTTCGCCGGCGTGCAGTTGTTCTTGTGCGCTGAACGACGAGAGATGCCGAAATGGCTCATAGAGCATTGGTTCGACTCTAATTGCTCCGCCATGAGTCCGTCTTAAGAGTCCGGACCGTTCCAACTCGGCGAGTTCTCTTCTGACTGTAGAGGTAGACGTTTTGAGTCGCTTGGCAAGGCGTTCGACAGAAACCTCACCATCGTGAAGTAGCTGTTGAATGATCTCCTTGCTTCGGTCGCTCTTCACCACTGGTGGTGAATTAGCCATCTAAGAAGATTTCCTTTCGGCGGGCTTTCGGTCAAGAGAGTGCCCCATTGTACAGGGCTCTCCGTGCTAAGTGAAACTTTGTGGTGCGACGGCCCGGCGTCGCTTTTTATGCAGACGGCCCAACCACGCTTGTTGGTTTCAAAGAAACCTTCGTCCGCACAACCACTCCAAAGTTCTTGACTTAATGCTCGATATCGTCCTATATAAGCAGTCCCCGCGGAGCTATTGCCAGTAAATGCTCAAATTATCAGGCTTTTTGCTTACTTAACACGCGCAGCCGCAAGTTATACGAAGACGAGGTTCAAACATTCAACCTGTTCAGGGCTTACTGAGAATATTATGACGTGGGAAGAACGTTGGCATCCGTTACGTGAAGAGTGGGTAATTGTAGCGGCGCATCGCCAGGATCGTCCCTGGAGTGGCGCTGTCATCCTACGCGAAGAAGAGTTGATTCCCGATTATGTTTCGGACTGCTATCTGTGCCCGGGGAACAAGCGAGTCAGCGGCAAGGTCAATCCTCATTATGAGCAAACATTTGTTTTCGATAACGACCACCCGAGTGTCTCACTGGAAGCGCCTGCCAATTTAAATCCTGCAACCGGCATCTATCGGAATCAGCCGGCCCGCGGAATTGCTCGAGTGGTTTGTTATTCACCGAAACACAACTTGACACTCAGCGAACTCGAGCTCGATGAGATTGAAAAGCTCTTGTACGTCTGGCAGCAACAGTATCTGGAACTCGGAAGCCGTCCCGAGATCTCGCATGTCCTCATATTTGAGAACAAAGGAGAGGCGGTAGGAGTTTCAAATCCCCACCCTCACTGCCAAATCTACGCTAACAACTTTGTGTTCAAAACAATAGAGACTGAAGCTCGCGTCAGTCAGCGACACCTGGCAGAAACTGGCAGGGTGCTGTTCCAGGACATTCTTGCGGCGGAAAAAAAAGATGAGCGACGCATTATCACCGAAAATGATTCAGCCATCGCTTTTATCCCTTATTTCGCGCGCTATGCCTACGAGGTTTTTGTAGCACCCAAAGCGACGCATCCAAGTATTGCGTCTATGTCGAAACAAGAGATAAAAGATTTTGCTGAGGTGCTAAAACGAGTAGTGGTGAAGTTCGACAATTTGTGGCAAATGCCGTTTCCATACGTAATGCCTTTACATCAGGCACCTACCGACGGCGGCGACTATGGTGGCTTTCACTTTCACATCGAATTTCATCCGCCACTCAGGAAGCCCAACCTCTTGAAATACCTTGCTGGGCCAGAAATAGGCGGAGGTAATTTTCTCAGCGACACTTCA
>Ga0134124_10002712_pt1 | contig 14282 bp, 8 predicted proteins | sample KB304_FD_96880 | JGI IMG/M metagenome (GOLD analysis project Ga0134124, IMG submission 96880) | Terrestrial soil microbial communities without Nitrogen fertilizer from Kellogg Biological Station, Michigan, USA - KB3-0-4 | ecosystem: Environmental > Terrestrial > Soil > Unclassified ... | reverse complement strand
CGCCATCAAGGCAGCTGCGCGTGCCCGTGGATTCGACCCCGTCATCAACGCCCGGGTCGATGTGCACTTTCACAAGGGCCCTGTCGAGGAAGGCTTGAGACGTGCCCGAAAGTACATCGACGCCGGCGCCGATTGCGTCTTCCCGATCTTCTTGTCGGACGTATCGGCCATCCGGGAGTACGTCGCGCTCGGTCCGACGAACATCCTCTATAGCCCAGGAAGTGTTGCGCTGCGCGAGCTCGCCCGGCTGGGAGTCGCGAGGATCAGCGTCGCGTCGTTCTTCTTTCGGCTCCTCATGAGGCGGCTTCAGGTCGCTACAGATGCGCTGCGCCGTTTCGACGACGAGGGCTTCGGACCTGAGTGGCAAAGCGATCTTCTGGAGTTGAAGTTGTGACGTCACCGATGATGGGCGCGCGGGCAGCGCACCGGCTCGGAGGAAAGACGTGCTCTCCAAGCGTTCAACCCGGACGGAGTTGTTTGCGGCAGTAGCGCTGCGGTATTCGCTGGCGCCCGCTTGCGTCCTGCTCGCGGTGGCGCTGCAGGTCTCACCCTTGGGCGCGACGCTGCATCCCACGGGCCCGCTTGCGCTTGCCGTGGTCGCTGCGGCGTGGTTCGCAGGTGCCGGCCCTGGATTCCTGGCCGCAGTGATCGCCACGTACGCGCTTCCCCATCTCGTCGCCACGAGCTCTGCGTTGCTGGGCGGCTTTCTCGATCTGCCCACCCTCGTCATGTTCTCCGCCCTGGGGTTGGGCGTGGGGTGGGGAGCCGCTCGAAGAGACGGGAAGCTGCGCGAGCAGGAACGCTACGCGCGCGCCATGCAGGCGAGCGACGATGGCATCTGGGACTGGATCCCTGCCAGCGACACGATCAACGCATCGCCCCGACTCCTGGAGATCTACGGCCTCGCCCCAGGCACGACGTTCAACGGCCGCGAGGACCTGGCGCGCAGCATTGCGTTCCTTCCCGAGGACCGTCTGCGGATGGAGCGTGCGGTCGCCGAGCACTTCGCCGGCCGGAGCGCGCGCCTGGACATGCAGGCGCGCTTCACACGCGACGGGGAGACGCGCTGGGTGCACATCGTCGGCGTCGTGGCGCGCGACTCTTCGGGTGCGGTGGTGCGCTGGATCGGCACGGTGCGAGACATTACCGAGCAGAAGCGCGTCGAGGAGGCGCTGCGCGCGTCCGAGGACCGATTCGCGCGCGCGGTGGCCGGCTCTTCCGACGGTGTGTGGGACATCGACCTCGTCGGCCGCACCGTCTATTTCTCGCCGCGCACGCGCGAGCTGTGCGGATTGCCTCCCGGGCCGGAAATGGTGCCGCTGGACGGGTGGTTCGAGAAGCTGCCGCTGCATCCCGAGGACCTGCCGCGGCGCTTCGCCGCGGTGAACGCGCACCTGTCGGGAAAGGTGCCGGCGTATGACGGCGAGTTCCGCTTTCTCCAGCCCGATGGCGTCTACCGCTGGCGCCACCTCCACGGCGTGTGCGTGCGCGATGCCCACGGCAATCCGGTGCGCATGGCCGGCTCGATGGCCGACGTCGACGCCCGCCGGCGCGCCGAGGACGCACTGCGCGAATCCGAGCAGCGCTACGAGCTCGCCATGGCTGCGAGCGAGTCCGGGTACTGGGACTGGCACATCCCCAGCGACCGGTACTTTGTCTCGCCGAGAGCGTATGAGCTGGGCGGGTATTCGCATGGGACCAAGTGGGACGGCCGAGACGACTTCACGACGCGCTCGAACATGCACCCGGACGACGCTGCGAAATGGGAGGCTGCGCGGGAGGAGCTGTTTGCCGGAACGGGCGAGCGGCTTGCCATGGAGGTGCGCTACGTCGTCCACGGGGAGACCCGCTGGCACATGCTTCAAGCCATCTGCAGGCGCGACGATGCGGGCAAGGTCATACGGTGGACCGGCTCGGCAACCGACATCACGCAGCGCAAGCTGGCCGAGGAAGAGCTGCAGGCGATGGAGCGCAAGCTGCGCCATGCGCAACGCCTCGAGTCGATGGGCACGTTTGCCGGCGGAATCGCGCACGACTTCAACAATATCCTCGGCGCGGTCCTGGGCTTTGGCGAGATGGCGCAGCGCGGCGCGCAAAAGGGCAGCCGCCTCGCGCGCGACCTCGAGGGCATCCTGGTCGCCTGTGAACGCGGGCGCGCGCTCGTCGCCCGCCTGCTGTCCTTCAGCCGCAGTGCGGTCGGCGAGCGCGTGCCGGTCCACGTCGAGCGCGTGGTACGCGAGGCCCTCGACGTGGTGTCGGCGAAGCTGCCGCCCGGCGTGATCGTGCGTTCACAGCTGAACGCAGGGCGTACGGCGGTTCTGGGCGACGCGACGCAGGTGCACCAGGTGGTGACCAACCTTGCGACCAACGCCATCCATGCAATGCCGGACGGCGGGACGCTGCGCATCGACCTCGGCCGCACGATCGTCGAGGCCCCGCGGGTCGCGACGATCGGCGGGCTCGCGGTTGGAGAGTATGTGGTGCTGAGCGTCACGGATACCGGCGCCGGCATCGCGCCCGAGATCGTGGAGCGCATCTTCGACCCGTTCTTCACCACCAAGGAGGTTGGTACCGGCACCGGTCTCGGCCTGTCGCTGGTGCACGGCATCGTCACCGAGCTCGGCGGGGGCATCGACCTGGTCAGCAAGGTGGGCACCGGCACCACGTTCACCGTCTACCTGCCCCGCTGCGGCGAGATCCCCGAGCTCGACGAGGATGCGCAGCTCGAGTTGCCGCGCGGCGAGGGGCAGCGTGTGCTGGTGGTGGACGACGAGGAAGCGCTGGTCACGCTCGCCACGCGCACGCTGGAGGAGCTCGGCTACGCACCGAGCGGCTTCACCTCGAGCAGCGAAGCACTCAGCGCGCTGCGCGCCGACCCGCAGCGCTTCGATGTGTTGATCACCGACGAGCGCATGCCTGGCATGTCGGGCTCGGCGCTGATCCGCGAAGTGCGCGGCCTGCGCAGCTCCATGCCTGTCGTGCTCATGAGCGGATACCTGGGACAGACGGCGGAGAAGGTGCGCGAAAGCGGCCCGGTCCGGACGGCGGACATGGCTCGGAAGGTCGCCGTTGTGCTCGGGGCCGACGAGGTGCTGCAAAAGCCGGTGTCCGCGCGCGACCTCGCCACGAGCGTGGCCAAGGTGCTGCGCAGCTCCGCTCTGGTCACCCGGTAGAGGTGCCTGGATTGACAGCGCCGCAGACATGGGTATGCGGCGAGGCGATCAGGTCGGAAGATGATCGCGGCTTCACGCGCGTCGCCCGCTTGCGCAAGCTGAACGTGAACGGACGAGCAGGGCCATGAGAGCGCCAAGCGATTGCCCCTTCGCCGCATAGAGAAAGGCAATGGACTACCCCACGTCCGGCGTCACGCCGCACGTCCTCGTCGTTGACGACGATCCATCGATGCGGGACATGGTGGCTGCCTTCCTCGGCGACTACGACTTCCAGGTCACGGCTGTCGGCACGGCCGCCGAAATGACGGACGCCCTGACCCGCCTTGCGATCGACCTGCTCGTGCTCGACCTGCGCCTGCCCGACGAGGACGGCATCCAGATCGCACGGCGACTGCGTGAGCAATCCGACCTGGCGATCATCGTCATCACGGGTCGGCGCGAGGAAGCGGATCGGGTGATGGCCCTGGAGCTGGGTGCAGACGACTACCTCACGAAGCCCTTCTCGCCGCGCGAACTGCTCGCCCGTGCGCGCGCGCTGCTGCGTCGCTCGAGGCTGCACGCAACCGACGCACGCAAGGAGGCGGGCGTGCGTGTCTATCGCTTTGCCGGCTGGGAGCTGAACATGGGCTTGCGGCGGCTGACTTCTCCCAAAGGTGAAGTCGTGAGCCTGTCGATCGGCGAATTCAATCTGCTCACGGCCTTTCTGAGCGCCCCGCAGCGCGCGCTCACGCGGGCTCAGTTGCTGGAGCATTCGCGACTGCACGATGACGAGGTATATGACCGCTCGATCGACGTGCAGGTCGGTCGGCTGCGGCGCAAATTGGATATCGAGGGCGAGCCTGCGCTCATCCGCACGGATCGAGGGCTCGGCTATACCTTCGTTGCACGCGTGGACGTGCTGCGCTAGCGGGGCGTCGTGACGCGCGCCGGAGGTGACGCGCTATCGAGCTCAGCCGCGCGCCACGAAGCGGTCGGTGCGCGCTGCCTGCAGCAGGCCCGCGTCGTCGACGCTTATCAGGTCCAGTGGTCGCTCGTCGCGCAGGAAGGCATTGGGCTGCGCAAACCAGGCGGTGATCTCCCAGTCATCGAAGACGTCGCGCAGTTCCGCGAGCAGGTGACGCACAACGGGACGCACCTGCATGTTCGTGCCGGAGAACTGGAAGACCGGCACGAGGATCTGCGAGCGCCACACGAGGTTCACGACTTCGCGCCTGACGATCCACTTCGCGAGCGTCGAGACCGGCTGGTCCCACTCGCGTCGCATGCACCAGGCCACTTGCTCGCCTGCGGCAAGGCCGCCATGCAGGGCGTAGGCGCGGCTCAACTGCAGGAACTCCCGGTCCTCGATGCGGCGGAAAGCCTCCTGCGCTGGCATAGGTGCCGAGCGAGTGAGCAAATGCACGACGGGTGGCGAGGCACGCGCGCTCCCGAACATGGCTCCCGTGGCCGCAATTGCAGCGGGATTGGCGCGCACGCCTGGGTCGCGGTAGCGCGGGTCGAAGGGTTGGCTGTCCATGGTTCACGTCCGTGACTCGTCGAGTCGTCGCGATTCCTTGCTCGATGAGCGTTGTCGAAGAGGACGAGCAAATCCTAGGTGGCGTGCCGCCGTCGCGGTAGATCGCACGCCAGGCTCACAGCGTTGAGCACCAGGCACCAGTGGCCGGCACCCGACTTCCGAGGCCCGCTTCGCGTGACAACGTGTCGCTTGTGGCCTTGGTCGGGACAGCGGGCCATGCTGCGCAGAATCGCCTAAGGTGCAGGGACACCGGACGGGGGTCGCACGATGCCTCCTGCGCTTCAAGATGCGTGGCCGCACGCGACGACACTGCGTCGCGATGGCGAGTTCGTGCTCTTGCGGCAACGTGCCGCGCAGGACGCGGACGCGGCGCTGGTGCTCACCACCGCTTCAGAGCAGGCCGCGCCGAAGAGCCTCGAACGGCTGAAGCACGAACACGCGCTTGGCGACACTCTCGACCCGTCTTGGGCGGCGAAACCCCTCACCCTCTCGGGGGAGCGCGGGCGCTGTGTCCTCCTGCTGACCGACCCGGGCGGCGAACTGCTGAGTGGCCTGCTCGGGCGACCATGGGACACCGGATGCTTCCTGCGCGTGGCCCTCGGGATGTCGCTGGCCCTTGGCCGCGTGCATGCGCAAGGGCTGATTCACAAGGACATCAAGCCCGATCATGTTCTCGTGGACTTCGAGACCGGTGCCGCATGGCTCACCGGATTCGGCATCGCGACTCTCCTGGCCCGCGAGCGCCAGGGGCCGGACCTGCCGGAAACGATCGCGGGGACGCTCGCTTACATGGCGCCCGAGCAGACCGGACGCATGAACCGTTCGGTCGATGCACGCAGCGACCTCTATGCGCTCGGGGTCACCTACTACCAGATGCTCACCGGCGAGCTGCCGTTTGCCTCCAGCGACCCGATGAAGCTGATCCACTGCCACATCGCGCGCCCGCCGGTGCCGCCCGATGCGCGCGCGTCGGGGATACCCACCACGGTCTGCGCAATCGTCCTGAAGCTGCTCGAGAAGACGGCGGAAGAGCGATACCAGACCGCAGCGGGCGTGGCCGCGGACCTGCGACGCTGCCTGACTCAGTGGGAGGCTGGAGACGGCATCGCAGACTTTGCGCTCGGTCTGCACGACATGCCGGACCGGCTCCACATTCCGGAAAAGCTCTACGGGCGCGAAGGGGAAGTCCAGACGCTGCTCACCGCCTTCGACCGGATCCTCGAAAGCGGCACGCCCGAGCTCGTGCTCGTCTCCGGCTATTCCGGCATCGGAAAGTCATCCGTCGTCAACGAGCTGCACAAGGTGCTGGTGCCGCCGCGCGGGATCTTCGCGTCCGGCAAGTTCGACCAGTACAAGCGCGACATCCCGTATTCGACGCTCGTGCAGGCATTTCAAAGCCTGGTGCGCCCGCTTCTTGGCACGCGAGACACGGAGCTGGCGGGCTGGCGCAGCGCCTTGCTGGAGGCCCTTGAGCCCAATGCACGGCTCATGACCGATCTCATTCCGGAGCTGAAGCACATCATCGGTGAGCAGCCGCCGGTCCCTGTGCTGGAGCCGCTGCAGGCGCAAAGCCGCTTCCTGCTCGTGTTCCGCCGCTTCATCGGTGTCTTTGCGCGAGCGGAGCATCCGCTTGCGCTCTTTCTCGACGACCTGCAGTGGCTCGACGCAGCGACGCTCGATCTGCTCGAGGATCTGCTGAATGGCTCCGAGCTGCAGTACCTGATGCTGATCGGGGCCTATCGCGACAACGAGGTCGATGCCACGCATCCGCTGACGACCAAGCTTCAGATCATCAGGAACGCAGGCGTCAAGATCGCCGAGATCACGCTGGCACCGCTCGCCCGCAAGCACGTCCAGCAATTGATCGTTGAAGCGCTTCACGGTGAGCCGCAGCACATCGAGCCTCTCGCCAGGCTCGTGCATGACAAGACCGCCGGCAATCCGTTCTTCGTGATCCAGTTCCTGCACGCGCTGGTCGAAGAGGGCTTCCTGACCTTCAGTCACGACGCCGCACGCTGGCGCTGGGATCCCGATCGCATCCACGCCAGGGGCTACACCGACAACGTCGTGCACCTGATGGCCAGCAAGCTGACCCGTCTGCCCGCACCGACGCAGCACGCCTTGCAGCAGCTTGCCTGCCTCGGGAACGCCAGCGCGATCACGAAGCTTTCGACCGTCCTCGGCATCACGCAGGCCGAGGCCCACGCGGTCTTGTGGGAGGCCATGCGCCACGAACTGGTCGAGCGGCTCGAGGGCGCCTACGCGTTTGTCCATGACCGGGTTCATGAAGCCGCCTACTCGCAGATCCCCCAGACGTCGCGCGCCGAAACCCATCTGCGGATCGGGCGGCTGCTTGCGCAGCGCACGCCACCGCAAGAGCTGGAGGAGTCGATCTTCGAGATCGCGGGCCAGCTCAACCGTGGCGCCGCACTGATCACCGAACGCAGCGAACGCGAGAAGCTGGCCGGCTTCAACCTGCTTGCCGGCAAGCGCGCCAAGGCGTCGACGGCGTATGCCTCGGCGCTCACCTATCTCGTCACCGGTGCGGAACTGGTGGGCGACGATGGCTGGGATCGACTGCACGAACAGATGTTTGCACTGGAGCTGAACCGGGCTGAGTGCGAATTCCTCACCGGGCAGCCCCTGGTCGCGGACGAGCGCCTGGTGACGCTGTCGGATCGGGCCGTGACCACGATCGAGCGCGCCCTCGTGGCGTGCCTGCAGTTGGACGTCTACCTGGTCCTCGATCAGAGCGACCGGGCAGTGGCCGTATGCCTCGCCTTCCTGCGGCATGTCGGCATCGAATGGTCCGCCCATCCGAGCGACGAGGAGGTGCGACGCGAATACGACCGCATCTGGACGCGGCTTGGGGAGCGGACCATCGAGGACCTCGTCGATTTGCCGCTGATGGAGGACCCGGCCTCCCTCGGAACCCTCGAGGCACTGAGCAAGCTGTTCGCGCCGGCCTTGCAAACAGATGCGAACCTGGCGTGCCTCCTGATCTGCAAGGCGGTCATCCTCAGCCTCGAGCGGGGCAACTGCGACGCCTCATGTGTGCTCTACGCCAATGTCGGCAGGGTCGCCGGACGGCGCTTCGGCGACTACGCGGCCGGATACCGCTTCGGCCAGCTCGCCTGCGAGCTGGTCGATCGGCGCGGGCTCAGGCGCTTCGAGGCCAAGACGTTCCTTTGCTTTTCGATCTTCGTCGTGCGCTGGATGAAGCCCGTGCGGGTGTGCCGCGATCTGCTGCGCCGCGCCTACGCCGCCGCCAACCGGATCGGCGACCTTCCGTATGGGGCCTATGCCGGCAACAGCATGAACTCGGACCTGCTCTTCGCGGGCGAATCGCTGCCGCAGGTGCAGGCCGAGGCCGAGCGTGGCCTCTTGTACGCCGAGAAGGTGCGCTTCGGTCTCGTCATCGACTTCATCGGCACGCAACTGGCGCTGATTCGAATGCTCCGCGGCCTGACGCCGACCTTTGGCTGCCTCGACGACGGACCGCTCACAGAGCATCGCACCGAGGAGCATCTGGCCAGCAACCCGGGCCTGGCGCTCGCTGCGTGCTGGTACTTCGTCCGCAAGATGCAGGCGTGCTATCTCGCCGGGCACTATCCGGCGGCCATGAAGTCCGAATCGAGGGCGAAGGAGTTGCTCTGGACCGCAACCTCGTTCTTCGAGGAGGCCGAGTTCTATTTCTTCGGCGCGCTGACCCATGCCGCCTTGTGCGAATCCTCCCCGGCCAGCGAACGGTCGCAGCATCTGGACGCCATCGCGGCGTACCGGCGGCAGTTGCAGACCTGGAGCGACAACTGCCCGGAGAACTTCGGCAGCCGCACCGCGCTGGTCAGCGCCGAAATCGCGCGCGTCGAAGGCCGCGTGCTCGATGCCGAACAGCTGTACGAGCAGGCCATCGACTCGGCACGGGAGAGCGGCTTCGTTCACATCGAGGCGCTCGCCAATGAAGTCGCGTCACGCTTCTATGCGGCCCGCGGCCTTGAAAAGATCGCCCGCGCGTATTTGCGCGACGCCCGGTACGGCTACCTGCGCTGGGGCGCCGACGGCAAGGTGCGCCAGCTCGATGAGTCGCATCCGGGCCTGCGCGAAGAAGAGCGCTCCATCCCTGCGACCGTCACCGCGCGGGCGGCGGTCGAGGGACTCGATATCGCCACCGTGATCAAGGTCTCGCAGGCCCTCTCCGGCGAGGTCGTGCTCGAGAAGATGCTCGACACCCTCATGCGCATCGCGATCGAGCATGCCGGCGCCGGCCGTGGGCTGTTGATTCTTGCCAGGCCGGGCGAGCACTTGATCGTGGCGCAGGCGACGGCCGACGGCAGCGGCGTCGACGTGCAGATGCGCAACGACGCGGCGACCTCGGGCCATCTGCCGCAGTCCGTCTACCAGTACGTGCTGCGCACGCACCAGAGCGTCATCCTCGACGATGCGGCAGCGCTTGGCCCCTACACCGCCGACCCCTACATCCGCGAGCAGCGCTCGCGCTCGGTGCTGTGCCTGCCGCTGCTCAAGCAGAGCGCGCTGATCGGCGTGCTGCTCCTGGAGAACCCTCTGGCCACGCGCGCGTTCACGCCGACGCGCATCGCCGTGCTGGACATGGTGGCCTCGCAAGCCGCGATCGCGCTGGAGAACGCGCGGCTGTACGCCGACCTGCAGAAGGCCCATCGGCTCGAGGCCATGGGGACGCTGGCCGGCGGCATTGCGCACGACTTCAACAACATCCTCGGCGCGATCCTCGGCTACGGCGAGGTCGCGCTGCGCGAAGCGAGGCCGGGCACCCAACTGCAGCGCGACCTGGAGGCCATCCTGCTGGCCGGCGAGCGCGGCCGCGCACTGGTCGAGCGCGTGCTCGCGTTCAGCCGCAGCGGGGTTGCCGAGCATGTCGCGGTGCACGTGGAGCAGGTAGTACGCGAGGCGCTGGACATGCTGGCGGCCAAGCTGCCCCAGACCGTGCGACTCGAGACACAGCTCGTGGCCGGCCGCGCGGCCTTGATCGGGGACACGACGCAGGTGCATCAGGTCGTGATGAACCTCTGCACCAACGCGGCGCATGCAATGCCCGATGGCGGGGTGCTGGCCGTCACTCTGTGCCTTGAGCGCGTCGAGACGTTTCGATCCGCCGCGATCGGCCACATCGACGAAGGCGAGTACCTTGTGCTCAGGGTGTCCGACACGGGTCGGGGCATTCCGGCCCCCATCGTCGAGCGCATCTTCGAACCGTTCTTCACCACCAAGCAGGGCGGCATGGGGACCGGGCTCGGCCTGTCGCTCGTGCACGGCATCGTCACGCTGCTTGGCGGCGCAATCGAGGTCGCCAGCGCCGTCGGCCAGGGCAGCACCTTCACGGTCTATCTGCCGCGCACGGGCGACGCCGTGCTGGGCGAAGACAGCGTCGAGCCCGAACTGCCGCGCGGTCAGGGACAGTGCGTGCTGGTGGTCGACGACGACGAACTGCTGGTGGAACTCGCCGCACGCACCCTGGAGAATCTCGGCTACGACGCGGTGGGTTTCACCTCCGGCAGCGCGGCGCTCGCGACGTTGCGCGCCGAGCCTCACCGCTTCGACGCGGTGATCACCGACGAGCGCATGCCGCAGATCTCGGGCGGCATGCTGATCGAGGCGGTGCGCGAGATCCACCCTTCGATCCCCATCGTGCTGACGAGCGGCTTCGTTGGCGGCGGACTGGAGGAACGCGCGCGCGCCGCGGGCGCCGATGAGGTGCTCAAGAAGCCGCTGCGCGCGCACGACATCGCCACGTGCCTTGCGAGACTGCTCGATTCGAAGAAATAGTGGTCTGCGCCCGCCTTTGAATTCCGGACGCGCAAGAGCGGCCCGTCGAATTCGCAGCAGTGCGTGTTGCAACGCTGGAAACGGCACAGTTCCGCATGTGCATTGATGCGTCCGCGCCTGGCGGCTAACTTTGCAGCATGCGGTGGCAGGCACCGCGACACCCGCGGAGCGAACATGAACTACCGGACTTTGATCACGATGGTTGTCTCGCTGGCTTCCGCTGCGATCACAACCCTGGCGCAAATCGAGCCGCCCGGTATCTCCGCCCTCACTTCAAACGCGGCGCAGTCCTGCCCTCGGCTTTCGTAGCTTCGTAGCGCTTCGATCTCGACCCCGAGCGGGAAGCAGCGGCCGCGTGCCGGCAAAACCGGGCAGGCAGTTCCCCGCCCGGCCTCGGGCGGCGTTCACCTGGCGGCGCCCTCGTCACGAAGGCACTCGTGAGGGCGAGTCAGGAGAGGAGGGACAGTGCGTCGCAGGTAGCGCTCCACCCGCTGGCGAGGACGATCAGCACTTGGACGGCGACCACCGCCACGCACGAACTCGACAACGCCCGCTCCACCTGCGGACTGCGAGCGGCCCCATTCAGACACCAGGAGCAGAAGTGCTCGCAGTTGTTGCGCAGGAGGTGATACGCATCTTCGCCCAGGCGAGAGCAGGCACGGTCCACGACTTCGATGTCGGAGTACTTCACGCCTGTCTCACCGTGCACGCGCACCGGGTTGCCATGGGCAAACTCGCAGAGGCTGACCCTCTCGACCGGACCTCGACGCAGCGACGAACACAGGCCCTGGTAGTGGACGACCTGGCCTGCTCCGACGTAGATGCCGTGATGCGTATACCAGCGGCGAGGCGTCACCAGATGCGCGCCGAGCGGAAAGTCATCGACCGAGCGATGCGACGGCGTCTGTTGCATGACCGACTCCTGCGCAACAGGGGCTGTGTTCGAGCGTGGGCGGCTTCAGATCGCCGAACAGCACATCTGCAATTCCATCGTCTTCGAGAAAGACGCGCTCGATGGAATCGGGAGACTGGGCGGGCACTCAAGATCCAGTGCCCTCGTCTGAGCCGTCATGTAGTCGATGAAGACCCGAATCCTCGACGGCAGATGCTCCCTGCTCAGATAGCAGACATAGTGCCCTCGGTCGTCCGGAACATGTTGCCTCAGGCATGTCACCAGCCGACCGGCGCGCAGCATGTCGCAGACCTGATAGGCCGCAAGCTGCGCAATGCCGTCTCCATTCAACACGGCCTGCATCACCAGCTCGGGGTCGTTGAGGGTGATCATGGACTGCGGGTGCACCTTCTGCATCTGGCCGTTCACCTTGAACTCCCATTCGCAAAGTCGACCCGACGCCGAGCGAAGGCTGATGCAACGGTGCTCGCCAAGCTCTTCGACGGTACGCGGCAATCCGTGGTCGTGGGCGTACTCGGGCGAAGCACAGACCAGCATCTGCATGGGGATCAGCTGCTTGGCGACGATCTGGCTGTCCTCCAGCCGCCCATCGCGAAATGCCACGTCGACACGAGCGGATGCGAAATCCGTCGGACTGTCGTCGAGCAGGAGCTCGAGCGAGATCTGCGGGTACTTGCGATGAAAGTCCCGAAGCAGCGGGGCCACGACCTTGCGGCCAAAGCCAACCGATGAGCGAATGCGCAGGTGGCCGCTGGGCGGGCCTTCACGCAACTCCCGAATGCCGTCCAAGGCTTGAACGATCCTCTCGAATCCCGGATGGCAGCTCGTGTAGAAGAGTTCGCCTTCACGGGTCAGCGAGACGCTTCTCGTGGTTCGACGGAACAGCCGGACCTTGAGTTGCTCCTCGAGCTTCTGAACGTTGCGGCTCACGGCGGATCGATTGATCTCCAGGCGATCTGCAGCCTTTGCGAAGCTTCTCTCTGCTGCAACCGTAAGAAACGCCACGACGCCAGGAAAGCTTGTGGCAATGAGGCTTGCTCCTGCGTCACTGGGTCGTGCCGAGAGCGAGGTGGTGTGAAGGCTGCACATGTGTGCCTCTCCAAGACAGTTGGGCTTCAGTGAATCACTCGTTCGAGTTTCGATTCGGATGCTTCAGGCCGCTGCTGCTGCCTGTTGCCAATGATCGGTGCCCGTGATGTCGAGAGCCCGTCTGGAAGGGCTCGCTGCGTGTCACTTGTCGCCCGGGCTGTGACGTCCAACATGCCGACGCGGGGCTGGGTGTGGTGTCGGCGCAGAGGATGGTGAGCCGCGGACACATCTGTCGTGTGTCAACTGTCGCGCAGCACGAAGCAACAGGGCCGACCTGCAGTGCGCAGATCGGCCCTGTGCCGACACGCAAGGCCTCGGGGCCTTGATGAACTTCAGCAGGTCGACGTCGTCGCGGCTTTCAGAAGCGACCCCTTTGTTTCTCAGGAAGCCGTCGCGGATTGCTGCATGTCCATCTTGCGGTCCGTCGATTTGGCATCGACGTCGATGCGCGGTCGCACCGACATGCCCACTCGCAGGCGGCGAGCATCTTCCTGCCCCGGCTCCAGCTGAATGCGCACTGGCAGGCGCTGCACGATCTTGGTGAAGTTGCCGGTCGCGTTGTGCGGTGGCACCGGTGAAAAGCTCACGCCACTGGCCGGCCCCAGGCTCTCCACTCGACCCTTGAGGCGCACGCCGGGCAGCGCATCGATCGTGATGTCGACCGGCTGGCCGACCTGCACCCGGGCGAGCTGCGTCTCGCGAAAGTTGGCTTCCACGTAGAGGGCATCGAGCGGAACCAGGGTCAGCAGTGCCTCACCCACATGCGCGTAGCTGCCGACCCTGGCCTTGCGTTGATCCACGACGCCGCTGACCGGCGCCGCCACGCTGGCATAGGAGAGCTTCAGCTCGGCGTCGGCCCGGGTGGCCCGGGCCTTCTCCAGTTCGGCGCGCAAGATGGTGACCTGCTGTTCGGCCGCACGCAGCCCGGCCTGGTCGCGCTCGCGCGTGGCGCGCTGGATGTCCCATTGCGCTTGCGCCTGCTCCTGTGCCTGAACCGTGCCGGAGCCGTCTTGGGCGAGGTTGGCAAAGCGGCTGTGGTTGGCCTCGGCGAGCTTGAGATTGGCGCTGGCTGCGTCCACCGCTGCACGGGCCTGGGCGATCGTGCTGCGCTGCCGATCGAGCTGAGCCTGCAAGCTTTCGATGGTGGCGTTGGCCGTGGCGACGGCAATGCGCAGCTCCCGGTCGTCGATGTTCACGAGCGGCGCACCGGCCTGAACCTCCTGGTGGTCCTCCACCGCCACGCGGCTGATCAAGCCAGCGACCTGCGGGGCGACCACCGTGAAGTGGGCCTCCACGTAGGCGTCGTCGGTGCTTTGTTCGGAACCCCTCGATTCCGGGCGGTTGAGCACCAGGAATGCGCCGACCAGGGCGACCGCGACGGTCACGCCGACAGCGAGGCGAAAGCGAATGTTCGTGGCCATGAGAGTGCGTGTTCAACAGGGTGGGAATCAGGAGGTCGCGCCAATCGGTGCTGCGGTCGGCGTGCGCGCCACCAACGGCGCCGGGACGTGCTGGAGCTTCAGGACGACCGGGACCAGCAGCGCCGCCAGCACGCCGAACACCCGGTAGATGTCGGCCGCAGCCAGGACGCTTGCCTGCTGCGCGATGGCCTGGGCCAGCGCACCCAGTCCCGCATCGGACGACGGCAGCCGGACCAGAAGGTGCCCGGCGTGGTCGAGCAGCATCTCGGTGTGGAAGTGGCTGCGCACGACCGTGAGCTCGCCGATGACCGCGCCGCCCAGGACCGAGCCGAAGGCACGCAGGGTGTTGTCGATGCCGGCGACATAGG
>Ga0134124_10002709_pt1 | contig 14286 bp, 15 predicted proteins | sample KB304_FD_96880 | JGI IMG/M metagenome (GOLD analysis project Ga0134124, IMG submission 96880) | Terrestrial soil microbial communities without Nitrogen fertilizer from Kellogg Biological Station, Michigan, USA - KB3-0-4 | ecosystem: Environmental > Terrestrial > Soil > Unclassified ... | reverse complement strand
CCGGAGGTTGACTCGGGCGTGGATGCCAGCTGAAATGCGAATGAGCGGTCCTCTTTCATTCCCTTTGTAAAATTCGTGCGAAAAAGCGCACAGGTATTGGGTTTTAACAGGGTTGTGTAATTCGGCAGGAATTGAAGTGCGACCTTAAAAACCTCCTCAGCCGTCGAAAACAGTCCAGCATGCCCTGCAGCACCACCCAGGAACCAAGCGTTTCCGTCGTGCACTTCCCCCCAGATCTGGTAATCGCGCCATTTGTACGCCATGACATCAATCCCTTCTTCACTGGCTGTCTTGTAGGCCTGCGGATCAAGAAATGAGTCAAAGTACCCGAGATCCTGACACGTTTTGCGCTCGTAGGAATTGCCAAATTCACTTGCGGCGATCTTCAGCCTCCTGTTAGTGGGCGGGTTGAAAAAGGTCGAGTAAAGATCTAACGGGTCGATTATTTCCCGAGCGGCTAGGTCAGAAAGGGATGACCTTCGCACCGCTTCAATAACCATCTCCAAAATCAGAAAATTGGGATCGCTGTAAATAACTTCATCGCCTGGGGATCCCGCAGTCGGCTCTCCGGACATCACCCGGAGCACAGTATCTCGCGGCTGCTCCTGCCGCTTCCGGTTTTCCAGCAAATAAAACGGGACCCACGCCTTCATCCCAGACGTGTGCGTTAGTAGGTGTCGAATTTTGATCTTACCTTTTGACTGGTCATTGAATTCTGGAAGAACAGAAGAAACTGTCCCTTCAAAATCAAGCTCGCGGTTTTCGATCAACTTTGCCGCCAGCAGTCCGGTAACGAGAACTTTTGTGAGGCTCGCCAGATCATAGATCGTGTCGATCTTTGCCGCGAGCTTCTCCGGCTCGACGACCGCATATCCGACGGCATCCCGCAAAACGATCTCGCCTTTTTCGGCAATGAGATAAACGGCGGACGGAAAATCGCCGGCGTCGATGCGTTCCCGCAAAAATTGAGAAATGGTGTTTTCCATCGTCGGGGGAAGAACCTCTTACATCAGAATTATAACGTTTTATGTACAAATTTGCCCTATCTATAACGCACACTTTTGGGGCCGCAAGCGTTTTGTTACCAGCGCCTTAAGTTTTCCGTTGGTGGCGTTGACACCGACGCCCGATAGCAATAGACTTCCAGAACAAATTCTCAATTGGAGGTTTCTATTTTTTTATGAGCAAAGTCGAATCGGCTGATCTTATCCTTAAACTTTATGACCTTAGGCGTGAGCCAAAAATGCGCGAAGCACGTAACTGGATATTTCAATTCAACCCAACGAGTGTTGAAGATTATTGGAACACGATGATGGATCCCCAGGTTGGCGGATACCTGCGAATGGTGTCTTCTTACTGGGACATGGCAGCGTCCTTTGTAAATCACGGAGCGATCGATGCCGAAATGTTCAATGACACCGCTGGTGAACACATCATGATTTTCGCCAAGATCGAACCGTTTCTTGCGGAATTGAGGGAGAAATTCGAGAGTCCGAAGGCTTTCGCCCATCTGGAAAAAGTGATCTACGATCAACCGGACGGAAGGGAGAGAGTCGCAAAAACTCAGGTATGGATAAAGAAGATCAATGAGGAGATCGCGGCAAGACAAGCTGGAGCAAAAGCTGAAGAGGCGGCCGCGTAGATTCTTCACATTAAAAGAATAAGGGAGCGAATATCTCGCTCCCTTTTATTATTCTCACTAAACATTCAGGCGATTCCTATGGGCCTCAATTCTCTCCAAAACGCCAACCGCCAATGCTAATGCTCTTCGCCCGTCCTCGCCGCTCACGGCAGGTGGCGTGTCATTTTCGACCGCGTCGAGAAATGAAGTGATCTCCGCCCGCAGCGGTTCAACGTCTTCGATCTGCAGGCGATTTATCGAAATACCGAGCAGTGGATGCGAAGCCGCGGGGTTAAGGGAGGTGAGCGACGAGAATTTGGTCGCGTAATCGAGAACAACATACGCATTGGTTTGATAGAAACGAGTTTTGCGGATCTTCTCCGTGCCAATACGGGAGGCCGTGATATTGGCAACAGCTCCATTTTCAAATTCGATGCGCGCATTCGCCGCATCAACTTTATCGGAGATGACAGGGATCCCAACTGCCTGGATCGCCGAGACTTTCACATCTTCGCCCACAAGCCACTGCACGGCGTCGAGATCATGGATCATTACGTCGAGAACAACATCCACATCGAGCGACCGATTTGGAAAAGGTGAAACGCGATGGATCTCGAAATAGAGCGGTTTTGTTACATGTGGCCGAAGAGCAACCATCGCGGGATTAAATCGTTCAAGCTGGCCAACCATCAGCTTAGCTCCTGAGCGCTCGGCGGCGGCGATCATCTTGTCGGCTTCTTCAAGTGTTAAGGCGATCGGCTTTTCGACAAGAGCATGTTTCCCTTTTTCAAGAAAAGCGCAGGCGATCTCGCAATGTGTCTCCGTTGGGGTAGCGATCGAAACCAGATCCACCTCATCCAGCAAATATCTCCAATCGCTAAAGACCTTGCAGTCGTTATCCTTGCCGATCTGCTCAAGCGTTTCAGCGCTTACATCGCATGCACCCGTGAATTCGATCCGTCCTTCGCGGGCAAGTTCGGCGTAATTGCGTGCGTGATGGCGGCCAAGACTGCCAACTCCGATCGCCGCGCACCTAAGTTTCATGTTTTCTGCCATAATTTGAAAACAAGCCGTTTTTCAGCAATACTTTACATTTTTATTGAAGATGGCGGAAATTACAAAGGACACTTACAGCTCGCGTAGCTCTATCGGGCGTGCTGTCTTTCTTCCCTTCATCGCGCTCGTAATTTTCACCTACTTCTTTGGTCTCACGATCCCGCTTCTCGGACCGGATGAACCGCGATATGCGCAGGTCGCCCGCGAAATGTTTGAACGCGGCGACTGGGTCACGCCGACCCTCGGCGGATTTCCATGGTTTGAAAAACCTGCCCTTCTTTACTGGGTGGAAATCATTTCTTACAAATTATTCGGCGTATCGGAGTTCTCTGCAAGATTCGGCTCCGCTGTCTTTGGCCTCGCCACAATACTCTTTCTTTGGATACTCGGCAGCAAATGGACAACCAAAAGCGCGGAAGATAACGAACCCAATAATGATCTCCCAAAGTGGCTTGTTTTGGTTTCAGCTTCAACACTTGGGCTGCTCGTATTTGCGCGGGGAGCAAGCTTTGACATGATCCTCACATTTCCGATCACTGCGGCACTTGTCAGTTTTTTTGTGGCGAGCATAGCTCGGACGAGATCATTTCGAGCGTATTACCTTCCTCTTGGATCCTTTTATTTTTTTGTTGGTATTTCCTTGATAGCGAAAGGCTTGGTCGGGATCGTTTTTCCGTTTGCCATTGTCGCTTTTTATTTCGTCCTTTTGTGGAGATTCCCGTCGAAAGAGTTAATTTTCAGTTTTTTCTGGGGAGCCGTTATTTGGATCGGAATCGCCGCCGTTTGGTACGTTCCGGTATATCTGCAAAACGGATATCGCTTTATCGACGAATTCATAATCCAACACCATTTTCAACGATACACGTCTAACAGATACCAGCATCCACAGCCGTTCTATTTTTTTTTATGGGTTCTGCCGCTGATGACGCTTCCGTGGCTTCCGTTTTTCTTCGCCGCAATTTGGAGTCTTGTTCGAACTCTCGTGTCGAGACGAAAAAGCATCCAGACGCAGACAAATAAGCCGCTTCCTCGCACCTTTTCACTTTCTCACCTTCAGCTATTCGCAATTGCCTGGCTCTTAGTTCCTCTCATTTTCTTCTCATTCTCCGGTTCAAAGCTTCCCGGTTATATTCTTCCGGCGGTTCCGGCCGCTGTCATTCTCACGGCAGAGTTCATCTCGCGATTTACTTCCAGCAGGCCGATATGGCGAGAGCTTTTAATAGCTGGAGCCTTTACAACTGTTATCGCCGTTTCACTACTCATCCAATTTGTTGCTCCAACGATTGCAGACGCGGACTCGGTGCGATCGCTGATAGCTGCCACAGGGCCAAGCACTGACAAGATCTTTTGCCTGCACACGCTTTCACACAATGCCGAATTTTATGGTGCCGGACGGCTTATCAGAAATAGTGACGGCACGCAGCGGCGATTTAATAGCGTTCAGGAGATCGTCGATGAAATGAAGAGGGCCGGCCTGTCCGAATCGCTGGTCCTGATGCCGATCGCTTACATCAAAGAAATGCCTGTCTATAATATGATCGAGGCAACGCCAATTAAAGACAACGGCGAACTTGCGATCGTTAGATTCACATTGAAGTAGAAGTTAGTCTTCCGCGGCCCGCCGAAGTCGATCCATCAAAGCGTCGCCAATGCCCGAAACTTCAACAGATTGGCAGTAGATCGTTTTGATCCCACGTGCGTCACATTCTCGAAAAAAAGAAAAGACCGATCTTGCATATTCCTCAATGGAGCTGAAGATTCGGGACAAGTCGAAATTGCCTTTAGGCTCTTCGAGGCCGATAAACGCTCTCGACTCCTCATGATCGAATGTCATTCCTTTGTCGACCAATCTGACTTTGGCCCGCGGCGAATAGTGTTTATGCCGCAATCCCGGACTTCTAACCGACTCGCTCGCTGCGGCGTCCAACGAAACTGTTTCGGGAACAACAATTTGCAGGTCATCGAGCGAAACACTGCCTTTTCGCAGCAAAACAGGTATCGCACTGGTGCAATCCACAACCGCCGACTCAAGCCCTATCTCGGTCGGTTCACCTTGCAGGATACAATCGATGCGCCCGTTTAAGTCCTCAAAAACCGCCTGCCAGGTGGTCGGACTCGGGCGTCCCGAAAGGTTCGCCGACGGAGCGACCAGCGGCACGCCGCACACGGCGATAAACTCGCGTGCCAGTTCAAAGCGCGGCATTCGAATCCCAATGGTTTCAAGACCCGCCGTTGCGATCAGCGGAACGCGCGGTGATTTCGCAACAACAACCGTCAGCGGACCTGGGAAAAAGGCATGTATGAATTTGCGCGCGACCGGAGTAACATCCGAACTCAAGTCCTCGGCCTGATCAACCGACGCAACATGCGCAATTAGCGGATTGTCCGGCGGCCGCTGCTTAGCCTCAAAGATCTTGGCGACAGCAGATTCGTCGAAAACGTTGGCTCCAAGCCCGTAGACAGTCTCGGTTGGAAACGCAACCACGCCACTGCGTCTTATGAACTTAGCGGCCTCGATGATCGATCGACTCAGTCTCGTTTCCATCCAATAAAAATAGCAGGATGGTTGGATTTCGCAACACCGTCTCGTTTCCGCTAGGGCAAAAATGCGCGAGACTCGCGTCTATTAGTCGAGGCCGGGCCCGACCTCACCGCTAGTCGCGGCCTCATTTTAGGAGATATTCATGTTGGTTTTCGCAGCGTTATTATTATTTTTCTTTTTGGGATTTTTCTTTCGGCCGGCACCTCAGAATTGTTAAGAGCGTAAACTTTTGATGTTGGATACCGCTTACTTCATTTCAGCAAGCGGTTTTTTTTTGTGCCGGCTATTACCCCGGCAAAAAACAGGAAAAACTCTCGTCGTTTTATTAAAGCGGCAAACGCCGACTTTTATTTTTTTGAAGGAGAACTTATTACTATGGCTCAGCCGCAATTGTTAGTAGTTATCGCAATAATCGCTATCTTGATAGGGCTTTTGGTACCGGCAGTTCAAACTGTCCGGTAAGAGCGTTCATTAGTTTTTGGCGAATAGCCCGGTTTCCGGGCTTTTTTGTTATCGTGCGCCTCTCACGCTAAAATTTAGTCTAATGACGGTCGCCGAAAAACTGAAACGCCTTCCGACATCAGCGGGTATTTATGTCCACAAAAATGCGGCCGGCAAGATCATCTACGTCGGCAAGGCAAAGAACCTGCGAAATCGGGTTCGTCAATATTTCCAGTCCAGCCGTCATCAGGATTACAAGACGCGTCAACTGGTGAAGCTGATCGCCGATTTTGAGTTCATCGTCGTCGACAGCGAGGTCGAAGCTCTCATCCTCGAGTCGAATCTGATAAAGAAACATCGACCCCGGTTCAATATTCTCTTAAAAGACGATAAATCATACCCGCACATCAAGCTTACGAATGAGCCGTTTCCGAAAGTGGTCGTCACCCGAAAGATCGTCCGTGACGGCTCGCATTATTACGGTCCGTTTTTGCCAGCCGTGCTTGCGCGCCGAACGGTAAATCTGGTCAACCGGGCCTTCCAGCTTCGCACCTGCGAGATCGAGATCGACGGCAAATTGCCGCGGCCTTGTCTCGAATATCATCTGAAACGGTGCCTCGGGCCGTGTGTGAAAGGTTTGTGCACGCAGGAGGAATATCAGGAAGCGGCCGCTGACGTAAAGATCCTGCTCGAAGGCCGCAATAAAGAGCTTGCCGGAACGCTCGAAGAGAGAATGTGGAAATTCTCTGAAGAGGGCAAATATGAGATCGCCGCGAAATATCGTGATCTCAGAAATACCGTGACGGCTCTTAGTGAACAACAGAAGATGGCGACGACCGCCGAACGCGATGTCGACATTTTCGGCTACTATCGCGAACGCCAGCGGCTGGCGCTCCAACTGTTCACCATGCGCGAAGGACGAATAGTTGGCCGGCGCGAATTCTTTTGGGAGGATCTGCCCGAGGACGATTCCTTTGACGCGTCGAATTTTCTGGGAAATGTTTTGACGCAGTATTACACGACCGACTACGTGCCGCTCGAGATCCACGTGCCCCAGGATTTTGAAGATCGCGAGATTCTCGAACAGGCCCTTTCTCAGCGACGGGGCCGCCGAGTAAAGATCCTCGATCCAAAACGCGGCAAGAATCGGCACCTCGTCGAACTAGTTGAGACAAATGCGAAGATTGCGTTCGAACAGCGATTTCGTGTTCTCAAACCGGATTCGAAACAAGTTCTCGGCGAGCTGCAAGAAATACTAGAGCTTTCATATTTTCCCGAGCGGATCGAATCGTTCGACATCTCCAACATTTCAGGTTCGGAGAACGTAGCGGGTATTGTTGTTTTCGAGAATGCCAAACCTGCGCGCGGCCAGTATCGCCGCTTCATTATAAAGAGTGTCGAGGGAGCGAACGATTTCGCCTCAATGAACGAAGCAGTTTTTCGTCGTTATAAGCGAATGCTCGACGAAGGAAAACCTCTTCCGCAGCTGGTTTTTATCGATGGCGGAAAGGGACAACTCGCTGCCGCCAGCACTGCAATGCGTGCGCTCGATCTCGAACAGATAATGCTCGTTGGTCTCGTCAAACCTCCTAAAAAACACAGCGAGATCTCACACCTCCTTATATATGGCCGCGAAGACGAACCGATACCATTCGACCGCAATTCCCTTGCCTTTCGCCTTATCTTGCAGATACGTGAAGAAACTCACAAGACAGCGGTGGAGTTTCACCGCAAACGCCGTGAGAAGCGGGACTTCTCATCGGAACTCTCTGAGATCCCCGGCATTGGAGAAAAACGCAAGCTGCGGCTGCTCAAGAAATTCGGTTCAATCGAACGGATCGCAAAGGCCGGTGTAGAAGATCTGGCGACGATCGTCGGGCCAAAAGCCGCGGCCGAGATCGCAGGACATTTTGATCGCCAACGCGAATTAGCAGCCAAGCAACCTCAGGGGTAACTGCTCAATTGACTTTCCGCCCGATCTCATCTATTTTCCCCATATCCTGACATTTCGATCTTATCAAGGGCTCTAGGGTAGTTTTTTCTAGTTTAGGAGGATTCCTTATGTTGATCCGACTTTTGGCGGCGACTGTTGCGGGCGGGCTCGTTTTCTATGTCGTTGGATTTGTGCTCTTCGCTCTCATACTCGATCCGTTTTTAAGGAACTATATAACTCAATACCCCGGCCTTATGAAAGAGCCGATGCCGGACCTCTTATTTCTTCCGCTGTGGAATTTAGCGATGGCCTTTCTGTTTGCGATCATTTTTGAAAAATGGGCCGGAGTCAGGACGTTCGTCGGCGGTCTCAAGGCCGGGGCGATCTTGATGTTCCTCGTCGCCCTTATTTTGGATTTCAACTATCTTGCGTTCATGAATCTCTGGAAGGGACCTATCGGCGTAACGATCGAGATCCTTGCTGCCACGGCACTGGGAACACTGGCTGCAGGCGTCGTCGGAGCGGTCCTCGGACTGATGAGCAAGGGTTCGTCGACGACTCCCGCGGCTGCGGATTGATCGGGTTTGCCGGAGTTCGTCGAAGGGCGCAAGGCTTGTCTACACCTTCTTGCGCCCCAATCAATTCCGGTGTTCTTCCCCTGGGTATCTGACGTATAATCTACCTTCGAGTGGATGCCTATCCAAAACAATACCTGTATCGTCGGATCGTTCGGGCCAAGCTTTATATTGACGCCAATCTATCCCGCCCAATCGATCTCAACGCGATCGCCGATGAAGCCGCGTTTTCCAAATTCCATTTCACCCGTCTATTCAAGAAGATCTATGGCCGGACACCGCATCAATATCTGACGTGCGTTCGGATCGAGAAAGCAAAGGAATCGCTGCGAGCAGGCGATACGGTTGCTAAAGCGTGCTTCATCGTTGGATTTGACAGCGTGAGCTCGTTCACTGGGTTATTTAAGCGACGAGTTGGGAAGACTCCCGCCGCATATCAATCATATGAGGTCGAACGAAAGGCCGAGATCGATACTGCTCCTCTTAAGCATGTTCCGAACTGTTTTGCGGAAAAACGTGGATGGAAAGAAATAGCAATTTTCGAGAAGTGAAGAGTATTGACTCGGTTTCTGTGATTAAAGAATAATCGTTTCACTATGATCACAAAACTTAATCACGTCAGTATTTTCGTTCTCGACCAGGATGCCGCCTACGATTTCTATGTAAAAACGCTCGGCTTCAAAGTTCACACGGATGCCTCGATGGGGCCAGGCAAGCGATGGCTTACCGTAACACCGCCTGAGCAGCCCGATCTTGAGATCACATTGATGGCAATCGACGAAGGCATGATGTTCGACAAGGAATCGGCCGCGCAAATGCGTTCGCTCGTGAGCAAAGGCACGTTTGGTTTCGGCGTCTTCGAATGCAAAGACCTCAACGCCACTTTTGAAGAACTTTCCTCAAAGGGCGTTGAGTTTACCAAACCGCCTACCGAAGAGTTTTACGGATTCGAAGCACTCTTCAAGGATGACTCGGGCAACTGGTTTTCACTTGGCCAGAAAAAATAGCCGCAACTCACTGCGGGGCGTGCGGGTTCTGCGCCGGATTATAGACGATACGCAATTTAAAATTGCCGTACCAGCTTACCTTTGCCTGATTATTCTCCGGTGGATTGCTCGAATCGACCAGGTCCGTAGGACCCGCGATCACAAAACCGTGATTGGGATGGCTCTTATCGACCCAACTTCTAACCTGACTGGACACTCCCACGTCGATCGATTGTCCGCCTGGAAGACTCGCCTCGTTGTCAAACGGGAGCTTGCCGGTTGACGTTGAGGTCGCCGTGCCAAACACCGTGGCAAAGGACTTTGGCGGTGAGGACCCGGTGGTTTCACCGTTGCTTCGTTCGATCGAGTTTTGGGTATCGAACAACAGATCTGCACTCGCGACCGAATCGAATTGACTGACATCAAATGCGACATTACCGCGAAAGACGGTGTCTCTCAGATCGTTACAGGGAAAGGGATCGGCCCCCGGCTTAAAGAAGTTGTCAAAACCAACCATGACCTGTCCCGGGCCGGCTGAGAAGGATGACGGCGGCGGATTTCCTTGAGAAAAGCACCAGCCTTCCGATCCGCTGGTACCGGACGATCCGGTGAAGGTCGCCGTTGGTTTAAGATCCATGGTCTTCAGGGCAACCGGTGAACATTTATCGCAGCCGCTCATAAAGAGCGCAAAAAGGATCAAGCCGATCAATATAGCGTTTGTTTTTTTAATGATCGTTTTCATCAATTGCCTCCTTCCGCTTTGTTGAGCGCATTGTCAAGTGCAACCATCGCAGTGAAACGGTCCTGATATTTACCATCGCGTACATCCTTTGTTGCGACCTGGATCGCGGCCTTGATTCGATCAGCGTCGCTTCTGTTCGGCGAGAGGCCGAGAGCCAATCTCCATTCTCCTTCCTCCTTTCGAACCAGCAGAGTGCTTTCAACGGTTTTGCTTTTGTCGCCGTCACCTTTTATCGATGTCTTAACCTGGACCTCGACTGAACCGTCGGCATACTCTTTTTGAGAAACCACCTCGGTCGACAACAGGCGGCCAATAGTAGCCTTAAGATCATCTTCCTTCACCGGCAGGAACGCTTGGCCCTCGCCGAAGTGCTCGTTCAGAGCCTTCCGAAATTCTTCACGGCTTTGATCCAAAGGCTCTCGGTCGGCGTATGATTTTTCAACCGCCTTTCGAGACTCTGCTGTCAAACCCGAAAGGACCCCTTCGACATCGCCTTTACTAGCCGATTGTTGCAGTTTAGCGATTAGCTGTTCTGGAGTTTCCGAGCCGAATTTTGCCAAGCTGATAGAAGCTGCATATAAAAGAACAACCGCTATCATTACGATTGCCGCAGTACGCGTGATTGTTTTGCCTTTCATTTTTCCTCCAAACTAGGTTCCAATTAAAGTGAGGTGACCGAAGAAATTACATTTGAGGGAAGGGATGTCGGTCACGTTGGGTCAAGAGGTCGTTTGCCCCACGGGCAATAAATTAAAAATCCCTACGGATGCGGGACGATCAAATCAAAAATATTTGCGTAACAGAATTGGCCGCCGGTCCGGACTAGACCGACGGCCAAAACAATTCCGGATGCGTGGGCTTATTGTTTCTTAACGTAACTCTTATGTACCACCGCCTTCGTTTTTTCATCTCGGGCTTCGTACACTACGTTGTCATTGTCCTCGCGGGTAATCAGGCTTGCTCCTGATCCGACCGACTGTTCTTTTGCACGCGCTTTGTCGGCGTCATCTAGAAAACCCTTAACGTCGCCGGCTTTCACGGGGTCGGCGAGCCTGACACCGTTCGCTTGAGCGACTGCCTCGGTGGCTGCCGCCTTCAGCATCTTCGACCAAAGCTTCTTAAACAAGGCATTTGAAACATAGACATCAGCGCTATTTATCTGGCCGTTGATCGCAAACGCATAGCCCACGACATCCGTTTGTCCAGCCGTAACTCCTTCGAGACGCTTGATGTACTCGTCAATATTGGCGACAACACGCCTGTCTTCAAGAGCAAGTTGAAGACTAGATTCCGATTTGGCGGAATTGACCTTGCCGCCGACATTTTTACTCAGACTGGCCTGGGCCTTACTGACTTCATTCCAAACTTCCGATTGCGAACGGGCACCGTTGGCGGCCATTTTCAATTCCTTTGTAACGATCCGGTCATTCGAGCTCGTGAATTTTCCCGAGTCCTCATCTCCTCGCTTTGTCCAGCGTCCTGATTCGACACAAAACGCCTGTATCGACACGCGGCCCGATCGAGCCGGAATGATTATGCTTACCGCAAGAACACGGTCCTGTTTGCCACCTTTGACGATATCGCCCGATTGAATGAAAACGTCAAACTCTTTCGATAGATTTTCGACTTGAAGTTCATTGACATCCGAGGTTTCATAGACGACAAACAGCTTTCGGTCCAATGCCTCCTGCAGCGTAAGGATGTTGCCGTTCTTATTTTCATCCTTTCCGTGGATCAAAAAAATAGAGAGATTCTTATAGGTGTAAGGAGCAGAGACTTTATAACCATTGGCCTGGCCAAACGCCGCGGCCGCAATTCCGAGAACAAGGCACAATCCGACGACTGCGCTGAAAAAATTCTTCAACTGCATATATTTCTCCCAAAAGTTAAGTTTTCTACCTCCGCGGGAAGAGCCTGGCTATCTTGGGAACGTCGTCCGCGTACGCTTCTTGCACGAGTACCGAAAGATTTAACCGGCAAATATCTTATTTAGCCGGGAAGCCTATTTTGTCGTATGGGGAAATTGCCGAAACCGATGTTGCTTTTGCGCCGATTTGCTCGCAAAATAGGCTCGATTTTTCAGAAAATCTGCGGAGAATAACCTAATGAAAGCAATTTTGATGATCGGAGCTATGTTTTTTGCGTTTTCGTTCTGCGGCCTGCAGGAAAAACTCAAACAAATGCAGAGCGGTTCAAACGGAAATTCGAGCTCGTCGAATTCGGCTAAAACGTCCGGAAGCACCGAAAAAGCGAAACCGACCTCGGCACAGCAAGCCATAATTGACGGCGGCACGGAAACAAAGTGGGACGAGCAGGGCCTTTCCTGGAAGCTGCCTTCCGGCTGGAAGAAAATGGACGTCAAGAAAGAGATGTTTGACTACGAATCGCCTGACAATGCATTCATGCACGCCAATGTCTCTTTGCTCTCCGACGATTTTCCGATGGACGCAAGCCTCAAGGCAACTTACGACCAGGCTTTACAGCAGCTGAAGCAGGGAAAATATCAAGACGCGAAGATGGTTGAGATCGACGGCATACCCGGGGTGGAATTTACGGAAGCACCGCCTGAGGATAAGGACGGAGTCCGGCGTCACCAGTGGATCGGCTATCGCTCATATCTCGGGCAAAAGCAGCAGCTCAATGTAATGACGTCGACCAGCGGCACAAAGTTCGATAAGCACCGCGATGACTTTACCGCGATACTTTATTCATTGAAGTCGACAAAATAGGTTTCGAGAAAGGCCCGCAAATGCGGGCCAATGATCTTAAGCGACGGCTGTTTTCTGAAACGCTATCGAAACTGCCTCCGTGTCAAAAAATTCACGGAAGTTGGTTATTTTCCCATCGTGCACAGTAAACAGATGCACCCAGTCACTTTCGTACGTCCTGCCGGTCGCTCTTACAGTCGCTTTTACCCGGCCGAGCACAACAACGCGATTGCCTTGCTCAATAAACTCGGTTGGTTCAAAATAACTAAATTCTTCGGCCTCGGTCAGACCTTTGAAGAATTCGGCAACTTCCTCAAGACCCAAGCGGTTTCCGGTAAACGGAGCATTTTCGATATGCGGTACCGACCAATCAATATCGTCGGTAAATAACGCCAGAAGTCCCTCAATGTCTCCGCTGCCAAACTTTTCATAACCGGCCTGAACGATCTCAAGATTTGTTTCGGGCATATGTAACACCTCACATGCGGCTGTCCAAAGTGGTCGCCGCTGCTGATAACCGTGGGAAAGGGCTGATTAATATTCCGATGACCTTAAGTGTAGCACCGATAACAACCCGCGGGCGCGAAAAGACGGGCGATTTATCGCCGATTTAATGTCGATCTCCCAAAGGCTAAAGGTTTACGCAAGCGTCGGAGCGTCGGCGTGCGGAACAAAACACGTACGGCAGCGCGCCTCATATTTATCGCTTGCTCCTACTTCAACTCGAGCTTCAGATTCGACCGTGCGCTGCGAGTAGTTTGCCGTTGCTCCGCATTTAACACAGATGGCATGGGTCTTTGTAATGAATTCCGCGACCGACAATAGCTGCGGCATCGGCTCGAACGGCTTGCCGGTGTAATCCTGATCTAGTCCAGCGATGATCACACGCCTGCCTTTACGTGCGAGATCGTTAACGACCTCCACGAGGCCCATGTCGAAAAACTGCCCCTCATCGATCGCGACAACTTGGGTGTCGTCATGCAGTTCTTTCATTAAATCGGCGGCAGTCATGACGGGCTTTGAAATATGTGTCATGCCGGAATGCGATGCGATCTCCTCTTTCGAGTAGCGATCATCAATACGCGGTTTAAAAACCTGGACTTTTTGACGGGCGATTTGTGCCCGCCGGACTCGGCGAATAAGCTCTTCGGATTTCCCGGAGAACATTGATCCTACAATTACCTCGATCCATCCCGTCCCGTTCAGACGATTCTTACGGCGTTCTTCAGTATTGTCGAACGCGAATTCTTCAACCATAAAATTTTCGAAGTTCAATTATAGGGAGGAAAGCGGAAAAGTCGAAAAGGCGGAGCTTAAAACTGAGGAACCCGAGGATTTCGCCCTCCGGCTCTTCACCTTTCAACTACTTCATTTAGGTATCCTTACTCCCTTATGGCTGATCTATTTCCGTTGCTTGTTTTTAGGTAATGTACGGCTAAACGATCCTCAGATCTCGTCCTGTCATCTCAATTGGTCTTTCGATTCCCAGCATACCGAGTATTGTCGGAGCCACGTCTTCCAGCGAGCCGCCCGATCTCAAACCCTTAATGGTTGAGCGCGGGTCGAACACGTGAAATGGCACCGGAGCCGCCGTGGAGTGCATACTCCCGCGGTACCTTTTTCGCATATTTTCACAGCTCGAGTGCGAAGCGGTTATTACGGCTGCGCCGTCTTGTTCCTTG
>Ga0134124_10002708_pt1 | contig 14291 bp, 16 predicted proteins | sample KB304_FD_96880 | JGI IMG/M metagenome (GOLD analysis project Ga0134124, IMG submission 96880) | Terrestrial soil microbial communities without Nitrogen fertilizer from Kellogg Biological Station, Michigan, USA - KB3-0-4 | ecosystem: Environmental > Terrestrial > Soil > Unclassified ... | reverse complement strand
GATCGGTCAGCGTCCCGTCGCCTTGATGCGCGGCCACGGCGCCGTGATCGTCGGCGCCTCGCTGCCGATCGTAGTCTTCCGGAGCGTCTACACCGAGATGAACGCGCGGCTGCAGGCGCAGGCGATGGCGCTCGGCGGGCCCGTCACCTATCTCGACGAGGAAGAAGCGCGCCGGGCCGAGGCGTCGGTGGCCGGTACGGTCGGCCGCCCGTGGGAGCTCTGGCGGCGCAAGGCGCTGGGGCGCTGAGGTTCACGGCGCGTCCGCCGGCGCGACGCGCAGCGTGAGGCCGTTGATCTCGAGTACGACGATCTCGGCATCGGCGCCGATCACGCCGCCGGCCGTCTCCGCGCGCCAGAGCTCGCCGTCGACTCTGACGTAGCCGACCGGCGCCAGCCGCTCGATCGCGCGGCCGCGAGCGCCGAGCAGTCTCGTGCGCGGTGGTTCCAGGGTGTGACGCATGACCGGATACATCACGAGATCCTTCGCGATGACGGCGGCGACGCCGATCGGCACGATCCAGGCGGGCAGCTCCGCGAGCCAGCACAGGGCCACGAGCGCCGCGGTCACGGCGATCCAGCCGGGTGATTGCCAGAGGAGGTAGCGACAAAAGCGTGAGGTCATCGCGGCTCAGCCTACGGATGGTATCGCGCTTGCACCATCTCGCGTCGTGAACGGGATCGTCGAGTCGCTCACGGCCTGGCTCGTCGAGCACACCTACGCCGTCGTGTTCGTGTCGAGCCTCGTCGACGCGACGGCATTTCCCTTTCCGGGAAGAATCATCCTCGCCGCCGCCGGCGCGTTTGCCGCCGCCGGCGACGCGAGCCTGACGCTGGTGATCGCCCTGGGGACCGCCGGCGTGATCATCACCGACCACGCCTGGTACTTCGCGGGGTCGCTGGGCAGCAACCGCCTGCTGCGGCTCTACTGTCGGCTGACGTTCAGCTCGGCCGACTGTGTGGAGCGCACGGCCGACTGGTTCAAGCGCTTCGGCCCGCTGGTCATCCTGGTCGGCCGCTTCGTCGCCGCCATCCGCGTGCTCGCGTGGCCGATGGCCCGCGAGCACGGCGTCAGCTACCTCACGTTCCTCGCCATCGAGATCCCGGCCGCCTTGCTGTGGACGGCGGTCTGGGTCGGGGCCGGCTGGCTGCTCGGCGAGCGCTGGGCCCAGGCCTCGTCCGAGGCGCGCTGGGTCGGTGTCGCGCTCGCGGGCGCCGTCGCGTTCGCGTTCTTCGGCTTCCGGCTCTGGCGCCGCGCGCGCGCTACAAGGCGGACGGGAAGCGGGGCGCCCGCTTTTCCCGGATCGCCTGGAGTCCCTCGCGCACGTCCTCGCCCATGAAGGTCAGCATCTCCAGCGCGATCGACTGATCGAAGATCGGCCCGGCCATGCGCAGCCAGTTGTTGAGGCTGCGCTTCGTCCACCGAATGGCCTGCTGGCTGCCGAGGGCCAGCTTGTCGGCCACCTCCAGCGCCTTCGGCAGCAGCTGGTCGGGGGGCACGCAGAGACTCACCAGCCCGATGCGCTCGGCCTCCTTGCCGTCGATGAAGTCCGAGGTCAGCAGGTAGTACTTCGCCTTGGCCATGCCGCACAGCAGCGGCCACAGGATGGCCGCGTGGTCGCCGGCCACCACCCCGAGCTTGGTGTGGCCGTCGGTGAAGCGGGCGGTCTCGGCCATGACGCTGATGTCGGCCAGCAGCGCCACGACGAGCCCGGCGCCCACCGCGACGCCGTTGATGGCCGAGACGATCGGCTTGTCGAGATTGATCATGTTGTAGACGATGTCGGAGGCCTCGCGCACCGTGCGGGCCAGCCGCTTGGGGTCGCGCGAGTTGGCCTCGACCATGTCCAGATCGCCGCCGGCGGAGAACGCGCGGCCGGCGCCGGTCACCACCGCCACCCGCGCGGTGTCGTCGGCGTCGAGCGTCAGCCAGATCTGCGTCAGCTCCCAGTGCAGGCGGTCGTTGGTGGCGTTCAGGACCTCCGGGCGATTGATCGTGATCAGCACCACGCCGTGCGACTTGCGCTCGAAGGTGAGGTGCTGGTATTCCCTATAGTCCATCGTGGACCCCCCGGCCCCCAATCCTACGCGAAAGCTCGCGATCGAGAACGAGCGGCTGCGCATCCGCATCGAGGCGCTCGAGCGCCTGGCGGCCGAGAGCCGCCAGGCCGAGGAGGCGCGGCGCGAGGACGAGGAGCGCCGCCACCGGGGCGCCGACGAGCGGCGCCGGCACGAGGCCGACGTGCTCGGTCGCATCACCAACGAGATCAACGCCTCCCTGAACCTCGACACCGTCCTCAAGGCGGTGGCCGAGGGCGCGCGCGAGCTGTGCGGCAGCGACGTGGTCGGCATCGCCCTGCGCGAGTCCGGCTCCGAGGCGATGGTCTTCCGGTTCTGGGCCGGCGTCCACGGGGTCAACAATGCCTCGCTGCGCGTCGGGCAGGGGACCGGGCTGGCCGCGCGCGTGCTGGAGACGCGCCGGGCCGTCCGCACCTTGAAATACGGCACCGACCCCCGCGCCGGCCAGGACTACGTGGAGGTGGCGGATCGCGAGACGATCAACGCGCTGATGGCGGTGCCCATCCTGCTCGGCAGTCACGTCGAGGGAATCATCTACGTCGGCAACCAGACCACGCAGCCATTCACGGAGGGCGACGAGACCAGCGTGCAACGGCTGGCCGACCACGCCGGCCTGGCCATCCAGAACGCGCGACAGTTCCGCGGTCACGTCCGCCGGCAGGAGGAGCTGGCGGTGCTCTACGAGGTCACCCGGGTGGTGACGGGGTCACTGCCGGACGGCGCGCTCATCGCGGCGCTCCACGCCTTGCTGGGCCGGCTCGTCGACGCGCGCCACCTGCTGGCGCTGGGCTGGGACGCCGAGCGGCGGGCCTTCGACCTGCTGTGGGCGTCGGGCCCCGGCTGGGTGTCCGACGACGCCGGCCTCGAGGCGCGCGCCGTACAGCGTGAGCGGCCCATCCGGACCACCGACTATCTGGCGACCTGCGCAGAAGAGGGGCGGGCGCCCTCGCCGTACGCCCGCGGCCTCCGTTACGCGCTCACGGCTCCCATGCAGGCCGCCGGCCGCGTGGTCGGCGTGCTCTCGTTGTGGAGCGGCGAGCGGCCCTACTCGCGCGCCGACGAGGAGTTTCTCCTGGCGGTCGCAACGCTGCTGGCGCTGCGGCTCACACGCCCCAGCGGGCAATGACGGCCCAGCGGTCGGTACCCTCGACCTCGGCGACGATCCACGGATCGACCTGTCGCTCCTGGTAGTACGTCGGCGTCGCCACCCAGAACTTCGAGAACACCCCACTGCGCGTCGCGTCGTCGAACTTCAGCAGCGCCTCGTCGGGGATCGGCTCGCGGTATTGCTCGATCGGCTCCAGGGTGGCGCCCCGCACGTAGCCGAGCCGCCGCGGCAGGACCTCGCCGACCCGCTGCCGGATCTCGGCCAGGGAGTACAGCGGGCCATAGTCGAGCAGCGCCATCTCCAGACGCTCGCGCAGCAGCTGGCCGGGCAGGCGAGCGCGGATAGCGCGGATGCGGACGGCGACGTCGGTCGGGATCACGTCGGGGGGGGCGGTCGTGCGTGACTCCATGATGCACCTCCGGCCGCCCAGGTCGTGCAACCGGAAGGCCACTGACCGTCAGCGAACGCGCGTCGAGCTCCAGGCCATCTCGCCCACCCGACCTTCGATCGAGTCGCCACTGGCGCGTCCCGTGAAGGCCAGGGCTCCCGCCGTGAACGCAAGGTCGTGGCCGGTCACCTTCCCGTCGGTGATCGCCAGCTCCCGCCCGTCCAGCGTCAGCGTGCCGCCGAGCACCTGATAGTGCTGGGTGAGGTTGAGCAGCGCCTCGCGCTCGCCCACGCGCACCCGCCACACGCCGGCGAGATCGGCCGGGATCAGCCAGAGGTAGAGCCGGTGCTCGCGGTTGGGACCGCGCACACGCTGCACCCGGTCGGGCTGCCAGTCGCCCATGTCGAAGTCGTGGGAGACGACGCGGCTGCCGGGCGTCAGCTCGTGCAGCAGCTTGGGGCGCAGGCGCAGATTCACGTCGTCGCGCAGGTAGAGGGTGACGACGGAGGCCGTGCTGAGGTCGGTGACGAAGAGGTCCTGCCAGAGGAACGTCGCGCGATCCACGACGCCCGCGTCGTAGGCGGCATCCCGGCTCGTCTGCACGAGCTCGGGGTCGATCTCGACACCCACGCCGCGGGCGCCGAACTCGCGGGCGGCCGCGACGACGACGCGGCCGTCGCCGCTGCCGAGGTCGAACACGACGTCCCGGGCGCTCACCGCGGCCAGCCGCAGCATCTCGATGCCGACGTCCGAGGGCGTGGCGATGAACAGGACGTCGGGCCCGGGGAAGCGAGCGCGAAGCTCCGCGCACCCGGCCAGCGCGGCCAGGAGCGCGAGCAGGAGGACCGAGCGGCGCCTCACGCGAGGATCAGGCCGGTGTCAGTGATGCGCCCAACAATACCTCAGCCGTTGACTTCGGGCTCGCCTTCGTCCTGCCAGGGGCTTTTCTCGGCGGGCGGCCGGAAGCCCGGCTCGTATCGGCGGCCAACGCCCGGCTCATCGCGCAGCGGGCGGACGGCGGCCATCTTGCGGGAGACCTTGGGCGCGGTGGATTTGCGGACGGTGCCGCGCTTCCGGGGCTTGGCCATGGCGACCTCCGCCCTGGTCAAAGTGCCAGGATCGTGCCGGATCAGAACAGGGCAATCGGATTCACGGGGGAGCCCGTGACGCGCTCGAGCACCAGCGGCGCCACCGTGAGCATGAATTCCCAGCGCCGATAGCGCGCGCAGGCCTCGGCCAGCTCCTCGAGGTTGCCGTTGTCGATCAGCCACAGGCCCATGCCGACCAGCCCCACCACATGCAAGGCGTTGCCGATGTTCGGGTAGGGCAGCGGACTGACGTCGTTGTGGGTGTCGGTGCCGAGCATGGCCACCGAGCGCTCGCGCAGCCACGGCAGTGACGCGACGTGCAGCGCGGGCGAGCCGTCCCGGCCGGGGTTGCGCGGCCCCTCGGCGCGGCGCCGGCCGTAGTAGCCGGTGCGCACCAGCAGGATGTCGCCCGGCTCCACGCGCACGCCCTGCGCCTTCTCGGCCGCCTCCAGGTCCTCTGGCATCACGCCCTCGCCGGCCTCGAGCCAGCGGCCCCTGACCGCCGCCACGTCCAGCAAGACCCCGCGACTGACGACGCCGTCGCGCAGCAGGTCGACCGCCTCGACCTGGGCGCCCTCGCGGGACGTGATCAGGTTGCAGGAACGGCCGTTGTAGATCCTGCCGTTCCAGAAGTAGTGCGCGGGCGTGTCGACGTGCGTGATCGTGTAGCCATGGAAGACCATCCCGATGAACTCGGCCGCTCCCCGGCGCTGCCGCGTGCGCTCGGGCGGCTCCGTGTCGCGGCCCTCCCCGCTGTCGACCATGAAGCGCATCGGCTGGAACGACGTGTCGGCGGTGATGTCGGTGGAGATCGGCCGCGAGCAGCTCACCGACACCCCCTCGCGCACGAGGCCGGCGGCCCGGCGCCGCGCGGCGGGCGTGATGAAGTTCAGCGTGCCGAGCTGGTCGTCGGCGCCCCAGCGCCCCCAGTTACTGAGCGTGTCGAGCATCTTGTGCACGTCGGTCTCGGTCGGGATCTGGCTCATGGCGCGTATGGTAGAACACTCTGGTGCCCTCCGATCCCGCCTTCGGCGCCGTCTGTGCGCTCGGCGCCGCCCTCGCCTGGTCGATCACCAGCCTGCTGGCGCGGACGCTGATGCCGCACTACGGCTCCGTCACCATCAACGCGGTCCGCTCGGGGATCGCCGGCGCGCTGCTGCTGGTCTGCGTCGTGCTCACCGACGGGCCGCGCGTGCTGGTGGCGATGTCGGGCACGACGTTCCTGGTGCTCGTGGTCTCGATTGTCGCGGCCATCGGCGTCGGCGACAGCGTGTTCTTCGAGAGCACCCGCGCCATCGGGCTGGGACGGGCGATGACCATCGCGACCACCTACCCGATCGGGGCGGCGCTCATGGCCTCCGCGCTCTACGGCGAGCGGATCACGGCGCCGATCGCCGCCGGCACGCTGCTCACGCTCGGCGGTGTCGCGCTGATCGTCAGCGTGCGCTCGGAGGCCCGGCCCGAGCGGCTGTGGTTCGGCGTCTGGGCGGCTGTCGTGGCATCGGTGGCGTGGGCGGTGTCCACGGTGATGATGAAGACGCCGCTGCAGGAGATCGAGCCGCTGACCGCGCAGGCGATCCGGCTGCCGCTGGCCTCCGCGCTGCTGTGGCTGACGCCGTGGACGCGGGGCGCGGCGACGGCGCTGCGCCGGGGCGGCCGCGGCCCGCTGCTGCGGATCGGCGCCCTCAGCGTGATCACCGCGGCCAGCTCCGTCCTGTTCGTCGCCAGCCTGAAGTACGCGGGGGTGGCGATCGGCTCTGTCCTGTCCGCGACCGCGCCGCTCTTCGCGCTGCCGCTCGGCGTGATGTTCCTGGGCGAGCGCGTGTCGGTGTGGACGGTGCTGGGCGCCCTGGTGGCCGTCGCCGGTATCGTGGTCCTTCAGCTCTGAGTCGGAGGGACCGACGCGGGGCCGTGGCGCGATAAATCGATCCAACCCGGTGCGGTACCTTCGGATCGTCGGCGCCTCACAGACCCGTCGTGTGAATGGCGGCCGTCGTCGTCTCCTGTTCAGGGAGGAAGCATGGACACCATCTGGGTCGAGCTCGTGCTCATCGTCTTCGGCGTCGCCCTCAACGGCTTCTTCGCGGCATCGGAGATCGCGCTGGTGTCCTCCCGGCTCAGCCGTCTGGCTCAGCTCGGCCGCACCTCCCCGGCCGCGGCGGCCGCGCTCCGCCTCAAGGAGCACCCCGACGCGTTTCTCGCCACCATCCAGATCGGCATCACGCTGGTCGGCACGCTGACGTCGGCCATCGGCGGCGCCGCGGCGGTCGAGGCGCTCACGCCGCCGCTCGTCAGCGCCGGGCTCGGCCGCGCCGCTCAGCCCACCGCGCTGGGCGTCGTCGTCGTCGCGATCGCCTACTTGTCGCTCGTGCTGGGCGAGCTCGCCCCCAAGGCCATCGCACTGCGGGACCCCGAGCGCCTGGCCATCTTCGTGGCGCCGCCGATCCTGACGCTCAGTCGAGTGTCGACGAGGCTGGTGCGCATCCTCACCACCTCGACCAACGTCGTGCTGCGTCTCATGGGGCTGGGCACGCCGAGCGAGTCGCGGTTCGTCTCCGAAGAGGACGTGCGGTTTCTCGTCCGGGAGGGCGCGGCCAAGGGCATCTTCGAGAAGACCGAGGAAGAGCTGGTCCACAACGTCTTCGAGTTCGCCGACACGACGGTGCGCGAGGTCATGGTGCCGCGCCCGAACATCCGGGGCATCGACGTGACGACGCCGCCGGCCGCGGTGCCGCGCCGGGTGGCGGAGATCGGCCACTCGCGCATTCCCGTCTATCGCGGCGACATCTCGCATCCGGCCGGCATCCTGCTGATGCGCGACGCCCTCCGCGCGTGTGCGGAGGGCCGGACGCCGCCGATCGCCGAGATGCTGCGCCCACCCCTGTTCGTGCCGGAGACGACCAAGATCAGCGGGGTGCTGCGTACGCTGCAGCGGCAGCGCCAGGACATGGCGCTGGTCGTCGACGAGTACGGCAACGTCGTGGGGCTCATCACGATCCGGGACATCGTCGAGGAGATCGTCGGTGACATCCGCGACGAGGGCGACTCGAGCGTGTCCCAGATCGTCCGCCTGCCCGACGGGGCGCTCCTCGTCGACGGCCTGACGCCGGTCGACGAGATCCGGGCCATGGGCGTGCCGGTCGAGGACTCTCTCGATTACACGACCGCCGGGGGCTTCGTCATCACCGCGCTCGGCGCCATCCCGGCTCCGGGGGCCACGGTGACGGTCGCGGGGTACCGCTGGCGCGTGCTGGAGATGGACGGGCCCCGCGTCCGCAGGATCCGGATCGAGCGCGCGGCGGAGGATCGGCCGGCGGCCTAGGCGCGGAAGACGATCTCGCCGTCGAGCAGCGTGAGCGTGGGACGGATCTGCGGGATCCGGTCCTCGGGACAGGTGAAGACGTCCTCGGAGAGGACGACCAGGTCGGCGCGCTTGCCGGGCTCGAGCGAGCCGAGCTCTGCTTCCTGGCGCGAGGCGTAGGCGTTCCAGGTGGTGAACGAGCGCACCGCCTCGTGCCGCGTCATGCGCTGCTCCGGCTGCCAGCGCGGGTCGTCGACGTCCTCGGGCTCGCCGCGAGCGCCGGCCCCGCGCGGCCGCCGGGTGACGGCGGCGTGGATGCCGTAGAACGGGTTGGGGCTCTCGACGGGGAAGTCGGAGCCGCCGGCGATGACGGCGCCCGTGGCCAGCAGCGAGCGCCAGGCGTAGGCGCCGCGCAGGCGCTCGGGCCCGAGACGCTCGACCGCCCACGCCATGTCCGAGGTGCAGTGCGTGGCCTGCATGCTCGGCAGGACGCCGAGGCGCTGAAACCGGGGAACGTCCGCCTCCGTGAGGATCTGCGCGTGCTCCACGCGCAGGCGGTGATCGGGTCGCGGCGCGCGGGCGAGCGCGCGCTCGAAGGCGTCGAGCACGAGCGTGTTGGCGCGATCGCCGATCGCGTGCACGCACACCTGGAAGCCGAGCGTGCCCGCCTCGAGCGTCAGCCGCTCGACCTCCTCGCCCGGCACCAGCACCAGGCCCGTGTTGCCGGGGTCGTCGCAGTAGGCGTCGTGCAGGGCGGCGCCGCGCGAGCCGAGCGCGCCGTCGGCCAGCAGCTTGAGCGCGCCGACCGTGACCCGGCCGTCGCCGATCGTCTCGGGCCCCAGCCGGCGATAGTGATCCCACGTCGAGGCCGAGCGCCCGGCCACCGCGACGTAGTTGCGGAGCGGGAAGTCACCGCGCTCGATCAGCCGGCGATAGGCGGCGAGCGCGTACAGCTCGGCTCCCATCTCGTGGATGCCGGTGAGGCCCACGGCCAGGCAATCGCCGATGCACTCGCGCACCGCCCGGTCGAACTGCGCGTCCGACGGGCGGGGCTCCACGCGTTGCAGCAGGCGCTGCGCGGTGTCGATGAGCAGGCCGGTCGGCTCGCCGTGCGCGTCGCGGGCGATGAGGCCGCCGGCCGGATCCGGCGTGGCGCGGTCGATGCCGCCCGCCGCCAGCGCCGCCGAGTTGGCCCACGTGGCGTGCCCGTCGATGCGCACCAGCGCCACCGGGTGATCGGGCGCCGTCCGATCGAGCGTGGCCCTCGACGGGAACTGCCGCCCCGGCCACAGGTTCTGATCCCAGTTGCGGCCGGTGACCCACTCGCCGCGCAGCCGCGCGGCGGCGCGCTCGCCGATCCGGCGGGCGATCTCCTCCTCCGAGCCGAAGCCGCGGGCGTCGAAGCTCAGCCGCGCCCGGGCCAGGTGCATCAGATGGCCGTGCGCGTCGACGAGGCCCGGGAGCACCGCGCGCCCGCCGAGGTCGATCGACTCCTCGCCCGGGGCCGGATTCACGTCGGCGCGGCGGCCGGCGAAGGCGACGCGCCCGTCGCGCACGACCAGCGTGTCGACGACCGTGTCGCGCGCGTCCAGCGTGTAGATCCGGCCGTTGGTCAGCAGCATCGCGCCGCCGACTCAGACGTCGACCCGCTCCTGATCCGGCCGGCGCTCCTGGACGTTGAAGCGTCCGTCGTAGATCGGCCGGCCGCCGGTGCTCGGCCCCTGGTACTGCACGAAGAGCATGAGACCGCCGGTGTCCGTGAGCAGCGGCTCTTCCACGTGCGGGTCGGCATAGTAGAGCATCGTCCCCGGTCCGTACGTCCGCGCGCCGATCCGGAACTCGCCCTCGAGGATGTACCAGACCTGGGCGAAGTCGTGCTTGTGGAGGGGGTGATGGGCGCCGGGCTCGTAGCGGACGAGACCCGCGTTGGGCTCGGTCGGCCGCTCGGGCCGTGGATGGAACAGCATCTTGCTCCACTGGCCGGTCCAGCGCAGCGTCTCCCAGGAGCGCTCGTCGGCGTGCACCGCCTCCATCGCCTGGTGTCCCTCTCGGGCGATCGGCGGGGCCGTGATCGGATCGTTCATGATCGTCCTCCCGGCCGAAGTGTATCCCACGCGCGGAAGCCGCGGCGCCGAGCCGGGCTCGGTCGAGCCGGCCTACCATACCGACATGGACAGACTGGTGGGTGGACTCGAGGCGGGCGGGAGCAAGTTCGTCTGTGCCGTGGGGACCGGGCCTGACGACATCCGCGCCGAGACGCGGTTTGCGACGACCACGCCGGAGGCGACGATCGGGCGCGCCGTCGCCTTCTTCACGGAGCAGGCGGCGGGGGCTCCGCTGGCCGCGCTCGGCATCGCGAGCTTCGGACCGCTCGACCTCGATCCACGCTCGCCGACGTTCGGCGTCATCACGACGACGCCCAAGCCGGGGTGGCGCCAGGTCGATCTCGCCGGCCCACTGCGACGCGCACTCGGCCTGCCGGTCGCCATCGACACCGACGTCAACGGTGCGGCCCTCGCCGAGCATCGGTGGGGGAGCGGGCGCGGGGTCGCCTCACTCGTCTACGTGACCGTGGGCAGCGGCATCGGCGGTGGCGCGCTGGTGCATGGTCGGCCGGTTCACGGGCTCGTGCACCCCGAGATGGGCCACCTGCGCGTGCCCCACGATCCGGTGCGCGATCCGTTTCCCGGCGCCTGCCCGCACCACGGCGACTGTCTGGAGGGGCTCGCGTCCGCCCCCGCGCTCGCCGCGCGCTGGCGGCAGGCGCCGGAGACACTGCCCGAGGACCATCCCGCGTGGGAGCTGCAGGCGCACTATCTGGCGCTCGGCCTCGCCAACGTGATCCTGGTGCTCTCGCCCGAGCGCGTGGTGATCGGCGGCGGCGTCATGGCCCGGGCCCGGCTCTATCCGCTGATCCGCGCGAAGCTGGCGAGCCTGCTCGGCGGCTATCTCCAGACGCCGGCCCTCGGTGAGGGCATCGACGACTACGTGGTCCCGCCGGCTCTCGCCGACCGCGCCGGAGTCCTGGGCGCGATCGCCCTGTCGCAGGCGGCGGTGAGTTAGCGGGGAAGAACTAGCTGAGGAGCGTCACGGCTTTGCCGGGCCGCTCCGAACGTCGGGGTGCTTGGGGGCCATCTCGGGGCCCCCCATCCAGATCAAAACCGTCGGCGGCCACCCAGGGCGCGCTTGCGGAGGCGCAGCGACTTGGGCGTGACCTCGAGCAGCTCGTCCTCGCGGATCCATTCCAGGCACTGCTCGAGGTTCATGCTGCGCGGGGGCGTGAGCTTGATGCCCTCGTCCGACGTCGAGGCGCGCATGTTGGTCAGCTTCTTTTCCTTCGTGATGTTGACGTCGAGGTCGTTGTCGCGGGAGTTCTCCCCGACGATCTGGCTCTCGTAGACCGACTCCCCGGGGCCGATGAACATCGTGCCGCGCGCCTGCAGATTGTCGATCGCATAGCCGGTGGTCCGGCCGGTCCGGTCCGCGACCAGCGCGCCGTTCTGGCGGTGAGCAATATCGCCCTGCCAGGCGTCCCAGCCGTCGAACAGATGATTCAGCAGTCCGGTGCCACGGGTATCGGTCAGGAACTCCGTTCGGTAGCCGATCAATCCGCGCGACGGGATCCGGTATTCGAGCCGCACCCGGCCGGTGCCGTGGTTGACCATCTTGGTCATGAGGCCCTTGCGCGGCGCCACCTTCTGGGTGACGGCGCCGATGAAGTCCTCGGGAATGTCGATGACCAGGTGCTCCATCGGCTCCAGCGTCCGGCCCTGCTCATCCTTGTGGGTGATGATCTCCGGCTTGCCGACCTCGACCTCGAAGCCCTCGCGCCGCATGATCTCGATGAGGATCGCCAGCTGCAGCTCGCCGCGGCCGGAGACGCGGAAGGTGTCGGGCGAGTCGGTCTCCTCCACCCGGATGCCCGGGTTGAGCTTGCGCTCCTTCATCAGGCGCTCGCGGAGCTGGGGCGAGGTGACGAAGCGGCCTTCCTTGCCGGCGAACGGCGAGATGTTGGACGAGAACAGCATCGAGACCGTGGGCTCGTCGATGCGGATCAGCGGCAGCGCCACCGGGTTCTCGAGATCGCCCACCGTCTCGCCGATGTCGATCGTCTCGATGCCCGCGATGGCGACGATCTCGCCGGCGTTCGCCTCGGGAATCTCGATCCGCTTGAGCCCCTCGTACCCGTACAGCACGGTCACCTTCGCCTGCTCGATGGCGCCGTCGCGGTGGACGACCGAGATCCGATCGGCCTGACGCACGCGCCCGTTGACGATGCGCCCGATCACGAGGCGGCCGACGTAGTCGTCCCAGTCGAGCATCGCCACCCGAAACTGCAGGCCCATGGCGGGATCGAAGCGCGGCGGCGGCACCGTGGTCAGGATCGTCTCGAAGAGCGGCTCCAGCGTCTGGCCCTCGACCTTGAGGTCGGTCGTGGCCGTGCCGGTGCGGGCGTTGGTATAGAGGACCGGAAACTCGAGCTGGTCCTCGGTGGCCTCGAGATCGATGAACAGGTCGTAGACCTCGTCGAGGACCTCCGCCGGGCGGGCGTCCGAGCGGTCGATCTTGTTGATGACCACGATGGGCGGCAGCCCCGCCTCCAGCGCCTTCTTGAGCACGAAGCGGGTCTGCGGCAGCGGCCCCTCGGCGGCGTCGACCAGCAGCAGCACGCCGTCCACCAGCGTGAGCGTGCGCTCGACCTCGGAGCCGAAGTCGGCGTGGCCGGGCGTGTCCACGATGTTGATGTGAATGCTCTTGTAGTTGATGGCCGTGTTCTTGGCCATGATCGTGATGCCCTTCTCGCGCTCCAGGTCCATCGAGTCCATGATCCGCTCGGCGACGGCCTGGTTTTCGCGGAAGAGCCCCGATTGCCAGAGCATGGCGTCGACCAGCGTGGTCTTCCCGTGGTCGACGTGGGCGATGATTGCGATGTTACGGATTGTTTCGCGTTGCTGCATCTGTCCATCCTACCATGTGGGTCAGCATGGCCCGCTGTCCCCGGTGCCACCAGGAGACCGCTCGGCGCAGCCGGCGTTCGGGCGTGCGGGATCATCTGCTCGGTCTGGTGCGCTTCTATCCGTTCCGCTGCCAGCTCTGCACCACCCGGTTTCGCGCCTTCCAGGCCCGCCACCCGCGGCAGCTCGGCAACGACCGCCGTGAGTACGACCGGCTGCTCGTGAAGATCCCGGCGACGGTGTCTGCCGGCGCCACCCGAGGCGAGGGCCACACCATCGATCTCTCGCTCGCCGGCTGTTCACTCCGCACGAACGTGACGTTCCCCGTGGGCTCGATCGTCCAGCTCCGCCTGCAGCTCGGCCAGGCCGGCGACGTCGAGGTGCAGGCGGCGGTCGTGCGCACGGCCGGCGACGATGGGCTCGGCCTGGGCTTCGTCAGCATCGCCGTGCCCGACCGCGAGCGGCTCAGCCGCTACCTCGGCCGCTTCCTGCGGCCGTCGGGCACGGCGCGCCGCCGGGCCGGCCCGCCACGGCCGCAGCTCGTCCTGGCGATGCTCGTCGGTCTCGCGGTGATCCTGGCCGTCCTGATCATGATGGGCAAGCTGGGCGGCCCGCCCGTCCGCTGAGCCCGCGTCCGCTATGTATAATGGTCGCCACGTCTCGCCCCCCGGAGGCTCTCGAATGATCCGATCCCTGCTCGCTCTTCTCGGCATCATCGTGCTCGCCGTCGTTCCGGCCGCGGCCCAGGCGCCCAAGCCGGCGTCGGCCGACAAGCCGGCGGCGGCCGGCAAGTCGCCCACGGTGCTCCTCACGATGGACAAGGGCGGCGAGATCGTGCTGGAGCTCTGGCCGCAGGATGCGCCCAAGCACGTGGAGAATTTCGTGAAGCTCGTCAACGACAAGTTCTACGACGGCCAGCGCGTGCATCGCGTGGAGCCGAACTTCGTGGTGCAGTTCGGCGACCCGCAGTCCAAGACGCTGCCGGTCGACGACCCCCGGATGGGCAGCGGCGGCCCCGGCTACACGATCAAGGCGGAGTTCAACAAGCGTCCCTTCGAGCGCGGCGTGCTCGGCATGGCGCGGACCGACGACCCCAACTCGGCCGGCAGCCAGGTCTATCTCATGCTGGGCGCGGCCCCGTTCCTGAACGGCAAGTACACGGCCTTCGGCCGCGTGGTGACCGGTATGGGCGTGGTCGATCAGATCCGTGTGGGCGATCGCATCAAGTCCATCAAGGTCGTCACCAAGTGAGGAGAGCGCCGTGACCCAGTCCGCCACGATCACCCTCGACAACGGCAACGTCATCACGCTCGAGTTCTTTCCCGACGACGCGCCGAAGACGGTCGAGAATTTCGTCACGCTGGCCAAGAAGGGG